>SDBS01006386.1_pt1 | contig 11476 bp, 8 predicted proteins | sample 2277091 | NCBI WGS metagenome assembly SDBS01 (sample SAMN10404972, study PRJNA504765) | marine sediment metagenome | isolation source: marine sediment core GS10_PC15, 163 cmbsf | place: Arctic Ocean: Southern Knipovich Ridge | collected 2010 | reverse complement strand
TCAAAGCCAGCCCCCGCGCCGTCGCCAAGTATCGCAGGCAAAAGCCCACGGAATGGGCGGACCTGGTCGAGACCATCAAGACGATCCCGGCAACGCAGGCCGCTTTCGCGAAGCTCAAAGAGCCGCTGGCGCTGCATCCGGAGAACCTTATCCGCCGCCCGACGAAACACTGACGGCGGCTGCCCGGGAGTGACCCAAAATGAAAAACAAGGCCTTCACGCTTGTCGAACTACTCGTGGTGATCGCAATTATTGCCCTGCTCGTGGTGATGCTGGTGCCCTCCTTCAAGGATATGCTCGCCAGCGCGCGGGCCTCAGCCTGCCGGAGCAATCTGCATCACATAGGCACAGCCCTGGCTTCCTACATGTCCGACGCGATGACCACGAAGGACGAGGATGTTTTCCAGCCCACCCTGGCGGACAAATGGCCGGCTGAGGCCTACAAAGCTGCCCCGGCGATGGGCATCTATATCTGCCCCGAAGACACGAATGAACAGATTGGGAACTGGTCGCCCACGGACCTGATTCCCGGCCTGATCTACAAGTCCAAGATATCGCCGTATGAGGAGATTCCTTTTGAGGATGGTACGTTCTGCAAGACCCGGCGGGGCGTGGACGAATACGGCCCGTACACAGAGTACGTCATTGAGGAGAACACCGGCAACTACAGCGCCAACGGCTATGCGCGCTTCGGGGCCTACTTCTGGGAGGATCAGCCCTGGTATCCCTCCGGGCCGGACTGGTCCAACAACGACGGGCTCTTCCGCTTCTACGATATGAAGAACGGGGTGACGAGGTTCAAGCTTCAGTATTGCACGTGCAGCCTGGACAATGAACTCTTCTACTACGGTGAACTGATGTGGGATCCGCTGAGGTCCTACGTCGGCCAGACCACGGATGTGTTCCTCAACTCCGCCTACAGCAGCTACGGCATGAATTCCGTCGTCAAGAAAATCGGCAACGCGCCGGACACCATCCTGGTGCTCGACTACGACGACCGCGTGGCCGAGTACAGCGACGCCCTCATCGACAAGACGACAATCGCCGATAACCTCGACGTGGTTTCGCAGCGTCACGGAGGCAAGGTCAACATCCTGCGGACCGACGGCACCGTCCGCGCCTTCGGCGCCAACGAGATCAAGCCGACCATCAACACCGGCCCCTGGACGCCGTGATCTAACCGCAGACCTGTCCCTTGGGGAGACGCTGAGGACGCAGAGAGAATATGTCGTTTAGCGGCGGCCCCTTGGGCCGCGTGTTGTTACAGCCGCGTGGGTTCCACCCGCCGTAGTCCCCGGGGGACGAAGGCGGATTCAAGGTCGCTGGACCAGTATACCGGACCACTTCAACCGCTTCGTTACCTCCACAGTTGCTGGGATAGCTACCCGCCCGGGCTTGCCACGGCGTCGCCCTGGCGAGCCGGGACGACCTTTGCCGGGGCAGGACTCTTCCGCCTCTGGCGGACTGGAGCCATACGCCTTATCACGGCACACCTAGTCCAGCACACCAGCTATCCGATTCATACCCCCGGCCCATGTTCGCGTATCTCCGTCTGCATCCCCGCCTCCTTAAGCCTCGCGTCTCGTTCCCTCAGCTTACTGCGGATCTCCTCGAGCAACTCTCTAATCTCCTCCTCGGGCAAAGAGGCATTCCGGGCCATCATCAAGTCCATGACATCCGTGACGAGTCCCTGAATCTCTTTGCCTGGCTCGATGATGGGATCGGTGATTGTCGTGCGGGCGCCAGGTGCAGGCAGCCTTGCGTTGGCTCTCTCAAGCTCCAGGCCCGAAGTGATCAGAGATGTGACCCCATCTCGAATCCCGGAGTACTCTTTCAGCATTGCGCTGTCCAGACTGTGCTTGGCGCTGCTTCGGGACTCAAAGGCCCTGGGTTGAGGAGCAGCGGTGCATGATGAAAGGCAAATCCCGCAGGTAATCGATAGCATCAAGATCAGTTTCTGCATGTTGCCACTCCTATCTGTTCCGGGAGTTCCTAGGACACCATACTCAATTATTCGCCTTTCGTGTCGCGGGCGAAGTCTGAGGCCTTCTGAATTCATCATTCGGTATTCGTTATTGGCCCTGCTGTCGAAAAGACCACGACTTTTGTTCGTGTGGTTCCTGCAGTTCGCGGCCACTTGCCACGCCATAGCCCTGCGGGCGAAGGCGGGTTCAAGGTCGCTGGACCACTACGCCGCTCAACGTTCAACTACCTTCAGCAGGCCGCGTGGAAGCCGTTGTTGGCTGCTTTTGCTGGATTCTCTTCAGCGCCTCGGCGGCGGCTTCGCGGACATGTTTGTCCTTGTCCTTCAAGGCTTTCTCAAGTGCCGGGACAGCCGCTGGCCCTATTCTGCTCAAACCTACAGACGCCCAATGCCTCACGAACGGGTGTGGGTCTCTGAGTGCTTCAAGGAGAGCAGCCATCACCTCTGGGGAATCAGGAGCAATGTTGGCTAAACCTGCACATGCAGCAGAGCGCACACTGCCGGTGCTGTCGTGCATAAACAGAAGCAGTTCGGGTATGGCTGCTTTGGCTGCTGGACCAATATGACCCAGCGCCACGGCGGCCTGTGACCGGACCTCCTCATCACTGTCCTGCAGAGCCTCGATGAGCGCGGGTATCCCTTCATGGGCTGGGGGGCCAACACGTGCCAGCGCATCACACGCCTGCCAACGCACCAACGGATCTTTGTGCTTCAAGGCGCGAACAAAGACTGGGACGCTTTTGTCAGGATGACCCAATTCCGCTAACGCCAGGGCCACCTGCCAACGCACAAATGGCTCAGAATCCTGCAAGGCTGCCGTAAGTGCGTGAATGACCCGACTGGGTCCAACACCGATCTGTCTTATCGCTCTGGCGGAAACGAACCGCACTTCGCTGTCTTCGTCCGCGAGTGTCCCCATGAGCGCTGGAATGGCTTCTTCCGCCGGGGGCCCGATGTTGCCCAGGGCCACACATGCAACTGCTCGGACACTGACTTCGTCGTCCTGCAGCGTGCGAGCAAGAGCGCTGACTGCCGGGGTTGCGACAGCCCCCATTTCGCCCAGGGCCTCGGCAGCAGTTCTGCGACGCATGGGATCTTGGACCTTGAGCTCATTCACCAGGCAGGGGATGGCTGAGGGGCCTATTCTGGTGAGGGCTTTGGCGGTCCACGGCCACCCGGGGGAATCAGGGTCCTTGAGAGCCTCTAGTAGAGAAGGGACCGCTTCGTCACCCAGGGCGACGAGGTCTGCAACGATCTCTCCGTTCGTTCGACGCCGACCTATCAAGCCCATCCTAGTCAACCAGGCTTCGAAGCCCCCAGGTTCCTTCCTGTTCAGTTCTGCAAGAAGCACACGCGGCCTGTCCTGTGGGGCTTTGCGAGAAAATGCAGGGTGAAGGGATACCGCACCGAAGAAGGCCAGCACAGCCATCGCCCAAAAAACCGCCCGTTTTCTGCGAGGGCTCATTGCTTACGTCCCAGCTGCCAGAAGCGAACTGTCCCCGTAAGGTTCATCATCTGTATTGTACCGCTGGCCCCAACCCGAAGGAACGCTCAACTTGTCTCGGCGACTTGTCGCGGCGAAGCCCTGCTGTCGAAAAGACCAGGACTTTTGTTCGTGTGGTTCGTGCAGTTCGCGGCCGGTCAAGGTCGCTGGACCAGTACACCTATGGAACTTGGTTAAGGCCCTTGTTCCTTCAAATTCCCCCATCGCACCCCCAGTTCCTCCTGCCGCCACCCAACAATATCCGCCTGCTCCCCGCCGTCATTTCTTCCCCTAGGTCCCACACTCCACATTAGAACCAGTGGTAACGGCGGTTCTGCCACCGGCCTGCTTATTGTGCATGGGCCATTCCCGAAGTCGACTACAGCCTCCTTGTCCCACTTACCCATTACGATCAATGGTCGGCCCCAGCCGTCCAAGAGTACCCTGCGGCCGTTCGCATCAGGACCAATATACTCAGCATACTTCCAGACAGCGTCCATCTTCTCCAGTGCTTTTACAAGCTCGAAATTCACGTAGTTTGGAACTTTCCTTCCCTCTCCCGACGATTTCAGGAGGGCTTCGAATTCCTCGTGTGGGAGATATTCCAGGTTGTACGTGAGCTCCTGGACGAGCCACATGGTGCCATTGATTCTCCTGCTCAAGATGCGGTCCTCTCGCAAGGCGATTGCAAGAATGACGCCGAGGACGATCACCAAAACCGCCAGTGCGGTAAAAATCACCCATTTCGTGCCAAGCTTCATTGTTTGGTTCCCGGCTGCGAGAAGCGAACTGTCCCCATACGACCCATTACTTGTATTCTAGCGATTCCCTGCGGGGAAGGCAATGTGGCGGCACTCCAAAGAAACGGCCAACCCAGCCACTGGAGTGGCTGGGCTTGCCCCTACCCCCTACGACCTCCCCTGGGGACAAGTATGACCTACGAACTCTTTCAGATATTCGTTATTGGGTAGTATGGGGTCAGCCCTTAAAATATAAAATAAGGCCGTTCCGCCCTTTCGTGGCTTCATATTCTAACCGATTTCCTTATCAATGGCCGCTTCAATACCCCCAAGCTGTACCCCAAGCCGTACCGTGCACCATAGCCCACACAACCCTTATTTTATATTTTAAGGGCTGACCCCAAGTTGACCCCAAGTTGACCCGCGCTGCAGGCGGCTGTGTCAATTGCGGCGTCTCCCTCGCGACCGCGAGAATCGATCAAATCCATCGTCAAACCCGGCTCAATCTGCCCTCAAATCGGATCCAAAAAGTCCCTGGGTCGCTTCAGGGGTGAGGGGTCTATGGTGTTGCCGGTTCGGATTCCCACCACAGTCGGCAGAGAAAGCGTGGTATGAGAAGCTTTCCGCTGCCATCGTCTTGCGACTGAGCGATGATGGCGTCCACGTCGAAGTTCAGGTGTGCGAGTGCCTCCCGATCCGTGGCGTAGCAAGTGTTGCCCACGGCGAGATCCATCTCCGGGTGGAACTGAAACCCCATAATGCGCTGTCTGCGGTTCAATACGCCCTGAATCGGGCAACCCGCGGTGCTGGCCGTGACCTCCCACTCGTCCGGCAGATTACAAACCTCGTCGAAGTGGCCGACGAAGGCGTGGAACGGATTGGGGAGGCCCGCGAAGAGCAGATCATGACCCGCTTCCACAGAGATGGGCAGCCACCCTATCTCGGGGGAGGAAGATCTTCGCACGTGCTCTCTCCCCAGAAGCGCGCGCACCACCAACTGGTGTCCATAGCATATGCCAAGGACGGGCCGGCCGAGTTTCACCGCATCGCGCACGAGGGCCATGGCCGGCTCGAGAAACAGTGGCGTGTCCAGAATGGAGCACGTGCTCCCCGAGAGGATAAGGTGCGAGAATGCCTCGGAAGAGTACGGGATCGGCTCCTTGCACGCCTTGACGGAGATGAACGGCGTACCGTCCGGCAACCACCGCGGTCCCTGGAAGGGCGGCAGGTCCAACCGAGATTCAAGGTCGATGGAGAGGACACGATCGTTCATGCTCGGCATCCCAAGAATCTCGCAGATCGAGCCTGGATCGACAAGCAGGCATCCCTACCCATGTGGCTCTAGCCTCTGCTGAACAACACCAGCTGCAGCCGGCAGGTTCGTCGTCACGAAGGGAGCCTATGTACACGCTCTTGCCTCCGCGCATGATCATGCACCAGCAGACGGCGTAAAACAAGCAGTTGCGCCGCGGTAGGGTCGTGGGCCGCGAATGCGCGTACCGACACGGTTCCGCCGCTTCCCCTGGCCGGTCAAATCGAGTTGCTCGCACGCGTCCGCGTGCGAGGTGAATCGCCTGCCACGCCGATCGTTGGCGAGATCTGCGACAAGTTCGGCCTGCCTCATCGAGCGGCAAACTGCATCAGCGGCTACCACACGGGAGTCGAACGACTGCTGGCCAAAGGTAATCCTGAGGCCATCCGGCTCGCCACAGAAAATGGGGGCAGGTCAGGTGAGTGTATCCGATGCGGTACGTTGAGCAAGCTGAATCTGCGAGTAGCCCGTATTCGCGGAACCTGGTCGCGTTTCCTGAGGCCCGCAATTGTGCTACATGGGCCTGTTCAATCCTGAATACGGTTCTTGGGAATTCGAGCTTTCCTGCGCGGGCCTCTTCTTACGATCGGAGGCTCCGGCGGTGTCACCCACTCGCTGCCATCAGGGCCATTACTTATCGTGGGGAATGCTGACAGCCTAAGCCTGGCCGCGCCCATCGGGATCAGCGTTATATCCTCAATCGGCTCTTTTGATTTCACCGGCGACTTTGATTGAAGCCCCACCATGTTGGCCTTATCAAGTTTCCAACCGGGAATCTTCCGTCCCTTGGCCTTGATCTCAATCGGCGTTTTCTCGCCGCCCCATACATTGTTATCCGACGGCCATTTGTTCATTGTCACTTCCAATGATTCCTCGAGCTTGTCCTTGTTCAACACCAGGCCGTAGTTCCAGGGCGAGCCTGGAAAGATATCAAACGCCGGCCAGGCCTTGACCTGCTCTTTCGATAACTCGCGACGCCACGAAGTAGGAATCTCTTCGGTAGCTACACCATCAATAAGCTCATACTTCTCGGCTATCTTCAGAGAGAAAGTCAGCGGGCCGCGATCGACTGACACACTGTTGTCATTCTTAGCCCAGGTCCTCACGCTCAGCTCCATCGGCATCTTGAGTTTGACGACGTCACCGTCGCTCCACTCGCGGTCGATTCTTAAAAATGCCTGCGGCTTCGTCTCCGCTTTGACCTGCTTGCCGTTTATGGTGAGTTCAGCTTTGGCGCACCATTTCGGTATGCGGAGATAAAGAGGAAACCCCTGTTTCTTCGATGCCGAGACAGTAAGTTTTACATTCCCATCGAACGGATAATGCGTAGTCTCTGTAATGGTGACCTCTTTGCCCTCGCCGACTTTAGCCGTCACCTTGGAATCGGAATAGAAAACGAGCGCCAGTCCGTTATCCGGTGTCGCCATCCATAGATGCTCGGCGTAAAAAGGCCAACCCTGCCCCATGTTAAGCTGGCAGCAGCGGTGCGCGTGCGGGTTCATCTGGAACTTGGGACCCTTGTTGGAAATCCTCGGGTTCTTGTTTGTGCTGTCAGACACCACCAGATTCGGAGACGTCAGATAACGAAGCGCCCTGAAGTCCGGTGTTACCGATGCCGGGAATGAATTGAATGCGACGTCCTCACAGCGATCGGCCCATCTGAGATCGCCGCCGGCCTTGAGTATCACCTCACAGGAATGCATCATTTCGACCATGCCGCAAGTCTCAACGGCCTGACGGGCCGTATGGAAACCAATGCGGGAATCCTCGTCGCCGCCGAACAATCCGCCTGGAACCTGACCGTACTGGCCCCATATCGTCTGGTAGTTCCGCTCGGGAGCCGACAGGTGCCGCGGGTCTTTTGACTGAAGATAATAAGTCGGCGTGCCGCGCAGGGCCTGGCAGATATTGACATTATGCCAGTTCGGCACTCCGTCGGTCCAGTTGGCCGTCTTGCGATATATCTTCTCGCCAAGCTTCAGAAGTTTCTTATCGCCCGTGCGGTTATAAAGCCAGTGAACGCTCGCAAGATTGTCGCCGCCGCGCTGCTGCTGCCAGAACGGAGGAAGAAAATCTTCATCAGGACAAGCCATCTGCCATTCAAAGTATTTAGTCATCAGCTTGATGACGCGTTTATCGCCGGAATACTCATAGTACGACTGAAGCGCGTTCAGCATCACCATGTTCGGCCATAGATCCGGTTTGCCGTGACTGTGCCTACGGGGGGACGCGATATTAGCCCTCGGCCCAAACCATCCGTCCTCCCTCTGACTACCGAGGACACCGTTGATCCAGACCTTGGCCTCCTTGATCATCTTCTCATCACCCAACACGTAGGCCAGGTCACCGTAGCCCTTCAGCCAGTACGGTACTTCCTCCCAGAATTTTTCGCCTACACCTTCCGGGCTGAGCCAGGGATTGCCTTTTTTTATCAGGAACCGGCTTAATTCGGGAAGATGCCCGAAGAAACCTTCAGCCTGAAGTTCAAGCTGCTTGCGCAGCCAACCCTGCGGTTTGATAGAGCCGATTGGAAGCTTGGTGAGCGGACTTTGGATCAACGGTTTTCGGTTGCCGACATAGTGTTTGTTCCGACTGCCTGTATCTATCTGCTTAACAATATCGATTTTTTCTGATGCGAAACCATCACTGCACACAATGCAGACCAAGACACTCCAGACGATCATCGCTCTTCTTCTCCAACTCATCTTATATCTCCCAATGACTGATAGGAAATTTGATTCCGCGTGCAGGGTTAGTTTGGGGTCAGCCCTTAAAATATAAAATAAGGCCGTCTGGCCCTTTCGGCCCTTCATATTCTGGCCGATTTCCTTATCAATTGCCTCTTCGATGGCTGCAATCTGCCTTCGCGGGCGGCGGGGCGCTTTCCACGACTGCGAGAGGCGTACTGTCCCCGTGAGCTTCATCATCTTTATTGTACCCGCCTGGGGGATAGCAGGCATCATTTTGGTTCGCCTACCTACTCCCTCCGGGACTGGGCAGGCAGGTGCTAAGCCGCAAGCGGCCGGCTTGCGGCTTAACGCTAATCCGACGCCACGCGCCGTACAATCGACAATCGGGAATCGACAATCGGCAATGGAGTCGCTGGACCAGGACAGTCCAAGGCAATCCCTTCGATGAACTCCCGCCTCCGCCAACCCGCTTCGCCCAAGGCTACGCAGGTCAAGAGGCTATGGCGGACAGGCAGGGCAAGCTGAAAAATGCCCTTGTGAAACCCAGCCGGACGCGCTATCCTGATATGTCTCGAATGCATCGGCAGGATACATCGGAACCGACAACAACAGGAGAAATCATCATGGCGGACGAAAAGATCAGTCGCCGCAAGCTCATGCGGAACACCGCCGCAGCCGCAGCCGGCATCACGGCCGGACTGGCCGCGACAGACCAGGCATCGGCAGCGGAAGCCAAGGCAGTCAAGGCCGCGCCGACCACGAAGACCAAAACCCGCAGCTACAACGAGAACATGGAGTATCGCCGTCTCGGCCGCACCGGCCTCTGGATCTCGGCCGTCTCCATCGGCGGGCACTGGAAGAAGATCGCCCACGGCGGCGGCAGCGCCGGCTTCATGAAGAACCGCACCGAGGTGATGGCCGCTTGCATCGACCACGGCATCAACTACATCGACGCATGCTGGAACCAGGAAGTGACCACGTACGCCAAGGCCCTCGGCAAGAAACGAGAGAAGATGTACTTCGGCTGCTCCAACGGCGCGTTCGAGACCCGCTTCAAGCAATGGGCGAACTCGCTGGACAAGATGAAGGAGGGACTCGAGCGCGGCATGAAGGCAGCAAAGCTCGAATACGTCGACCTCTGGCGAATCACCATGCACGAGCAGACCAGCAAGCGAAACACCGAGAAGGAGATCGAGATCTGCTTCCAGGCCCTCGACTGGGCCAAGAAGTCCGGCAAGGCCCGCTTCACGGGCGTGTCCAGCCACGACCGCCCCTGGATTGCAGAAGCCGTCGCCAAGTATCCCCAGCTCGAGGTCATCGTCACGCCCTATACCGCCGGCACCAAGAAGAAGCCCACCGGCAGCATGTTCGACGCCGTCAAGAAGCACGACACCGGCATGATCGGGATCAAGCCGTTCGCCAGCGGGTCGGTCTTCAAGTCGCGCGGCAAGCCCGACTCGCCCACCAAGAAGGAAGACGACGATCGGGCCCGAATGGTCCTGCGATACGTGCTCTGCTGCCCCGAATTGACCGCCGCCATCCCCGGCCTGGTCACGATAGACCAGGTCAAGAACGCGGCTGCCGCCGTCAAGGAACGCCGCCAGTTCGACCTGGCCGAAGCCAAACGCTACGAGCAGATCACCAAGGAAATGTGGGCAAACCTACCCCAGGACTACGAGTGGCTGAAAGACTGGGAATGGGTATAGCGTGAGCGAAGGGATAGCAGAGATGAACGCAGATAAACGTCGTTCGACCCAGACTTGTCCCTTGGGGAGGCTCTCGACGGGCAGATGAATCTGATGTTATGAATAACAAAACATCCGTGTCCACCCCCTGGGGGCGAGTCCGTGTTTATCTCCCGCAAGGGATCCCTGGGGGACCTGCTATTCGGGTATCTCGCTCCGTCGCCAAAGCTATGGAGTGTCGGCGACTGTGTCGAAGCCGTTTCGCCTGGCTGCTCGCGGCTGGCGTGGTTGTGTCAGCCGCCGCGGCGATCCACGGATGCGGGCGGTTCCTGGGCATGCCCGGGCCGATCACGCTCGGCAAGAAGACCGACAACTCGCACTGCCTCGTCTGCCACCTCGACTTCAAGAAAGAGACGATCTCCGCCGACCACGAAGCCGAAGGCGTCGGCTGCGAGTCCTGCCACGGCAATTCTTTCGCTCACGGCGACGATGAGTTCAACATCACCACGCCGGACGTGACGTACGGCCGCGAGGAAATCGGCCCCCTCTGTAGGAAATGCCACAAGTCCCACGCGAAAGGCCGCACGTACAAGGACTTCCTGAAGAAGTGGGAGGATGAGCGCCGTCCGAACGGGCGAATGATTTCGGCGAATTCGGTCTGCACGGACTGCCACGGCAACCACGCCGTCCTGACGCCGGACAAGCAACTCGAGCCGACGACGCCCAAGGGGCAGTAGCCCGGAGCCCGGAGCCAGTGCTTCGACCAGGCTCAGCACAAGTAGCCTGTAGCTGCCTACCCGGCTAAGCCCAGGGACTGCGTTCCCTGGGCCGGCCTGTTGCCGGCGCGTGTTCCCTATTGCCTATTGTCTCATCTCGGTTATCCTTAGCCCTGTCCGGCCGCCCTTCGATCCCGACGTACGTCGGGACTCAGGACAGGCGGCCGCAAGAAACGAATCCGAGAAAAGGGGCAGAGATGATTGCGATGCGAACGAAGACGTTGGCCCTGACGGCGATCCTGCTGGTATGGTGCGGCCGGCCTCTGAGGGCGGGGGTCATTGTCCTGGCAAACGGCGTCTCGCCCACGCCTCAATATGCCGGCTGCACCGACACGTGGATCAGTGACGAGTCGTGGGAGCAGGGCCGGGACTACGGCCGGCGTCCGACCCTCCGCTGCGGCGGGAAACGCCGCATCCTCATCCGGTTCGACCTGTCGCCCATTCCCAAGGGCCAGGTCATCCACAAGGCCATCCTCGCGATGTCAGATGTCGGGTATCCGCAGAAGCGGGGCGGCAAGTGGCCGGTCTCGATGCTCGCCTATCGCCTGACACGCCAGTGGCACGAGAACGCCAACTGGCTGGAGCATACGCGGACGAACTACAAGGCGGCCGACGAGGGCGACTGGAAGACCCCCGGCGGCGAGATGGACCTCGAGACCGACTTCGGGCAAGAGCAAAAGGGCGTCATCGCGGCCGACAAGCTGGCCGCCGGTCGATGGGGACACGAGCATGACCTGGACATCACAGCGATGGTCCGGCAGTGGTATAGCGGCAAGCGGCCCAATCACGGGCTGGCCCTCGCCGCTC
>SDBS01006385.1_pt1 | contig 11476 bp, 9 predicted proteins | sample 2277091 | NCBI WGS metagenome assembly SDBS01 (sample SAMN10404972, study PRJNA504765) | marine sediment metagenome | isolation source: marine sediment core GS10_PC15, 163 cmbsf | place: Arctic Ocean: Southern Knipovich Ridge | collected 2010 | reverse complement strand
TGTGGCATGGACACGCGCCCGATCCCATGCCGGGTAGTCGCGGTGCGGGCAATCCCAAACGCCCATGCTGGAGATCAGATTCAGGCGATTGTGATGCCACTCCTCGCCCAACCGGAGGTCAGTCCCTCCCCCCTGATAGAACCCGCCCGCAACCACCGTGCCCGCCTTGGGCACGGCGCGCATGGCCTCCTGCAGGGCGGTATACTGGCCCGACAACTCTATGGCCACGTCAGCGCCCCGCTGGGGGCTGGCGATCTTGATTTCCTGCGCGACATCGCAAACGCCTGGGTCCAGCGTGCGGTCCGCGCCGAACCTCTCGGCCAGCTCCCGCCGATGCGGCAGGGGATCCACCGCATCTATCCACAGCGCCCCATCCAGCCGGGCGAGCTGGACGGCCAGCAACCCGATGACCCCCAATCCGAAGATAGCGACGCGATCGCCGAGCTTGATGTGCGCATCGTGGACGGCCTGAAGCGCCACCCCGGCCAGCGCCAGCAGAATCGCCCTGTCGGCATCGAGCTCGGACGGCAGCGGCTCCACCGCACCCACCATGGTGAGCTCGCAGGGATCGACGGAATGGGTCTCGCGGTGGGCAAACGGCAAGTGGATGAGGTCGCCCACCCGGAACCCGGACACCTCCTCGCCGATCTCCGTCACTCGGCCCACCCACTCGTAACCCAGCTCCGCAGGGTAATTCGCGCCCTCGGCCGCGTCGATCAACAGCCTCAACTCCGGATCGAACTCCTTGTTGTGGAATGGCGCCGTGCCACGATAGAGATTGAGCTCGGTGCCGTGGCTGATGCCGCTGAGAACCGCCCGCGCCCTGATCTCATTGGGCTCCAGGGGCGGATCCTCGTAGGTCCGAAAGCTCAACTCACGCGGATTCACCAGTTGAAACTCGGTAGGCATATGCAACTCCTCGGACGGTTATATGTCACAGACTGCCAGCCATCCTATCACACGGCCGAACGAAAGGCCAGAAGGACGGGGCGAGAATATCGTGTTTCTCTCGGATCGGAACGGGGGTTGGGAGCCGTTCGCGATGGGGGCGGATGGGAGCGATCAGAGGGAGATGTTCCCTGCTGGCCTGGATGGGATCCGCTTCCGCTACGAGTTCGCTGCGGAACGCGTGGTATCGTGGGCTCGCTAGTTGGGAATAGCGCGAAACGCCGGCTGCATGAAGCTACATTATGCTCTATACTCGACAACCTGAGGAGCCTGAAATGCCAAGCGCACGAACAGAAATCAAACGGAATCCATGGGAAAGCAGTAAGCGAAGGAGGGCAATCCAGTGAAACTTGAAATGACCGCCACCACCTTTGATCTGCCCGGCTACCGAATCGCACGCAATTTAGGCGTAGTACGTGGCGTGACCGTTCGGTCGCGTGGCCTGGGAGGCCAAATTGCCGCGGGCCTGCGCACCATAGTCGGGGGAAAGATACATGAGTACGTCGAGTTGTGCGAGGAGACTCGCAGCGAAGCCTTTGGCCTCATGGTCGAGCACGCCGAAGAGGTAGGTGCCAATGCGATTGTAGGCGTTCGATACGACGCGACGGAGCTTGGCGAGAACATGACTGAGGTACTAGCCTATGGCACTGCCGTCGTTGTAGAGCCGGCGTAGACACTAGGCTCCGATCTAACAAGTCTGACGGTTTTCATGAAAGGCTACCACCCGTTTGCCTTGACACGGGATATCGACCTATCGAAGTCCCCGACATGGGCCCCTGGGGGGTGGTGTAGTGGAGAAGAGAGAGCTAGTGGTGAATGGGAGCCTCAATATCAGGTTCGACTTCCGAGGCTATCCGTGCCAGTTCACACTCAGAGGCGAGAGCGGGGCCGAGGTCCTGCCACAGCTCGAGGCCATCACCGAGACCTTGGAGAAGTTGGGGGCCTCTCCCAACGGCAAGTCGGTGGACGAAACTGCTTGGTGCACTATTCACAACTGCGAGATGAAGCGTAGGACGAAGAACGGAAAAGTCTGGTACAGTCATAAGGTTGGGGATAAGTACTGCAAGGGAGGCAATAGAAAGAAGTAGGGAGTGAGCAGGGGGCTTGCCTATGAGGTTCCTCTCGACGGAAGCCGAAGGAGGGGGCCCCCTGGTCGACCTTATGCTAGCACAGACACCGCAGAGATAGCACAGTGGAACCTGTTACTCAGGTAACACAGATATGGGATATTCTAGAGAACATATTGACAATCGACTGGCGCTGTGATAGTCTGGTGAGAGAGAAGTAATCGAGTCTATGTTACCTCTCAAAGGGTGAGCACTCACCGCAGATTCATGGTGCTGCCAGTCATGTGGTATCTGGCACTTTGGGAAGGGGCTATTATATCGAATAGAAAGTAGTAAAAGAAGAGGGAGACGAAGAAGGAGGAATGAAACAGAAAGCATTGTTCCGGTTATTTGTTATGATCAGTGTACTCGTGCTTTCGTCGCTTGCGTGCGGTACTTCTAGCTCCGTGCCCAAAGTGGAATGCGAGCCCAAAACATTCACTGGAAAAGGTGATTCCGTGATTGATGTCGGGCAAGTCGGGGGTTGTACCAAGGCAACATTGACACACGATGGTACAAGAAACTTCATCGTTGTTCCTTATGACGCCAACAACTCCCGGCGTTCGTCATTAGTTAATGAAATTGGCAAGTACAGTGGCACGGTTAAATGGGACGCTAAAGCAGATACTCTTGAAATCAAGGCTGACGGATCATGGTCGATTAGTGTAGAGTGATTCTATTCGAGGATAGCATATGCAGAGATAAGGGACTATAAAGCCATCCTACGGCGAAGTGGCCTGTAAGGCTATCACTGGTAATCAAGAGCTATGGGTGAGCTGCGTCAGAGTACATTGGTCGAGATTTGCAAGCAATCTAAGGAAAGAGTCTAGATGATGAAACTAGTCACTCCGATAGCAGCTTCCATCGTTGTAGTCGCTATGACATTCGGATGTGCTACTCAAACAACTGAGGCTCCAGCCACAAAGAAACCACCTCAGACGGCTGATTTGAAGTCCACTGAGGAGGCGATTCGAGCCGAGGTTGAAGGTACGATGAAAGCGGAGAAAGCAACTGAAGAAGCTATTCGAGACAAGGTTCAGGCTACTCTTGATGCTGAGAAGCCTCCCCCAACACCCACCAAGACTGCCAAGCCAGAACCCACAGCGCCACCTAGCCCAACAGCAACAGAAGAGCCGACTCCAACAGAAGTGTCAAAGGAGCCCACCGCTACTCCCGTTCCCACACAATCACCTCCAACGAATACACCAACACCTCCTCCACAAGCCTTCGGCCTTAATGAGCAGTTCAACTTCACACATTGGTCTATGAAGGTCACCGAGACCAAGAACGATAAGGCCGTCTACCTTTATGACGATGCTCTCATCGCATGGGGTACTTGGGCCATTATCTTCCTAGAGGTAACTAATACTGGCACCGGTACTGACTACATTAGCTCCAACGACTACTACCTCGAAGATAGCGCAGGACGGACATACGAGTCAGAAACCAGGGCGGCGGGCCGTGCGGGCTGGATGTATACTCGTCTCAGCAATTACGATGATATGAATCCCGGCAACTTGCACCCGTACGTTATGGCATTTGATGTTCCACAAGACTTGGGTGAAATGTGGCTCGTTTTCAAGGATGGAACTAGAGTAGCCTTGGGACCATTACCGCCACCGCCCGAAGGGTAATAGATTCTATTTCGTTGAGCAGGCCGTGAGTCAGGGCAATGGGTGTGCGAAGAGCGAACTTACACATACACGTTGCACGAGGCTTTCCACAAAACTGTGACAAGGGAGAAGCACAATGAGAAGGCATCGCCTGATAAGGATTTCTGTTCTCTTTCTGCTAATTCTTGCAGCAATGGCATGTAGTACACAGAGTCAAGCAACCAAGACCAGTACGCCTGAATCGGCCGTCGAGGAAAAGACGAAGAGACCGCCGACAGCAACTCCAGTAGAGAAGGCTGCACCAACGCCCAACTTGAAAGCTACCGAGGATACCATTAGGGCTGAGATTATGGCCACTATGGAGGCCGAGTCTGTCCAGGAAGAGCCAACGGAGGAGGTGGTGCCTACCCAGGAGGAGGCAACGGAGGCCCCAGTGCCTACCCAAGAGGAACCAACGGAGGTTCCAGTTGCGGACACCCCCGCACCTACGGCGATTCCGGAGGTTGGTGGCCTTGTGAAGGGAGGGACGCATCTAGTTGGGACGGATATCCAACCAGGGATTTATGTGGGAATGGCCGGATACGAGTTTGGCGAATGGTGCTACTGGGCTCGGCTGAGTAACCTCACAGGGAGTGATGATATTCTCGCTAACGACAATGCCAAAGGCCTATTCTACGTGGAGGTGCTCCCCGGTGACAAGGCGCTGGAGACGGCGTGCGAGCTGGTTCCGATCGAACAAGTACCAGCAAGGAATGAGTTTCTTACGCTGCTTTCTCCGGGAACATATCTCGTTGGACGGGATATTGAACCAGGGGTCTACCGAGGAGAAGCCGGGCATGAGTTTGGCGAATGGTGCTACTGGGCTCGGCTACAGAACGTGAATGGAGACGATGACATCCTCGCTAACGACAATGCTGAGGGTCAATTTTTCGTGGAGGTATTGCCGCCCGATTTCGCTCTGAATGTTGGATGCGAGGTCGAGAAGGTTCAGTAGGTTCTCGAAGTGGTCAATGTAAGATGCCGTGAAGACTTGAAGGGTGAGTGCGGTGGCCAGCTAGGATGCCACCGGTAATGAAGGTCTTTTGGCAAGAGGCTGTAAATGATGCATTCCATGACTGGTGAGCCACCAGCTCAACCGGGTAGTGAAACTGTGTGCTCGGTCTTCGACAAACTTCACTGGGCTGTTGCCAAAGAGGAGAGAGAATGATCTCTTGGACAGGGATCATCTCAGTTCCACTACTACTGCTGGTTATATGGTTCGCTTGGCAAATGATTGTGTGGAAGAGAAGAGCTAGACACGTGCCGAAGTACTACCTCTATGTGTCTGATGCTAAGGTGGACATGCTGTATTCCCAGATTCCCTTGCCCCCTTGGGAGAGAATCGCTACGACGCTGACCATAGGCTACGATAAGCTAAGTATGTCCGTTTTAGGAGGATCATCCAATAGGACACTCTTCTCTAAATTGTCGGTGGTCGTGGACTACATCAATAGCAATTTTGAAGTTGGCTCTATCGATGAGCCAAGAGCATATTTTGGAGGCACACTCCCAATGGGATGGGGACAATTCGGAAGTGAAAGCAACCGCATCATCTTCTTTGGAGGATCTACGGATCGCACAAGAGTGGGTCTAGGAGGTTCGGTTAAGCACGTTATCGAGGGCCATGAGTTGTCCGACGTACATATCGGCTCGAACTCGTGGATGGACTTGGCCTCAGTTCTTCGTGAGGAATTGGATGATCCGCTGCAGTTTCAGGATCTGCCGATTGAGCCAGACTTAGCTCTTGCAGCCGTCTCCATAGGCGTGCATGAAGTAACTAGAGTGGGAGCAGATCAGCCCGTTCAGTTTCTAGCGAGAAAACAGCATGTGCGTGACTATCCGGAACTCAAGGAACGCAATCAACCTCATCGGATCGTGTTAGGCACTCCCATCTATGTCGCTTTGGCTGATTAGGCTGTACGATGCAACGCAAGCCGAACAACGGGTAGGAGTAGTATACCTACAGTGTAGGAGAGAAGTACTGGCCTCAGGTCGAGCAAGAGCTGAGAGCAAGGCAGGACATCGGCTCCGTAGTAGCCGTCAGTTGGTTGAGCCTGTCCGAAGGCTCAGCGAAGTCTAAGTCTGGACTTCTACGGAGATGAGCCGATGTCCGACTCACGACTGTAGAGTATTCGGCCTATTTCGATGAATTCTAACAACTAAATATCGCAAGGGATAGTGACTGCCTGAGCTACCAGCTCGCCCGAATCCGACCGCCGCCTCCAAGATAGGTGATCGAGATGATGGGCTGATGGCTTCGTTGCGATGCTGTCAGCCTGTTTCGTGCGGAGCGGTGGCGAAATGGCAGACACTGCGGACTTGAAGAGGTCGTAGATCGGTTCTTGGATTAGCTGGCGCCGGCAAGATCACCCATAGTGCCAGCTCCGCGGCACGATCCGATGGGTCCGTGCGCGGGAGGAGTGCCGAAGCCACCCTGCCGTAGCCAGCACTGAATCTCTCTTCCTCCACCTATGGACCCTCGTTAGTAGTTGGCTATTATGCTATAATACTCGTACGTCGAACAAGCAGGAGCGCAACGCTGCATTCCGCGGAATTCCCCATTGTAGCCAGGTTTACGCCCTCATCACTGGAATCCCCAAAGGTTGTCCTGATAGTTGCTTAGTGTGTTGGCTGCGTCGCGGGCATGGCGAAGCGAGATGAAGATCGCAGCGTTGGCAGTGCCATGGCGGTCGGCAAGTGCCTTTCGCCAAGCCTGGCCACTGTCAAGGCGTCGCGGATCGTTGCCTGTCAAGCGGAGAAAGGAGCACAAGCGATGAAAGGCAGAAGGTTGCTTTTCTCATCGATCATGGCACTCGGGTTGAGCCTGGGCTTGCTGTGGCTGCTGGACTACGCATCCAACGTAGCCCACGCCGATCCGGGGACGAGGTACGTCACCACCGACGGCGTTGATTCGGGCAATTGTGAGAGTGCAGCGAATCCATGTCGCACTGTCCAATACGCCATCAAAGTCGCAGGCGACCACGATGAAGTATGGGTAGCGGAAGGAACCTACACCGACACGGCAGGCACTGTGGCCACCATCACCAAGACGGTGACGGTGCTGGGGGGCTGGAACGATTCTTTTGCAGTCCGCGACCCGGATACCTACACTACTACCCTAGATGCTCGGAGTCAGGGGCGGGTGGTCGAAATCAGCGGCAGCGTCTCTCCCACCATCGACGGGTTCACCATCACCGGCGGTAACGCCAACAATGAGGCCATAGATGCTGGGTATGGTGGTGGCATCTACAGCTTAAGTGCCAGTCCTCTAATTCGAAACAATATCATCATCAGCAATATGGCCAGCATCAGCCCGACCATGGGAAGAGGCGGCGGCATTTCCCTGCATGATGCCCCGGCCGCGGCGGTCATCAGCGGCAATCAGGTGGTGAGCAACACCGCCAGCACAGGTCCGTCTGGGCGGGGAGGCGGCCTCTATCTAGAGGATAGCGATGCCACCGTCCGCGGCAACCTCATCCTGAGCAACACTGGTAGCCTCGAGGGCGGAGGGATCGCTGTCTGGGAGTGCTCACCCCATCTGGTTGGCAATGAGATTATAGCCAATGTGGCTGGCCGCAACGGCGGCGGTGTGATTTCATACCATTCGTCCGCTGTAATCGAGGGCAACCTGATCCTTGGCAACATAGCGGGCTGGGATGGCAGCATCTGGCACGGCGGGGGGATCATGTTCAACGACGGAAGCCCGACCATCATCGCCAACCGTATCTTCAGCAATTCAGCCGGCAGTAGCGGAGGGCTCGGTCTGAGCACTAGCGACTATTTCACCGTGGCCAACAACCTGATCGCCCATAACGGAACCGGCGGAATCAAGCTGTGGGAGGACACCCGCTACGGTCTCATCGCCAACAATACCTTCGCCTTCAATACCAGTTCCCACGCGGCTATCTACCTGGCTTATGACAATATCACGCCCACTATCGTCAACAACATCGTCGTCTCCAACAGTTACGGCATCGAGGCGCGCACCGACGCCGGGGTAGTCGACGACATAGACGGGGAGCCGCGGGAGGGCAATCCCGATATCGGTGCAGACGAATTCTTCACCTATGTCCACCTGCCTCTTGCACTGAAGCGCTACTGAGCCTTCGAGGCGAGCGTCACAAGCTCCCTGTGAGTCCGAGCACGGCCGCGCGGGACCGCTGCGGCATCTATACTCGGTGCACACGCGAACACCACCGAAGATGCCAGTCACAGTGTCTCGCTCGCGATGTTCCCCGGTACCATCGGTCACTCAGACGCGGTCAGAGAAGCCTGGCTGCGCCCAAGACGCCGCACGTGTGGGGCGGCGAACGCGAACACTGGGAGACGGCGCGCTAGAGGCCGAGCGCCTTGCGCACCGGGCGGGGCTTTGCCGGCCTGGATCGGCGTCCGGGCCGGTTCGGCCGCCTTTGGTCCCTAGGGCTCTTTTGGAACTGGCTCTCCGGCGCAAAAACGCCATAGTCGAAACCAGGAAGTCGCCGCCGCTCGATTCCCGCGCCTAGCGCCTTTTCGATCTGATATACCATGGGCGCGTCTGCCTCCACCGCAAGCGTGAAGGCCTCGCCAGTCAGGTGGGCACGACCGGTGCGGCCGATGCGATGGGTGTATGCGTCGACAGTATCGGGCATATCGAAGTTGATCACGTGCGTAATCTGCGACACATCGATCCCACGCGCTGCGATGTCGGTGGCTACCAGAATGTCAAACTTGCCGTCGCGGAAGCCACCGAAGGCCCGCCGGCGCTGCGCCTGCGACATATTTCCCTGCAGCGCGGCTGCGCGGTAGCCGTGTGCGACGAGGTCGCGCGCCAGGTTGCGCGCGCGGTACTTGGTCCGGGCAAAGATCAGAACTCGCCCTGTGGGCGTCTTATGCAGCGTGGCGAGCAGGAGCCGCTTCTTCAGGTTCTGAGGCACAGGGTATAGGGCGTGGGACACGGTCTCCGCCGGCGCAATCGGTCCGGCCTGAACAGTGATTGGATCGCTCAGGATGTCGTCCGCTAGCCTCCGGATGTCCGCGGGCATCGTCGCCGCGAAGAAGAGAGTCTGGCGCCGCACGGGAAGTGCCTTCAGGATGCGCCGGATGTCCGGCAGAAAGCCCATGTCACACATGCGATCGGCCTCGTCCAGAACCAAGACCTCGACATGCGAAAGGTCGATGCTGCCGTCGCCGAGGAGGTCGAGCAGACGCCCGGGACAGGCAACGACGATCTCGGCGCCGCGCCGCAACGCCGCGGCCTGGGGTGCTTTGCCGACGCCACCATACACGGTGACGCTGGTTAGCCTCGTGTTTCGGCCCAAGGCGCTGGTCATCTCGTGGATCTGCTCGGCCAACTCGCGCGTCGGGGCAACGATCAGAGCTCTCACGCGACGCGTCGGGCCCGTGATCAGCCTCTGCAGGATAGGCAAGGCAAACGCGGCCGTCTTGCCGGTGCCGGTCTGAGCCAGTCCCAGGACATCGCGCCCTTTGAGTACGATAGGGATGGCCTGTTCTTGTATCGGTGTGGGGGTTGTGTAGCCCGCGGCTTTGATGCCCCTCGCGATGCGCGCATCCAGGTGGAAGCGGTCGAAACTCATGAGGTTCTCCTTGGCTCAGCAAAGCCAAGGAGTCGCCTCGGCCAGCCTTATCTATGGCGTGTCTGGATTCAGCGCCGCGACCACGGTGATCGCCGCTGCATACAATCAGTCTAGCGAATTACGGTGGTATTGGCAAGTTTACGATCTGACTCACAATCGGTGTTATCGTGCGGGGTATGGTTGCCTCAGAAGGAGTACTACCGAGCCTGGGAGGCAAAGTAACCCGAGAGGCAGTGCTGGAGTGGGCACGGACGGCAAGCCAGGCTCCCACGGCACCACTCGGTCGCCGGTCATGTCCGGACAACGGCCTGCTAGGCGCCTGATCGCGCTGTCTCATGCGACCGCCCAGGCCTAGGACAGGACTTCCGCCTGCTCTAGCACCGTCTGCGCCGCCGTCCCCCCCTAGTGCCAGCTCCGCGGCACGATCCGATGGGTCCGTGCGCGGGAGGAGTGCCGAAGCCCCCCTGCCTTAGCCAGCTCTGAATCTCTCTTCCTCCACCTGTGGACCCTAGGCAGTAGTTGACTATTATGCTATAATACTCGTGCATCGAACGAGCAGGAGCGTACCGGTGCATTCCATTGGCATACACCATTGGAGCCAGGCTTACGCCCTCATCACTGGAAATCCCAGAGGTTGTCCTGGTAGTTGCATAGCGTGTTGGCTGCGTCGCGGGCATGGCGCGAAGCGCGAAGCGAGATGAAGATCGCAGCGTTGGCAGTGCCATGACGGTCGACAAGTGCCTTTCGCTAAGCCTGGCCACTGTCAGGGCGTCGCGGATCGCCGCCTGTCAAGCGGAGAGAGGAGCACAAGCGATGAAAGGCAGAAGGCTGCTTTTCTCATCGATCATGGCACTGGGGTTGAGCCTGGGCTTACTGTGGCTGCTGGACTCGGCATCCAACGTAGCCCGCGCCGATCCAGGGACGAGGTACGTCACCACCGACGGCGTTGATTCGGGGAATTGTGATTCTGATCTTCCTTGTCGCACCGTCCAATATGCAATTGACCAGGCCTCCCAATTCGATGAGATATGGGTGGCCGGTGGAAGCTACACGGACACAGCGGGTACGGTGGCCACCATCATCACGACGGTGATGCTGCTGGGGGGCTGGGATGACGGTTTCGCCGTCCGTGATCCAGAGACCTACACCACCACCCTGGACGCCCGAGGGCAAGGACGGGTGGTCCACATCGACGGCAGCATCTCACCCACCATCGACGGTTTCACTATCACCGGAGGGAACGCTCGTTTTGAGACGAGTGGTACCGCTGGGAAGGGTGCCGGCATATATGGCTTGGATGCCAACCCTATCATCCAGAACAACTTCATCTTCAGCAACGTGGCCAGCGTCGGCGGTATCATCGGCTACGGTGGCGGCATTTACCTGGATAATGCCGGGGCCACGGCGGTCATCAGTGGCAATCGGGTGGTGAGCAACACCGCCAGCACAGGTGGGATCGGAGTGGGAGGCGGCCTCTATCTAGAGAACAGCGATGTCACCGTCGGCGATAACCTCATCATGAGCAACACGGGTAGGTTACGTGGCGGAGGGATCTTTGTCTGGGAGTGCTCACCCCATCTGGTTGGCAATGAGATCATAGCCAATGTGGCTGGCGGCAATGGCGGCGGTGTGTATTTGGGTTATTCGTCTTCTGTAATCGAGGGCAACCTGATCCTTGACAACATAGCGGGCTGGGATGGCAGCATCTGGCACGGCGGGGGGATCATGCTCAACTACGGAAGCCCGACCATCATCGCCAACCGTATCTTCAGCAATTCAGCCGGCAGTAGCGGAGGGCTCGGTCTGAGCACTAGCGACTATTTCACCGTGGCCAACAACCTCATCGCCCATAACGGAACCGGCGGAATCAAGCTGTGGGTTCACACCCGCTATGGTCTCATCGCCAACAATACCTTGGCCTTCAACACCGGTGGGGATGGGAGTATCTACCTGCGCTATGACAACATCACCCCTACCATCGTCAACAACATCGTCGTCTCCAACAGTTACGGCATTATGGCTGCCGCCAACGCCTCCGGCACCCTGGACTACAACGATGTGTGGGGCAACACCACGCAGGACTACTCGCTGCCCGGGTCATTGGAGCCCGGTCCCAACGACATCCAGGCCAATCCTCTCTTCGTCGACGCTGCCAGCGATGACTATCACCTGCGAGCAGGCTCGCCCTGTATTGGAG
>SDBS01006384.1_pt1 | contig 11476 bp, 8 predicted proteins | sample 2277091 | NCBI WGS metagenome assembly SDBS01 (sample SAMN10404972, study PRJNA504765) | marine sediment metagenome | isolation source: marine sediment core GS10_PC15, 163 cmbsf | place: Arctic Ocean: Southern Knipovich Ridge | collected 2010 | reverse complement strand
CACCAAGAGGATGAGCGGCGCCGACGGCGCGCTCTCGGCGATGATGCCGGTCGTCGTGTAGATCCCCGAGCCGCTGACGATTCCCATCATCATCATCGTGGCGACGAAAATGCCCAGCTTGCGAACGAGTCCGACTCGTTCTTTTGCCTCAGGCCCAGGGTCGCTCACGAGAACAGCGCCTTAGTGACAGCCACGTCTCCGGCCGCTCCATCCGCGCTCACTGCTCGTCCCTCTGCTCTTGCTCGCGCTGCAGCTTCGCCTCCATCATCGGCACGATCGCGGAATAGGCGAGATAGTACTTGGCGATGTTGCTGACGTACTGGACCGTTTCCCGGCCAATGACCTGGGCGGCGATGATCTCGACACTGCCGAACCATTGGTTTGGATCCAGCCCTGCCTCCTCGGCCTTCGCGCGGAGCTGAGCCACCCGCCGCGGCCCCGCATTGTACGCGGCGAAGCTGAAGAACGCCTGGTTCGCTTCATCCATCTCGGGGTCCGAGAAGTACCGGTCACGGATGAACCGCAGGTACTTGACGCCGGCGTGGATGTTGCTCTCCGCCTCGTGGATATCGGGAATGCCCACGTTCGGATCAGCCGCGGTGCTCGGCAGCAGTTGCATGATGCCAATCGCCCCCGCATGGCTGCGTACGCTCTGGTCGAGACGTGACTCCTGGTATCCCTGCGCCGCGACCATGATGGAGTCGAAGTCATACTGATCACCATATTTCCGGAAGAAATCGATGGTCGCCTCGAACTTCTGCAGCTCCTCGTCCGCCATCGGGTTGAGGACGTACTTGGTGTTCTTCAGGTAGCGGTTGAAGAGGATATTCCCGAACAGCGTCCCTTTCTTGTGACCTTTTACGAACTCGTTGACGGCGGCGGCAAACTGCGGGCTGTCTTGGCGGAAGGCCCAGCCGATATCACCGTCGCTATCGATGGCGATATCCGGGTGCAGCGTGATGTTCTCGAATACCTGATCCCAGAACTCGGCAATATGACTGTCGACGATGGTCCAAGGAATGGCACCCGTATTGACGAGCTCGAGGAAGTCCTCGTCCTCCAGGTATTCGGGAGCCGGCTGGAGATCGATTTCGGGCTTCCCCAGGGCCCGCAGCGAGAGGCTGAGCCGCTCCAGGTTCTCGTAGTAGGTGGTGGACGGCCTCAGGTGAATCGTCTGGCCGCTAAGATCTTCGAGACTCGAGATCTGCGGCGCCGAGGGCCCCGTAACCAGAATCTGGTCGACCCCGGTGAACACTGGGTCGGAGAAGTCGACCTGCTCGAGACGGCCTGGCGAGATCGTCAGGTTAGCTACCGCCAGATCGCCGATTCCGCTTACCAGCCCGGGGATGATCTGGTTCCTGCGCACCGGGATGATCACCACATAGACCGGCAAGTGTCCCGTCTCGAGCCGATCATTCACCAGCTTTTCGAACTCCTTGAGAGCATCGTAGGCGATGCCCTTCTGCTCCGCCCCGTCGAGGAAATAAAAGGTTGGGCTGGGAACGACCAGGGCGCGAATCATGCGGCGTTCGACCATGCCATCGAAGTCGCCCGTCCACGGCTCCAGAACCGGCCTCGCCCACGCCTCATCCAGTCCCCAGGCTATGTCGGGACCGGGATCCTCGATGTTGGTTTCTGGCATTTGTAGCTCGGGCGGTGCCTCCTCCTGCTCTGCGGCGCCATCGCCGGATGTGCAGGCCCAGCTACCCGAGAAGAGGAACGCGAGAGCCAAGGCAGGAGCCACAGCCTTGGCCATAACCATCTTCCACATGCATGAACTCATTTCGATTAACCCACCGCTAGGCGAAGGAGTCACAATAGAATCTTCTGGTACCCACCGGGACCTATCATATAGGTTTCAGAGTCCATGTTGCCCGCGGATTCAAAGCGCTACCTGCGGTCACTCCCCAGAGGCGCGGATTGGCGATAACTCGCATGCCATTCAATTGACCTCTCAACAGTGGGCCAAGAGATGAAGAGAGCCTCGAGATCCATCATCAGTACCTTCATTCAGGGTTTCATGGTCATGTTGCCCTTTCTGATTTCCTACATCCTGCTCGGTGGGCTCTTCGATGCCCTGATGGCACTGACCCAGCCGCTGATCGATATTCTCCCTGCGGGGATCTTCCCGGACGCCTGGACCCATCGATTCGCGGCGGCGGTGGCCCTCGTCGCCATATTCTTCCTCGCCGGCATCGTGGCGCGCACGGCGGTGGGACGGCGGCTGGGGAATTGGATCGAAGACCGGATCCTCAGCCGATTCGCTCCCTACACCGTCCTACGGAGCTTCTCACGTCGGATCACGGGCCAGGATATCTCAGACGAGCTTCAGCCCGCGTTGCTCCAGTCCGACCCGGGAGTTCGAAAGCTGGCATTCATCGTCGAGAATCCCGCTGAAGGGGACCTCGCGGTCTTCGTGCCGCTGGCTCCAACTCCGGGAATCGGCACCTTGCAGCTCGTCAGCCGCGACAAGGTGGAGCTGCTCGACGCCTCGTTCATGGACGCGGTCGGCTGCCTGTTCAACTGGGGAGCCGGCACGGGGGCGCTTCTACGAAGTACCAGGGGCGCGGCGTCAAGGAGTCTGGAGACTGGCTCGTAACCGTACCACCGCCGTGCAACGCAGGCCTCCGATACTTCATTGGAGTGAAGAGTTCTGTGAGGTCTACACCGACTTCGTCACGGCACGAGTGTCAATGGAGCACGTCAGGCAATCAGACTATGGGTTTCGTACGGTAGTAAGATGAGCGCAGCTCATCAAGGAGTTGCGGCTCGAGTTGCTGGCGCTCCAATCGACTTCCCCACGAGATGCTTCTCATAAAGAGGACACTCTGCTTGGCTCCCCTATCGAGAGGATCCCAAGGCATGAGATCAGGACTCCACACCTTGTCAGCCATGGCGACCGTTTGCTTGCTGCTATTGGGGGCATCTTCACCGGCGTGGGCGCAGACGTCGGGCTCCGGACAGGAGCTGAATCTGGTAACCCTGTCAGCGCCGCCGGCAGCTGTCAGTCAGGAGGAGACAGAGGACGAGGGCCAGGACGCCACGACCAAGGCCATGGACTCCACGGCAACGCAGTGGAGCTTCCAGTTCTCCTACCAGAACATGCCCGACTACCACCAGGACACGATGGATAATGGACAGACTCGCCCGATAGGCGCTGATGACTACATCCAGTTTCGCGTCGTGCCCCGATTCTACTCAAGCACATAACCATCCTGCCGCGGGTGACGTTTCGGCACTATGAGAACGCCCAGGGCGACTCCGGCATGGGCAATACCGAAATCTTCGCGCTGATCATCCCGAAGGCGTTCGACTGGGGCACAGGGCGCACAGGCATCGGCCCCCTCATCACCGTGCCGAGCAGCAAGAAGGTGGCTCGCGACGAGTGGGGCTACGGCTTCGCCGCCGCCGTCGTGAACAGCAGCGGTCCGTGGTTCTACGGGCTTCTCATCACCCAGTCGTGGCAGTCCAGTGACCCGACCGCTCTGCCGCCGGGCGGCTCCAACACCAACCCGCTCGGCATCGCCCCGTTCTTGAACTTTCGCTTCGGCTCGAGCGGCTGGTACATCGGCAACGGCGACATGGTCGCGCTGTACGACTGGACCAACAAGAACTTCTACATGCCCATCGGGGTCCGCTTCGGCAAGGTGCTCGTCCGCGACTACGGCGCCTGGAACATCTACGGCGAATACCAGACGAGCCTGTTCTACAAGAGCTATCTCGGGCCCGCGGTGAAGAACTCCTTCCGAGTCAACCTTTCCTTCACGATCCCAGTTTGAGGGTCTGGATTAGGGCTGCTCGACGCGCAGCAGACCCGAGGGCGGCACACCGAAGGCATGCACCCCGGCCGTGAGGCGCCGCGTCGAGTGGTCGATCAGCTCGCCGGTGACGTCGTAGGTCGACACCCGGCGCGAGCCGAGGTCGTTTTCGACCTTGAGCACGACCGTCGTGCCAGGCTTGGCGTTGACGACATCGATCACGCGGGTAGCGTCGCCGATCGGCACCACCATCTCCTCGTAGAGACCGACGATGGTCTTCTCTTCGTTGCTGGCCTTGATCATCGGGTAGAGAGCCGCGGGTCGGGACGGCTGCAGCACACCGTCGAGCAGCACCTCACGGTTCTCGCGCCAATACTCGGTCCAGAAGCGGACCATGGCGAGGTGATCCTCCGGCACCTGGTTCAGCCGGACCGAAAGCTGCGGCACGCTGAACAGGACGTTAAGGATCTGCAGCGCGGCGTGCTCGACGGTGTCGTCCGGGTGCCACATGAACATGTCGGAGTGTACGGCGGTGTTCCCCGAAAGCAGCCGCAGGTCCATGGTCTCGACGCGATTGGCCACGGCGTTGTTCGGGCAGTCGACGGCCCGGAACATGTTGCCGTACTTGCGCATCAGCGGGCCGATGTAGCGCTGCCGGAACTCGATCATGATGTCGGGCTTGATGCGGCGCAGTCGCTCCATCACGTCGGTCATCAGGCGGTCGACGGCGGCATCGACTGAGGCGAAGTCGCGACCGTCCTCGGCGGTGAGCACGGTTTCTTCATCGGGAGTGAAGCGGTCGATGAAGTCGATCTTGAAGCCGTCGAGGTCCCAGTCGGCGAGCGCTTTCTCATAGGTGGAGATGATGAGCTCGCGCACCTCCGGGTAGCGCGGATCGAGCACCCAGGTCCCCTGCCCTTCCCAGTACGATAGGTACTTGCCCTGGAATTTCTCGAAGCCCTTGGCGTTCTCCCCCATGAACGGAAGCGAGTACCAGAGCAGGAAGCCCATGCCGAGGTCGTGGACCCGGTCCACGAAGCCGCGCATATCGGGGATGCGCTCCGGCTCCCAGTCGCCCGTGTAGGCGTAGCCGCGGCTGCTATCGAGCGTCTGCCAGCCGTCATCGACGATGACCGCCTCATAGCCGAGTTGCTTGGCGATCTCGAGCTCGGCGATCACCTCGTCGGGGTCAAGGTTCTGGTGGAAGCTGTACCAGGTCGAGTACATCGGCCAGCGTGCCGCGTCAGGAACAGGGGAAGGCTCGTACCCTTCCTGTGCCGCCCACCAGTCGGCAACATCGGCGATAGCATCTGGATAGGCGACGTCGCGACCGTCGAACCGCAGGTCCACGGTGTAGCGATCGGTAGCCGGCGCCCGCTCGGCGAAGAAGCGCACCGAGCAGTGGAAAAGAGCGTCTTCTTCACGCAGGTAGCACCGCGACTCGACGGGCCGGAGCGCATCGGAGACCGCGAAGGTCAGCCGATTGCGGTCGGCGCCATTGAGCAGCGTAATGACCGGCGCATTGTTGGTGGAACGTGACTCGACGCGGTTGCGCCAGAAGCCGACCTTGTCGATGGCGATGTTGGGATTCCAGTAGCCGTCGATGTCGACGGAGGGGATCTTCCATCGCAGGACGAACTCGGGCGGTGTGGCGGGCTCGGGCGCGGTCACCTCCAGGCGCAGCCGCTGCACCCCGGAGGCCATCGTCTCCAGATCGAGCGCCGCCTCGAAGGTGCCGAGATCTCCCGAGACCTCGAAATCCTCTACCGTGAAGTGAAAGAGGGTGGACTGGGTCGACTGACCAAGGGCGCCCGGCATAGCAGGCCCGATCAGAAGTACGCTCGCAGTCACGACAGCCAGAACCAGGGACGAAGAGGAACTGGCCGTGGCGCGCGAGAAGATGCGGGAAGAGGGGCAGGGAAAGGGGCGGGCGGCTTTCATGGTCTTCGATCTCCGGCGCTCAGACGTTGCAATTTTTCGCTCAGCGATCAAGCCTATCAGCGTTCAGAAGCATTTCCAGAAGCGCGTGAAACTGTCGGACGCCAGGAGGTCCCGATGACACGTCGTTTGTTCGTCTTCTCATTGGCTGTTGCGCTCGCATCTGCGGGTTGCATGAGCGGCCAGACTGCGGAGTGGGCCACCGCCGACATGATCCTCACGGGCGGCACCGTGGTTACCGTCGATGACGACTTCACCATCGCCGAAGCGCTGGCGATCAAGGATGGTCAGATCATCGCAGTGGGCACCGCTGCCGAGGTGGCGGCACGCGCAGGATCCGGCACGCGCACGATCGATCTGGCGGGCAAGACCGTAATCCCCGGCCTGCAGGATTCCCATGTTCATTTCCTGAGCCTCGGGCGCGACGTCACCTACGAAGCAGAGCTCACCTTCGCGATGAGCGCTGAAGAGATCGTCGCCGCAATCGCCGAGCTGAAAGAGCGCCTCGACCCCGAACCCGGCGAGTGGCTCATCGGCAACCGCTGGGATCAGTACAAGTATCCGGAGATGGTGACGCGCTGGCAGCTCGATGAGGTCGCCCAGGCCAACCCTGTGTGGCTGAACCGCGTCTATCGCGGGGTGGCGGTCAGCACGGCTGTCTTCGAGCTGATGGGAATCGAGGATGATGACCCTACGACGTGGCCCGACTGGTGGCTCGAGGATCCCAGAGACTTCACCTTCGAGGACAAGATCTTCCGGGCCTGGCGCACCCTCACCATCGACGGGGAGGCCCGGGACTACTTAGTCCCCACGGGTGCCTTCCTTGGTGTGCGCGGTTCTGACCTGGTAACCGCGCAGCCCATGGCCCGCCCCGGCGCCGGCGATCGCTTCGAGCGCGATGTCGACAGCGTCCGGCTCGGTGCTCAGGAGATGCTGCGCCTGGGCGTCACCAGCATCGTCGACCCAGCTTCGCGCATGGGCTACAACATGCGCGTCTACCAGGAGGCCCTCAACCGCGACATCCTCGGCGGCCTGAGGATCTCCTCGGTACACGAGGGCATCTTCACTGACCACACCACCGAGCAGATCCGCAGCCACCTGGACGGCATCAAGATCAACAACCTCGGCGGGCCGTACCTGAAGTGGCGCGGCACCAAGTGGTACTCCGACGGCGGCGCAGGAACGCGCAGCGCCTGGGTGTCGGACTCGTTCGAGCTGTGGGAGGAGTTCGAGGGCGAGGAGAATTTTGGCTACCCCGTTCTGGCCGACAATGCCGTCAGGGAAGCGCAGTACCGCGTCGCCCTCGAGTACGGCTGGGACCTGCACACTCACGTCTGCGGCGACGTTGCCATGCGACAGGCCGTGGACCTTTACATGAAGCTGATGGACGAGACCCATGCCGGCCGGCCCGACGCCGACCTGCGCTGGAGCCTCATTCATGCCTACCTGCCGATCGAGGAGAAGACCCGGGTGCTCGAGCAGATGGCCGAATACGGCATCATCGCTTCGTGCAACCCGGTGTTTCAGTGGCAGGAGGGGGCCTCGTTCAGCACCAATCTCGGCGCCGAGCGCATGGCCCGCACGCAGCCGTTTCGCTCCTACATCGATGCCGGTGTCGTGCTGACCTCGGGCTCCGACTACCCGGTGACCTCGCACGACCCCTGGATCGGCATGTACGCCCTGCTCACGCGCAAGAGCCAATCCGACGGCCAAGCATACGGGCCCGAGGAGACGCTGGGCATTGAGGACACACTGCGCACCTACACGATCAACGGCGCCTGGCTGACCTATGAGGAGGATTTCAAGGGCACACTCGAGGTCGGTAAGGTGGCCGATCTGGTGATTCTGGACCTCCCCGATATCCGTGACCTCGAGGAGAATCCTGAGCTATTGTTCGAGATGCGTGGTCGTGTGCTGATGACCCTGACGGCCGGCGCCGTCCGCTACGAGAAGGAATAACCAATGCGCCCCTCGACATCGGTCCCGGGAGTGGTAGTCGCGAGCTTCGCTCTTGTCTGTTGCATCGTTGCCTCTTCCCTGGCGGCTACCCATCCCCCTCCTCCGGGCGCAACATCCTCGTTGGCCCAGAGCGCCGAGGAACTGACCCGCAACGCTGCGCGACTGATCGGCGAACAGGAGTTCGAGCAGGCTCTTCAGGTGCTCGACCGAGCCCTCGAAGAGAACTCCGAGTACTGGGAAGCCTACTACCAGCGCGGCAGGGCGCTGGCCATGTCGGGAAACATGCAGGAGGGTCTCCAGGCGTTCCTGCGCGGGTGTGAGCTCAACCCGGGCTTCGCCCACGGGCACCAGCTAGCGGCGCTGGCGGCGCGAGAGCTCGGGGATTTTGACACCGCATGGGAGCAGGCCATCCGCGCCTACCTGGCCGGCGCCGACATGAGCACCGGGTTTGCCCAGCTCGCCGAGAGTTCCGAGGTACCAACGGACATCGACGCGCGGATTGGCGCATGGAAGGTCTTCGTGGCTGACATCACGGCTGATGATGCGCTGGCCCAATCCGAGCTTCCCGATCAGCAGAATCAGGAGAGCGTCAGCCAACTCCTTCAGGAGAGCGCCGCTGACATCAGGACGATCCAGCTCCACGTGCGCAACGCGATATCGCGCTCGCCGCATTTCGGCCTGGTGCCGGAGCCCGCCCTCGCCCAGTACGTACTTGGCATCTCAGTCGACGAGATCGGCGAAAGGCAACCGCGCAGTATGGAAGGTTATCTGAGGCTCTACGACATCAGCACCGGCGAGGCCATCTACTACCGGCAGATCTCCCTGCGCAACATCTTCGCCGGTGGCTCTCTTTACGGCGAGCTCGAGCGCTACATCGGCCAGCTAGAGGAGTGGAAGCAGGAACGGGGGCAAGCGCCACAGTAGGCGAAACCCCATTAGCCACTTACTCCAGTCGCAGGGCAGTCATCGGATCGACCCTGCTTGCGCGCCGTGCCGGCAAGTAGCAGGCGACGGCCGCCACCACCATCAGAAAGGCGGCAACCCCTGCAAATGTCATCGGGTCCGTGACCGTGACCTCGAACAGCAGGCTGGACATCACCCGGGTGGCGGCGAAGGCCCCCATCAATCCCAAAGCGACGCCCAGGAAGACCGGCCCCAGGCCGCTGAGCAAGACCGCACGCTGAACTGCTGTCCGGTCGGCACCGAGGGCCATGCGCACACCGATCTCCTGCGTGCGTTGGCTGACGATGTAGGACACCACCCCGTACACGCCGATGGCTCCTAGCGCCAGGGCGATCAGTGCAAAGGCGCTGATCATGAGAGTGTAGAAACGCGGATCGGCATACGAGCGGCGAACGACCTCCGACAGGGGCCGCGCCGACGCGATCGGCACTTCTGCATCGACCGACCAAATCGCATCCTTGAGAAGCGGTAGTCGAGCCGTCGGGGGGCCCTCGACTCGCACCATCGTGTACATGCGCGAGACGCTGGCCTGGGCGTGGGGCACATACATCTCTGCCCTGGGCTCCATGTCGAGCCGGTGCTGGTGGATGTCTTGAACAACCCCTACCACCGGGGTCCCCGGAGGGTTCTCGCTGAATCGGCAGCCGATGCAGATTTCTTTTCCGATCGGATTCTGGCCGGGCCATAGCTGCCGGGCCATCGTCTGGTTCACGATGATGGCCTCGGCAGCCTCATTGGTTCCGTAGGCATCGGGATTGAGCAGCACGTCTTCGTCGGTGAAGTCTCTGCCCCGCACAATCGGGATTCCCATGGTCCGAAAGTACCCGGGCGTGATGATGCGAAAGTTAGCGCGTGGTAGCTGGACGTCCTCGGCAACGATGTTGTCTTCGGCCTCATACAGTAGGCCCCAGTTCCCTAACGTCAGGGGAAGTAGGTGGATCCCTCCCACCGAGGTGACCCCAGGTACGGCGGCTAGCCGTTCGGTTACCTCGCGGTAGAACCCGCGCACTGCCTCGCCGTTCGGATAGCGTGTATCCGGGGGGCTCAGGGCAATCGTCACGACACCGGCCGGCTCGAAGCCTGGCGCCACAGACGTCAGGTTCGACATGCTCCTGATCATCAGACCGGCGCCGACGACAAGCACCACGGAAAGTGCTATCTCCGCAACTACTAGGCCCTTGTTGAGAAGGTGGTGGGAAGCGCCGAGGGATGTCCGCACCCTAACCTCGTCAAGCGACTTTTGAGGGTCGACCCGAGTGGTCCGCAATGCCGGCAGCAGACCGAAGATCAGGCTCGCCAACACCGAGATTCCGAGGGTGTAGCCGAGGACCCGCGTGTCGATGCCTATCTCCTCGACTCTCGGAATACCGCTGGGGAGAAGACCGGTCAGAACCGAAAGCGTCCAGGCGGCGATCAGAAGACCCGCGGCGCCACCCAAGACACCCAAAACGAGACTCTCGGTGAGGAGCTGTCGGAGCAGGCGTGATCGACCCGCGCCAAGCGCGGCTCTGATTCCGAGCTCACGGCGCCGGGCACTACCCCGTGCCAGCGAGAGATTGGCCACGTTGGTGCAGGCGATCAGCAGAACACAAGCCACGGAAGCCAGCAGAATCCACAAGGTGGGCTCAATGTCTCCTACGAGCGCCTCGTGCGCCAGAGCCACGTCAGCGGTCAGGTGGACATCATCTTTGAGCCACTGGTGCTCCGTCACCAACCGCTCGACGAGCGCTCGGACCTCGGCACGAGCTGCATCCAGGCTGACACCTGGAGCGAGCCTTGCGGCCACCATGTACCGAGCTGTGCCCGAATAGTCCGGGAAATCAGAACGGTCGATCGTCATCGGAACCCAGAGCTCAGCTTCGCCGTCGATCGGCCGATACTCGGCCGGCATCACTCCGATTACGGTCCGGGACGAATCTCCCGGCCCGCTGATGCTCACTTCTTGGCCGATCACGTCCGTGCTGCTTCCGAACCTTCGCTGCCACAAGGAGTGGCTGAGAATCACCACGTCCCCCTGGCCGGGCACCTCCTCATCGCTGCGGAACGCACGTCCATGCGCAGGCTGAACGCCGAGAACGTCGAAGTGGTTGGTGCTCACCTCACCGCCGCTGACCTCCTCCGGCTCGCCATCTCCGACCAGCGTGAATAGGCAGGTTTCGAAGGTCGATAGCTCGCTAAACGAGCTGGTTCCCTCGCGAAAGTCCTCGAACAGGTCCTTGCTGAAGACATGGCCCGGCCAGATGTTTACCAGGCGATCGGGATCAGCGTAGGGGAGCGGCTGGAGGACGATTCCATTGACGAAGCTGAAGATCGCCGTGTTGGCGCCGATGCCCAGCGCCAGCGTGAGGATCGCGGCGAGGGTGAATCCCGGCGACTTCCGCAAGGAGCGGAACCCGTACATGACGTCCTGCACGCACGTGCCCAGACCCCCGCTGCGGTGCGGAGAACCTGAACCTGGAGAGGCATTCGGTTCGTGCCGCGCGCCGCCCAGCCTGTCACGCAGCGCCCGTGCCCGGATCCGCAACCCGCTCGCCAAAATGTCCCCCAAGGTACGGCGCCAGAGCAGAAACGCACCCCAAAGGCCACGGTCCCGCCACAGCTCGCGACGGCGATCGCGAAAGACTTGGGCCATCTCCCCGGCGTACGCGGCCCGGAACGACCTCGGGTACAGCAGCACCAGGAGTCCGCTGAAGACCCAATCAGACCATCCCCGCCACGCGCCGCCATGGCCCGGCGCGCTCATGACGCCCGCCCCTTGCTAACCAGCTTCTTGCTGCGTGCAAAGCCGACAAGATCGGCCAATCGATCGGCCTCGGCCTCGAGCGTTTGCTGACCGAGATCAGTGAGCTGATAGTAGC
>SDBS01006383.1_pt1 | contig 11478 bp, 12 predicted proteins | sample 2277091 | NCBI WGS metagenome assembly SDBS01 (sample SAMN10404972, study PRJNA504765) | marine sediment metagenome | isolation source: marine sediment core GS10_PC15, 163 cmbsf | place: Arctic Ocean: Southern Knipovich Ridge | collected 2010 | reverse complement strand
TCCCTGAAAAATGGTCCTGTCCCGTTTGCGGAGCTCCCAAGTCCGCTTTCAAGATTATCGAGAGCGAAGCCACCATTTCCAAAGGGAAGACAACCGTTGCCGAAAAGATCGTCGAACAGCTTGTGGCCTACAAAGTCAAGAGGATTTACGGTATTCCCGGCCACTCCAATCTCCCCCTGACTGATGCAATCCGAAAAAATCCCAACATCGAACTCATTTTAGTTCGTCACGAAGGAGCAGCTGCATTTATGGCATCGGCTCATGCCAAGCTGACCGGGGAAATCGGAGTGTGTATGTCCATTGCCGGTCCCGGAGCAACCAATCTAATCACAGGAATCGTCGATGCGGCCACAGACAGAGCTCCGGTTCTCGCACTTCTGGGGCAGGTTCCCGAAGTTTTCTTGGGAAGCGAGTCACTCCAAGAAATTGCCGAGGTGGATATCTTTAAATCATTTTGTGTCTATGCAGAAATGATCGTAAGTCCTGGTCAAGCACTTAAAGTCGTCAATTTAGCAATAAAAAAGGCCTATGCAGCCTCTGGCCCTGCGGCTTTAAGTTTACCGACGGATATCCTTGCCGAGCCGCTGGAAGAATCCATCTGGCAGCCTGAATCCCATCTTTTTAGACCCGATCTCTACCCGGGACAATCGATAGATCGAGCCACGGAGATTTTTTCTAAAAGTCAGAGACCTCTTTTATTTGCGGGGTGGGGTGCCAGAAACTCAGGGTCTGCTCTTCTCGATCTGGCCCGCCATGTTGGGGCCCCGATTGCCACCACATCCAGGGCTAAAGGGATCGTCCCGGAAACTGATGAACTGGTTCTGGGAGTCCTGGGTTCTATCGGGAACAAATTTGCCCCAAAAATCGTCGCACAATCGGACTTGATTTGTATTCTGGGCAGTGGTTTCAGACAGAGAAACCTTGTCCCTGATACAGATATCATCCAGGTCGATATCGATGCACACAGGGTGGGAAAAACCTTTCCCGTGAAAGTCGGTATCGTTGGAGACGTTCTCACTGTGATCACTAGGCTCAAACAGGCACTTCCTCAGCGGCAAATCGATCCGGAATTCCTTAAAAATATTCAGGAAGCCAAAAGCCTGTACTCCGCACTGCTCAACGAAGATGCTCAAAACAAACAAAAACCCATTTATCCCGGCGCTGTGATTCAGGCCATGAAAAGACAGTTGGCCAACGATGCGATCATCTGTTCGGATGTGGGTGACCATACGTATTGGTTCTATAAGAGGTTTGTCTGTGAACATCAAAAAACACTCCTCTGCGCCAATATGGCTGGAATGGCCTTCGGAATTCCTGCAGCGATAGCCTGCCAGTTTGCCGAGCCAAAACGCCAGGTGATCGCATTCACCGGGGATGGAGGATTCGGAATGGCGGGGATGGAGTTCACTACGGCCATCCAAAACAAACTGCCCATTACAGTCATTGCTTTTAACGACGGAAAACTTAAGAACATCAAGAAAGAACAGGAAGAATATGGATATCCTGAATACCGGGTAAGTTTCCCGAATCCAGGATTTGCCGATATGGCTACATCGGCAGGAGGACTGGGAATTCGCGTCTCAGATCCAGAGGACTTGGATAACGCCATCCGTCAAGCCCTCGATTCCCCTCTTCCATCACTTGTCGAAATTCTCATCGATTCAGATTTGGTTATTCATGCCGTACACAAAGTATAAACAGGAGGTTATTCATGCCAATCTTTCTTTTAAAATCGATTATGGGTTTGATCTTTTTTGCCGCCGCCTTTGGCGCCGCTCTATCAATGCTCACACTCATGGGACGACAGAATCGAAAGATGAAGCCTTCATTTTTGAAAATCCTGCACAAAATCAACGGCTATATTTTTCTCCTCTTGCTTATGATCATCAGTTATTTCTGTATCAAATATGTGGCCGGAGTAGGAGATAGACTTCCCCCTCGAGCCATCTCACACAGCGTTCTGGCCCTGTTTCTTTTAATCATTTTTTTCATTAAAATTTTGATCGTCCGTTTTTTTAAACAGTTCCTCAAGTTTGTCCCTGTTTTGGGGATGATTGTCCTCTCATTGGCCTTTGTTGTTTGCGCCACTTCGGCCGGATTCTATTTTCTCAGGGCTTCTAATCATGTTTCAGTAAGTGCGGATGATTCATCAATCCAAAATAATTCTCTCAAGGGTTCTACTGAAAAAGGAGAAGTCCTGTTTCAGAATAAGTGCAGTTTCTGTCACTATGCCGATAAAGAAGAGAGCCAAACAGGGCCAGGCCTCAAGGGCCTTCTAAAAAAAGAAAAACTTCCGCACAGCGGACGTCCAGCAACAGTAGAAAATGTCAGAAATCAACTTTTCCGTCCGGTTTTGACCATGCCTTCATTTAAAGATCTTCCCGAACAGGACTTGGCGGATCTTTTGGCTTACCTAGGAATCATATAGACTTAGTTGACTTTAAAATTGTCCATAGATTAATATAAGAAATAATGAAAAAATACTGGCGCTGCTATGTCTGTAATGACATTCATTATGGCCTCGCCTCCCCTGATATTTGTCCGACATGCAAGGTCGAAGACGCCTATATCGAAATATCCTCCACCGAGGCGGAGAATGTCACATTCCTTAAAATAGAAATGGACAAAGAGGCTTTCACAAGGGCCATCGAAACTTTTACGGAAAATAACGATTTCCAGGTCAATCCCGATAAGGAAAAAGTCGACATGCTCCTCGAAGGCATTTTTAACAATGAAAAAAATCACGGATTAAAATACTGCCCGTGCAGACTCATTACAAAGGAAAAAGAGGAAGATTTTAAACTCATCTGCCCCTGCAACTTCCTCATCCATGAGACCTACAAAGATAAAGAGGATGGAGAGTGTTGGTGCGGACTTTTTGTACGGAGAAAATAATATGAATAAACTTATCATGTTCCATGGAAGAGAATGCCCTCACTGCAAAAAAATGTTACTCCTCGTAGATCGGCTCGAGAAAGAATCAGGGATAACTGTTGATAGACGTGAGGTGTGGCACGATGAAAAAAATGCGGACTTGATGCGATCCAAAAAAGACATCATTTCTGCCAAATGCGGAGGTCAGCTCCGCGTCCCGACCTTTCTGAATACGGAAACAGATGATGTGGTGTGTGGAGAATTCGAATACGAAAAACTCGAAAAATGGGCCACCAAACCATGATAAAGGAGTTTGATCCTTTAAAAAAGGACATACTTCAAGTCATCGACGAAAAGGGACAGGTACAATCGGAGTACGAACCAACTCTCTCCCCGATTGAATTAAAGAAAATATACAGCCTTATGGTAACAGCGAGAGCCGCTGATCTAAAAGCCATCAAACTGCAGCGCCAGGGCCGGATGGGCACTTATGCACCGAATCACGGCCAGGAAGGCTGCCAGGTCGGTGCAGGAATGGCCGTCAAAAAAAAAGACTGGGTATTTCCTCACTTCAGAGATCTGGGTCTGTACTTGACTCTGGGATTTCCCTTAAAAAATTCCTATCTCTACTGGATAGGACATGAACTCGGAAACATCCCTCCAAAAGGCCACAATATTTTTCCTATGGCCATTCCCGTAGCCTCTCATATTCCGCATGCCGTAGGGGCCGGGATGGCCGCCAACATTAAAAAACATAAAATTGCAGTCCTCTGCTGCTTCAGTGACGGCGCCACTTCGGGGGGAGATTTCCATGAAGCCTTAAATTTTGCCGGGGTTTTCAAGACACCCAATGTATTCATGTGTTACAACAACCAGTATGCCATCTCTCTGCCCAGAAAAAATCAATCTGCTTCAAAGACACTGGCCCAAAAGGCGTTGGCCTACGGATTCAGTGGAGTTCTGGTTGATGGGAATGATCCCCTCGCGGTTTATGTCGCCACCAAAGAAGCCCTCGACAACGCCAGAAACGGTAAAGGGCCGACTCTCATTGAAGCCATCACCTACAGGATGGGAGATCACACGACATCCGATGATGCATCCCGATACAGATCCGAGAAAGAGGTTGAAGAGTGGTCAAAAAAAGATCCTATTCAGAGATTTCGTATCTACCTGAAGAATAAAGGAATCTGGAATACGGCCTACGAAAAAAGTGTCCAAGACCAAGCGGCATCCTACATTGCCAAGTCAATTGAAGAGGCCGAACAAATCCCAAGCGCCTCAATCGAAGACGTCTTCCAATACACATATAAGGACATGCCCCCGCACTTAAAAAAACAGATGGATGAACTCAAACTCTTCACTCAGGAGAAAAAGCCGTGAAGGGGACCATGGTTCAGGCTCTGAATCAGGCTTTGAGTCTGGAAATGGAGCGTGACTCAAATGTTGTCTTAATGGGCGAAGATGTGGGGATCGACGGTGGTGTCTTCCGAGTAAGTGATGGCCTCCTCCAGAAATACGGAAACTCACGTGTTATCGATACCCCCTTGGCTGAATCGGGAATCATCGGAACCGCCATCGGAATGGCCGCATACGGACTCCGCCCCATTGCCGAGATCCAATTTATGGGTTTTGTATATGCGGCCTTTAACCAGATTCTTGCCCATGCGGCACGGCTCAGGAACCGGACTCGAGGGCATTACACCGTTCCTCTTGTCATCCGTATGCCCTATGGAGGTGCGGTGAAGGCCCTAGAGCATCATTCCGAAAGCACTGAGGCATTATTCTGTCAAATTCCTGGATTAAAAGTCGTTGTTCCCTCTACACCTTATGATGCAAAAGGCCTACTCACATCCTCCATCCGGGACGACGATCCCGTCATCTTCCTGGAGCCGAAAAAACTGTATCGGGCAGGACGGCAAGATTTCCCGGATGAAGCTTATGAGGTCCCTCTTGGCCAGGCTAAGATCGTTAGAGAAGGAGAGGATTTAACCATCATCGCCTGGGGTTCTATGATCCCGGTTGCCCAGCAAGCGGCCGAGAACATGGAACAAGAAGATATCTATCCAGAAATTATCGATCTGCGAACTCTCTCCCCTATGGATCGTGATACGATTATTCAGTCTGTAAAAAAAACAGGACATGCCCTTATTGTCCATGAAGCGCCAAAAACATGCGGACTTGGGGCTGAAATAGCCGCACTTATCAACGAGGAGGCCCTATTAAGCCTGGAAGCTCCCATAATGCGTGTCACAGGATATGATATCACCGTTCCTATGCCCAAAAGCGAAGATTTTTATTTTCCCAATCACAAACGCATCCGGCACGCGATAAATAAAATGATGGAGTTTTAAAAATGGCTCAACAATTCAGGTTTCCTGATTTCGGTGAAGGCATCACCGAAGGAGAAATTGTCAAGTGGCTTGTTAAAGAAGGTGACGAAATCGATGAAGACCAAATCCTGGCTGAATTGGAGACAGACAAAGCCGTTGTAGAAATCCCCTCTCCCTACAAGGGGACCGTACTCAAAAGACATTTCCAGGAAAAAGATATCATAAAAGTCGGAGAAGTCCTGGTCACCATAGGAAAAAAAGGAGAAACCTTAACGGAAACTGAAGCTGTTTCCGGTGATAAGGACGGCCATATTGAAGAAAAACCGGCCCTTGGCATTGTTGGAGAAATTGTCGAGAGCAGCACGGAGATCAGAGACGTTTCAGCCACGCCAAAAGTTCGCAGGATGGCAAAAGATATGGGAGTCGATATCAAGACAGTCGTGGGGACAGGACCTTCAGGACGGATCACGGAAAAAGACATTCAAAAGACCATGAAACAATCCCCTCCTCTAAAACCCGAGAAAAAACAAGCCTTTAAAATCCTATCCAAATACGATTTTTACGGAACTCTGGAACGTTTGCCGCTCCGTGGAGTCCGGCGCGCAACCGCTAAGCGGATGGTTGAATCCGTATCAAAAGCCGCTCATGTCTGCCATATTGATGAGGCCGATGTGACTGAACTCGTCAAAATCCGGGGGGAATTGAAGGGGAAAGCCGAAGAGCAGAATATCAAGCTGACCTACCTTCCCTTTATTTTCAAAGCCGTTGTTGCCTCTCTAAAAACTCATCCTCTCTTAAACGCCACAATGGATGAGGTCGAGGAAGAGATCATCATCAAAAAATACTACAACATCGGTGTGGCCGTGGACATACCCGACGGATTGATCGTTCCCGTCGTGAAGGCGGTCGATCAAAAAAGTCTCTTTGTTCTGGCTGAAGAGATTCAAAATCTGGTCAAATCCGCTAGAGAGAGAACACTGGATATGGCCGATCTCAAAGGAGGAACGTTTTCCATCACCAACGTCGGCATGATAGGTGGAGAGTTTGCGACACCGATAACTAACTACCCGGAAGTCGCTATCCTTGCCACGATGAAGATTGCAGACCGGGCCCGCGTCGAAAACGGCTCTGTTGTGGTCAAAAAAACACTCCCTTTATGCCTCGCCTTTGATCACAGGGTTATCGACGGCGCCGAAGTGGCAAGGTTCATGAACGATTTGATCAACCTTCTGGAAAATCCCAGCCTTCTTCTCCTTGATTCAGCAACAGAATAGTTATCGTCATATCGTACAAAGAGTTTGTAGGATTTTAGGGATCAAGGGGTCCAAGACCCTAGAAACCTCGAATCCTTTGCATAAGCTGCATCAACTAATCGGGAGAAGAATAATTTTCGGTTCATCACAATATTTCAGGTCATATTTTTTGGGTCGAGGATTTTTTTTATTTTCTCCCGGCTCAGTAGTCCCTTTTTCTCAGTGACTTCGGCAATCGATATCCCTGTCCGAAAAGCCTCCTTGGAAACTTCTGCGGCCTGGGCATAGCCTATGTATGGAGAAAGTGCTGTAGCGAGTGCCAGACTCTCTTCAGCATAGTACGAACATCTATCGATATTGGCTTGAATGCCATCGATACATCGTTTTTTTACCTCAGTCATAGCATGGCTGAGGATATCGATCATAAAACATAGATTAAATGCAATAACCGGCATCATCACATTGAGTTCCAGCTGTCCGGCCTGGACGGCTCCCGACACGGCCAAGTCACACCCCATCACCTGGTAACACACCATATTCAGCATTTCCAGCATTGATGGATTGACTTTCCCGGGCATGGCCGATGAACCCGGAGCAACCGCCGGCAGCTGAATCTCAGCTAATCCAGTTTTGGGACCGGACGACAGCAGGCGAAGATCATTGGCCACCCGGGTAAGTTCTAAAGCTAGATTCCTCAGCCCCCCTGAGACCTCAGCCATGGGACGCATGCTCTGCATAGACTCTCTCAAGTCTTCAGCCGAGCTCAGATCAAAACCTGTCCATTCGGAAAGATAAAACACCACTTTTTCGACATAACCAGGCGAGGTATTCAATCCCGTACCTACGGCACTCCCACCGATTCCAAGCGGGAGGAGTGACCGTGAAGCATTCGTAATGAAAGCTCCACACTTTTTTAATGAGATCCCATAGGCCTTGAACTCCTGCCCAAGACGGATGGGTGCGGCATCCTGGAGGTGAGTCCTTCCTGATTTTAAAACCAAATCAAACTCCCGTGCCTTTTTCAGAAAAGAGTTGAAAAGATTTTCGAGAGAAGTAAAAAAAACATTTTTTAGCAGAAAAAGAATACCAAGACGCAAAGCTGTGGGGAAAACATCATTTGTGCTCTGTCCCATATTCACATGGTCATTCGGATGAACCAGCCTGTACTGCCCTTTTTCTCCCCCCAGTATTTCCTCCGCCCTGTTCGCTAAAACCTCGTTGCAGTTCATGTGGAAAGAGGTCCCCGCACCCATCTGAAATACATCGACAATAAACTGATCTCTGAGTTTACCCGCCAAAACGTCTTCACATGCTTGATTGATGGCGCCGGCTATGCGGCTGTCCAACTTCCCCAGATCAGCGTTTGCCCGGGCGGTGGCTTTCTTAACATAAACAACTCCTTCAATCAGCGCAGAATGAAGTCTCAGACCGCTGATTGGAAAATTTAAGGATGAACGTTTGGTGTGCACCCCATAATAGGCATCCGCCGGAACGAGCAACTCGCCCATAGAATCTTTCTCTGTTCTGTCTTTTTTCATGACCTGATCTTCTTAATTTTGTTATTCTCGCCCATGATAAGAACTCTGGGAATGAAAAAATCGGTCTCCTCATCATCCATTAGTCCAAAAACAGCCAAAATCACGCGGTCTCCTACATTAGCCTTGTGAACAGCGGCTCCGTTGATCCCAACAATTCCGGATCCTCTCTCACCTTTGATCAGATAGGTCACAAATCTTTCTCCATTGGTGATGTTATAGATGTGGACCTGCTCATAGGGGACCAAACCCGCTTCATCCAAGAGATCTTCATCCAGGATGAGACTTCCTTCGTAATCTTTGTCTGCTTCTGTCACAACCGCGTTGTGTATCTTTGCCTTCAGCATTATTCTTTTCACACATCTACTCCTTTATTTTTATTATAGCATTATCGATCAGCCTGACCTTTCCAATATAAACAGCAATGGCAATCAAAATATGCCCGGTCAGCCTTTTCAGAGGAACCAGACTTTCCCTATCCACAATTTCTATATAGTCAACACGGGCCTGAGGCTTGGAAAAAATCAGCTCTTTCATTTTTTTCATCAATACACTCGGCTGTCTTTCGCCCTTATCAATCTCCGAAGCGGCCATTTTCAAGCTTTCAAACAGGACGAGTGCCGATGTTCTTGATTCACCTTCGAGGTAGGCGTTTCTGGAGCTGAGTGCAAGGCCATCCGCACTTCGCACAATCGGAAGAATATTCATTTCGATGTCCAAATTCAGATCTTTAACCATTCTTTTTAAGATAGCAGCCTGTTGGGCGTCCTTTTGCCCGAAAAAAGCCATATTCGGTTTTACGATATTGAAAAGTTTCAGCACAACCGTACAGACTCCCCTGAAGTGCCCAAGACGAGATAAACCGCACATTCTCTCCTGAAGTTCGTGAACTTCGACATATGTCTTATACCCCTCCGGGTACATCTCCCTGACAGAAGGAGCAAAAAGATAGTCGACTCCCTCCCTTTCAAGTTTTGAGGAATCTTGAACCAAATCACGAGGATAGTCTTTTAAATCTTCTCCGGGCACAAACTGGGATGGATTGACAAAAATGCTCACTACTGTGACATCGGCTTTTTTAAGGGATGCTCGCACTAAAGTCAAATGGCCTTCGTGGAGAAATCCCATTGTCGGTACCAGCCCGATCGACTGTCCCTCTGACTTGAATTTGGCAGAAAGGATCTTCATCTTTTGAGTTTTTTCAACTATCTTCATCGTTCGGCTCCTGGTGATCCAGGTTTTGAAGAACATCCTTTGACTTGAGGTGATAGGAATGACTGTCATCCGGGAAAACTCCCTTCCGGACATCCATGCAGTAGTCGCCTACGGCCTGACTCAGGACGTCATGGAGGTGGACATACCTCTTTACAAATTTGGGGAGATACCCGTTTAAGAATCCCACGAGATCGTGAAACACAAGAATTTGACCGTCACAGTAAGGCCCTGCTCCTATTCCTATTGTGGGGATATCCAGTTTCTTTGTAACAATCCGAGCCAATTCCATGGGTATACATTCTAAGATAACAGCAAACACACCGGACTTCTGCAGATTGAGGGCATCATCAAGGACGCCTTGAGCATCCTTTTCGTTTTTTCCCTCGACCTTGAATCTCCCCAGATGATGTATGGATTGAGGCGTCAGTCCTACATGCCCCATGACGGGAATCTCCGCTTCGACCATATCTTTGATCAATCCCAGCCTTTTCTCTGATGCCCCTTCAATTTTAACGGCACGAGCACCCGCCTCCTTGAGAAACCGGGATGCATTGGTGATGGTCTCTTCTTTTGTAAGATGAAAAGAAAAATAGGGCATATCACCGACAACAAAAGCTCTTTTGACCGCACGGGTGACGGCCTTCGTGTGGTGAATCATCTCCTCCATGGTGACGGGAATCGTGTTTTCATAGCCAAGGACGACCATCCCTAAAGAATCTCCGACCAGGATGAGATCGACACCGGACTGGTCGACAATTTTCGCTATGGGATAGTCATAGGCCGTGAGTGCGGAAATCTTTTCTCCGTCCCTTTTCTTCTTATGGAGAATGGGAATGGTGACTTTCTGGATAGTTTGTTCAGACATGATAATTCCTTTCTCCCCATCTCGTCTTTTTATCGAGATTGAGGTAAAGTCTAGTTATCTTTGTTATCAAGACATCTTATAGTAATAAATGACTTGTCGTTTATTTCTCCCTTTTTGAATGAGGCTGCGCGTGCCCAAGAGGAACGTAATACATTGGGCTCGTCTTCATATTCTCGATTTTTTCTAAGAGATCTACGACCTCTTCATCCCTATTGAAATCAATATCATCGGCCTTGATCACAAATAACGGAGTGGAATGATAGTTGAAGAAAAAATAGTCAAAAGCGCCAATGATATCTTCCAAATATTTCTCGGAAATGTTTTGTTCCATCGAAGAACCATATTTGGCGATCCTTTTTAACAAGCTCGACTTAGAAATTTGTAAATGCACAACCAGGTCGGGCTTTGCTAGTCTTTCATTAAAAATTCCGTAGATCTTCTCATAAACGATAAGCTCATCATCGGTGAGAGTTTGATACGCATAGATCTTGTCTTTTTCAAAAAGGTAATCGCAGATGACTTTTTCAGCAAACAAATCCTGCTGGAGCAATCGCGCCTGCTGGTGGTATCTATTCACTAAAAAAACCAATTGAGCTTGGAACGCCCCTCCTTCTTTCTCCTCATAAAAATCTTTGATATAGGGATTATCTCCCCTGTCAAAAATGGCCTGCCCTCCTAATTTTTCAGCAAATATCTTGGCCAGCTTGGTTTTGCCAGACCTGAGCACCCCCTCAATGGCAATGTGCTTATATGGGATTTTTTCTTTATCTGACATTATTTAAAAACATTCCCTCTGTAAGCAAAATAGCATCACTCTTCAGCTTAAAAAATAGCTGATAGCAAAAGATAAGTCAAATAAGTAAGCATTTCCTTGATTTCACTTCACGGAGAACTCGTTCTTGAAATCAAGGAAATGGGAATGCTTCGGTCAATAGAAGATTAGCTTTCGGGCTCCTTGTCAGTCTGCTCCATCTTAACGTCTATCTCTTCTTTCACTGTAACTATGATACCGGCAGGTATCACAATCCAGGCAATAATATAAAATAAGATCATGGGGATAAAAGCAGAAATGATACAAACAGCAACAAACAATAATCTGACAAGGGAAATATCCATATCCATGTAATCTGCGAGACCCGCACATACACCCCCGATCATCTTCTTATCCTCCAGCCGAATGAGTTTTTTAGCCATTACAATTGCCTCCCACTATAGTATACGTCATGTGCACAGAATAGTTCCTCTCTTTAAATTTGTGTATATCCGCTTCTATAACGAACAGCCCTATTTTAATCTCCGAATTTTATTCCCTGCGCAAGAGGGAGCTCTTTGGACCAGTTGATGGTGTTTGTCTGACGCCGCATGTATCCCTTCCACGCATCCGAACCTGATTCTCTTCCCCCTCC
>SDBS01006382.1_pt1 | contig 11479 bp, 18 predicted proteins | sample 2277091 | NCBI WGS metagenome assembly SDBS01 (sample SAMN10404972, study PRJNA504765) | marine sediment metagenome | isolation source: marine sediment core GS10_PC15, 163 cmbsf | place: Arctic Ocean: Southern Knipovich Ridge | collected 2010 | reverse complement strand
GTAACCATGCGTCCTACTACAGACACAGTGTTAGCAGCCGCTTCGATGATCGCACCATCTGCACCCCAAATGGTAACGTATGCCTCATCAACAACGAAAGGAGCAACCACGTCGATAGCCGCTGTTCCAGCAGCCTTAAGAACTACCTTAGAGTAAACCTGTGAAGCCTCTTCAATACCACCACCAAAAGCAGCGTCAAGCGTACCGTTGGTGAATGCTTCGGAGTTGGCACCACCGGCAGAACCGTTAGCAGCCAACGCGAATACAACTTCGTCGGTAGCGGGTCCCACAAACGCATCAACCTTCAGTCCGTTCTGAACCTTAACTCCGATTCCGCCTCCAAGTCCCTTGTTGTAACCACCGTCAGTCCAGAACTGGACAGCCGCTGCGCAATCAATAACAAATGCAGCCGCAGCCACATCGTCAGTTGGTACCGCAAAGTTGTTACCAGTCACAAGCTGTGCAGCTTGGAAGGTGTCAGAGTTAGCAACCGTGTGCTGTGCTTCAGTTGAACCAAACTGTCCGCGAAGTACCTGAACTGATGTGTTACCAGTCAAGTTGACTTCAATAACGATCATGTACTCGCTTTCCATACGGATAACGGCATCTTTGACCAATGGAATAGTTGGGGCAGTGTCGAACGTGATAGATGTGTCGCCGACTTCAATCTGAACTGTCCTCTCAGCGCCTGTGTCAGTCAGGATTGAATGAACTTCGTAAACATCACCACCTAGAGTGAATGTCTCGGCATCCACCGCAACACCAGAAAGGTCCAGACGTGCAAAATCAAAAACACCGGCAGCGCCTTCATCCTTCAAAGAATGTAGGGCTGAACCCTTGTTTGTTTCTTTCCCAAGAACGAGAAAATCTTTAGTACTCATGATACTTTACCTCAGTTAAAAACCGTTATCCGTTGATAGAGTGGTCAATCTCAAAATATGCAATCCCTGCAACCAGTGAGGTCCATTACTTCAGATACCGTACTACATGCAAACTAGGTGCGCTCGTCATCCCCCGGCATCTCTCCCGGCTTCATCTTGTCCCCCTTCCTCACTGCAACTACTTGCACTGACTCAGGAATCTCATATGGACTTATCTTATGCCGTGTCCATACCTCCCGGCGCATAGTCAGCCCAAAGATTACACCAGCCATAGCGTCCGCCACGTCCTTTGACCCGTCATCAGGATGCTCCACCTTGCCCTTCTTCTGGTCTATCTCCAGCGATGCAATCTCCTTCTGCACAAACTTGTGAGTAGGGCAGTCTATCCTGCGCTGATAAAACGCTGTCTTCAGGAAACTGTACGGCTCAATGTCCCTGTCGATTGATACCATACCCGTTGTCATACCCTTGCGGCGCAGCACTTGCATCATGTAAGGGGACTGGAACGAGTCACACGACACCCACTTGATGTTCAGCCCCTCGTCACGGAGAAGGTATAGCAAGTCACGTATCTTTTGATAGTTGATTTCCCCACCCTTCGGAGGTATCACACGAAGCATGAAGTCGAATACAATGTTGGGGAGTACTTCATTAGTTTCGTCCCCGGCTTTTACCTTCACGAACTTGTCCACGAAGCCGCAAGCCACCCCAGTCGCATCGCCTGTCATACTCAGGTCAATGTGCACAAACCGAGGCTCATCTGGGAGTAGAAACTTCTGTTTCATTACACCCACTTTGGATTCTGAAAAGTCTACCACATCCTTAGTCAACACAGAGGCAACCTGCCCGAATCCTTCCGACACTGCGTCGTTGTCCATAATGAACGGGTGCTGTGCCAATGTGCTCACCCCTCCTATGTCACGCAACGACCGTAGTATGTCCGTCTTGAACTCTGTGTAGTACAACTCACGAGGAACAGAAATTATTAACTCTTTGTTTTTCTCTCTATCTAATGGGTCATCGTCTTCCAATATTCTAGGCTTGCGTGACAGGTCACCAATGAAAACATCAAACCATGTAGCCCCCTCAAACCTATCGGCTGGGAGTACGTCCCACGGCTTCTTGTCATAGATATAAATCGTCGGGTCAGTCAGGGCTTGCGCAGCTTTTATATCAGTAAACTGTCCGGGGTATCGCTTAGATGACACCAGACAGAACACACCGGGCAACTTCTTACCCACCCTACCGAATCGTGACTTACGTCTCATAGCCAGAGAGTTATACAAGGCTAAGGCTTGGTTGTACTCACCCCCATCGTCTGACTTAGCAGAGTGCTCGGTCACTTCCATGAAGTTTACTTCATCAATCATTCCCCCGAACACGTTCTGTCCGATAGCCGCACTCTCCTGTCCTGATACAGGGCGCACAATGATGCGGTTAGGGAAGATACACTCAGTGTTTATCTTGGGGTCGAACGGGAACCACTCCGTGAAGAACGGCGAAGTCTGAATAAGGGATCGGAACCTGTCATAGTTTACCTGCTTCGCAAGCGTAGCATTTAGGGACTGAAACACGAACAAGATTTCCGACGAACGGTCAATGCCAAATGTCTGCTGCGGATTTCGCAGGCACGCAAGCAGGTAGACTTGATACGCTGTTGTCCACAACGCTAAGGTTGTCTTCGCTGTACCAATCGCACCTGTTAAGACTACTTCAACATAGTCCCCCGAGTTCATGATAGCGAACTCTTTTCCTACCTCTGGATACAGTTCCTTCTCCAGTGCTAGGTACCGTTTCGATATTAAAAATTCTAATGGACCGACAGGCGTGGCTCTGAAGTCTCGCTTCGGAATAGCGAACGAGTTAAGAGATTCCATAGCCCCATCTTGCTCTGTAACGAGCGAGCGAAAATCTTGTATCGCGCTACGTAGTACTGCTTCTTGTTCTTCCGTAGGGATGCGGACTATCTGGGTTAGTAATCTCTCAACTGTTTGTTGGCTCCAAATCTTCGACATCACCTGTTGGTACTGTGTCAGATTCAGACTCAAGGGGTATGAGTTCACCATCTATTATCTCGTTTGTAGCATCTTGTAATATGTTCTTGATGAGGCCGAGGGATTTCAGGGTCTCATCATTCTGTGACATCTCCAGCCGGAAGTCCTGCAACTCAGTTGTATCAAGCTGCTGGAAAAATCCCTGTACCTGTTTGGGTACACGTCGAACGACACCAGTCTCCAACTGGAGACCAGCCAACACCCTACACATATCAGTGAAGGGTCGCAATTCTTTATTGATAGAGGGGTCCAGCTTACCTTTGTCCCCCTTGAGTAATTCCTTCGCGTAGGCTTTCTGTATGCGTGCCCACTGCATGTTGATCGACTCGTTCAGCTTTTCCATCACATCAACAGTTTCACGGAACTTAGACATGCTTTCCGTGTTCAGGGTGCCCTTCTCCACCGCTGCCTCAGCAGCCATCACCAGCTTAGGCTCAAGCACGTCAGTACGGTACCGCAGGACCTGCTTCTCTAGCGTCCCCGGCTTGACAGTTAGACACTGCCCCCAGTCATCCTGAATGTGTGCGGCGACAATCGCAGGACTGTCACCATTGGTAAGCATCGAGTCGATGATACCCAGACGGTCGCTCCCTAAATCATACAGCCTCTTGTATTTGTACGTATAACCGGGGGGCTGTTCAACGTTTTCGTTTACCATTTGACTCCGTGCGCTCCAGTAGCCAGTGTGAAGACAGGTAAACATACCTTATATTCTGCGCCGCTGCAATTAATAGCATTGTCAGGAACCACCACGGGTACCCTACCAAAGCTATAGCGCCAGCAGTCAACAGTAGTGCTGAGATAGCAAAGTCAGTTGTTAATATGTGGTAATCCAGTATGGCATCCTTGGCATCCTGTGCAGCACCCTTGGTACTGGTAATGAGAGTCCACAGTGAAGCCACCACAAACGATGTCCATAGTATGACACCAGAAATTTCTCCGTCACCAGTGAATCTCCCAGCAAGAAACATGACCAAGAAGATGACTTCCACAAAGCTATAAGTCAGCCCTTGCTGCAACACAAGAACCGTCCACTTAAACCAAGTCATCTCTTTTTTATCTTCACTCATGAAAATCGCCTGCTACTGCGTGCCACACCTCATGCCCTAACGTATCCATAGCATCCCCCCGCACAAACTCTGGTCGCACGGTGTAGATGTCACAAAATGCTGCGTTCTGTTCTTGTTGCCACTCGCAATCAGACCAGCCCCACACCTCGTCAACGGGGTCATAAACATATGTCTGGTAATCCAGATTCAGTTCTTCGTAGTCATCATACAAGTGCAAAGACAACACAACAATCGTGTTCTCCATACCAGTATCATACACCTCCCTGTCGTCGTTCGCCATCTCCTCTTCTCTGGTATCAAACGCCGCAGGACCGTACTCTATGTACACAGTGCACGGTGACACAAATGACTTCACACCCAAGAAAAACATGTACCCTATACCCACACCCAAAAGACCAGCCAATAGGTACCTCACGATATCCTTCACGTACTGTAGGCTCATAATTTATCCCTCCTGTGGATTAAAAAAGCCCCGCACAACATCCTGTCATGACGGGGCGTAGCGATCCCTGCTAAAAACTATTCCATCTCTACCGTAACATTTACAGTCGGGTAGACTACTTCGAAAGCCTCGAACACAGTCTCAATGCTATACTTCTCCATGAGGCTCACCAGTGAAGGTGTCGGTATCTTCTTAGTTGAACCCCCAGCGAGGTAGTTCAGGCAGATGGCTTCCAGAGCGACACCCTTGAACTCAGTGTCAGCTTCCTCTTGCGCCTGCTCGATTGCCTGCTGGATGGTTTCTTTCTGGTCCGGGTGGACCGTGAACGTGATGGTCGATACGCCCGCTGAATCAGGGTCTGTTGTGCCATCCTTTGAAAGTTCCCCTTTCTTGAATGCCTTGACTGCGGCTTGCAGATTCAGGGTAGTCATGCTGTTAGCTTTGGCTACCCACTCGTCAACGTTGTCCTGCGTAAGGATGGATGCAATCTTGCTAAGCTTCGTCCACCCCAGACCGGAGACCTTGCTCCACGGGATGTCAGCCTCAACCAGCCCATCGTAGATTTCGATCAGGTACATAGCCTTTCGATAGTGCAGGCCAAACCTGTCCTGAATAAAGTTCTTGAATTTGTCGGATTCGTCTTCCCACCAACCGTTGTCTTGGATGGCACTTAAGACACCACCGAGTTTGAAGTAGGAAAAGTCAACCGAGTCAATCAAGGAAGGTACGATTTCGAAGGCAGTCTCTTTGTCGAGGGCACCAATTTCCTTGGCTGTCTGGACGATTATGTCCACCTCAACAGTCTCTTCCTTCTCCATCGTCTTTTCCGCTGCTTGGCTCATAAGTTCACTCCTTTGTAATAATTGATCCGAGAAGTATAGCAGGACGGGTGCGTTTGTCAACCACTATTTTGCAATTGTTTGCACACGGGCTGGTCCCCTGCTAGTACCTTCTCCACTGCTGTAAAATTAACTGCTGGAACCCCTGTAGGCTCACCAATCATAGCACGCCCGAACTGTGCCAGTCCATAGGCATCAGCCTCGTTGTCGTCCTCTGTGTCGAAGTCCCAGCGCTTGTACACACCCAGTAGCATCAGGTCCTTCTTGGCGTTGCCCTTGCCGGTCACAAACTTCTTCAGGCTGGTGGGTGGTATCTCAACAAATTGTATCCTGTCCTCCCACATAGTGTACCGAAGAACTGACCCCAATTCATACTGCAATGAGTTATTAAACTTGCCACCGTAGGAGTACCCCTCTATCACTATCAAATCAATGTTGTACTCAGTCACCAGCATCGACAGTTTAAGGGCATAGGAAGCGTACCGCTCGAACCTATCAGGACGTGGCGGGAAATGAATCACACCAGCCTTGAGCACATCACCATAAATGTCGAGGATAACGTACCCTGTTTTTGTGGACGTATCGACGCCCATTATCCGCATAATACATAGTCCTCTGCCAACGTTGTGTTTTTTAATTCCCGTTGGATAAAAAATCCTTTTTGATCCGGATGCAATAAGTCCCATAGCCTAGCAAAATAAGGAGACACATCATTTGGAACAGACACTCCAGATTTTACCTTATATCCCTGCTTCGTTGGTCTATCCCACCTCATGTAATCAAGAATTGCACGAGCACAAAATCGTGCCCTATTCAGCATAACTAAATCTACAGACCGACGCTCAAACTCCTCCCATATCTCAAGATTATACTGAACCCAATCCAAAAACTCTTGAGTAAACTGCTCAGGATTATCCTTTATCAATTTCTCTATAGCGAGTAGCCGAGTAGAATAAGAACTTAATATCACACCACACCCCTATCGAAACCTTAACTGGAAAAATGTCAAGCGCATGTACTCTGTCTCGTTCATGGTCCAGCCCACATAAAATTCACGCTTGCCTTTGCTCTTGCGAGGCTCTCCCCATGTCATGCGGAAGCTTACATACTTACCATCAAAGCTCTCTCGGCAGCGCCACTGAAAACCTTCCAACTTCTCCAGAGTCTCGTCTGCGGTATTGCCAATGGAAACGAAATCAACCTGCGGTCGATTCGTCAGGTTGTGCACACCGTTGGTCCACGCAATGTTCTTCCAGCTAAGATCAGTGGCGTCCTCCGCACCCCACACAGGGTGGTTGACACGATGGTAGTCGCTGAGGAACGGCACCACAATCAACGCCAAGATTTTCAGCGGCCACTTGGCAATGCCAAGCATGATGACTACCAACCAAGCTTTCAACGGTTGACCCACCATTCTTCAAGAGGGGGCAACCCAAACCACATCGCAATCCAGAACAGTACCATGCCCAGAACCATCTTCCAGTTCACGCCTATCTTCCAACCGAATATGTCATACCTGACATACCACCAATCAATCTTCTCGAACCAATCGCCAAAGCTACCCACATTTACTCTCCCCGCATGACGTACAGGTCATGCAACCGTCTAACATTATCACCGCTGTCTCATGACACTTAACACACAAAGTCCCAGCGATTCCATTAGCCTTAGCTTGCTCTTTTTTCTCCGCGATTACAACCTGCTGTACCTCTGACAATACAGGGGCTTCCATCACGCCTATGTGAATGAAGTGTTCTTTCAGAATCTCCCCCACATGAGCCACCACAGAAGGCATCATCTTGCCATCCAAAAAGTACCCCCCAGCAGGATCAAAGATTTCTCCCAACTCTTCAGCCACGAACAGGAACGGTCCCGGCTTACGGAAGATGGCACTGATCATACGAGTCAACGCATTAATCCACTGCTGGTGAGCGACATGCTTAGAGCTAATGAACATCTCCAACGGACGATGCGTTCCGTCGTCCATCACAATGTCGTTAATGGTGATGTACATAGCTGAGTCTGTCACTGCTGGCTTAATCTTGTACGTTCGTCCTTCCACTACAGGAGGACGTTCAAGTGCTACTGCCTCCTTGGTAATCTCTGTGGTGCCATCGTCTTTTTGTATGGTGCGGACGCTCCAACCAGTAATCTTTTGTTCAATCTTGAAAGGTGCGGGCACCTCCTTCTCAATCTCCGCTGCTACTACACTCATCTATCTTCTCTCCATCGGTCATATATTGTATGTTATCGCCAGTGTGTACTGGCTTGCCATTTTTGTACCACGTAATAGTAGCCGGATACTCCGCAAAACAGGTCTTTGCCATCGGGCACTTCTGTGCTCGTGCATCCATTTGAGTTTTACAAATCCCACCGGGATATATGTGGTCGAACTTACGCGACATCGTAAGTGCGTGAGCCATGCCAATGAAGTGTTGTACCTCCGAGTCGTCTCGCTCAACTATAAATTCTTTGAACGGGCTGATACGTCCGTCACCCTGTTTACATCCGTGCCCCCGCATGATGTACAAAATGTGAGCGTAGTCTGTCTCTATTTTTTTGGCAAACTTCTGCTTTGAACCTGCGATTTGTCGAAGGTATAGTCTAGTCCTAACACGGTGCTCTGACAAGGGCGCATATAGAGCCTTGAAATCGTCCGCCTTCATTATTTTACATTCGATTATGTGTAGTTTCTTAAGTCCTACATCAACTACCGCATCTATGCCTCCAGATGTTTTGCTAATGTAATCTATGATACGAGGCTCGATGTACTCCCACACAGTAGCCCCACATTTGCAACGTCCTTCGGGCCTCAAACCAAACTCAGTATAGGTGTAACATGCCTTGCACACCCACTCACCCCACATCACATCTACCAGCCAATCGTTGTTCAGCCTCCACTGCTTGTCACGCCCCTCATTAAACGTTACATGCGTGGGCACCTGTAAGAACTGGTCGGGACGCTTCGGTGCGTTAGAGACCAACTCACGCAGCCTCACCTCACGCGGGCAGTATGCCACCCCCCACTGGTTGTCCTCTTTGGTCAGGTCGGACGCATGGATGGTGTCTTGCCCTCGTGCCGGTTCCGATCCCCCCAGACGTGCGTGCAGCATGTCCTTGATGATCAGCTTGCCGATCTTCTCAGTGCTACGTTTGAGAAAACTCATCTCTTCTTATGCTCGCGTGTCTTATCCTCACAAAACTGTGCGATGTCACGCAAGCAGTCCTGCTCATATATTGTGTCACGATCAGGAAAAAAGGCATACCTCCTCCACCTACTGAACCACTTGATTTCCCCAATCCACAAATCACTATCATCTTTACCAGAGTACAATGCCCAGATACTTGTCTTCCCAGATTTAGAAGCCATTGGCTCACTGAATGTCAACCACTTACTCATGTATCAATTCCTTAAACTCATCTTAAATTTTTCCAAATAAAAATGTAAATAACCTACAAATCCAACTATTATTCTTAGGAACATCTGGCTCACCCACAAACCGTTGAGCACCACATTCACATACCAACCTACAGGGGGGTGGTGTTGGCTTATCCATTAAGTAGCCTCCTTGAGCACGTTAAAAGCCTCTTTGAACTCGTCCTCGGGTATCATCACCCACCTTCCATGTTGCAACGGGTTGCCGTTCTTGTCCACGAACTGAATGCTCAGTCCCGGTGTCTTACCCTCTGACCGTGCTTCCCGTGAAATTTTATGAAGCCACGCCAGCTTCAAACTGAAAGAAGCGTGCTCCGTTGTTTTGTTTTCGAGAAGGAACTCTGGGAGCGTAATGTCGCCCTTAAAACCCTCGATGCTTCCGCTACCTGCACGGGCTTGACCACCAAGCCTCTTACTCGTAAGCTTTTCGGCTTTCTGTCCATGCTTGGGTATCCTGTTCCGCTCGATGAACGGGTTGTCACCCACTGTTGTTGCCGGTACCAAAAAGTAACCGCATCAGGATGCCACCCCACAGTGCTTGCCACACCGTAATCTGAGGCAACCCAAATATGTCAGGCATGACATAATTCCATATCCACATCACAGGGAATGCCAACAACACCATAATCAAAACAACCAATCCAATCACCCCAAACACCGCAAACAATCCTGTCAAAAACTTTTCCATTATTCAATCACCTCGTGTGAGTTCATCATTGCCTCAATAAGAGCAGACTTTAATCGCAGCCCATACTCAGGGTCCTTAAACACTTTCTTCTTCAAGTCATCCTGCTTCTTGAAGGTCTCAATCTCTCCCGTGTCCGGGTGTGTCAACTGCCACTCCTTATCCACATTGATCAGCAGTTCCATCGACTTCAGGTAAGACCTCAACGTCTTCCAGTCGTATGCCTCTCCAATAGACAAACCGTACTCCGGAATGTGCTGGAGTGCTATATCCATGATCGCCTTGTTAGCGAGGATGGGCACCTTGTGCTTCTTCACAACCATGCTGACTTCTTTGTACGCCGGTAGCGTTGAACTGACCGCTGTCTCCATGACATTCTTGCCATAGAAACGGATGGTCATGCTGCTACCGAATGCGAACGACGGTCCCCCCGGTAGCACTTCAGGGTTACCCATGCCCCCTATCTTGTAGCGAATCTGGTTGATCACCACCAACGTAGGCTCACGTCCATCACGCCGACACTTACCCAGTGCCTGCGTCACCTTGCGGTACAGCTTGTTGACAACGAGTCCTGTGCGTCCGACGATAGCGTCCTCTGCTGACTTGCCTAGCTCGTGCTGGGTCACCATCGCTGCCAGTGAATCAATCACCACGACAGAACAGTCGTCTGCGTGCAACACACCCTCCACCATGTCCACAACCTGCTCTGCATTGTCCGGGCGAATCAACACCAACTTCTTCAGGTCCACACCCAACGTTTCCGCCCATGATCCATTGAACACCCCCTCAACATCAACGAACACTGCTGACTTCTTCGGGAACAATCTCTGGGCTGATGCAATTAATTTCAATGCAATGGAAGTCTTCATAGAATCTTCCTTGCCGTACAACACAGAGATGCGTTGCAAAGGAATGCCACCACCAGTAGCAAGATCAAATGCAAAGATGCCGGTAGGCAGTCGGGTAGGATCGTTAGGCTGAACACCTATCGTCATGATAGTATCCTCCTTGTACTCCTTCGCCGCTTGCGTGGCTACATCCTTTACTGTGCTCATGATACCTCGGTTAAATTAACTGCCACAACGCATAGCGTACTTTCCACCTGTGCTGCTGCTATATACGATCTATCCATAGCTGACCACCCAACACTACCAAGAATCTTTACATACGGTTCTTGACTGATAACGTGCCCGTCCCACTGACCGGGATCGGCAAGTAACGATAGTTCCAATTGCCTCACGAGTAGTGCTTCTTGATGTTCTTGTAGACCAGCCGACCACACTCATACAGAAACCGTGTGCGTCGTGCAGGCTTACGTGGGTTGAGTGCCTTGTCGGTGTACTGAACTTCCTTCACACCCACTGAAAAGCTCTCTGCGATACGTCGCAGTCGTTTTGCTTTCTTGCCTCTCATAACCACCCTTTAAAATGGTATATCATCATCTTCATCTGCCAGAATATCGGTCATTTTGTTATCGCACCACTTCAAACATCTCTTAAATGTTTTATTGAGCGACTTCTTGTCTATATCTGCTGGCATGAACAGGCTTACATCAACACGAAGAGATTCATAATCCCCAAGGTTCACTGTCTTACCCAACTTCACACCAACATTAGCCATTGGCTTATCCACTACCACCTCCCCTAAAACTATTTCTTCAGTGCTCACAACAAGACCGTCCTTGCCAAGTCTCTCAACCTTGCCAACTATCTGTTGCTTGACGTAAGTAACCGTCATGACTACCAGCGTTTCTTAATGCTTGCAATCTTCTTCTTCACTGCTGGTGCTGCCCAGCTACCAGAGTTGGCACGGATAGCAATGTCCAGCCGAATCAACATTGTGACCTGTCGCTTCGTGTACAGGCGATGCTTGTCAGAAAATGAACTCGCTGGGATCAACCCTTTTGCGTGCCAGTTACGCAGCATCTGAGGGGTACGTTTTATCCGCGCAGCAACCTCACCAGTGCTGAACACACGTACACGTTTGCCATCAAGCTCTCGATAGAGTTTTCTCTCAATGGTGGGGCTATCAGCACGGTACGCAGCAGCACGTAAACGTGCCTTCTCTCGTGC
>SDBS01006380.1_pt1 | contig 11480 bp, 9 predicted proteins | sample 2277091 | NCBI WGS metagenome assembly SDBS01 (sample SAMN10404972, study PRJNA504765) | marine sediment metagenome | isolation source: marine sediment core GS10_PC15, 163 cmbsf | place: Arctic Ocean: Southern Knipovich Ridge | collected 2010 | reverse complement strand
GGAAACTCTTCACCTACGGCTGCGCGCGCCGCATTTCTACCCGACGCCCTGAATCTGACACAAAGCCCCGAGAACCAGTGAATTTTGGGAAAGTGCCGATCCCCTCCATGCAGGCGCAGGCCATGCGGTGAGCGCGCTAGAGACGAGCGCAAAGCCGGCACCCCGGGGTCCAAGACAGCATCGAGCTGCACAACGACAGGCGAGTAACCAGGCGAGCGACGAACCCAGGCTCTTGGGGCAAGACCACACCGCAGTACCCGAGTACCTCGTTCAATGTAAAAAGAGGGCGGGGGAGGGCCGCGTCGCGAGTGATGGGGACCGGTAAGCCGCAATGGCATAGCGATGAAGCGACTAACCCCCGCTGAGCGAAGGTCCCCACGGGTAGTAGACCGTGAAAAGAGAAACATCGTCACTATGCAAGGAGTGAGAACACGGTGGGAACAGACCTAACACGGATAGGCGAAAAGGCCCGCAAGGAACCGGAGCTGGTGTTCACTAGCTTGTATCACCACATCAGCGATGTAGACAACCTACGGGCCTGCTACGACACACTACGCGCCAACAAGGCGAGTGGAGTGGATGGCGTAACAAAGGCAGAGTACGGGGAAAACCTCGAAGAAAACCTTCGTGACTTGTCGGCGCGACTGAAGCGGATGGGATACCGTCCGGGACCGAAGCGACGGAGTTACGTTGAGAAGCCGGGCAGCAAGAAGGGAAGACCTCTTGGAATCAGCAATCTTGAAGACAAGATCGTTGAAGAGGCGGTCAAACGGACGCTGGAACCGATCTACGAGGCCGTATTCGAAGACAGCAGTTATGGATACCGTCCGAGGCGCAGCCCACATCAGTGCCTGGAAGCCCTCGGAAGGACCCTCCAACAGAAACGAGTCAGCCGCGTGGTAGAGGCCGACATCAGATCATTTTTCGATAGGGTCAATCACGAGTGGATGGTCAAGTTTCTGAGGCACAGAATAGGGGACGAGCGGGTAATCCGGCTAATTATCCGGATGCTGAAAAGCGGCATCATGGAAGACGGGCTGGTCCGTGCTACGGAGAGCGGAACACCACAAGGCTCCATTCTGTCTCCTCTGCTGTCAAACATCTACCTGCACTACGTTCTGGACCTTTGGTTCAGCCGACGGGTGCGCAGGCAATGTCAAGGCGAAGCATACTACTTTAGGTTCGCGGATGACTTTCTGGCCTGCTTTCAGTACAAAGGGGAAGCGGAGCGTTTTCGACGACGGCTGGAAGACCGACTCGAAGGATTCGGGCTGCAACTGGCCGAGGAGAAAACCAACTGCATCGAGTTCGGGCGATTTGCCCGCGAAAATGCGTACAAGCTAGGCGAGAAACCGAAAGAGTTCACATTTCTGGGCTTCACGCACTACTGTGGGAAGACCAAAGAGGGATACTTCAAGGTTAAACGCCGCACCAGCCGAAAGAAGCTGGGGCAGAGTTTACGCAGGTTCTCGGACTGGTCCCGCAAAGCCCGAAGTGTACTGAGAAAGGGAGATATGCTGAGACTGGCCCGATCCCGAGTGGTCGGCCATCTGAGCTATTACGCCATAACGGACAACACGGAAAGGTGCCGCTTCTATGTCCATCGCACAGAACGTATCTTGTTCAAATGGCTCAACCGCAAGAGCCAGCGGAAGGCATATACGTGGGATACCTTCGTCCGAACCCTTGCCCGGATCGGATGGCCCACGTCGAAAGTCCGAGTAGACCTGAACCCGTGTCGTAGAGCGGAGGCTCGCTGAATGACTAACCGGGGAGCCGGATGTATGGGAAATCCGCTTGTCCGGTTCTATGAGGGGCAGGAGTTCAACCATGGTATGGGCGCAATATTGTGGCACCGCCGCGAAAGCAGGCGGAAACAGAGAAGACAAACCTCGCCCTGCAGCCACGGGAGACTCCTGCCTACTCGCAGAGAAGTTTATGCGGCGCAAGATACAAAGCTCGAGCGAGAGGTGGCGATCAAAGTTCTCCCCGAAGCGCTATCACAAGATCGCGAGCGCCTGGCTCGTTTCGAACGGGAAGCCAAGCTGCTTGCGGCGGTGAACCATCCCGGGATAGCCACGCTCTACGGGCTCGAGTCAAGCTCCTGGATTTCGGGCTGGCCAAGGCCTTTGACACCGAGGAGAGGACCGCGTCGGCTGCTTCGCAGTCGCCTACGTTAACCCGGGGCACCGCTATGGGGGCAATCCTGGGGACCGCATCCTATATGAGCCCCGAGCATGCGCGTGGCAAGGCGGTCGACAAGCAAACCGATATATGGGCGTTTGGTTGTTGTTTGTACGAAGCCCTCTCAGGGCGCAAGGCATTCGCCGGCGAAACGGTAACCGACACGATCCTGGAAGTGGTCCGCTCCGAGCCCAACTGGAACGATCTACCGGCTGGAACCTCGACGAGCCTTCGCCGGGTACTCCGTCGTTGCTTGGAAAAAGATCCTCATTCCCGCACCCGAGACATCGGTGATGCGCGGATAGAGATTACCGACGCGCATCAAGAGACCGAGGGTGTCACGAGCTCTGCTCCGGTGGTCGTGAAAAGCCGGCGTACCTGGTTGCTGGTCACCGGGACGGCTCTTCTGTCGGCGCTCCTCGCCTGGTGGGCCAAGCCGAGCTCCGACATCCTCTCGGACGTCGTGGTTCGTTCGGTCATCCCGATTCCTGATGGAGACGAGATCGAACTCAGGGCATCGTCCGCGGTCGCCCTCTCTCCAGACGGGCGAACCTTGGTCTATGCGGCCGAACGTGGCGGTGTTCAACAACTCCTGATACGCCCTCTGGACAGTTCCGAGGCCAACCCGATTCCGGGCACCGTGGGGGCGCACTCCCCCTTCTTTTCTCCCGACGGGCGCCATGTAGGATTCTTCACGAACGACAAGCTTCGTACGGTCCCCATCGAGGGCGGAGTTCCCCGCACGTTGTGCGACGTGCCCGGCGGTGGGCAAGGGGCCACCTGGGGTGTCAACGAAACCATTGTCGTGGCCTCGGCAATGGGGCTCCAAACGGTGCCGGCCGGTGGGGGTGCGCTCGAGGATCTCACCACAGCGGACCCGGAACGAGTCGAACTGGGTCATTCGCGACCTCGTTTTCTTCCTGATGGTAAGCACGTCTTGTTCAACGTTTTGTGGGGTGGTGGTAGCCGCTTCGGGATCTTGTCCTTGGAGACCAAGCAGTGGCGAACCTTGGATCTGGACAACGCCGCTGACGCGAGCTATGTTCCTTCGGGTCATCTCGTTTTCGGACAGGCGGGTGGACTGTCCGCGATTCCCTTCGACCTGACACGGATGGAGATTTCCAACCGATCCGTACCGGTGATACAGCAAATTGCCACCGATCCCGGAAACGGGTACGTCGGTTATGGCGTGTCCGATAACGGTGCCCTGGTCTATGTGCCTGGTCGCTACGAGAGTCGTCTGGTGTGGGTCGACCGCCATGGCTCCACGAGCCCGGTCATCGAGGCCGAACGGCCCTACCTCACTCCCAGGCTTTCTCCGGAGGGCAACCGAATTGCGGTGTCGATTTACGACCCCACGATTGCGAAACGGGATGTGTGGATACATGATCTAGAAAGAGGAACACAGGCTCGACTGACGACCGGAGAAGGCCATGCGACCGATCCTGTCTGGTCACCCGACGGAAAGCGGCTCGCCTATGCACGGCGTCAGGGAGACTCGCAGTGGCATGTCGCAATCTCGGACGTAGGAAGCGGCTCTGCCACCGAGATTCCGGGGGACCATGTCCCTAATTCCTGGTCAGCAGATGGTGAGACTATTTTCTTCCACTCATTGGGTAGCAACGCACTCATTAGTGGCGTCGGCGCCATTCAGGTGAAGGGTGCAAGCTCCGCCGAGCTCCTGATCAGGGAACCTTTCATTACTCGTCAACCAACCCTGTCTCCTGATGGCCGCTGGCTCGCCTACGTTTCTGACGAAAGCGGCCGGCTGGAGATCTATATAAAGTCGTTCCCGGAGCTCGACAGGCAATGGCTCGTATCGACGGAAGGTGGCACCGAGCCGCGCTGGTCCGGTAGTGGCCGCGAGCTTTTTTACCGGAACGACGCCAGAATGATGTTGGTCGAGGTCCGTGACCAGGACGAGTTTTCGGCGACCCAGCCGACTGTCTTGTTCGAAAAACGATTTGCCGTGGATCCCATCGGCCAAGACGCGGTCAACTACGACGTCACGCCCGACGGACAAAGGTTTCTCATGATTACCAAGAGTGAGAGCCCTGACCGGCTGCACCTCATCACCCACTGGTTCAAAGAACTGAAACGTCGCGTTCCCGCCGGAAATACTTCCTGAGCTCCTTCGCCCCACCGCGAGTTTCTTGACCAAAGCTCGTCACCGGCGTAGGATGGCGCCGACATGAAACAAGTCCCCGTGTTCCCCTTACCCAACGTCGTCTTCTTCCCGAAAACCATATTGCCATTTCACATCTTATACATATAAATATACATACATAGGAATTTTCATGTACGCCGCGAGCGATACATAGGTACGTCGCGAGCGCTATGTACTGTCCAATAGCTGACAAGCGCCTCTTTTGTTTGGAGCTGAGGGTAACAGGAACGACTGTGGCGAGGCAAAAAGGTGTACAAAGCAGTATCGCACGTGGTGTTCTTGTCGTGAAGGTAGAGTTCGAGCTTCCAATGTCGGTCTTGGTTCTAGGGCAAAGGGAGGGTGAGTTGGGGTTTGGGAGGAGCGCGGGCGGAGGTGTTTCGTTTATGAACATTATGTCTTCTGGGCTCGGGGATCTGTGTCAGGACTACTGCTTGGTAACATCCTTGAAGACGCCGTTCAGATAAACTATAAGATCACTGTAGCAGGAGATTAGCGGATGCCTATTTTCGAGTACCAATGCCTCGAATGCCAGGATGTTTTCGAGACCCTTCAACTGAGCCGCGAAAAATAGAGTGGTAGAGACAAAAGTCAACGCTCGGTTTTCTCGAGCTCAGCGAAAGGCCATCCTCGAGTTGATGCCGAATCTGTCTGACCGGTTTCTGCCCGACGCCCAGCAACCGCGCACACTTCCTTTCACCTTGGGCGTACTGAAGGAGATCCAACAAAGAGCACAGGACGCTATTCACCCTGCCGAGAGCGGGATGAAGCGAAACTCGCTGAGGCACATCGTCGACATTGCCACAAAAGCCATCGACAATGCTCATGGCATTGGAGCCATCCCGGCTGTGGAACGACTTTATCAGTTCAAAATCACGCTGAATGGGACGAAGCCCCCAATCTGGCGGCGCATCCAAGTGAAGAACTGCACGCTCGACAAACTCCACGAGCATATCCAGGCCGCGATGGGCTGGACCAACTCGCATCTCCATCTATTCGAGATCGACAAGGAGCGATATGGCGATCCCGAGCTCCTGGATGATGGCTTCGCCGATTTCGAGTGCATCGATTCTACGTTGACCAAGATTGGCGACATCGTGCCCAAGGACGGTGCGCGGTTTGGGTTCCAGTACGAGTACGATTTCGGCGACAGCTGGGAACACAAAGTACTGTTCGAGGGCTGCGCGAGGGTTGAGTCGGGAAGACGATATGCACTTTGCGTGGCAGGCGCGCGGGACTGTCCACCCGAGGATGTTGGTGGCGTGTGGGGCTACGCCGAGTACCTCGAAGCAATTGCCGACCCCAAACACGAACGACACGAGGAAATGCTGGAATGGGGTGGCCCCTTCGACCCAGATGAGTTCGATGCCGGAGAGGCGACGAAAAGGATGCGGCGGGGTTTACCGGACTGGAGAGCTAATCGAGCTTCGACACAATCGCGAATGCAGAATGAGAGCCAGATGATCCAAAGCCGGTTGGAAGAGGCGATGTCGTCGATACCCTGTCCCGTTTCGGGCTGTTGGGGCCTTCACGGTGCCGAGACCGCCTACTACTATGATGGAAACACGGAGAGTCACGTGTTGGAGATCTGGCCGGTCGGGATTGAGGAGACGGAAGAGCATAGCGGCAACGGCCGCAAGAAGGAGCAACCCGACCTTTTACATGAACTGGCCGAGTTCGACTTCACGGACCTGATCAAGGACGTTCCGCTGGAGCACTTCCACTTCAGCCAGCGCCGGGGCATATTCGAGATCGGCTGGACGGAGAGCGGCCAGAATCTTGAACTGCGAGTCCACATCTACCCATCGGGGCCGGACGAGGAAGTCTAGCCGATGAGAAGAGGTATGGAAAGGTCCCCAAAGCTCATTGTTTCCGTCGCCCTGGCTCTATCCTTGACGGGGCATACATACGCGAGTGACGAGGTCGGCATCCTTGTCGCCGAAGGGGAAGGCAAGAACTATTGGCCCGGTTGGCGCGGGCCTTCCGGACAAGGGTTTGTCGAGGGATCGGGATACCCCGACACCTGGTCCGACAGGCTGAATGTCGTCTGGAAGGTGGATGTTCCCGGCAGGGGCAACTCGTCACCGATCGTGTGGGGCAATCATGTCTTTCTCACCACAGCTCGTGGAGGCGGCCGGCGCCTTTCGATTCTCGCTTACGACCGGGCCGGCGGAAGACTCCTCTGGGAGACACGGATCCCGCAGAAGGGGGTTGAGCAGGCCCACGAGAAAAACGGTCATGCCTCGGCGACACCGGTTACCGACGGCAAGCTGGTTTACGTATCTTTCGGCGCCCATGGCCTCGTCGCCGTGGACTACGATGGGGAGATCGTCTGGCACCGGAAGCTGGGGGCGCTCGACAACTACCATGGTACTGCCGGCTCTCCCGTCCTCTACAGAGAATCCGTCATTCTCTACCAGGATCACGAAGGGCAATCGTTCGTTGCTGCTTTCGACAAGGCGACCGGGGAGACGAAGTGGTGGACCGATCGGGTTGCGTCAACCGGTTGGGGAACACCGGTTGTCATCCGAACCAGCGAACGTGACGAGCTCATCGTGTCGAGCCAGCATGCGGTAAATGCCTACGATCCGAAAAATGGGGAGATGCTCTGGCGCGCCCGGGGCAACAAGTTCGAGGTCATTCCCACACCCACAGTGGGACATGGCCTGGTGTTCTGCTCGTCGGGCCGCGCCGGGCCAACCCTCGCCATTCGACCCGGTGGTAAAGGTGACGTCACCGAGACCCACGTCGTCTGGGAAAGCCCCAAAGGCTCTCCCTTTGTACCGTCCACCATTGTCGTGGGTGATTACCTGTACATGGTCAACGACATGGTGAGCGTGGTGACGAGCTACGAGGCGGCAACCGGAAAGCTCATGTTCCAGCAACGGCTGGGAACGGCTCATCGCGAAGGCTTTTCCGCGTCACCGGTGACCTTCGAAGGGAAGATCTTCTTCACGAACGACAACGGTGAAACCTTCGTTATCGAAGCCGGCCCCGAGTTCAAGCTTCTCCACGTGAACCGAATCGGCGCCCGGGTGCTCGCGTCGCCTGCTCTCGTCGACGGACGATGGTACTTCCGGACGAACGACGAGCTCATCTGCATTGGCAGTTGATATCTGTTCATTAATGACAATGCTCTGCAATTCATTTCATTTTGGAGTTTAGAAAAATTGGGCTGTTTGCACGGACCCCAAGTTGTCAACCACCGCGTGCTTGGCCGGGGCAGGAACTGGTGAAGACGGAGGTACTCGGTCTGGACCGAGTCCTGGAGCCTACGCCGAGACGAAGGCGCCACAAGCGCCGCAGCTCAGCAGCCCTGTCAGCCAGGATTTCACCAACGAGTGCCGCGAATGAAACGCTGCGCCGCTTGGCCTCCGCTCTAAGAGCCAGCCCCGCTCGAAGCGGAACTGCTCTCTAAATAAAGCTCGGTTCCTGTCAGTCGCTAACGGCTACCACCGTTTCCCGCGAGAGCCGCCGGAATCTGCGCGGGGCCGGGCTTCATTCACCTTCAGAGTACGGCCATCCACCTCCGTCTCGTTTAGGGCAGCGATGGCTGCATTGGCCTCGTCTGAATTGGTCATCGTCACGAAGCCGAATCCCCTGGGCCGACCCGTGTCGCGGTCGGTGATGATGGTCACTTCTTCAACCGCACCGAATTCTTCGAACTTCGCGCGAAGCTCACCGTCGGTCGTTGAAAATGACATGTTGCCAACATAGATCTTCATAATTCCCTCCTAGCCGTGATGACCACCACCCTCCGAAGACCCGCGCGGATATCCTGGGTGGGTTTTGAGTTGAACAGCTTACCCGAACTTCCTCCTGACCGAAATCCCGTACAAGCGACCGCCGCCCCTCGATGGACCTATATCCCGAGGAGGCTCAGATTCAGCTTGCCGTTGGCGAAGGGTGGACACCAGTAGTAGCTACCCGAAATCGGGCGCGTGAAACGGAACAAGGCGTCGGAAACGCCGTCCTCGGCGCCGATCATTCGCTTCAACAGGGCTTCGAAGGCGTCGAATGAGGCGCTAAAGGCCACAAAGACCAGGCCTTCGCCGGCATCACCCGCCCAGGGCATCGAGCGCCGGAGCAAAAAGGCCTCGGGGTCAAAGCTCTCTTGAGCGGTTCGTTTCACGTGAGCCGACTCCGGGGCGTCCTCCATCTCTTCGTTGTCGCTCAGCCGGCGGCCGATGACCTGGTCTTGCTCATCGGAGGGCATTGCCCCGAACAGATCCAAGTCGTGTAGCCACTGCTGCACCGCAACAAAGCTGGATCCATCCAGGCCCTGTCCTTTGTCGCGCACCACCGCCACTTCGGTGGCCTTGTCCCCGGTTGGATTCTCGGTGCCATCTTCGTAGCCGGTGAGGTCCAGGCTCGGACCGTACTGGAAAGCATCGATGATTTGCTTGAGGGCAAATGACGGGCTAAGTGCCTTTTGCATCCGCCTGGTGTTGTGGAGCAGATGCCCCCGATCGTCGCCTCGGAGCCAGCACCACAAAGCCTCCGGTGTCGACGGCACTTCGAAGCCCGCTCCGACCTGAGCAGGGAAGGTATGAAGCCCCTCGACCCTCTTGCAGAGGGCAACCACCGTTGACAATCCAATGCCGACGACCGCTTCATCGCCGTCCGTCGCGTCACGAAGCGCCCTGAGTGCATCTTGTGGTTCGGAGCCTGCCTTCATCGAAAAGGTCAGAAAGCGGGCCAAGCGAGGCACGGGGCCGAGAATACCTGGCTGGACGTCGGTCATGTGATTCTCCTATCTTCTTTGCCACTCCCGTATCCTCTCATATGGGTCTCTCCACGTCCGGGAAGCTCTGCCACACTGGAACTCCACAAAAACGGTCTCCCTCGGTACATCGCGGCGAGACGACTCCGTTTCGGATGACGCAAGGGGGGCCCATGAAAGCGCCGATGCGGGGGTGGACTTGCCTCACCTGCTCGATCTCCTCCATGGAAGCTCGGTAAATCTCCTCTTGAGCGTTGAAACAGGTTCGCATCGTCCATTTGTGTATGAGATGAATCAGAGATCCGGATTCGGTGAATCGAACCGCTTGGGCGTTGGGAAGCAGGTAGAGCGCCCACTCTTTTGGCACGCCCAGCTCGAGGAGACGGTTCTTTGCCTTCCAGGCTTCATCCATTGCCTCACGGTAGAGAGTCAGCGCGTCTCGATTGGCATCGATCAACATGGGAACGATGTAGTCCGGCCGCCCGCTGTCGACTAGAGTCAGCATGGGACGCGAGCCGGGGACCATGCGATGACGCTGATCTTGAGAATCGGCGGCGTGAGAAATCTTTTTCATGAAAGTGTAGCTGGCATGGTTCAGTGCCCGCATGAGAGGCGAGTGAACCGCTACGTTGAGGGTCTCGGTGCGCAAAGGGTTGAGATGGGGGTCGAGCAAGCGGGACAAAGCGGTTTCGGTAGGAAGCTCGTTTCTGGTGGCGCCCAAAACCGCCCGTGCGGCATCGGCGACGATTTCTTCTGCATTTGGCGAAAAATCGATGAGCTTGGAAACCCGTCCCTCCAGTTCACGGTCGAACTCTTCTGAGAACGTTCCCGTCTCTGCACCAATATAGTGATCCGAGAGCTCGGGGAGGTCGTCTCTCGCCAGGGGAGGCTCGCCGATTTTCTCGAAAAACTTGGGGTCCAACTCCTGCACCGCTCCCACCATCGCCTCGACGACCCTTGCTGCTTCGTCGGGCACGTCGCTTGCCGCTTGCATGCGCCGCAGACGGTGGAGGCTGATGCCGGAAACGGTATGCACCATCGACGTGAACGAGGCGACGGGAATAACATAGCGTGCCGCCTCGATGGCTTTTTTCTCCGCCTCCCGCTCCACCTTCCGCCTGCGCTTGTCGTTGCCAGGCGAAGAACTCTCGCGGAAGTGGCGTAAGGTGGCCAGGATCTCCCAAGCATCTTTCTTCAGTTCGGCCGTGAGCCGCCGGTAATAATCCCAGGCCCGATGGACGGCGGCGCTGTAGGTCGCCAGGGCTTGCCCTTCGAGATCGGGCACGAAGGCCCGCACCTCGTCGAGACGCACGAAGCGTTGCGACGATTGCTCCGAGTTGTAAAACGGGTGGCTGTGAAGCAAGCTCCAAACGAGCTGGCGCGATATGTTCTCCAAGCTGAAGACGAAGTGAGCGTGCTGGTAAACTGTGTGATGTCCACCCTCGAAGGTTGCCTGGCTGATGGCGTCACGCTGCTTGTCGGTTATCTCCGAGGGATCCACCACCCGTGGCATATAGCAGGTACGGGCGGCGGCGATCGAAAGATCAAAAGGATCCTGAATAAGGGAAAGTAGGCGAACCCGCGGCGGCTCCTTTTTTAAAACGCGAGGTCGAGCTTCGGTCACCATGTTGAGGGTCGACAAATCCTATCACATTCTCGAGCGGCATCGAGAGACGTCGTCAAGTGTGGATTCGTGCGTGAGAGACACCTCCAATCTCAAAAGTGTCACCTGCCAAATCATTGAGCTTGTTGTAGAGCGTTTCCGGCGGGAAGGGTTCGGGCTCGGCGACCGCCGAGCTCAAACCGCTCAGGTTCCCCCGTAGCCGATCGTTACTTTGTCGCCCTCGACGATGACCGGAACATCCCTTTTGCCTTTGCTCGCCTCGAGCATCTGCTTCATTCCGTCGGCGTCATCACGTACGTCGATGTATCGGACCGAGACATTTTTCTTGGCGTATTCCTCACGGGCCGCCTCGGTGTAGGGTCAACCAGCTTTGCCGTAGATGCGTACTTCTTGTGCCATGGTGGGGATGTTATCAGATGTGGTCCGTCCAATGAAAGATGAACCGCTTCAGAATTCCTCCTTTATCTCCGGTGGCGTTTTGCCCATGTAGCGACGAAGGTAATCTCCCAGCGCATCACGGATGCTGCTGAAAGCGAGATCTTCCCAGGGAAGATCGTCGAGGGCGAATGAACGCACTTCGAGGCACTCGTCGGCGGCCCGCAGCTCGCCTCCCACGAGCTCTCCGGCATGAACGATAACCACGATGGGCACACCGGAGTACGAGTAAACGCCCACCAGCCCCTGCAACTCGACCTCGACGTTGACTTCTTCGCGGGCTTCCCGAATTGCCGCTTCTTCCACCGTTTCACCTGGATCGATGAAGCCACCGGGAAACACCCACATGC
>SDBS01006379.1_pt1 | contig 11480 bp, 13 predicted proteins | sample 2277091 | NCBI WGS metagenome assembly SDBS01 (sample SAMN10404972, study PRJNA504765) | marine sediment metagenome | isolation source: marine sediment core GS10_PC15, 163 cmbsf | place: Arctic Ocean: Southern Knipovich Ridge | collected 2010 | reverse complement strand
TTTTTTGTCTTTAATAGCTTAATTTAGTTTTTTTATATCTATAGTACTAATTGGTGAAATTAATTCATTAGAAAATTCTTTTTTTAGATATTTCGATTTTATAAGTATCTTGATATTATGAAAATCATACTTGGAAGCAAAGGTAAAATAAAGAAAATTAAAAGTAGAAACTAAAGAAATGCTTTTTATTATGTCATAAGTGTGTAATAATTCTTGATTTAATGAAACCTCAAAATTTGAAGGATTATTAAGATCAAAAGAAAAATCATTTAAATCACTTTCCGTCAATATTTTCATAGCAGAAGTGATGTCGGTTGATTTTATCATTCTATCTAATATTTCATTATTCAATAATTCTTTTTCTAATTTCTTTATTCTTCCATTAGCAAAAGCATATTCTTCTTGATTATTAGTATCTGCGGTAAAGTATTTAAACATTAATAAACCTTTCTCTCATTAAAAGCGGATAACAAATATTATTATTATTGTTAACAGATTAACTAAATAATATTTTGCTTATCTGCGTTTCTGATTCTTCTCTAACATTTTTTAATAGTAATTCCAATGAAATATTTTTTCTTATCGCACCAGATCCAATAATAATTCCACCTTTCATCTGAAGGTAAGAATCGGATAATTTTAATTCACCCTTCTTACCCTTAGCTTCAACTTCTTTGTTTATATCCTCGATAAAATCTTTAGATATTCTACTTTTATCTGAATGCCCGATAAAGATAGTTTCATCGCCTTTTTCAATATTATCTAATATCAATTTTTTTATAAAGTCTTGATATTCTTCATTGCTTAATTTTAAAATGCTTTCCAGGGTATTACCAAAAACATCTTCCAAGATTTTTTGTTTTTCTGACAGGATAGTTTTCCTTACTCCTAAATTCGCCTCAGTTAATATTTTGCTCTTTTTTAAAGAAGCCTCTTGGTTGATCTTGTATAATATAGTCTTTTTTATTTTATCTGCTTCTTTTCTACCTTTATTTTTAATATTATTTGCATTATCTTCCGCTTTAGCAATAATTTTATCTGCTTGAATTTTTGCATCAGATATAATTTTTTCGCTTATATCTTTAATAGTCATATAATATTCGTCCTTTTATATATTTATTCCATTGAAAAGTAACAGAGAAGCTAATAAAGAGAATACTGCATAGGTTTCTACCATAGTAACCATTACTATTGCTTTTCCAATACCTTCTGGATTCCTTGCGGCCAAACCTATGGCTGCAGCAGCAGTTTTTCCCTGATACCATCCGGAAAAGAAGCCTACCACCCCTACCGGTATACAGGCAAAAAATATTTGCATTCCCTGATCCAGTGTGATAGGAATGGGTGAACCTCCAAGAATTCCCGTTTTCATCAATACCCAGAATCCAACCAGCAAACCATAAATCCCTTGAGTTCCCGGAAAGGCTTGTAGAAATAATACTAAACCAAATTTTTCCGGTTCTTCGGTTAATACTCCTATTCCGGCAGCTCCGGCTATCCCTACTCCAATACCAGAACCGGAACAGGCTAACCCGATAGCTATTGCAGAACCTAAAAACGCAATTACTATTCCTTGTGTAATCATATTTCCCTCCTATTTCTAATTAATATTATATTAAACTAGTCATTAATGTTTAGTTAACCGGTTAACTGGATAACTAATATCCTCTACGCTATACTTGAACCTTTATATATTTAGTGATAACCTTAAAAGGTTTAAAAGAAGTTCCCCCACCTTCATAAAATTTAGTGAAATATTCTACATACTGTAAACGAGTTGAATGAATAAATGCCCCCATGCCGCTTATCAGCATATTAAAAAAATGTCCAATAATAAAAACTAAAGCTGCGAGAATAAAACCAACAAATGGAATATCCTTAAACAACATTACGAAGTTATTTACTACCACTGCCAATACTGCAGTAGATAATCCCAGGGCAAATAGACGTGAATAAGAAAGTATGTCACTAAAATAACCAATAATATCGTATAAACTTAGTACTCCCCCAGCAGCTTTTAGTATAATATTCTTATTGGACCTTCCCTGTGTACCAACTACAGATAACAATCCTACCCAAGTAATATATTTTGTGATAATTTTTAATCCCGCTAAAGAATCAACACTATTTGCTAATGCAAGTAAAAGTAATCCGGAAATCAATAACAGCCATGAGCCCTGGTCCATCAATCCTGTTTTAATCTTATTTTCTTTAACGTTTGCAATAAATTTAATAATAAACCCGGCGTAAATTTGGATTACTCCCAAAGAAAGAGATATCAGTAATAGAGGCATGGGGTCTTTTATCGGGTCAAGCAAGGATATTGTATTAATTAAAAAAGTTTTTATAAATAAAAGATTTTCTGGAAGATAATTAAGTGTATCACCCATCCAACTACCCATAATTGCCCCCATAATAAAAGTGGATACACCCCCCAAGAAAAATAATCCAAAAAATTTCTTTGCCATTCCTTCAAATTTGAATTTTTTCAAAGCCAGGTAAGACAAAACAGCTATAACTAAGCCGTAACCGGCATCAGATAAACACATCCCAAAGAAAATAAAATAAAAGGGAGCGAATAAAGGAGTGGGGTCAAATTCCGTATATTTGGGGATTCCATACAGTTCGGTTATCGATTCAAAAGGTTCTACAAACTTGTTATTTTTTAAAGCTACCGGTATATCATCAGTTTCTTTAGGGTCACTAAAGACTATCTCCAATTCTTTAAATTTTTTGTATAATGTATTTTTTAATTTATCTAGGTCTTTCTCTAAAATCCATCCCTCGATAATTATTACTTTTTTAGTCTGTTTGATATATTTTTCTATATCTTTTTTGCTTTTTAAGATGGATAGATAATCAAAAGCGGCGTATAACCATAAATTCTCTCTATTCAGCTTTTTACTTGTATCAAAAATTATTTTTCTTTTTTCTTCAATATTTTTTAATTCACCAGCTATATCGCTTAGGATATTATTTGGAGTTCCGCTGAATTCTAAAGGCGCTTTAAAATAGTCAAAACTATATTTACTCAATATTTTTTTAATAGAAGAATGGCATTCAGATATTGAAAGAATGAATACTTTGCATTGTTTTTTGTCTTCACTAATTTTTTTTATTTCTATTTCCTTCCCTATTTTTTTTATTTCTTCCAGGCAGGAAATAAAATCTTTTGAAGAGAGAGTTCCGGTAATAGTTTTAGTATTTTTTGTTTCTTCTAAATCTTCTATTTTTACGTCTAGTTCTCTCCATTCTTCCAACTGTTCTTGAGTATTTTTCAGATGATTTTCTCTATTTTTTAGTTTTTTAAGATCTCCATCTAATTCTACACACTTTTCATAGATTTTTTTATAATCATGTTGAAGAAATAAAGAAGACAATTTTTTATAATCATAAACGTTGTTCAAAGTTGATACAGATTGATCTGATTTTTTGGATTTGCTTTGAAAATTTGACAGGTAATCTACGCAATATTTCACTTCTGACAATGTGGAGTCGCTTTCAGTATTATTTACTTCGTTAAAGCCCAATAAACCAGCTATCTTCAATTTAGAGGTAATATCTATTATCTGGACACAGCCTGCTTTTTGGAGCTCCTCAATAATTTTGTCTTTCAATTCAAGATGAGTAAAAATGTCTACCTTTTTTACTTTGCAAACAGCCATTATTTTCCTTCCATCACTTTTTTAATAACTATTTTTACGGCTTTATCGATATTTTTTAAAGAATCTTTACCTAATTCTTCTTTTTCTTTTTCGCAATTTTTTCTAATATTATCTGCTTCTATTCTGGCTGATTCTTCTTCTCTTTCAATTATTAATTTTCCTTCTTCTTTGGTTTCTTTATTTATTCTTTCTATTAGCTTATTAACTTCTTCGTTAGCATTATTAATAATTTTTTCAGCCTTATCATCGGCTTCTTTGATAATATTATCTGCAGTGGTCTCAGTTTTTTTTACTTCTTCGATGATTTTATTTAACAAATAATTCACCCCTCAATAATTATAAAATAGTCTGCAAAAAAACTTCATAAATTATGAACTATACTTTATGAATACATCGCTTTATTAATAAATACACAATTGAAATTATAACATATCAGATAATCATTCTCAATGCTATATTCGTATATTCGTATATTCGTATATCGCAAAGATAATAAAAACCGGGAATCAGAATAAATTAGTATCGTGTACATAGTATCGAGTTAAGAAAGAGAAAGAAAAGAAAAAAGAGTGTACCAGGTTTACTCATTTTTAATTTCTTCTAATAATCTTCTTATTATTATTTTATCACTATCTTTAGCGATTATCTTACCCTTTTTAAACAGTACTCCCTTCTCTTCATCAAATGCAACGCCTATATCGGCTTCTCTTGCTTCGCCCGGCCCATTTACCATACAACCCATTACTGCAATAGTTAATGGTTTATCTATATGACAAATTTCTTTTTCCACTTTTGTCACAATTTTATCTAACTCTATTTTACATCTTCCACAGGTTGGACAGGAAATTAAATTTGGGCCCCTTTGCCTAAGATGTAAGGCTTTTAATATCTCGTACCCCACTTTTATTTCTTTTACGGGATCTCCGGTCAAAGATACTCTAATGGTGTCACCGATTCCTTGAAATAATAAAGAACCGATTCCCACAGATGATTTAATAATGCCTGAAAAAGGCGGGCCTGCTTCAGTAATCCCCAAATGTAAAGGATAATCATATTTTAAGGAAAATATATTATTCGCTTCGATGGTGCTAATTACATCCGTAGATTTAATGGAGAATTTTACATTATGATAGTCAACTTCTTCCAATATCTTGATAATATTTTTAGCACTTTCTATTAGAGCTTCGGGAGTTACTTTTTTATGTTTTTTTAATATATTTTTATCTAATGAACCTGAGTTTATACCAAACCTGATAGGTAGATTTCTTTCTTTTGCTGATTTTATAATTAATTTAAGCTTTTCTACATCTTTTAAATTCCCGGGATTTATTCTTAATCCATCTACTCCAAGCTCGATAACTTTTAAGGCTAATTTATAATCATAGTGAATATCGGCAACTAAAGGTAAATTAATTTCTTTTTTTATCAGCGGCAGCGAGTAACATGATTCTAAATCCGGAACAGCTACTCTTACAAGTTCACAACCTTCTTGTTCCATTCTTTTTATTTGGAATACTGTATCTGAGATATTTTTCGTGTCAGTAGTAGTCATTGATTGAACTGAAATTGGAGCATTTCCTCCAATTTCCAAGTTACCCACTCTAATACTTCTGGTCTTTCTTCTCATATACATCACTCATAATTTCCTTTTTTTCTACTTAACAAAAACTCTTAAAATATCCTTGTAAGTGGCAATTACAAAAATAATTATCATAAGAGATATTCCGAATAAATACATAAAGCTTAATTTTTCAGCTTCTAAGGGTTTGCCCCTTAATTTTTCTATAACTAAAATTATTATTTGACCGCCATCTAAAATGGGTATAGGGAGAAGATTAAATATTCCTATAAATATACTTAAAATTGCGGTAAAATATAGCAAGTTTACGAAACCTAATCTTGCAGCCTCTCCGGTCATTTGTGCTATACCTAAAGGTCCTGCTATTTCAAGAGGAACTTTTCCAGTAATCATTTCTATTATATTGGTAAATATTAGTTTTATAATATTGCCAGTTGCAATTAAGCCCCTGGAAAAGGCTGAAAATATATTAATCTTTTCGACAGATATTTCAAAGGTAATTCCGATTAACCCCTTTTTATAATCATCATCGTATTCCGGAATTACAAAAACATCAATGATTTCCCCTTCCCTATCCAGGGTTATCTGTAATTCTTCCCCTGAACTTTTATTTATAGTATTTGCAATTTTATTAGGATCTTCCATTTCTATCGAATCAATGGCGATAATTTTATCTTTGGGAAGTATGCCCGCTTGCTCGGCAGGGCCATTTTCATTAACTGTCGATACATAATTGGTAACCACCGGAATCCCATTTACAAAAAATATAAGACTAAATATAACCACTGCAGTTGCAATATTCATAAAAGGTCCTAAGGCAACTATCAAAGCTCTAATCCCCAATGTTTTCTTGTCAAATCTTTGTTCTTCGGGCACTTCTTCTTCTGATGTTTCTTTAACATCTTTCTGCCCCATTTCCCCAGCCATTTTTACATAACCACCGAGAGGAATTAAGCAGATTAGGTATTCTGTTTGGTTTTTTGTAAACCCTAATATTTTTGGTCCGAAACCAAAGGAAAATTTATATACTCTTACTCCGGATGCTTTTGCGGCAACAAAATGACCCAATTCGTGAAAAAATATTAATATACTAAAAACAAATATAAAGGAAATTACAGTTATCATTTTTACTCCAAATTAAATTAGTCGTTAGTGAAAAAAAGCGTATAGCGTACAGCGTTTAGCGTATACACTTAGTTATATAGTTATTTGGTTGCCTGGTTAGCTAGTTAATAAATCAGTACAAACCAGTTACCCATCACTCATTACTGTATTATGTGTAACTTGTAATAAGTAATCATTTTTATAATTTAAGAAATTTAAGCTCATTACTCATTACTTATTGCTTATTACTGGGCTTTAAATTTTTACAAAAATTTAAAGCCTTCTCCCTGGCCCAGTGGTCAGCATCTAAAATATCGTTGATATTGGGATTATATTTTGCTTTATGTTCTTTCATTGTGTCTTGAATAATTTGAGAAATTGCTAAAAAACCTATTTGATTATTTAAAAAAGCATCAACTGCAATTTCGTTTGCGCCATTTAATACTGTCGGCATCGTTCCCCCAATTTCTAATGCCCGATAGGCAAGTTTAATACAGGGAAATTTGCTAAAATTTGGTTTCTTAAAAGTTAATTGTCCTATTTTGGTTAATTCTAAGCGTGGAAAATTGTTATTAATCCTATTAGGATAAAATAAAGCGTACTTAATGGGAATTCTCATATCATGCTCACCTATTTGAGCTAAAATAGTACCATCTGTAAATTGAACCATTGAATGCACATAACTTTGGGGGTGAATTACTATTTCTATCTTATTAGCCGGTATACTAAAAAACCACTTTGCTTCAATTACTTCTAACCCTTTATTCATCAAGGTTGCCGAATCAATGGTAACTTTTTTCCCCATTTTCCAGGTGGGATGATTCAGCGCGTCCTCCACTGTTACATTTTTTAGAGCATTTTCGGTGAAATTATAGAGCGCGCCCCCGGATGCCGTCAGTATAATTTTCTCAACACAATCTTTTTTTTCATTCTTTAGACATTGTAAAATTGCGTTATGTTCACTATCTATTGGTATAATTTTTGCATTTTTAGATATTGCTTCCTTCACTAATAATTCGCCGCCTACTACCATTGCTTCTTTGCTGGACAAAGCAATTCTTTTCCCTTTTTTTACTGCCTCAAAAGTAGGTATAAGAGATGCTATCCCGGTGATGGCAACTACAATAATATCAGCTTCTTCTAAGGTTGCTATATTTATTAATCCGTTAGTCCCCCATAATATTTTAATATTATTTTGTTTTCTTAAATTCTTCTTCAAATTCCTGGCAATAACTTCATTTTTAACTACTGCTATTTTAGGTTTATAAAAACTTATCTGCTCCTGAAGCAATTTTGTATTTTCCCAGCCGCTTAAACCCACTACTTCAAATTCATTTGAATGTTGTTTTAGAACTTCCAGAGTTTGCTGCCCTATCGAACCTGTTGAACCTAATATTACTATTTTTTTTCTCATAATTAAATCCTTTAGTTTTAAAGATATTTATTGGTATAAAGTTAAAATAACTATATAATAATAGAATACAGGAGCTGTAAATATTAGACTATCAAGACAATCTAATGCTCCCCCATGGCCAGGGATTAAAGTCCCTGAATCTTTAACTCCCGAACCCCTTTTCAATACTGATTCAAACAGATCACCAATTTGCCCTATTACTGCTATAATTAAACCGAGTGAAATTAATTCATTAAAAGTTAAATTTAACCAATTTTTCAAGGCAAATGTAGCAGCAATACTAAATATAATCCCCCCGATTGATCCTTCAATAGTCTTTTTGGGACTTATTTTTGGAAATATTTTATTTTTGCCAAAATAAGTGCCAATAAGATAAGCTCCGATATCATTGACCCAGGTAACAATTAACAAGGAAATAAGATAGTAATTTCCGTTGGGCAGGTCTTTTATTTTTACAATAAAGGATAACAAATATCCTAAATAAATGCTTCCTAAAATTGTAACGGATATCTCGGCTAGCACTTTAGAGTAATCTTTTCTAAATAACTGTATAAGAAAAGATATTATAACAAAAAAAGTAATAATTATATTATCAACATAACAATTCAAGCTATAAACATCATATACTGATATTAAAATGAAGTATAATGTTAGTACGGTGCCTAATATATATGATGGTTTATACCCCTGTTTACCAGCTAAGCCATATAATTCCCTTAACCCCAATAAAGCTATTATTATAACAACGATAAAAAAGGGGAATCCTTCCCAAAATATTGTTAAAAAGGCCAAAAAAAACCCTATAATAGTTGTTGTAGTTCTCTTTATGAAATTATTATACTTTTCCTCCATATTTTCTCACTCTTTTTTGGAAATTTCTTATTGCTTCTACTAAACTATTTTCATCGAAGTCAGGCCAAAAAACAGGAGTTACCCAAAGTTCCGTATAAGCAATTTGCCAGAGCATAAAATTACTAATTCTCATTTCGCCCGCTGTTCTAATTAGTAGATCAGGATCAGGAAGATTATGGGTATACAAATTATTTCTAATAGTATTTTCATTAATTTCTTCAATGGTTAATATTTTTTTGTCTATTTTTAGTAATATAGATTTTAGTGCGTCAACAATTTCAGTTTTTCCACTATAGTTAATAGCAATATTTAAAATAAGTTTATTGTTCTTTTTGGTAGATTCATGCAATTCTTTCATTTTTTCAGTAAGTGAGTTAGGCAGGTTATCTAATCTTCCTATAAAATTTATCTTTATATTATTTTTAACTAAATTTGCTCTTTCTTTGCTCAAAACTCTTTCGAATAATTTTATTAGATAGCCTATCTCTCTCTTTGGACGTTTCCAATTTTCCGTAGAAAACGCAAAAATAGTTAATATATGAATATTAAAATCTAAGCAGTTGGTTATTACTCTTCTGACTGCTTTTGCGCCTTCCCTGTGCCCTGCACTTCGAGGTAATCCCCTACTCTCTGCCCATCGCCCATTTCCGTCCATTATTATTGCAAGGTGCTGGGGCATTTTATCTTTATCAAATAATTCATTTTTATTAATCTTAAAATTTCTAATAATCATCACCTATAAAAAAATCCCCTTAAAAATTATATTAATACAAAATAGTTTAATATAAATTAAAATGAGAAGGGGGTTTTGCTATTTATTATTCTGTTATTATTGCTTCACTCGGACAGGCATCGGCACAAGCTCCACAATCTGTGCACTTATCTTTATCAATTATATAAGTTTCATCTCCTTCAGAAATTGCTTCTACAGGACATTCGTCAACACAGATACCGCATTTAGTGCATTCATCAGTAATTTTATAAGCCATTTAAAATCTCCTTTAGTTCTATTTATTTTAAAACAATTTCTATACTTCCATAATTTCTTTTTCTTTAAGTTCTAATAATTTATCAATATTTTTTACATACTCATCCGTTAGTTCTTGAATTTTATTTTGATGCTTTTTACATTCGTCTTCTGAAGTATTACCATCTTTCTCATCTTTTTTTATTAAATCATTTGCTTCTCTTCTTATGTTTCTTATGCCCACTTTCCCATTTTCGGCATTGTTCTTTACCAGTTTTACCAAATCTTTCCGTCTTTCCTCGTTTAGTGGTGGCACTGTAAGTCGAATAATATTACCATCGATCGACGGGGCTAATCCTAAGTCAGATTTCCATATAGCTTTTTCAATTTCAGAAATACAATTTTTATCCCAGGGCTGAATAACTATTAAATTCGCTTCTGGAATAGATATATTTGCTATTTGTTTAAGGGGAGTTATTGTACCGTAATAAGATATTTTTATCCGGTCTACTAAGTTTGAAGAAGCCCTTCCTGTTCTTATGTGAGCAAATTCATCTCTTAATGCTGTAATTGTTTTTTCCATTTTAACCTTTGTTTCATTTAATAAATCAGGCAGCATATTTATTCTCCCTTCACTATTGTTCCGATTTTTTCACCAAATATAACTCTTCTAATATTTCCAAAAGTATTAAGATTAAAAACGATTACCGGAATATTATTTTCCATACACAAAGAAATAGAGGTTGCGTCCATAACCTTTAAACCTTTATTTAAAAATTCGAGAAATCCTAAACTATTAAATTTCACTGCTTTTGAATTTTTTAAAGGATCGGATTCATATATGCCATCAACTTTTGTAGCTTTAAGAATTGCTTCTGTATTTAGCTCAATTGCTCTTAGGGCGGCAGCGGTATCTGTAGTAAAGTAGGGATTCCCCGTTCCAGCAGCTAAAATTACTATTCTGTCTCTTTCTAAATGTCTAATAGCCCTTCTTCTGATATATGGTTCGGCAATTGCTTTCATCTCAATTGCAGTCTGTACTCTTGTTTCAACATTTAATTTTTCTAAAGAATCTTGAAGTGCTAGAGCATTTATTACAGTTGCCAACATACCCATATAGTCAGCCGAAACCCGATCTATACCTTTTTCGCTTCCCTCTTGACCTCTAAAGATATTGCCTCCTCCAATCACTACCGCTATTTGCACTCCCAATTCTTTTATCTCGGTAATTTCTTTAGCAATAAAATTAATCTTTTGGGTATCAATGCCATAGCCTTTTTCTCCGCATAGTGATTCACCACCAAGTTTTAGGAGAATTCTCTTATATACAGGCTTTTTCATATTTTTTTTACCTTCACCACATTAAATAGTCGTTAGTCGTTAGTGTACAAAACTAGCTTAGAGCGTACAGCGATTCAGTATCGAGTTATATAGTTACCCAGTTACCCCGTTTGCCAGTTAACCAGTCAAATTAGTCGTTAGTGAATAGTCGTTAGTCGTTAGTATAAATACAAGATTCAAGTTCTCAGTTGTAAGATGAGAGTAGTTGATACGGTTAACTAATATAATTTTAATTCCTAAACCGGGTAACCGGTAAACTGGATAACCGGCTAACTGTTTTTAGATTTCTTCACCAAGTTGAAATCTGGCAAATCTTTTAATTACAATATTCTCACCCAATTTAGCAATTAACTCTAGTAACAACTGGTTAATATTTTTGCTATTGTCCCTAATAAATTCTTGCTCCTTTAAACAATTTTCCTTGAAATATTTTTGCAATTTACCTTCCACAATTTTTTCAATAATCGGGGCAGGTTTTCCCGATTTTTCAACTTGCGCATAAAATATTTCTTTTTCCTTTTCAGTTATATCGTTAGGAACATCTTTTCTGGTAATAAA
>SDBS01006377.1_pt1 | contig 11481 bp, 9 predicted proteins | sample 2277091 | NCBI WGS metagenome assembly SDBS01 (sample SAMN10404972, study PRJNA504765) | marine sediment metagenome | isolation source: marine sediment core GS10_PC15, 163 cmbsf | place: Arctic Ocean: Southern Knipovich Ridge | collected 2010 | reverse complement strand
ATGAGATATTAAATATTTTTAAAGAACATCCGAAACTTTCATCTAGAGTGAACACAATTACAAGTCGATATTTCATATTTGGCAAAGATAATCGTAAATATGCTATCGGTCGTCAAGGTAGTGGTTTAAAATTTAAAGGTCCCTTAAGTAATAAGTTATTAAATTGTATATTAAAAAGAATTCAAAATGTAGAAAAAACAACAATTACTTCCACTGAAGCACAAAAGTTAGATATTTGTAGGTAATTAATCTCATTGTTAGCATTTACTAAAAAATCGCTACCAGTCTCGAAAATAATCTACAACGAAAGATAGAAGAAGTTATAATTTTATGTTTGGAAAGAAAAATAATGAATTAGATCATCAAGTATTGATTCCATAACGTTTAATTAAAGGATTTTATTAGTTAATAAAGAAAATTAAATATCCTAAATAGAAGAAATTGAATTTGTAGTATAGTGAAAATATTTTTTTCTTTTTTTCTTTCTTTTATAATTTTCTATTGGTATATTTGTATAAAGAAAAACCCTATAACTTTAAATAGATCATTTTTCTAATAATTAATTAAGAAGTGGAGGAATAAATATCAAAATGGAGATTTTAGAAACTTTTTATGGTATTGCATTTGATATACTTGGTTTTGTAGACGGTTTAAAAAAAGAAGCTAATAGAAGAGGAATTGCAGAATCAACTCTAAAAGAAACAATCAAAAAAGCTATTAATAAAAAAATAAGGGATTTAAAAATAAGGAATACTTATGGAATTGTTAATATGGAAGAAAATGAGGATGACGGATCGGATAGCTGGGCATTAATTCTTTCTAAGATTCAAACTTTTGATTCATTAGATCCCTGTTTTAATATTATAGATGAAATAATTAATATTAAAACTGGGTTTTTTAATCTGGAATTACCATTTGAAATAGGTATATTTAAAGTGGATCTTGATAAGAATACCTTAGAATTAAGTGAGCGTCCTAACTCAATAGCTAAAGTATCAGAGAAAATAAAAGAGTGTAGTAAATTTGCCAACAATTTTCGTAATTTGTATAAAAAGAAATTTAATGAACGGATAGAAAGTTCATATGTACTTTTAACATATTCAGCATTTAACGATTTGAATAATTTAGATAAAAATTTGTTCACAGAATCGAAATTAGAGAAGGATTCATATTTTTATATTCTTGATAATGATTCTCTTAAATACTTGTTTAAAAAAATCAAATTTTTGAAAAGTATAAATACTCGATTGTTTTGGGGGGGGTATAGATATATTGATAAATTGTTTGTTCCACCAATTGAATTTGAAGACTTTGAAAATGTATTAAAGGAACATAAGTTAATGATTATAACGGGACCTCCACAATTTGGAAAAACTTATTCTGCATTCAAACTATTATGGAATTTTTACTTAGATGGATATACCCCTGTATATAGTAATGAGCACAATTCTACCGAAGATCTAGAAAATGCTCTTAATGATTTAAGACCAAGACATATTTACTATTTTGAAGACCCATTTGGAAGAGATCAAATAAAAGGACATAATTTAAGGAGAGATTTTAATCACTTTATTACAACTATTAAAGATAGAGCAATGTCAAATGATTTTTTGGTTATTATTACTTCTATAGATGAAACTTTTAGAAAATTTAGTGCTAATGTTACAACAAACCTTGATATAGAACGTTATGTTGTAAACTTAGAAATGGGAAGCCCTTCCTATGATTATCAAAAGAGAATTGACATGTTAAAGAATTATGGAAAAATTTTTAATTGTAATTGGGTAGACAATAATACATTAAACAAGCATATATTTAGAAAAGTCAAAGATTTACTACCCACACCATTGAGTATATTTGAATTTGCAAAAGAGACTGTTTACGATATGGATTTGGTTATTATAGATGAAAAACTGAATTCAACATCAGATAGATCATATGAAGCATTAGGGGAAGCTTTATTAAAATTAAATGATAGAGCACAAAGATTTCTAATAATTTTATCAATAATTCAACCACCAACATTTCGCGATGATATAATTACATGCGCTAGAGACCTAGGATTTGATGATATAAGTAATAATTATGAAGAAATTATTTTGGATGTTAAGTATGTAATTAAATTTAATGGAGATGATGGTATAACTTTTTCACATAATGATTACAAAAGAGCATTAAAATTTTTAATTTTTAGAAATAGTGATTTTAATTATTATTATTATCATAAAAGATTTAAACAAATTTTTGAGGATTTGTCAAGAAATTATCAATCTTCAGTAGTGGATTTTTTTCGCGATAAATTTCTTGATTTTCCAATAGACTTTCAAGTAAAATATCTTGTTTTCCTTCTCCAGAATGAAGAGTATTATATTGAAATAGCTTATATTTTATACCATCACTTTGATAAGATTGATCGATTTGTAAGAAATAAACTAATGAAGGTATTATCCGACTATCCGGATGAACAAGTTCTTGAAACAATCAGTGAGATTGTACTTAAGCGTTTTAAAGATATTACACCAAATAGAAATAGAATAAGTATCATAGAAAATCTAAGTCAAATAATTCAACGAGGATCCGGTGCTGAATCTTATCTTTATTCAATTGCAACTAAATATCAAGATAAAATACCGAGGGATTTAGGAGAAAAAATTATCAATATATACTATTACGGAGAAAAACTCTACCTATAAATAGGTAAACAGGAGTTAAACGTCGTAAAATTTTTTTCTTTTTTTTAATTTTTCGGGCTTAATGTCAATGTAAAGTTCCTCCTATCGTTGACCTAATATTATAATCTGCAGTCTGTATTTTGATGTCATTTTTTTAAGTAAGAATTGTAATTATTGTTTTTGTCTTTGTTTCTTTAAATAATTAACAAGATCTTCGACTTCTCCTATATATTTTCTTTCGGATATTGCATGTGCTATATCTTCTTCTGCAAATTTAATTAATTCGCCCTCATCTACAGGTAAATCGCTTAAATCTGCGAACTCATACCACTCTTCAGGTTGATAAAATTCATCATATTTAATATGAGTAAAAAAGGGTATCCTATCGTCATATACTTCTCTACCTCCCATATCTAATATATCCTCAATTAATTCAGCCATCGAATAGAATTCACCGAGCGCTACCTCATTTATATCGTATGATGCATGCAATTCGCCTTCAAGTTTAATTTCCTCTGTAAAATGTGTTCTAAAAGGTTTTATACTAATAGAATAATAAATACCTTTATGAACATTTTCTGGCCAATTCATGAATTCTGATCTAGCCTTCATTGCTCTTAAATTTTCTATTCTTTTTAAGTAAAATCGTCCTGCTAATGAAGCATGCTTAACATACTCTGACAATGATATATTACATAATTCTGCGTAATATCCCATCTTGGACTTCTGCTTGGAAGTTAACCGAGTCAATATATAATCACCCTTTTTCTCTTTATCTTTCATTTTTATCCAATTCTATTTCAATATCTTTTTTATGTAATACTTACGTATATACAGGTATATAAATTTGCCCGTTTGTTGAAAGCGGAAAATAAAGTAGGTGTCTATATAGAATTAGGTCTTCAAAAATAGTCTTTAATTAAAGGATTTAGTTGATTAAATATACATGTAGTCTTTGAATTATTAAGCAGATTAACTGTTTAACTTGAAAATCTTGAACAAAAAGAAGTAATTCTAATTTTAATACGTTAAGAGAAAAGTTTAAGGGAAAAATTTAAATTCTCAATACGATATGAATAATTTAACCGAAAACAAAATATAAACTTGAAATTAAAAATGACTCCTGCCAATCCCTGGATTCAATTATCTAAAGAGCTCCAATTCGTAGAGTTGCTGGACTTTTGTCTTTTGGTTAGTGTAAGAAATTACACTCTGATTTTGCCCTACTCGTCCTATAATGTTTTAGACCTTAGTTTTAGGTCAAATTGGCAGGAGTCACCTTTCTCTTACTTAAAGCGGGATAAGATGATGATATAAATTACATAGAGGTCATTAGAAGTAAAATATGACAAATATTATAACGGACATTTTTCAAAATTAGAAAACCAGTAATGTTAATATTTGATATTTGATATTGAAGTGAAGATATAATGGTGTTAATAATTACAGATGATGACCAAGATGGTGTATATAGTGCTTTTTATTTAGGGCAAAAATATACTGATGCTATGATTCTTGTTACGGGCAAGAAAGTTAGCTATAGCCTTCAGACCGAATCAGTTATTAAAAAAATTAAAGGAACAGTTGAAAAAGAGCTTATTATCCTAGCAGATATCACTCCTATAAAAACGATTGTTAAAATGATTTATGCAAAACTTGAAGAATGTCCAAAATTACGCTTTATAATATTTGACCATCATTGTGGATACCCACTTATTTATTCCACAGAAAGAGTTGATATTTTCTTTGCTGACAAGGGACACACTTTTCCCATAATAAGGAGGGTTCTCAGAGGAAATAATGAAGATTACATAGATAAAAAGAAACAACTTGAATTTCATAAAAGGGCAAAAAAATTATATGGTGATGTTATGCCCTTAGAGAAAAATAATTACGGGTTAATTTGAAGAATCTTTTTTGATGAAAAATTTCTTTGTTTCGGAACTTCCATGTTATTTAGGATTATTAATCCACTCCTCTTTTTGCTTTAAATATACCTTTTTTAGAATTTGGATAAAATTCTACATATCAATCTAAAACCTTTAAAGCTTAATTCAGACAACCAATTTTGTATAAATATAAACTAATTTTAATATATATATTTCTATTCTCTACTTCTAGGTCCCAACTATTTAGTTTATTCTCAAAATTATCTCATTTAAATTTCTTATTTTTCATTTATAATAGGGGTATTATTTAATAGGTATTATTTAATATTTCTCGTTATTCTTTTTATCATTTCCATAAGCGTAAAACTTGGTACCATCAGGATTCTCGAATATTGTACGATGGTCTTTAAATGAAGGATCAATTATTTTTAGAGTTTCTGAACTTACATTAGCTCTGACTATATTTCCTTGTCGTGTATAATCACTAAAGGCTTGATTTAACTTTTTTGTATATGGAGTTATTGCTCTAATTAAATCGTCTTTTTTTCCAGAGTCATTAGTCCCGTGAAATGACTCAAGCCATTTGGTTAATTGGTCAAATTTAATGTTATTTTCAGTAAAAAGATTTGAGTAATCGAACTTAAATGAACCCTGTGTCCAAGTTCTTATCTCTTGACTCATTTTTTCAAGAATATCCCTTAAATCCTCATTTTCCCTTAAATCTACTCTAAATTCATCATTTTTTAAAATGATTCTACTTATTAAAGGAGCGCATTTCATTTTTTTGTAGCCAGGTATATCTTGATCAACAAGACCTTTTAACCTTACCCTGTCTATATATTTATCCAGTTTTTCATATGGTTTTTTTAAATTGTCATCATTATCATTAAGATTAATATTAAAAACTTCATTTAAAACTGATTGCGGGATAATTCCTTCTATATCACAACAATGTTCAATTAACCAAAATAAATGACCTGCGTTCTGAAATTTCTTTTTCGCATTAATTCGTCTACCAGAAGGCTGTAGATTGGGTTTTTTTTTATCGCTATCCATAATAACAATAAAGTTTTCATTAAAACTTTTTAAAAACTCTGGGGAGATATGTTCACTTCTACCTAAAATATTATCTATTCCATAGTAAGGTTTAATAGTAACATTTTCGTAATCCAAATCAATTCCAAAACATTTAAACAACATATCAATGTAAAAAGGATCTGAAGGGCCTTCAACCCAAATTATACCATTCCATTGTAATAGAGAACTAGGACTAAGACCTAATATATTTTTCAATTTATTCTTTTTCTCTCTTTCCAATAATTCAATTGAAAATTTACCTTTTGATTTTTCACAGATATAATGAGAACAAGAACCTCGAAAATCAATAAAATTTGTTGAATGTGTAGCAAAAAAGAATTGTTTAGTATATTTTTCATCTTTTAGAACAATTTGTTTGATATATTGTACTAATTTTGATTGTAGTCCAGAATGCAATCCATTTTCTGGTTCATCAATAATATAAATACCATCTCTGGGGAGCATTTATTTTGGTTAATATATAGACAGGGTAAGGTTAAAAATAAGAATGATATTAATTCTTGAGTACCATGTCCTAGTTTTGTCCAATCACCCATTTTTATGTCATCTTCGATATACCCTTCAACGGTCTTTAATTTACCAAAATCCCATTTGATTGATATTTCTATATTATGGAAAATTTGCTTTAAGCTATAAACGAATCTATTGAAAAAATCAGGACTGATTAAGGCCCGGTATCCAGAATGTACCATCCCTCTCTCAATTGTATTAAGTATTAAAGCCAAGTTAGGTATCTCGAAGGGTTTATAAGAAGAAGCATCTATCGGAATTCTGTTAAAACTCTTTTCAAATAGAGTTTCAATAATTTCATCAATCTTTGTTATTTCTTGTTTTTCATAATCTTTATTACTTGGCCCAAGCGTTCTAAACGATGGTATAAATACTACGCTCCTTAATGGTAAAACTTCATCTATTAATAGACTGGTCAAATCTGGATCATTACTAATTTCTTTTAGAATTTCTTCTATATTATGCTTAAGTTCTAAGTCGAGGTCAATAATATTTATAAATTCATGATTCAATAATATCTCTTTATTAGAGGTATTACAATTAAAGTTTAAGACCATTGAAAAGGTATTAGGAAATGGATTCTCTTTCTTTTGCCATTGGTTAAATATTGAATTAAAGAAATTTACGAATTTTCCATCTTTTAAGTTAGATTTTAATCTGTGCTCCCTACGAATAATTTCCGGTTTTAAAATATCCCGCATTTGGTAGATTAACAAAACTTTATTATAGAACTTTTCAAAAATTGAACTAATATCTTTATGGTTTAATATGACTTTTATACGGCGAAAAATACCACTCCTATCAGCACCTTGATGTAGCAAATTAAATATACTATGTAAAATATTTGTTTTACCTGAATTATTCTTTCCAATAAAAACATTAATATCATCAAAGTCGTTAATTTTAATAGTTTCAGTATAACCTGCTTCTTCAAATGGATTTTTAAAAACTATAGAAATTATTTTCATTATTGATCACTATTCTAGGAATAATTAATTAAGATATTTCAATCCGCCTAAAGATCCATGTAAATTTTGTATTAATTCCAATGGATTTTATATAATTTTTACTAACACTAGTAAATTCATTTCAAACGACTTAAATAGAATAAAATTTAGAGAAACCTGCACATTTATTTACGATAAAGAAAAATCCGCAATCTTCACAATAAATCGAATCTGGGGGAGTTATTGTTAAAGGTGCAGAAATAAATTCTTTGCATTCAAGACACGGACCATTCCAACTATTATCACATTCAGTGATAGAACTAATTGCATTAAATTCTAACTTATCTACTTTTAAAGGGGAAAAATCTTTGATTTTTAATGTTGAGCCAGCAATAATCCGTTCGCATATACCAAATTCTCTGGTATAATCGGGGGAACTACAACCTGGACATATCTGAAATTCTTGAAAATATCGTTTAAACAAAAGCAATGGATTATTTAATAAGTTACTATTATAATTTTCAATAATTCGTAAAAAAGTAGTGGTTAAAGGACAAAAATGCTTGATATTCACATGTATCCTATTTAAATTTAATAATCTTTGTGTCAAATCTTTTGAAGTCTTCTGAGTCATTTTTTTAGCTAAATTTATGTGCTCTTTATATTCATCAAATACTTCTTTTTTATCTTCAGTTAAAAATAAGGTCGACATTTTCAGATAAGATTCAATTTTTTCAATAGTTCTTTCTAATTGGATTTTACTATTCATGTACAACCCTAATTTAGAATCTAATTTGTTTAAAAATTTTTCAAGTTCATTATTAGAGTCCTCTACTTCCCTCAATTTTGGGAAAATTGTATCGGAATGCAAGAGCTTATTTCTCATTCTTTCCATATTTCTTAAAAAATGCCTTTCTTGTTCATTAAAAAAAGTCTCATCATAAAAAGTGAATTTATTGATCTTCATTTTAAGACTATCTGAATCTTTTATATCAATATTTAAAATCTTTCCTAAGAAGTGTAGATAATAATTTAGAACTATAATGAGTTCAATCATTGATGTCTTTAGCAATAATAGGTTTACTGATTGATCGCAAGACTCTAATGTTTTAAATTTATTTATCTTTATTTTAATAATTCTTCTTAGTTCTTTAGATCGCTGAAATTCCATAAAACTTCCATATTTTTTAATTGTAAACTGGGTTAATTAATATAATAATTATAAAAGTAAACTTTGAAATTACATAATTTAAACAGAATTTCTTTTTTTTTTATCATCAATACTTTCCAATGAGTAATTCTAATTTTTTTATCGATTCTCTTAAACTTACGGAGCGACCTTCCCAAATTTTATTTAATGAATTATTAATAAAATTTAATGAAAAAATAACAAAATAATATAATTAAAATTTTCTTGATATTTTATACCTTTTACAATTAAATTACAGGTCAAGAAAATTATTTCTCTACTTTCCTTTTTTCTTTGATAAAAACAATCCTTCTTGACCATCAATTATTTTAAAGATTATCCGGATCTCGTCTTGATGGTTCCAATCTAAATTATTAGCCTCAATTATGGCTCTAGGAATAGTAATTACACTTTTACCACTTGGTTCATAAAATAAATACTTTACAGGATGACCGTTCATTTTCCATTTATTTTCGTTATGAATTTATTGTATTATTATAATGAAATCAGAACATTTAAATATTAACAAAAACATAATATTTTCAGAATAAATCCATTATGAAAAAGTTATGGTATGAAAAAAATGAATACCAAGACCAAGGGTAAAAGATTAGAAATTTATTTGCATATTATCGAAGAATATAATAATGAGGGAAAAGATTCGAGGTCTCTTTCTAAAAAAGATAGAGAATGTCTCACATTAATTTTAAAGAAGGAAATTTCCCATAATTGATTAAGAAAAAATTGATCGTTGTCATTGTTTTGTTCTTTAAATATATCTGTCAATTCTAGCTAGTAAGAACAAACAATTTAAAAAAAAGTGAAAAAAGAATTTTAACCAAAAATAATATTTTGACAATTTTTTCGTGGCTGTTAAATTTTTCTTTATAAATGAATAACAAATAAGTTCGTTAAAAAAAAATTATAGGTGAAAAAAATATTCAAGAAAAAAATATTTACGATATTTTGAATACAAGCGGAAAAATTTTGCTTTATCTAAAAGAAAATAGGGGTAAAGAGACTTTTTCAAAAGATATTGAGAGGTTTTTAGATTTTCAAAGAAGCTGGGTTTCTACTCTCATTAAACAGTTAGAGGGAGCAGATTTAATTTCTCGGTGCGGAACAAAAAATGGGAAAGTGATATCAATTACCGATTTAGGTCTTGAAACTATTCTCTCTTCGTCCTTGAGCGAGGTAGAGGTTAATATAATTAAAGCTGTAAAGCATGTAACAGTATCTGGGGATTAGAATCGCAGTATATATAAAAACTAAATTAAACAAAAAAAAATGTTAATAATTCAGAAAAGCAATGGTTTCTGCGCAGAACAAGATAAAAAATTCAGAAGGACCTTACTTGAGATTTTTAAAGAAGATCCATTAATATTATACGTAATACTAAGATTTGGCACGTGGAAGCCAAGAAAAAATAGGGACGGATCAAGGCAAGAATTATTCGATCCAAGAGGACTTATCAAAAATTATGAAGAAATGTGCTTAAAACTTGCAAAATTTAGTAACTTAGTTAATTTTTTAATCAGAACCAATCGAGCACATCATATGCACGATAACCCAGCAAATGCTATAAAACTAACTCGTGAAGGAAGATTGTTTCTTAATATTTTAAAAGATAAAGAGAGGCAATACATTAAAGAGAGTAAGGAAAAATGTAGGGAAGATTTTGATTATGTGAGAGATCACTACGGAGAGAAAGAATTTGTAATAAATTTTCTAAAAGATTTCAAAATTATATTTTGTTATTATGATTTTATTTACCTTGAATTTAGTGAGCTTTTTGGAAAAATCCCTCGTAAGTTTATTAATGCAAGTATTAACGGTCACGATATTGACATTTCCTATAGAGTTGAATGGGAAAATTTCACTAAATACAATAATTCCTATGTTATGATTGAACTAAAGTGTCATAAAACTGGAAAAAATCATCTCTTTAGTTGGAGCAAGGCAGAAATAAAGGGAAAGATTAGTAATAAAGGTGATTATAATTTAGACTGCACTGACTGTGGGCAGAGAATTAAGGTGCAACACAATTTTAGAGAAGTCACAACAAGGGGTATATCTAAATTTACTGTGGAAGGGGATTTTGACTGCATTAAATCTCCACTAATTAATTCTGATGATTCGGATAATCGAGAAATAATAAAAAGCAATAACATTTTGGAGGAGTTTGAATATGATGGTTCAGTAGGCTTTCAAGATGTGGAAAAAGCTGCTTCTATTATTGAAAAACAATTTGAAAAACTTGAATATGATGCTATTAAAGAGGCTAAAAATCATGCTAGAGAGAAAAAGCAATCCTGTGTAAATTCATATATAATAACTAATTTTCTAATGAAACAATATAAACTATTTTTCAAAAAAAATTATAGAAATCAAATAGAACGGCAAATATTTGAATCGGAACTTAAAGAATTTCTAAGACAGAAAAGCCCCTATGTAGTAGATAAAGCCAACCTAAGTCTTAAAGATGATTTACAGAAAGAGAAGGAACTAAAAGCAAGACTTGAAAAAGAATTAGAGGCTGAAAAGTTAAAAACAAAAAAGGAGCTTGATGAGATAGGGAGAATAATAAGAGCTAATTTCTATGAATTTTCCCAAGTCGCCCGAGATTATGTATTTAATCAATTATCTAAGATTCCTCCTGGAGAAGTGAATGAAAAAATTATAAAAGACTTGGTGAAAAAACAATTTGAAGATAATTTTAACGACTATGTATTAGATTTTGATGAAGAATTATTTTATAAGAAATTAGACTTTTATACAAAGAGTAAAATTCCAGACCTAATTCTAAATTTTAAGGAAATAGATAAAGAAAATAAGAAAGCTAAGCTTAGAAAACAATTTATAAAAAAGTTTAGTGATTATATCTCAGGAAACCCTGAAGTTAAAAAGTTTAAGTTATTTAATTTTTTTAAATCAAAATTTAAGGCAGAATTAGAAAAACTTGATCATCCTACTCTACGACCTGAAAGTTTCAAAAAAGAGTTAGAGATTTTGTTAAAACAAGAAAAGGGTCATGTGAAAAGAGGAGTTGATTCAAAAATATCGGAAGAAAAAGAACTTGAAAGATTAGAAAGTTTAAACATTAAAAAAATGGAAATTATTAATAACTCTGTTAAGAAATTTAAGGCTTTACTCAACAAGGAATTTCTTGACCTGTT
>SDBS01006376.1_pt1 | contig 11483 bp, 11 predicted proteins | sample 2277091 | NCBI WGS metagenome assembly SDBS01 (sample SAMN10404972, study PRJNA504765) | marine sediment metagenome | isolation source: marine sediment core GS10_PC15, 163 cmbsf | place: Arctic Ocean: Southern Knipovich Ridge | collected 2010 | reverse complement strand
TCGTCGCCTACACGATAAAACCGGACGGCTCGCTCGAGGGTATTTCGGCCGAGCAGGACAGCACGAAAACCGGCACGGAGACGTTGAGGAGAAAATAACCCTCGCGAATTAGCGGTAAAAGCTTATTTCCAAAGAAAAAGCCGCCCCGGAGGGCGGCTTTTTTTCCTTTTGGAGAGAACGCGCTAAATAATCCGTCGGTAAATTTGACTCAGGTCGATTAATACGTTATATTCTTAATATAAAGCGTTAATAAATAAAACGAAAACTTCACGTCCGACTATAATACGGGCGAAGCCCGAGAGGAGGTAAACTTCCTATGAAACGCTTGGCGTTTATTTCAACGGCGCTAGTAATTATCGCCGTTTCTACCTGCCTGGCGCGTTTGGGCGACGTTAAGAGATCCTTCCCGGCGCCGGGCAACCAGGTCCGCGGCATGGCCCGCTCTAACATACGTTTGTTCGTAATCGATTACGGGAGCGCCACGAGGGTCTATCGCTTGGCCCCCGCCACCGGGTCCTCGTACGGCTCGTGGACCACATCTTTCAGCAATAAATGCTCCGGCCTCGCGTTCTCCGAAGGCGGCGTCCTCTGGATAGGCTGCTACGGCGACGACCGCGTTTACAAATGCAAAGCCCTTACGGGAAGCGTTTATTACCGCTGGAACGCCGGCCACGAGCCCTACGGCGTCGCGCCGTATTGCACATCCGACGGCGGCATCGGCACCACCGCCATCTTCACCTCCGCCTCCACGCCGTCGTTCTGTTGGCGCCATAATATGACAAGCGGCAGCGTTCTCTCTTCCTTTGGGATGGCGAGCGCAAGCTCCTTCGACATCGCGTGGGACCAACGCAACAACCTCATATGGAAAGGCTCCCTCCCCAACGTGGTCTACGGGTACAATACCGCCGGCTCCGTCGCGGCTTCGTTCACCGTGCCCGGCCACTCCCCCCGCGGCCTGGCGTACCACGGCCAGTACCTCTGGGTCGGATGCGACGGCAACGACCGCATCTACCAGGTCCATTGCCCGGGCGATATCACGTCCGACGTTTCGCCCGCCTCCTTCGGCGGAGTTAAAGCCTTATTCCGTTAAGCGGATATCGCTATAAAAAAGCCGCCTCGCAAGGCGGCTTTTTTCGTCTTGAATACGGACGCTTATAGGCTGAACATCGCCGCATAAAAGTACCAAAGTTCGTTGAGCGAAAACCCCGTAAACAGACGCACCAAGACTTTTATCGGCGGCATTACGAACCACTGGAAAAAGGGAAGGCCTATCGACGGCCCGAGAAATATCGCCAGAAAGAAGACGATTAGGACGGTCCGGCCGTAGCGAGCTATGAAACGGCCGTACGACGCCGCGGCGTCGCGCGGTAAAATGGCCCACAACACGTTCGAGCCGTCGAGCGGCGGTATCGGTAACAGGTTGAATATGGCGAGTATGAAATTTATATAGACGGCGTTGAACAACACGAGGTAGAGGAGGCGAAGCCAGGAGGAATCGAAAGCCGCCGGCGCCTTGAGCGCGTACCCGAATAGAACGCCCAACCCAATCCCCAGCACGGCCCCCAGCACGAGGTTTGATGCCGGCCCCGCGAGCGACGTAATCAATATTCCTTTGCGCGGGTCGCGGAAGTTCCGCGCATCAACCGGCACCGGCTTCGCCCATCCGATACGCGCGACGAAGAGGGCCACCGTGCCCAGAAGGTCCAGGTGCTTCAACGGGTTGAAGCTCAGCCGCCCCGCCAGCTTGGCCGTCGGGTCGCCGAGGCGCCAGGCCGCGTAGCCGTGGCAAAATTCGTGCACGACGAGGCCGAAGAGTATCCCCGGAGCCAGGTAAAGCTTATCGAGCCACCAATCGGGGGTAAACATAACCTACTTCCTCGGGTGATATTTTTCGTGAAATTCTTTAAGGCGTTTAGTATCTAAATGAGCGTAAATCTGTGTAGTCGTTATATTTGCGTGCCCTAATAATTCTTGGACGGTTCTGATGTCGGCGCCCGCTTGTACGAGGTGGGTCGCGAAGGTATGCCGAAAAAGGTGCGGCTTAACACCCGGGATGCCGGCCAACGCCGCATACCTTTTGACTTTTTTCCACAACAGCTGCCGACTAACGTGCCCGTCGCGGCCTCGCGACGACGCGAAAAGGTACGGCCCCTCCCCTTTACCCGCCGCGTCCAACAAACGCAAATATTTTTCCACGCAACCCTTCGCAACGGCGCCGAACGGCACGAGGCGCTCCTTTCCTCCCTTCCCCCGAACCCGCAGAAGCGCCAGGTTCAAATCCACGGCCGCCCGCTTCAAGCCAACGAGCTCGCTTGCCCTCAGGCCACAACCGTACGCCAGCGCGAGCATCGCGACGTCGCGCGACGTGTTCAGCATTATTTTCGCGTTCCCCGACGCTTCCGCGGCGTCAAGTGCTCGAGCCGCCGCGCCTATTATCGCCTCCACCTCGTCGACGTGAAGGTAATCCGGAAGCCGCGACGGCGTCTTGGGCGACTCCACGAATTCCAGCGGCGACACCCCGACCTCGCCCTCGTCGCCAAGATAACGGTAAAAGACGCGCAGTGACGACAACCGCCGCGAGAGTGACGTCGCCGCGGCGCCCCCGGCCGAAAGCTGCCGTACGTACGCCACGACGTCCGCTAACGCGGCGCTGCGGAAATCGCCGCAAAAAGCAACAAAGTCTTTAACGTCGCGTACGTACGCGGCAACCGTGTTTTCCGCCAGGCCGCATTCGGCGATTAGGTAAGCTTTAAAGCCGCGCAGAGCCGTCCCAACGTCCCGGCCGGGCTTCTCGTCGCCGTCGATCATACCCACCCCGACGCGAAGAAAGGGTTCGAACTTTTCTCACGGGCAACCGTGGTTCGCTCGCCGTGGCCCGGATAGATAATCGTATCGTCGGCTAAAGAGAAGATACGCTCGCGGATCGAATTGAATAGCGCGTCGGTCGAGCCGCCCGGCAAATCTGTTCGTCCCACGCCTTCCGCGAAAAGGGTGTCGCCCGAAAATAGCACGCCCGGCGCGTAAAAACACGACGAGCCGTTCGTATGCCCCGGCGTCGCGATTACCGTCAAAGAAATATCGCCGAATTCGAGACGGTCACCGTCTTTTAACAGCCTCTCGGGCCGGACGCCGACATTTCCTTCCAACAACGCCAGGTCCCGGCGAGGAGCCATAAAGGGAGCGCCGGTTTCGGCAACCAGTTCGTCCACGGCGCCGACGTGGTCCGAGTGCCCGTGGGTTACCAATATCGCCCCAACCTCCCGACCACCGACGGCCTTTAAAATCCTATTCGCTTCCGCGCCGGGGTCGATAACCACGGCGTCCCCCCCGGTACAGACAACGTAGCAGTTGGCCGCAAGCGGCCCGACGACTAAACTTTTTACTTCCAAAGCTAGCGGTCCTCTACACCCACGACGGTAATTTTACCGCCGTTGGCCGCGGCTACCACTTCCTCGGGGTCGATTAAAAAAGAGGAGCCAGCCTCCAGAGCCAATACTTTCAAACCGCCCGACAACACCAACCTGAGCGTCGCGAGGCCCACCGTAGGTATGTCGAAGCGACGGTCCTGACCCGGCTTCGTAGCCTTTACGACGACGCCGCCCTTGCCCCCTGCCAATTTCGCGCCCCGGCGCACCGTCTCGTCCGTACCCTCCAACGCCTCGGCCGCCAGGACCGCCTTGTTTCGCACGACTATCGTTTGGCCGATACCTAAGGACGCGAGCCCGCGCGCTTTCTCCAGGCCGAATACTATATCTTCGTACTCTTTTTTGGTCGGTTTACGTTTCGTATAAACTCTTGGTCGAACGACGTACCGCTCGAGAACGTCGGTCTGGGCGAGCACGTCGAACCCCTCTTTTTCAAGTTCGCGGACGAGCTCCGCCATTAACTCGTCGTCGGTAAAGTCGCGAACGCGCGCCAGGATTTTCACGGCCCTAGCGTCGAATTTCAGGCCGGCCAAAACGGGCGCCTTTTCAACCTTTCCGGCAAAGACGCAATACCGCGCGCCGTTTTGTTTTAATAATCTTATCGCTTTGCCGGCCTGCCCCAAGCTTACGCGCTCGACGTGGATCCGGTCCTTCAACCGGCGCGCCGCGTCGTCGGTTACGCAAACGGCGAAGACGCCGGCCACGCCCTCGGGATGACGGCCAACGGCCTCTTCTACGATCAAAAGCGGCATTTGGCCCGATCCCGCAATTATGCCTATTTTCCCGTTAAATTTTTCCATAGCGAGCTATTTTCATATTAACAAGTTACGTTAACTCTTATTTGTAAACGCTTAATAATAAGTTATTTCAGGATGCCGCGTTCCGTTCGCTTAAGAAAATCGATAACGTCGCGGACTTCGGCGACCTGGCCCAGCTCGGCTTCCAGCTTCTCGATGGCTTGAGTCGTATTCAGGTCCTCGCGGTATATTACTTGGTACGCGCGCTTAAGAGCCGTCCGCGTTTCTGCCGGGAAACCGGCGCGTTGGAGCCCCACGACGTTAATGCCGACGACTCGCGTGGGGTCGCTGGCCGTCAATCCGTACGGAATTACGTCCTGGATGACGCGGCTCATGCCACCAATATAAGCGTGCTTACCAATGTGCGAGAATTGGTGCACAGCCGAAAGGCCGCCTACGAAAGCGAATTCGCCGATTTCCACGTGGCCGGCGACCTGCGCGCAGTTAGCCAAAGCGACGTTATCTCCCAATACGCAATCGTGTGCGACGTGGGCGTAAGCCATTAATAGGCAATTATTTCCTACCTTTGTATTTCCCGAGGCCTTCGTGCCACGGTTAACCGTAACGAACTCGCGTATCGTCGTCCCGTCGCCTATAGTCAAGTCCGACTCTTCGCCCTCGAACTTCAAATCTTGTGGAATCGTCCCTAAAACGGTGTGCGAGAAGACACGACACTTCTCCCCCAAAGCGACGGGACCTTCGAGTACCGCGTGCGGCCCGATGGCCGTACCCGCGCCGATAACGGCGGGCCCGTCAATAATCGCGTACGGCCCGACCACAACGCCTTCACCCAATTCGGCGCGGCTGTCGACGATAGCCGTTTTATGTATATCAACCATTTATTATTCACCTTTTCAACACATTATTAACTTCAACTATTTGCGCTTAAGGCTTTGATATTCCGCAGCTTATGTCGAGCGAAATTAATTTTCAACATATGACGAAGGTTAGTCGGCGTTTTCTTTGTTAGAATTTTTATCGACCAGGCACGCTTTGAATTCGCCCTCCGCGACGACTTTGTTGTTGACGAACGCCTCGCCCCGCATTACGGCAATTTTCCCTTTGAATTTCAAAGGGACGAGTTTAAATACGACCTGGTCGCCGGGGACTACCGGCTGCCGGAACTTAACCTTATCTATTCCCATGAAATAGATAAGCGTGTTCGCCGGGTCTTCGACGGTTTGCATAAGTAACACGCCGCCGACTTGCGCCATAGCCTCCACAATTAATACCCCCGGCATCACAGGCGCCCCGGGAAAATGGCCGGCAAAGAACGGCTCGTTGAAAGTAACGTTTTTCACACCCACGACGTACTCGCCGGGGCGGTAATCGACGATGCGGTCGACAAGTAAGAACGGATACCGGTGCGGCAGGTACTTCATTATATCGCCGATATCGTAAAGTGTCTTCGTCGTATCGAACGACGGCGTACGGTTTTGTTGCTCCATATACTTCTTCACGCTCCTTATCATGCCGACGTTGACGGCGTGGCCGGAACGCATCGCGATGATATGTCCTCTGAAGTGGGCGCCGAAAAGCGTAAGGTCGCCGATTAAATCCAGAATCTTATGCCGCACCGGCTCGTCGTCGAAGCGAAGGCCGTCCTCGTTGAGCGGGCCGTTGTCTCCCACGACGACGGCGCACTCCAAAGTACCCCCCTTTATCAACCCGGCGCTGCGGAGCATCTCGATTTCGCTCTCCAAGGCGAACGTCCGCGCGGGCGCTATCTCTTCGACGAAATTATCCTCTCCCACGTCGAAAGTATAGAATTGGGATTTTAAGTACGGGTGTTCGAACCTGATCGTGAAAGAGATCCGGAGGTTGTCCTCGGGGACGATGGTCATTTCCGCGGCGTCTTGCTTGTAATCAAAGGGTTTATCCAATACTATTAATCGACGCGGTTCGTCCTGTTCGACGATTCCCGCGTCCAGAAGCGCCCGCGCGAAGACGGCGCTCGAGCCGTCCGTCGCCGGCGGCTCGGGGCCGTCTATCTCGACCAGGAGGTTGTCCACGCCCAGGCCGGTAGCCGCGGCGCACAGGTGTTCGACGGTGTAGACCGTTACGCCGTTTTCCGTCAACGTCGTCCCCCGGCTCGCCCCCGTAACGTTCCCGACGCGCGCGCAAACGCGTGCCCTACCGTCGAGGTCGACCCGTTCAAATACCACGCCCGTATTGGGCGGCGCCGGTTTAAACGTCACGCGCGCCGGTTCGCCCGTATGAAGGCCGACGCCCTCGAGCGATACTTCTTTTACGATGGTTCTTTGTTTCTCTTCGATTAACATAATCGTCCGTTACTTACCTCTCTTCAACTCGGCAATTTCTTTCTCGAGCTCTTTTACGCGTTTGAAGTACTTTTCTAAAAGGGCGATGCGGCCTTCGCGCTTCTTGACATCTTTTAAGGGGCGGGCCGGTCGGCCAAAAACGGTCTCGCCGTCACGGATAGACTTGGTAACGCCGCTCTGGGCCGCTAAGATAGCGCCGTCCCCTATTTCGATATGAGGAACGATGCCCACCTGGCCGCCCAAAACGCAGTATTTCCCCAACACCGTTGACCCGGCTATTCCCGTTTGAGCCGCTATCAAAGTCCCTTCGCCGATCTTTACGTTATGGGCTATTTGGATCAGATTATCGAGCTTGGAACTGCGGCCTATCCGCGTTTCGCCCATCGTCGCCCGGTCGATAGCGCAATTGGCTCCGATCTCGACGTCGTCCTCGATTACTACGACGCCGACTTGCGGGATCTTGTGGTGAACCTTCGCTTCGGTCGCGAAGCCGAAACCGTCCGAACCGATTACGGTCCCCGAATGTACGACACAACGGTCACCTAGCGTAACTCGCTCCCGGATCGTCACGTTCGGGTATATCAGGCAATCCGCCCCTACGGCCGCCCCCCGGCCTACGTACGTCCCGGCGCCCAACGTCGTACGATCGCCGATCACGGCGTCTTCCTGCACCGTCACGAACGGGCCCACGGCTACGCCCTCACCGATTTCCGCCTTTTCGTGAATATACGCGAGCCCCGACATACCCTCCGGAATTTCGGCAGGCGGCGCGAACATTACGATGACGCTGGCGAAAGCCGCGTATGGGTTCGGCGTCTTTATTAGCGTTAAACCCGCGGCTTCGGTCTCGGGTGCGACGACTACCGCCCCCGCTCGCGTCGCTTTCAAGGCCGCCCAATACTTGGGATTGGCGACGAAGGTCACATCGTCGGGACCGGCCTCTTTTATACCGTTAACGCCCCGTATCACGGCGGCGCCGTTACCGGCCACCTTGCCACCGACCGCCGCCGCGAGCTCGTCGACCGTATATTCCGGCATAGCGGTTACTCCGGCGGGCGCTATTTACTTATACCCGCTTCTTCGTTCAACTCGTCTATTATATCTTCCGTAATGTCACTTTTTTCGTCGGCGTAAAGCAAAATCGCCGCATAATCAAAAACGATTTCGTAGTCTTCTTTCACAGCGTACGATGCGATTTTCTCGTAAACCGTTTTATACACCGGCTCGAAGGCGTCGCGTTCGATCCGTTTATACTTCGCCAGTACCGAACTACGGTAATCAAGGGCTTCCTCGTACGTAACCTTATACGCGTCGACCGTTTCCGCCTTGGCCTCGGGAGTCAACGGGCCGTCCAATTTCTCCTCCAACGCCTTCAATTTCTCCTGGTACTCTCCCAGCGTGGCGGCATCTTCGACGCGGGCCTCGTCGATTTTTTTCTTGGCCCCATCCCGGGCTTCTTTAAATAGAACGTACTCGTCCACTACCCGTTCCATATTAACGTACGCGTACTTAAACACTTTATCATTTTCGGCCGCGTTTAAGACAACCGGCGCGGCCAACGCCGCAACCAACGTCAAAGATAAAAACCATCTTAACCGCATCTCGTCCGCTCCTTCTAGAATCGAGCCCCGAAGAACCTAATCCTCGCGGCCTCGTTTCCCGATCCACTCTTCCAGACCCACGATCGATAAGCAAAAGTCGAACATTTCCTCTTTCAACCCGCGGGACGGCGAATCGCCCCGGCGGCTATATTCCAACGCTACGTCGAGCCTACTGTTCTCGTTGTTTCTGAACAGGTATCCCGCGCCCACCGCTACGCCCGTTTTAGCGAATTCGCCGTGTTTGGTAGAATACCAAGGTACGTACGACACGCCGGCACGGAAGGGCATCCGCCATAGGAAGAAAGATTTCCGCGCCGCCGTCAACCGCCCTTCGGCACCGGCGTGAAACTCGACGGTGTCGCGGTAACCCAAATCCTCGCCGTCGACGGCAAACCGCGACCACGCCGTATAGCGTACGTCCGCGGCAAACCGGCCGCGCGGGCCGACGACGTACGCCGCCCCCAATCCCGCCGACCACGGCATCGCGAACCGGCGATCTTTCTCGTACAGCGTAGCGTACTCCGTAAAAACTGTTTCGTGCACGCGGTGGGTGCTGAATACCTCCAACTGCGCGCCCACCGAGAACTTATCCGTTACTAAATAGCCGGCCCCCAGCGCCCCCTTTACGCCTTTATATGCCGTTTCCAGGGTCTCCTCGATGCGTGAATAACCCTTTTCTTTGAACTCCTTGGAATATATTTCCTTGGGCGCGCCGAAGTCGTAGCCGGCGGCGCCCCCCACGTACCACCGTTCTCCGAGGCGGCCCGCCAACCCCGCCGAAAACGAATAGACGGACCCGGTACCCCTGCGCCGGCTAGTCCCCACGACCACGCCTTCGTATTCGAGCGGCCTCGTCAATTCGTAATTCTGGTTGAGCTCCTGGCGCAAGGCGAGCGACAGAGCGAGCGAACTCGACACCGGCACCGCCAATTCCACCCGAGGGATGTCGAACGTTATTTCTACGCTCTTCCCCGCCGGCGTCTCGTACGAGTTGTACCCCCGGAACAAGGTGACGCTAAAAACCGCACGCCCGTACGAAGCCGGTACCGCCGGGTTCGCGCCGTTAACGTTCGATCCGTCGAACAGGCCGAACGCCGCGCCCCCCATACCGACCGCCCGCGCGTCATAGTCTATGCCGGGCTCTCCCGGCGTACCCGCAGCCAAAATCGTATTGGCCACCGCCGGGCAAGCGACGAGTGCGAGCGCCGCCGACGCAAAAAGTACTATATATAATAACATCGTTTTCGAATCGGCCGCCACTATCATTACTCCGGCGGCGCGTACCACGGTTCCGGCGGCAACGTATACTCGATCTCCAGGTACGGTCTCCGGGCCGGGTCGCCGTTGTCTTTGGCCGCGAAACGCGGGAAAGCCTGCGCCGTACTCTCGTCGGGCGCTTTTATGACGAGGCCGTAGTTGGGGTGCTTGCCGGAGATCCACTCTTGGACGAGGGGGTTGACGTATAAGTCCACGTAGCCCGGCGGTTCTTTCCTAAACTCGCGGTTAATATAAGCGTAGTTGTCGTGGAACTTCTGGAGCTCGAGCACGTCTTGCTTCGCGCCCTCCTCGAACGCGGCGGTCAAGCGGTACACGGCGATACGAACGCGTTCGTCCCTGGCAGCCGGCAGATAAAAAAGGCGGAGCCGGGCCCGGGCCACCGACGCCGTCGCCGGGATACCGGTCGCAGCCGGCGAAAGGTTAAAATACACCAACACGCGGCGTGCATAGCCGTTAAAAGAGCCGAAATCCAAGAACTCGTCGTAGCCGTGAACCTCGCCGCCGCCGAACTCGCCGCCGTACTCCGTTATGAAACAATCCTTTTCAGGCAAAAGGACGCGATAAGCTTTTTCGCCCTCGTCGTCGATATAGGCGATTTCGAGGCGGGGCGCGTTAACTTTGCTGTACTGGTTGGTGGAGTAAAATTCCTTTATGCCCGCCCCGGCCGACTCCTCCTCGTCCTTCAACTTTAAAACGAGGCCGTAATTACGGTACGGGTTAGCGAGCCACTCCAGCCCCAGGGCGGTAACGTCGAAGTTTACGTACTGGCGCTGGTACGAGGGTCGGCCGACGACGGCGTCGGCCACCGCCGGCCCATAGTCGCCGCCCTCTACGCTCCAATTCTTCTTGCGGCTCGCCCGCCACCACGTCGCGCGGTCCTCGTCGAAGCCGCGACGGAGCGGCCGTACTTCGATAGTTACGTCGCTCTCTGCGTAAATATCGTTGTTCAAACTACCTGGAATGCGAAGATACGGTAAACTTAGGAACACGCTGCGGATTTTACTAATAGATACCTCTTTCGGAACGTCCCCAACGTCGAAGCGGAGAAGGGCACGGCTCCGGAACCGGTCGGGCGCGCCGTAACTCCCGACGGCCAGACGGTAATGCCGCCCGGTGGGCGCGAAGATGTCGTAAAAAGTATCGCGCCACCCGACGTCGGCGGGATATAGCGTTACTTTCTTAACCGGCCGATCCGGCCCTTGAAACCCGACCGGGTCGCCGGTGGGAGCGCCGCACGACAACGCGACGAGTATACCCGCCGCCCAAAAAAGGCGGCGCGAAATTGAACTACCTTTCGTCATTGGGAATATACCAAAGGCCGCTTCTCGCGGCGCTACGAACTAGAAACTACCATAATCCGGGACAAGGTGTCAACGCCGAAAAGCCGGGGCGTGACGCCCCGGTAAAAGCACCGCTTGGTTTGGAACTTCGGAACTACTATCTACGCTAATGGAAATATTGTACCCAGCAGCAATACGCGTCGACGACGTAAATCACGCGGCGTTCGTTTATGGCGACATCGTACGGGTTAATGAATTCGCCCCTTCCGACGCCGCCGGAACCAAACTCCCCGACGAAACTCCCGTCCGACGTAAAATACTGGACGCGCCGTTTCCCGTTATCGACTACGAACACGGTCCCGCCGTAACCGACCGCGATCCCCATAGGTTTATCGAATTCGCCGGGGTCGGAACCGTAACTACCCCAACCGCCGAGGTAAGAACCCGTCGACGTGAAGTATTGAACGCGGTCGTTCCCGGTATCGGCTACGTACACGTTACCGCGGGGCCCGAAGTTTATACCCAACGGCAACTGGAATTCGCCGGCCTCTTCGCCCCACGCGCCCCATCCGCCCTTGTAGTTCCCTACGGCGTCGAAATATTGGATGCGCCCGTCGTCATCGACTACGTATACCGTGCCACTCGGCGAAACGGCTACCGCCGCCGGCCCGAAGAATTGGCCTATGCCTTCACCGTACGAACCCCAGGAACCTAACGAATTACCTGCACTAGTAAAGTATAAGATACGGCTCTTGAATCTATCGGCAACATAGACGACGCCGTTCGGCGCGGCGGCCACGCTGTACGGTGACCAATGGTC
>SDBS01006375.1_pt1 | contig 11484 bp, 7 predicted proteins | sample 2277091 | NCBI WGS metagenome assembly SDBS01 (sample SAMN10404972, study PRJNA504765) | marine sediment metagenome | isolation source: marine sediment core GS10_PC15, 163 cmbsf | place: Arctic Ocean: Southern Knipovich Ridge | collected 2010 | reverse complement strand
AGTCCGTGGGCTCTGTGGCGCCCTACAAGCTGGGTTGCTCGGGCTGTAGAGCGAAGACGGAGATGGCCCAGGTGATCGGAGAAACATGGCTCAGGAGCTGGCTCCCGGTCATCCGGCGCGCCGTTCCAATATCGGGCTGACAGTCTTGATGGCTACGTGATCGCGCCGGCTGTGAGTGTCGACCGCCCGTGAGACCGCCGTCGTGGGCCTAGAACGGCACGTCTGAGGCCACGCACAGCTGTCCCCCCGAAGAACACTATCCGGGCGTTCTGAGGGCGTACTGTATCACAAATCGTCTGCGGCCGCGTGCAGTGGTCAGTTGCCCGTGAGACCGCCTTGAGGGCACTCTGGGACACGGATGAGTTTCTGGACAGGACGGGAGTCGAGCAAGCTCAGAAGCGCATCAGGCCGGCTTCACGGTCGCCCGACAAGGATCGCCTGGCCCAGAGCGACCTCACCATCGTAGCCGATCACGCAGGTAGGCCACGATCGCGCGGGCGGTCACGTCAACAGCTGCCTCTCCTCGTTCCCCCGAGGCCTCTTCTGGAAGCCCGCTCCATCCTAAGTCCTCGGACCTCCTGAGCGCCAAAGGAGGATGTTTCGCTGTCACCTCCTCCGGCAGGGGCGGCCGGAGATGCGGCCGAGCGGACAGAGCAGCAGACACTTCGACCGCGCCGCCATGACCCTGCCACTGTTTGCCAGGAAAGACCTCAGCTAGTCCGTCCAGGTCGAACTCGGACTCATCGAAGAGTCTGAGGACCTCCACATGAATGCCGAGATCTGCCTCCGCGCCAGCCCTCTTGATCTCGAGAGCGACTTCGTAGTTCCCCCAGTGACCAAGGAGCATCAGCAGCCTCGAGACTCCGTGACGACGCAGGCTTCTGACAACGTCCATCAGCACGGCCTTCAGAGTATCGTGTTGAAGATGAACAGTACCGACGTAGTCCTGGTGATCGGGCGAATGGCCGTAAGGCATCGCGGGCAGCAGGAGCGCGCCGGTGGCCGCTGACACTCGCTTGCCGATCTCCCAGACAGCATAGTGGTCGGTCCCATATGGGCCACGAGGGCCGTGGTACTCTGTGCTCCCGAGAGGCAGGATCGCCAGCGTCCGTCCACCCTCAAACGCAGCTCGAGCTTCGTCGCCGATTAAGTCCTGTAGGATTGTGGGGTGCACTGCCCGCCTCCTGGGGTCACTGTCGCGTTCCGCCAAGCACGGCGGCGCCATGTTCTGACAGCGCCGGCCAGACGCGTACGGGAGGAAGCCAGACCTGATTCTACCACATGTGGGTGTCGACCGCCCGTGAGACCGCTTTGAGGGCACTTTGGGGCACGGATGAGTTTCTGGACAGCGCGGCTTCTGGGCAGCTCGCGTCAGGCTCCGCGATAGGCGTGCGAAGGCCGATCAGGGGAGGATGATCTTCACCTCGCGCACATCCTCGTAGTCCAGTCGCACGCACTGGCTGTCGGACTCATACTCGAAGTCTCGCTCCTCGCCATTGACCAGCACCTTCGCCGGCCGCTCCGGGGAGTGGATCCGCATCATCACGTTGTTGTATAGGGATGTCTTCGCCTCAATCGATCCTTCGCCGAACGTCAGCAGGACGTTGCCGGAGCTGCTTGTCTCGAACAGCAGCACTCCATCGGCCGAGATCCGTTGTCCATTGTGCAGCGCCAGCTTCTGCACTTCCCCGCCAGCTCGCCGGACGAAGCAGGTACGGCCACGCGCTATCACTCCCGCCGCCGATATCTCCGGCTCGTCCAATGCGAATAGCGCCACGTCTTCGGTTGCGCCGCTCACAATCCGCGCGCCCAGAACGTTCGGCTCCCGCAGCCCGCTGACCGTCACGCCGCTCGGAGCGGAACTGAGGCGCGGCGCCATGACCGAAAGGAAGCGGCCCTGCTGTACTGGCTCCACCGGACTCAGCTTGATGTACGTGACGGCCTCTGCGCCCTCGAAGGGCTGCGGCGCGCCCAACTCCTCGAGAGTCTTCTGATCGATCTCCTGGCTAAAGCGATCGGGAGCGATCATCGTCACATCCACCGCGGCCTGGTCCTGCGTGATGGTGATGCGGTTCTTCTCAACGCTGAGGTCGCCGTAGGTGTGCAGCAGCCAGTCCATTCGCGCCGGCGCCGCTGCATCCACATCGTCGAACATCACGAAGTAGTCGGAGGGATCCGCTTCGTCGGCCTTGCGCAGGTACAGCACCTCTCTCACGTAGCTGTGCACCTCGTCCTGATCGTAGGCGAGCGATGCGTCTCCCACAAGGCGCGCGTACCAGGGGGCGTCCACCAGATCGCTCACTATGCCGCGATGATCCGGCTTGCCGCGCGCTCCCTCGATCTTCAGCTTCCCGCGCTGCTCCTTCCCGTTGACCATGATGGTATTGTGGGACTCGGTGTTGCAGCCCCAGACATTGTAGGGGTAGTGCAGGTCTACGATCAGCGGCCGGCCGTGGGCATACAGCACGAAGTGGTTCGTGTCGTGGTGATGGTGGTCCCAATCCTTCTGGCCGCCCTTGAGGGCGAACAGCACCCCCTGACGATCCTCCCAATCGCTGCGCAGCATCGCCCAGTCGATGCTTGGGAAGAGCTTCGCCAGGGGCAGGTCCCCCAGCGGCTGTGGCTCGAGCGTCGGATCGTACCAGAGGAAGCCGAATATGTCCGGCCCGCGTCCGAGGGCCGTCAACTCGCGGGCCGCGAACTGGGCGTGGCCGTCGCGGTACTCCGCCCCCAACCGGTAGAGGATCGTCGCCACCGACCCAACGCCCTTGGTGCAGTTCGAGAACGGCACGAACTGCTCGCGGGCCGGCTCGAGCATGTTGATGAACCAGTCCGACAAACGCTCCACCTTCGGACTGTCGAACAGGTCCACTCGGTCGCCGCTGAGGCGACGGAGAGAATCCATGAACGGCAGCGCGTTACCCCACGCGAAGTCCCCGTACGACGCGCTCTCCCCCCACCCACCGTCGTCACCGATCGACTGCGTGTAGTGCCAGATCTTTCGGCGGAAGAGCCGCACCCACTCCGCTGCTCGCGGCTCATCGCGGAGCAGGCTCAACGCGGCCACGCCCGCTCGCCCGTAGGCGACCGCTCCCCAGTTGCAGCGGTACCAGAACGTCCACCATTCATCACGTGCGGTGGTATCGAGTATCGGCTCGATCCCGTGGCGGACGATCGCGTCGCGCATTCGCCCGCGAAGATCCTCGCTCAGCGCGTCGTGCATCCAATCGTAGGCCAGCGCCAGGTCTCCTATGGCCTGGCCGGTGACGTGAGCATCGGCGTTGGAGAGATGCCACGAGTCATCTTCGAGGAGCGATGCGATTTCCGGCAGGGCCCTCTGGGCGTAGGCCGCATTCCCGGTCAAGGCATGGGCGAATGAGAGCACTCTGATGCGGCGTGCGCGCTTCCATTCGTCCCGGTCCGCGGCCGCCTCAGCCAGGTCTTGATCCGCAAGCTCGTCCGCCGTCTGCTTGATCTCCTCCCACATCTCCTTCGCGTGAGGATCCGACGTCTTGCCCAACAGGGCTGGCACATCGGCCTTCGTGAAGAACAGGTAGGGATGTGGTCCCGGGTCGTCGATCGCAGCGCCCCGTTCCCTGGCGTACGGGGTGCCGATTCCTCGGGCGCGAACGGTGTACACCGCGTCGGCCGGCGGGACGTCGAAGCGGGCAACCTGCCCCGTGTCGCCCCGGTCGATCCGGGCCTCGGTTTGTTTGCCGTTGCCATCGACAACCGTCACGTCCGTCGCGTCTGCCGGGACGTCTGCCTCCAAGGTAAGCGGCTGCTCATAGAGGTCCGGATCGGTGGAGCAGGCCAGGTGTACTACGACCGCATCGTCTCCCTCCGCCTCCGTCCAGACGACCGCCCCAGTGTGCTCCTGCGTGTACTGGATAATGGCTCCCGTGCTTGCCTGCCAGATGTCGTCGCGCCGCGCGGCGGCCTGCTCGAGTACCTGCCGGAACGTCGGCGGCGTGATGTGAAGATGTCCCTCGCCGATGGGATGGAACCACGCCTCCATCCACCCGCCCTCAACGATAGCGCGGTCAAGCCTCTCTCCGAAGCCTTCGGGGCTGAAGGACTCGTAGTCCTCGCTGCACGACATCCCGAATCTCCGAGGGCCACGGGACGTCCACGGGTACATGTCATACTTGGCGATGAAGAACTCGAAGGACTTGCGCTGCAGCCAGAGCGTATTGCCACCCGGGCCGAACACGACGAGCTTCCGTTCCGGCTGCACGCGGTGGATGAGCTTCGCAGGATCCCCTATCTCCACTTCGGCCTCACGATCGGTGCTCGCGCCTTCGTGGTGGAGCGTGTGGTCGCCCAACTCATGGCCCTGCTCAACAACAGGCCCCTCCCAGACCGCCGCGTACTGCTGATAGGCGCTGATGCCCGGGTTGACCAGAAACGTCCCGGTGAAACCGAACTCGTTGAGCATCGGCACGGCACGCTCGATGTGAGTCGTCTCGGAATCGTCAAACCGAAGGCTCAAAGCTGCCTTCTTCGCTCCATACCAACGGCAAATCCTCACCGTCGCCTCCTTCTGCTCGAGATCCAGGTTACTCGGCTCCAAAGCTGCCGCAACCTCCGATCGCGTTGACCCAGAAGCTTGGGCGAACACGCCATCTTTCGGAAGCCCGCGGCAGCATATCACTAAGGCCAGCACGACCGCGCAAGACAAGATGATCCTGGACACACTGAGCCCTCCACTGCTTGATTCTGTGAGGCTAGTACCTGTCCCCCCGAAGAATGCTATCCAGGAGAATCAGGAGGAAGCTGATGAGAAGGGCGCGGGTAGCGACCCCTCCTGAAGTGGTCATTTCGCTGTGAAACCGCCCTAGCCTTGTTCTGGGGGCACTGCTGCTGTATCGTGGGGCTTCTATCTCGCGGGAGGATGAACCCACGTGTAGCGGTCACATCGACATAGAACCGCTCAGAATGCCGTTCTCGGCCGTCGTCGTGATCCGCAGAGCGCGCGGGCCCCGGCGGTGGTGAAACCGTTACACTTATGCTGGAGAAGGGCTTGGGGTTATGGCCGGCCCGGTTGGGCACGCAGCAATGCCCTCGCCCCAGACGGCGACCATGCCGGTTTCACTGCTATGTGACCGCTACACATGGACCCAGTCGACGCGTCAGAACGCCTGGACAGAGTTTCCAGCGAAGACAGGTCTTGACCGCCCGTCTTATAGAGACACCACGGGATGGTTGACGACTCGTCTTATAGGGACAGCTACACGCTAACCGAGGAGGTATGACACATTGTGCGGAGGTGAAGGCTCGGGAGAGGCGGCAGAGAATGGACTAGAGCGCGGTCGGATCGCACAGCTCACTGGGCTGTCGGTCGCTGACGGCGGAGGTCCCGATGCACAGGGCCGGAAGGCCTGAGGACACAGCCTCTGCACTCTTCAATCCCGACATAGGGCGCAGTGCCGTTGCAGGGGGCGGGTCGGACTGGCGCCGGGTGAGTCCGAGCAGATGAGTGAAGAACGTGGTCGGGAGCGGCCAGTGCTCCCCGTCACTCCGCGTGCAGTGTTGGTCGGGGCGCTCGCGGTTGCCTTCTTCGCCGCGGTCAATCCATATGGCTCGTATATCAGAGGCTCGTGGAGCGTAGGGTGGGGCTCTCTGGTCAGCAGTGCCATCGTGCTGCTGTTCGTCCTCGTCTCGATCAACGGGATCATCGCGCGGGTGCGGCCGAAGCTCGCCTTCACCCGTGCCGAACTCCTGGTGGTGTACGGCATGGTGATCGTGTGCATCGAGTTCGTGGGAGGCGGCGGGATGCCGTTTCTCCTGGGCTCGATCACGTATCCGATTTACTTCGCCACACCGTCGAATGACTGGCAGCACATCATCTGGCCGCACATTCCGTTCTGGCTGCGCCTGGGCAACCTGGAGGCGGCAGACTGGTTCTGGGAGGGACTGCCCGAGGGGGTGGGTGTGCCGTGGCAGGTCTGGCTGACCCCTCTCCTCGCCTGGGCCTCGTTCACGATCGCGCTGATAGCGGCCATGTTCTGCCTGGGCGCGCTGCTCAGCCGAGACTGGATTGAGCGCCAGCGCCTGGCTTTCCCGCTCGTGGACGTTCCGCTCGCGATCACGGGCGCGGACCCGCAGCCGACGCTCCGACGCTCCATATTCGCCAATCGCATCTTCTGGGTCGGATTCGCCATTCCGGCGGTGCTAGCGATCATCGATTTTCTGCACAGATTATATCCGAGCGTCCCCGCGACGCGCATCGAGGTGGATCTGGGTCGGTACTTCGCCGGCATGAGTCTGCCGTGGAGCGTGCTCTCGGGACACTGGAGTGTTCGTGTCCACATCCTCTACAGCGTCATCGGGATCACATGTCTCGTGCCGGGCGAGGTATCCCTGAGCCTGTGGCTGTTTCACGTCTTGTTCAGGGTGCAGCAGCTCGTGTGGGCCGGCTTCGGGGTTGCCGAGGAGGGCGGCACGGCAGCGATCAACATCAGCCCGCGCGCGTTCATGGGGTTCGAGGAGGCAGGCGGGTTCATCGCGTTGAGCGTCATAATCCTGTACCAGTCTCGCGGGGCCTTTAAGGCGGCCTGGCGAAGCCTGGTGCGCGGGTCGCCGTCTGAGTCGGACCCGTACGAGCCCCTGGCCGGGAAGTGGGCGCTGCTCGGGTTAGTTCTGGCGAACGGATTCATGTTCTGGTGGGCAGCCCGGGCGGGGATGAGCTGGTGGGCATTCGCAGGCTTGCTCGGGCTGTTCTACACCGTGCTGCTCGGGGCCTCGCGTCTGGTGGCGGCTGCGGGGGTGACGTATGTGGACACCGGTGTGTTCCCGCGGCAAGTGATGATGGGCACGGTCGGGGCCTTACCGGTCGGGTACCGCGCGCTTACCCTCTACTCCTATCTGTCCGTCATCTATATGTATGACCCGAACTCGCTGCTGATGCCGCAGATCATGAACAGCTTCAAGCTCGTTCACACGGGCCGCATTCGGGGCAAGCTGTTCTCGCTGGCGGCGGCGCTCGCGGTGGTGGTGATGCTAGGGGTGGGTCTGCCTGCGCTGCTGTCGGCGGTCCACACGCGGGGGGCCCTGGCGGTGCCGCCGTGGAATCCGTTCACCTCCTACCCCGGGTGGGCCTTCGGGGAACTCGAGTCGAGCATGCGTGGGCCGGAACCGCCGAACAACTGGTATCGTCTCGCGCTGGTGCTTGGGGCCGGTTTCGCCTGCGGATTGGTTGCTCTGCACGCGAGATTCCTTTGGTGGCCTGTCAGCCCGGTCGGCTTCCTGATCGCGAGTTCCTTCGAGACGATCCGGTCGCTCTGGGTCAACGTGTTCATCGCGTGGCTGATCAGCACGCTCATTCGCCGGTACGGAGGCCTGCAACTCTATCGGACGCTCCGGCCGGCGTTCCTTGGGTTGGTCCTGGGCGAGTATCTGACTGAGGGAGCGTTGAGCATCATCGCCACCATCTTCGGGATCAACTGAGCGGGGACGTGATCGGCGGCTAACGTGCCGCTGGGCGCGGCCTTCGACCCGGTCTGGGGCTGTGTGCGCATGTTAGATGGCGATGGGACACAGCTGAGAGACGTCAGAACGCCCGGAACGGTGTTGCCGGCAAGCACTCACTTCAGATGCCCCTGCTAGGCACCACACAGCTGTTTGTGGACCCGAAACGCTCCTTCTGGACTGAGCTAGGACTCGCAGGAGTACCCGGATAGAGTTTCTAGTGAGCACAACACATTAGTTCTGGTACACTACCGTCGTCTGGACTCGACAGTGTTCGCCTCTCTCTTCGACGCCCGATGGCGAAGTCAGGAACTCACCGTGAAGCGACTACTGGAACGACTCGCCAAGGTTGTGCCAATCGACAAGCTACCGTTGACCTGGGACGCGACGGGCTACACTTCCGATTCCTTCAACAGGAGTGCCCGCACTGAATCCTTCGCAGGCTGGGAGGGAGAGCTACCTGCGAAAGAAGAGGCACGAGCCATGGCCGAACTGCTGGAGGCGACCTCAGGCGATAGGTTGCTCGACGTCGGCTGCGGCTATGGGCGGCATGACCTCGTGCTCGCCAGGGACTATGCCTTGAGAGTCACAGGAGTAGACATCTCCCCTGGCCTTATCGAGACTGCGCGAAGACTAGCGTGCGAGGCCGGCCTGAGCATCGACTATAAGGTGAAGCACGGTCGCGACTTAGACTGGCATGAGGAGTTCGACCACGCCATCATTGCCTTCAACACATTCTCGCTGTTCTCGCCAGATGATGCCGCGGCGGCCCTGCGCGGAGTGCATCGAGCGCTCAGGAAAAGCGGTCGGCTCTTCATGGACTTGGACAACAAGCCTTACAACTGTCGCTACGGCACGTCCTATCGCGACTGGAGAGTTCCGCCTGGCAGCCTTCTTCTTCAGGAAGTCCACTTCCACCACGACATATCAGTAGAGGTGAATCGCGACCTCTATCTGGACCCAGAGAGCGACGAGTTGGGAGAGTTCGTAGTCTTCAAGCGAATCTACGCCGAGCAGGACATCCGCGACCTGCTTTCACAGTGCGGCTTTCAGGTGATTACGGTCTATGGCAACTGGGATCTCGGCCCGCTCGATAACAACAGTCCCAAGATCATCCTGGCCGCGGCGAGAGAATAGACGTCGATCGGCGATAGCCGCCCGGCGAACCGGTCGCCGTCTGATCAGAAGGAGCGGTATCAGCCCACTCAGGCCGGTTTCACGGGCCCTTGACAAGGACAGGCGCCACTAGGATGTTCGCTAGTGCGCACCATGACGACCTTGCGGCATGGAATCGCGCCCAAGTGTCATCTCGACGTGGGGAGGCAACATGAACGAGATGTCCGTGCAGCGACGGGCTTGTCTTGATCGACTCCGTTCCGCGGCTGTTCTCGGCGACAAGGAGAAGCTGTGGCAAGCCCTGGGCGCCTACCTGGTCGCCTACGAACGGGAAGTCGGTGAGCTCGACAGCAAGATGGCGGCCTACAAGTCCGGTCGAGCAGTTCAGTTCGAAGCAGATGAGTGCGGCCTGACATTCTGCATTGAGCGCCACCCCGGATGGAACAGGGCCCAACGCTGGCGCATTGACTACGGTTCTGGCGAAGCGACGCTGGAGCATGAGTGGGGGGTCCGCCGCGCAGAGCGGCTAGATCTGGAACCGATAGTCAGCGAACTGGCAGATGCCATCCGCGGCGGCACCGGTCACAAGGCGCTTCGTCGATCCCCCGACGGCCGCGTGGCGCTTGTCGTCAAGGAAGTCAACACCATACTCTCGGCTGACGCGCCGGCCAGGAGAACCGTCGAAGGACGTTTCTCGCGTCTGGCAACGAAGCTGCAAGAGGCGCTGAACGAAGATTGGCAGCTATCTGGACGTCCGCTCAGGAGCAAGTGGACCTTCGAACCGCGCCTCCGTCGCTGAACACAGCAGCCAGCTTCCCCACTGCCGCCTGCTGTGCTGGTCAACCACGCGTGACGCCGACCTCACTGGGCCGGTACCGCTCCTTCTTGACACGCGAGGCTGAGTGCGGCAGTCTGTATCGCGCGCCAGACTCCCTGGTGGTCCGCGCATTCTGAACAAGGTAGGGGCATGGGTAAGCCGTCCCGTCAGCAGCTGGAAGCGCTCTCTCGCGCCGTGCTGTGCGTATTGCCCGGCTGGCGACTCGCCAGTGGTCCGGAACCGTTCGGCTGGGCTCTCGACCGACATCTGAGGGCCCGGCTTGAGAGGGACGGATCTGAACTGCCGATTGTCATCCGCCAGAGTTATGGCTCGACAGGACATAAGGTAGAGACACACCTCTATCGTTCTGTGCTCCCCTCGCTCTCCATCAGAACGGCAGAGCTGCTGGCCGTCTTCGCGCTGGAGGATTGCGACCTGCCTTGGATGGTGCTGGAGGATCTCGGAACATGGTGCGCGGACACAGGAAATACGGAGCACAGGGCTGCTGTGCTCAGAGCCCTGGGGGCCCTTCACGCCGAGTCATCGCGGCTGCTAATCGACGACCCGAGCACGTGCGACCTGCTGCCGCGGTTCGCTGTGCGCGATCCTGCACACGAGCAGTGGCGCGGTCTGATCGCCGACGCCTTGGGGGCACCAGAGTCAGGCATCGAGCCATCGGCTACACTACTCCTGGAGGCAGTGCTTCACCGCCTGACTGAGCAGCCGGCAATCCTTGTGCACGGGGATCTCGACTTCACCAATGCTATCCCAACGGATCAGGGCATGGCTCTGATCGACTGGGAGAAAGCCAGCATCGGCCCGCCAAGCCTGGACCTTGGCGCGATGATCGAGACACTCAGCAGCAGAGATGAGCTGGCGACCTACCGCGATGTCTTCAACGAGGCCGGCGGCGAGAAGCTGACCCGGGAACAGTTGCAGGAGTGGACGGACTTGGGCGACGCCTACGACTGCTTCCACTGGATCTGCTATTGTCTCCGGGTGTCTGCAGAAGGACATGATCCCGGCGAGTCGTGGCGAGAGTCCTACTACGGCCCGAGACTGCGCCGCCTGAGCGCACTGACCGAGCGGCGGGGAAACTCAGCCGGTCTGGCCTCATAGGTCCCCGCAAGACGGGCCGGCCCTTGTGCCAGACACCTCCCCCTTTGGGTGGTGAAGTGCCGTTCGCGCCACCTGCTATGAGCGACTAGTGCTCGACCTCCTTCACTTGCTGCTGAAGCCACTCCAGGTAGCTTCCGCTCCCGGCGACGATCGGCAGCGCAATGACCTCGGGGGTTTCATACTCGTGCAGTTCCCGGATCGCTCCCTCAAGTTCCTGCCACCGTTCCCGGGTGCTCTTGATGAGACACAACCATTCCTCTGCTGTCTCCACCTGTCCCTTCCACCGATACGTGCTCTCGATCGGTCCCACGATCTGAACGCACGCTGCCAGCCGCTTCTCGACCAAGGTCCTGGCCACTGTCTGCGCATCTTCCCGCCGTGCTAGTGTCGTCACGGCCTGTAAGCAATCTGCCATCAGAGCCATCCTCCCCGCCAGAGTTCGTTCTCGCCAGCAAGAGTGTCCTGCGCAGCAATGTTCGTCCTGTCTGGAGTCCTTCCTGGGGCGGAGGGGTTAGAATCCGACTTCCGTGCCTACGCGGGCTGACCTCAGGCGTGCCCTACATCTCGACGCCCGCAAAAGGGCTCACCTGCGGGAGTGCCGAAGCAGCCCCCTGGAGCCTGTCAGGTGCCCCGACGAGTATTTGCGGAGTACATCTCCCTTGGCCGCTCCCTTCATCCCGGGGGTCTTTCCCCAATTCGGAAGCAGCTCCAAGGGTGGGTCAGTTTTCGACGCCAATTACCCCCCAAAGTGGGTCATTATTGCACGCCAACTAACACGCAGGGGCGCCGATGAGTTCTTGCGGAGTACAGCGGGCTACACCAGTGAAGTCGCCTCGTCTCCTGCATACTGCTGATCCGCGCGCTGGACGATCGCTCGCAGTTTCTTGTCCACCGCATCGTCGAGCGGCTCGGGCTCGAAGTTGTCGATGATGTCGAGAACCTTCTCGCGCACCCGCTGGCCC
>SDBS01006374.1_pt1 | contig 11484 bp, 25 predicted proteins | sample 2277091 | NCBI WGS metagenome assembly SDBS01 (sample SAMN10404972, study PRJNA504765) | marine sediment metagenome | isolation source: marine sediment core GS10_PC15, 163 cmbsf | place: Arctic Ocean: Southern Knipovich Ridge | collected 2010 | reverse complement strand
ATATAAAGTTGTGTTCGTGCCGAACATTTATGCTCGAAAATTAGGAATTGGGTATTTAGTTTTTTATGTTTGCTGGGATTGATAACTCAAAAACTATAATTATGAAACAAACCCCAATAAGAGTAATATCGACAAAACAGAAGACACCAGCGAAAGTGAAGATGATCGAGGATTCGATAGAAAGCCACAAGGATCTATACAGAAGCTATACCGACAGGGCTAAGGAGGCTAAATTTATAGTTTCATTATTGGAGAAAGAACTTAAATCATCATGAGTAAGGAAGATGCAGATTATATAGCTCGTTTATCAAGGCTTAGCGAATCTAAATTATTGCATAGCAATAACGAGTCTCTTGAGGAGCGCATATCGAGATATAAGAGATATATTCAGGAACACGAAGAGGAGATCATTATTATTCAAAACAATATAATGAGATATGAGACAGCGATAAAGATGCTGGAGGGTCGTGATGAGTAAGCCGCGCCTATCAGACATAATGCCATTGATGAAGACTCGCCAGGGGCGCATGGTGGTTTCTATGGCTCCCGAAAAGTTGGTTTTGGAGTATCTGACGATCAAGAAAAAAAAGAGCAAGCTATCCAGGAGGGAGCGTGATCTGGTGGAGGGCCGTGTTGAGTATTTGATATCAAAGGGTTGGCTGGAGAGGGATGGGGATGATATTAAGCAAAAAGCTAATAATGATAAAGCTCAATAGAATATGGTCCTCCCATACAGCCAAGAGGTATCTTTGGTTTCGGATATTCGGCAAAGGGCTGGAGATTAAAGATACAACCATATATAAATTATTATTTTCCGAAAGAAACGGGTTTAAAAAGGGGATCCATATTGGTAAATGGAGAATTGGATATTTAAAATAATACATAATGGACTGGAATAAAATAAAAGAGAACTATCCCTTAGCTGCCAAAGAAGCTTGGGATTGGCATGAGACCTTTTTGGGACGCGGACATAAGGGGTTCCGGTGGCTATACGACTTCTTTGACGAGCAAGGCATGGAGATGTCCATAACGCCGCTGATGGATCAAGAGGGCTATGTGTCGTTTATGTACAATGCACACCACAAGAAGATTCACGGTATGTCGGGAACCGGCACCGCCAGGGAAGAAACCGAAATAGAGATATTCGAAAAAGCATTTAAACTATTAAACGGCAGATTATGACTGAATACAGATCAATAAATGATGGATATAACAATTACCTAGAATATTTATATGAATATAAATACCTATTCTTTTTTACAAAGCATAAATGGCAGCGTATATGGAAGCCTTATTACGATACAATCTATGGCAGAGATATTTTTGATGATAGCGATCTGCTTGTATGTGGACGCAATAACGCCTTGAAAGATTTTGTTAAAAAATGGCCTGATATTCAAGATTATTTTGAATGGGCTAATCATGAACAGGATAAATTAGTCAAAAAATCCGATGATTGGCACACCGAACTCTATAAAGATAGAGGGAAAATTGAATATTTCCAACCCCGAAAAACCGCCAACAAAAATGCAAAAAAATAACACCTAAACAAATTACATAATTAAAAAACAAACAACATGGAAGATTTAAAAGTATCAGAATTATTAAAATTAGCAAAAGTATTTAACGTTACTGATGAAGATAATTCACATTGGGAGATAAGCAAAAATTATTTAATAAGAACAGTTACCATGATTCAATGTGGAAAGCTAGAAAAAGTCACAGATAAGGAATTGGTAATATCGTCTGCTTCTTGGATACCGGATACAGGCAGATTTTCAGAAGCACTTAAAGAGGGCTCTTTTGATGAAGTAGAGGTATTTAATTCAACACACAATGTTATTATAGGTCGTGGGGCTATTATAGATGCTCAACAAATTGATTTTGATTTACCTAAAAAAACAAAATAATGATAGCAGCAATATCAAGAGCAGGATATGATGAGCCACGGTCATGGTCAGGGTCATGGTCACGGTCATGGTCAGGGTCAGGGTCAGGGTCACGGTCAGGGTCAGGGTCATGGTCATGGTCACGGTCATGGTCACGGTCATGGTCACGGTCACGGTCATGGTCAGGGTCATGGTCATGGTCACGGTCAGGGTCAGGGTCAGGGTCATGGTCATGGTCATGGTCACGGTCACGGTCACGGTCAGGGTCATGGTCACGGTCATGGTCACGGTCACGGTCATGGTCACGGTCACGGTCACTTTAAACACCTAAACAGATGGAAGAGAATAAATGGATAAGTCGTTGTTGCAAATCTTCTGTTAAGGTAAATGGGCTTATAAGCTTTACATGTGACAAATGCAATAAATGTTGTGCTGTCGATAAACCAAAGGAAGAAGAACTGTTTATTTTAAGCAAGGGTGATGAAATCAATTCTATTATGTCAGTAATTATGCGAAGGTTAAGTGAAAAACAATTAATTATATTACGGGATAAATTGATAGCTAGAACCCCTATTTTTAACCCCCAAAGGAATAAACCATGAAAGAGAAGACAGAAAATTTATATCAATCTTTTTCTTTTGGAGACATTGTCGAATTAGATAAGGGCCATTCAAACAGCTCACATGTGATGGTAATCAGGCAGGATGGGAATAGGATGTTTACAACTATATCAAATGCTGAAAACGAATGGGACGTGATGACTGATCGTCTAAGCACTCCAAAAATTGATACGACTACTGAACTGAGAAACATAAAAAATTCTATATTCAACACTTCTTCTAAAGCATTAGCTAAATTTTTAAAAGATGAAAAAGGAGATATATTTTGAAAGATAAACTTAAGAAAGCTATTGAATTGTTAAATAAATCCGTTTGCCCTCATTGTGAGAATAGATGGGAAAAATTTGAGGGTAATATCCCTTGCCCATGGTGTACTGAAAGACGAGTTTTGCTTGCCGAAGTTGAAAGCTCGGAAGACAAAGAAGAATGCGAGCATCCTTTTGCAGACGTAATGAGCAAATGCAATGGAGAAATAAACCACTGCCTTAAATGTGGAGAACGATTTTAACTCACCAATAAACCAAATGTAATGACATTAAAGGAATTTGATAAATATAGCTTTTCGATACATACTACTTTTAAATACAAAGAAAAGAGATATGAGCTTGCATCTGTTGATTTTCAAGAACGCCTTATAGCATTTATTTTTGATGAAGAATTATGCTGGGTGAGATGTGAAAGTATCACAAATATTGGGCAAAAAAGCCCCTAGAACAAAACAAAAAATTATGACATGGAGGAAAAGCTGTGCGCCAATAATAGCTAAAGTGCTTACTGATACTAAAGGACTATCTGAGAAAGAGATTAAGAAAGCGTTATTTGATGCTTATCCTTATGGACAAAGAAGCTTGCATCCTTACAAGATATGGCTAGACGAAATTAAAGTGCAGAGAGGACTAAAAAAGCAGAGAGGACTAAAAAAGCAGAAAGGGTTATATCCCGATCCAAATCAATCAGAATTATTTACCTAAAAACGGCCTAAATGACCACTTTTATCGAGATTATACAACTTTTAAACTATAAATTATGAAACTTGAATTAAAGCATATCCAGACATATCCATTGGGCAAAGATGGGATTAAAGTAATGAATGGATTTAATGAAGAACGGATTATAACATCTATTGATATTGAATTAGAACAGGTTTATATTCAATATGAGGCACATGATTTGTCTTCATTTAAACTCATCCTACGCCCTCTATCAGATTTAACAAAAGAGATAGAGCATAATGGAGAGAAGTTTAAGCCTTTTGAGAAGTTGCTGGAAGGACATATTAAAGACGGAAAGCATTATAGAGATATATTATATGCTATTCAACCTGCTAAATTCTACATAATGTCAATGCCTTATCATGCCATGCAAAAGCTATTCGAATGGCATTTTGACGTATTTGGCCTTATCCCAGAAGGATTGGCAATAGACATCAATACCATAAAACCGCAACCCAATGAAGAAACTATTAAGCTATGAAAGACAAACTAAAGAAAGCTATTGAATTGTTAAAAGAGGCAAATTGCCCTTTTTATCACCCTGATTATGGTAGTGATGACCTTTACTACCATCGTCAGCATTGCAAATGGTGCAATGAAAAGTCTGTTTTGCTTGCCGAAGTTGAAAGCTCGAAAGAACACCCAAAAACCGCAGACAATGAAGAAACTATTATGTAAGATATTCGGTCATAAATGGGATACAAAAGACAAGTTTAAGCAGCCTTGTAAAAGATGTGATAAAACAAAGATTTGGATGTATCAAGAACATTTTTCAATGGGAATAAAGCCTTACTCATGGGTAATAATTTAATCACCTTTTAAACGAATAAATATGAAAGACCAATTAATATCATTTGAAACAGCAAAATTAGCTAAAGAGAAGGGATTTGTAAGTGCGCTTAGTAAAAAATATACAAAGCATGGAGAGCTTATTGATCATATCCCTTTATCGGATGACGGATATGGAAAGCATTGTTATGCCCCGACACAATCCCTATTACAAAAATGGTTAAGAGAGAAACACAAAATAATTGTTGAAGCACAATTTGATGTAGAAAATTACTATCCATTCATTGGTTATCATAGGAGAAATCCACGACAAATAACAGGAAAGAAATGGTCTGAAGTGGAATTTAAAACATATGAACAAGCTCTAGAAAGAGGCTTGATAGTAGCATTAACTGAAAATAAAACACCCCAATAACTATGAAAGAGATAGAAGAAATAAAAATACACCTATACAAGCTTATGAAGGAAAATAAATTAAAGATGCAAGAGGAGCAGCTTAGGAACGATTGTTATGGTATGGAAAAATTCTATAGAGAAAGGTACGAAGACTATAAGGAGGAATTAACTTTAATGTCTAATTAGATTAACCAAATAAAATTATTATAACCGAATAAAATAAGTCATAAATAATTCGTATTTTTAAGCCATGAAAGCAACTAAAAGAAGCATATTAAACATAGTGATTTTTATAGCTATTTCTACTATAGTGATAGATTGGGAGGTAAATACATTATACGAATACCCAATCTGGATGCTTGTGTTGGCCGGACTATTCACCGGGGCAATATCAACATTTACTATCAATGCGATATTGTTCAACTTTTTAATAAAAAAGCAATTTGACAGATGGTTTCAGGACTAATAATATTAGCCCTTATCATGTGTGGTGCCATATGCAATGCTATAATGGACACACTAGCAGATGAAAAACACTTTAAAGCTTCTATATTCGGTAAATACAATCCTTATTTCTGGTCTAAAGTAAGATCGTGGCCTAATAAGTATATAGATGGAAACTTTAACAAAGGGCTCAGATTTAAATACTTTCCTTTATCTGCCTTTACAAATTTTTTAGATGCATGGCACCTGTTCAAGATGTTAATGTTAGCCTTCTTAATAGCTGCTATATGCGTAGCTATGTATTCAGCAACAATAATACCCTGGTGGCTATTCATCCCGGCAACATATCCTGCATGGAACGGAACCTTTGAATTATTTTATTCCATTCTTTTTAAGAGAAAATGAAACATTCCCAATATTTATTCGTATTATAGCATATCATAATTTTGAGAGTTATTGAGTGAGTTAAGAAAGCCCTGCAGTCTCGTGCAGGGCTTTTTTTTGCCACAAATTTCCAAATAAACTTGTAGATGTAGTATATTTGTCTTAATATTGCACATAAGAAGTGATATTAGAATGAACAATAACTATCCCGAAGGGGCGGAGAACAATCCGCAGGCACCATACAATTTAGAAGAGTGCCCCAGGTGCAAAGGCAGAGGATGCAACTTGTGCTATGAAACAGGCGAGGTGACCAAGCAAGAGAAGATAGCATATAATAATAAAGAGTTGACAAATGGCTGAGGGGACAAAACATGATAAAGATAAGCTGAGGTGGACGCTATTACCCATGAGAGAGCTTGAGGAGGTCGTGAGGGTCTTAAATCACGGAGCCGATAAGTATGGAGCCAACAACTGGAAAAAGGTCGAGATAGATCGTTATATGGATGCTCTGATGAGACATATGGCGGCATATCTCCAGGGAGAGGAGGTGGATCCGGATAGCGGATTACATCATATGGCACACGTTGCCTGTAACGCCTTGTTTATTATGGATAAAGACAATATAATCAAACAAAACCCTGTTCTGAAAAAAGATTGCTTTGACGAACATCATCCGGATTAATTATGACAATAGGAGATCAAATAAAAGTTATTCGTAAAGGCAGGGGATATGCTACGGCATCTAAGCTGGCAAAGGACGTGGAGTGCAACCCAGAGACAATTCGTAGGATCGAAAGCGGAAGATCCGAGGCATCAACAAAGATGTTAAGAAAGATTAGCGAGGTATTGGATTACCCTTTTATCGTAAAAGCATGAGCTACTACAACACCACCAACGAATCCGGAGACGTATTATATCTAAGCCAAAGGCAGGCTTCGACACAACAGGATATGATATTGGATATATTCAAGCAAAACCCTGGCAAGCTGTATACGCCATTTGACATACAAAATACCGTTCAATCTAATTGGCCGATAACTTCTATAAGAAGGGCGATGACGAATCTAACCAGTGACAGCGAACTCGTAAGAACCGACGAGCAAAAACAGGGCGAATACGGAAAGGCCAATTACTGTTGGAGGCTGAATGTCAGAACAGACGAAAATGGGCAGATAGGGATGTTTTAAAATAATCACAACAAAGTGATAAATAATTCGTATTATTAATATATCTTTGTTTATCACTAATCTTAAAACAAATAACTATGCCTTATAGTAAATATTCAGACAGATCAATGAAAGTAGCTTCTAGGAATAAAGACAGCAGAATCATGAAAATGAAACATATGTATTCAGATGGATATACTGGTGGCTACCCTAACAACAATAGCGATGGCTATACTGGCGGTATGAAGAACATGGCCTATGATGGTTACGGGGAAAAAGTAAAGATGGCATACCACAATTCAGGTATGGAGTATCCTAGTGCCGCAAATCCACCTGCTCACGAATCACATAACTCATCACACAAAAGCGGTTACTAATGGCTAGGACTATGGAAATCATAGGCGGAGAAGCCGCTAAGAAGACTAGGAAAGCAAGGAAGAAAGCAGAAAAAGAACAAAGCCGATCCAGATTCTGCAAGGGAGGATTCAAATACGATCCCAAGAGCAAGTCGTGCGTGAAAGTAGAAAAGCCTTTCAAGAAGGTTGCCGAAGCCCAGAAAAAGGAAATTGCCTCTAGGGAAAAGAGAGAAGAGAAAGAAAGAAAGGAAAGAGAAATCCCTATGAGGAAAAGGGTTGTCGTGCCTAGATTCTAGTTGACAATTTTATTATTCCAATTAGTCTACAAATCATATTTCGTAAATGAAAAAAGACAGCAGGATACTTAGTAACTACGTGCTTATAGAAGTCCCTTTGGAGAAGCACGAATCCATAAAGATGAAGAGTGGCACAGAGATATATGTGGATAACACGTATGAGCCAGAGAAGCACGCCATGAACTACGGCACCGTTCTAAAGACCCCAGACAAACTTAAATATTCCGGCATTAAAGGAGACGAAGATTCTCTTGACTTTGACACAGACATGGAGCTAGAAGTAGGTGATGTAGTGCATTTTCATTACTTGGAGGCCTCGAAATCAGCGAAAAGAGGCAGGGTTATACAATACGAAGGCAAAAGAGCAGTCATGGTAAGATATGACAGATTGTTTTTTGCTAGGCGCGGAGATGGCATCGTAATGACAAACGGATGGATACTCGTAGATCCTATCTATGAAGACGAGATAAAATCTGATATTATTGCTATTCCGGACTTTAGCAAGGGTAAACCGAAGACGCAAGAAGGAATAGTCAGACACATTGGTAGTGGTATCAAGGAAAACATCTTCGCCCAAGATTTTGGTGCAGATACGAATGAGGTTAGTGTAGGGGACCGAATAGCCTTTACGAAGCACAGTAATATTCTCTTAGAATATGATGTACACGAGACGATGGATAAAAAGTACTTTAGGGTTCAGCAGAAAGACATCATAGGAATATATGAGGACATACAACAAGAATGAGTTTGACAAACTCCTATACCCCGTAAATAAGGCGCCAAAGGAAGGCAAGCTACTTGCTATATTCCCCAATTTAGAGAACTACTCGGAGTTCACGGTTAAACTACCGTTTCTATCTCCTCTTACCATATTTAAATACATAGTATATACTTACGATCAGAAGTCTCCACTGATGGTTATAGAATCGTTACGAGATAGGAAGATGGAAGCGGCACTACTAGCAGGGTTTTCTCGTGACGAAAAGGGGTTTAAAAGTATCTATATAGAGGTGATGGCATGTCGGAATAAGATTGTCAATAAGATGATTGTCAGATATTGCAGGATGCAGTACCCTATGAAGTTCTCTCACCTAATGGCCACCACAGAAGCATATTTCAGCATTATGGAAGAGCTTATTAGGAAGGACACTGTAGCAGATCCAGCCGAAAGGATAAAGATGGAGAAAGACAGAGTGGATCTATCAACCAAGTCAAGCAAAATGTTCGAACAAATAGATGATTTAACTAGGGAGCTTTTGGCGAAGGACGAAAGTTGGCAGTTGGGGAAAGACCTATTTCAAGAAATTGAGGAAGAAAACAAAAATTCGTATATTACTCCAGAACTGAGAACAATAGAAGAAGAATTTTGAAATACAAGAAGGCACCTAAATATATAGTTGTCAACGATAACGACCCTGATTTACAGCCTATAAAAATACCGCTGCCGAAAGCTCCACCCCCAGAAGATATTAACGGATACGGGAAAGACCCGAAGGATCAGAAGTTCAAGAGGACAAGGTTGACCAGAAGATTATTCGACCTAAACAAGAAGAGGATTGCCCTAACCGAGAAATCGGCCATCATAAACGATGATCAAGAATCCTGGGAAGACGAGATAGCCTTCATACAAAGAGAATGGGACAGGAGAGAAAACGGCTATTGGTTTTATAACAATGGCGCACCCACATACATGACAGGTCTACATTATATTTATTGTGTCTATTGGAGGATTGATGTGGGATTTCCCGAATATAGGAATCGAGATCGTAAATTCTTTATATTTACTGATTTTTGTGATAACGACCCTGATTGCTTTGGATTTGTATATCCCAAGCACCGTAGGGAGGGAGCCACACATAAAGCCGCTTGTTGGAACTACGAGGGGGTATCCAGGAAGCGTAGGGTAAGAGGGGGCATACAGTCTATGACAGAGCTACATGCAAAAACGGTATTCACCAAACACCTGGTCCCCGGGTGGAAATACTTACCATTCTTCTTTCAGCCCGTCTACGAGGGTACGACAAATCCGAAGAAAGAGTTGAGCTTTAATGCTCCTGCCATACGCGTAACATCGTCCAACATGGGAGAGCAGAACATAGATGCCCTGGGAAGCTCTATAGACTATGGGTCATCAGATAAAGGATTTTATGATGGGTCCAAGCTGTTTAGATATCATATCGATGAGCTGGGAAAGACAACAGAGGTGGATGTGTATGATCGTTGGCTGGTAGCCAAGCAGACATTATCAATAGGCGCTAAGATCGTGGGTATGGCCATAGGAACATCTACTGCCGGCGAGATGAAGAAAGGCGGGGGACGACAGTTTAAAAAGTTATGTAATGCGTCTGACTACTATGCACGTGATGACAACAATAGAACAATATCTGGTCTTTACAGACTGTTCTTGCCTGCTACCGATGGCATGGAGGGGTTTGTTGACGAGTATGGCAACTCCTTAGTTTCGCAGGCCGCAACATATCTAAACAACGAAAAGAAAGCAGCCCTCGATGTCGGAGACTTCAAGAAGCACTCTGAGATAACAAGGCAGTTCCCTACCAGATACAGAGAATGCTTCAGAAGCGAAAATGATACTTGTAACTTCAATAGAAAGATATTGGAAGAAAGATTGGACTACTTCTCCGTGGGGGAGAACAAGCACCTTAATGAAGGCGACTTCGTATGGGAGGATGGCATTGTCGATGGCAAGGTGAAGTTCGTGAGTCGTAGAGGCGGCAAGTTCAAGGTATCATATCTATTCCCGACGCCCGCCGATTCTAATAAGTTCTTTTATAGTGGAGGGGTAAAAGTTCCTGGCAATACTGCGCTGTTTTCAGCCGGTGCCGACCCTTTTAAGTTCAAAACCACCCTGGCAGGAAAGAAGTCCAATGGAGCGGGAGCAGTATTCATGAAGCATGACACTACTATCGATCCGCCAACGATAGATGCCAGCGAATGGAAGACACATAGGTTTGTATGCACGTACGACTATAGGCCCAGGGAGAAGGCTGAATATGGAGAAGACATGCTTATGATGTCTGTATATTATGGGTGCTTTATGCTCCCGGAGATAAACATACCATTTGTATGGGATTATTTCACAGATAGGGGATATGATGGATATTTGTTTTACGATGTGGATAAAAAGACCAATAAATACAAAAAGACACCTGGATTAAACACGAATGAGGCTGTCAAAGAAGATATATACAGAGAATATCATGCTTATATTCAACACCATACCAACAGGGAAGTTCATGATGATTTGTTGAGACAATGCCTTGAGATAGAGGACGATATGACAGATTATGACTTGTTTGTTGCAGGAGGCTATGCGTTACTTTGCGCCAGAAAAGGCAACTACGCTAGTTTACAAAGCGAAAAAAAATCCGTAGATTTACTTAATTACTATCAACAATTTTAATATCGTATTATGCCAGAATTTTCACAATACAAAGATAAACAGAATAGATACCCCTTCCCTACCGACGACATAGATCCTAAAGACAAATTAAAAGCAGAATATTGTAAGAAGTGGGCAGAAGCCACCTATTCCATACATGTAAGAGACCAGGGCGGCATAAGTTATAGCAGGATAGCAGATTACGATTTGTACCGGTTATACGGAGAAGGCAGGCAACCAACAGAGAAATACTTAAACTACCTTTGCCCTAAAGGGAAAGACGGTAAGCGACAAGGCTTCTATAATATTAGCTGGGATATATTCTCTGTTCTTCCCAAGTTCAAAGCTATAGTGATGGGCATGTTCGATAGGATAGACCATGATATAGTAGCAGACGCCATAGATGAAAATTCGGGCGCAGAAAAGCAAAACATGGAGCTCGAGGTAAAGGCAGAGAAGATGCTACGTGACCTACTCGCTCCCTTCGAACAGATGATCGATATTACTACAGACGGAAAAGACTTCCCCGTTGTTCCCGATACTGCAGAAGAATTAGAGATGTTTAAGGATATGGGCGCCTTTAAGCTAAAGACCGAGATAGCCATGGAGAAGGCTATTAAATACTCCTTTCACATTAGCAAATGGAAGGAGATAAAAAGAAAGATGTATGGTGATCTTTTCGATCTCGGAGTTGCGGCAAGCAGAGATTTTACAGACAGGTACACCAATAAGTCAAAGGCAAGATATGTAGA
>SDBS01006373.1_pt1 | contig 11485 bp, 8 predicted proteins | sample 2277091 | NCBI WGS metagenome assembly SDBS01 (sample SAMN10404972, study PRJNA504765) | marine sediment metagenome | isolation source: marine sediment core GS10_PC15, 163 cmbsf | place: Arctic Ocean: Southern Knipovich Ridge | collected 2010 | reverse complement strand
AGGGAAGTGATGAAAATGATTAGACCTGCGGCGGTCAGATAAATGGCGAGGTTTTGCGATACCGTCCAGCCGTCATTGAGTGACCACCAGTCGTTTCTGAAGGGGTTGTCCTCGCGAATCGATTCGAGCAGGAAACGCATGGGTCCGTAGAGCATGAACATGAGCCCGAGTGTGCAGCCGGGCCGGCGGTTTCCAAATTTGCGCCAGAACGTGTAAAGGATCAGACACAAGACAAGCGCGTCAGCGGAAGAATACAGTTGCGTGGGGTGGATGGCGACGGCGGGGTATTTGGTCTTTACGGCGAGCTTCTGGGTGTCGGTGAGCAGTTCTTTTGGCTTGAGATATGCCCTGTATTTGTCGGCCTCGGAGACGCTGTACCACGTGCTGCCATCGGCGTCATCGAAGTAGCCGAAATACTCGGCGGGCAGTTCAAGACGCGGCTCCATGCGATTGCGGCCGGGGTCCGGCTTGACCTGAGTCAGGTACGGCGGACTGCCGTATGGAAATGTCACGGCGCAGAATAAATGCGTGGGCTGACCGAAACAGCAGCCATTGAGGAAACAGCCTATTCTGCCGAATGCCAGCCCTAACATCAGGCCTATCGCCAGAATGTCAAAATAGCACCTCAGTGGGAGTTTATTCCATAGCAGATACACAAAGATGACCACGGTTGCAAGCAGTACGCCTCCGAGGAAGACCAACCCCCCCTGCCAGACGGCAAAGACACTCCAAAAATCACCTTTGAACCGCGAATAATTGTCCACGACAAAGAATATCCTTGCGCCAATTACACCTGAGATGAGCGCATAAAGGGCGACATTGGTAACGTGGTCGGGGTTCCGGCCGGCGCGGCGGCTGACATGCCGCATCAGGAGGACGGCGCAGAGGAACCCTATCACCATCATCAGGCCGTAGCTTTTTACCGTGACATGGACGAAGGGCAGTTCAAAGAGTTCGGGAAACATGGGCTTATCTCACAAAATCCGCTTTATTTTGTTGTGTTCGTCCGGGATCACAACTTTGGGTTTGAGTTTTGCGACCTCATCCGGCGTGTACCAGGCGAAGTTTATGAAAATGACAATGTCGCCGGGGTTGAACATCCTTGCCGCGGCGCCTAAGATTTCAACCTTGCCCGAGCCCGCCGGTGCGGCTACGACATAGGTTTCGGCGCGGGAGCCGTTGGTGACGTTGGCTATCAGGACCGCCTCATACGGCAAAATGCCTGCCGCTTCCAGCAGGTCGGTGTCGATTGCGACGCTGCCGGGGTAATCGACCTTAGCTGCGGTTACCGTAGCCCGATGTATTTTGCCTTTTAACGCTTTGATCAACATTAAACAGATTCTTTTCCAAAACAGATTAACGGTTGTTATATAACATAGCCGCTTTATTATACCGGCTCTTATTGTTTGTTCAAGTCTACTATTATGTTGTCGATCAATCGCGTCGTTCCGACCTTTGCTGCGACAGCGATAAGGGCCCTGTCAGTGATTGTATCGAGTTGTGCCAGCGTCTCAGGGTCGACGATGGTTGAATATTCCACCGCCACGTTCGGTGCCGATTGCAGAATCCCGTTCATAGCGGCGATGATCTGTCGGCTGTCACGGACGCCCTGGTGAACCATCTGGCGCGCTCTCGTCAGGGCCTTGTACAGCAGCAAGGCATCTTTGCGTTGTTGCTCATCGAGGTGTTTATTCCGGCTGCTCATCGCCAGGCCGTCTTTTTCGCGAACGGTGGGGCAAATCTCGATTTCAAGCGGCAGGTTTGTGTCGGCAACCATCCGCTTTATTACGATCGCCTGCTGAGCGTCCTTTTGCCCGAAAAACGCGACATCCGGCCGGACGATGTTGAACAGCTTATTGCATATGGTGGTTACGCCCCGAAAGTGCACCGGCCGATTTCGGCCACACAATCCCGCCGTCAATTCCTCGACATTGACCCACGTAATATTCCGGCTCGGATACATCTGGGTTACGTCCGGGGCAAAAATAAGTTCTACACCGGCTTCATCGCACAAGCGGCTGTCAGCTTCGAGATCGCGGGGGTATTCGTCAAGGTCCTCATTGGGTCCGAATTGTGTCGGGTTTACGAAGATACTCACGACGACATAATCGCACGCCTGCACCGCCGCATTGACCAGTGACATGTGGCCGGCGTGCAGGGCGCCCATCGTCGGTACAAGACCGATGCGTTTGCCGTCGCGACGGGCCTGTTCGAGGCGCTTGCGAACAGTTGCTATTTTTTGGGTGACTTCCATACGTAATCTCTCACTTCATTTGCCAATATGCTGACCTGGGCCGCATCCGTGCAATTAAACCGACCGGCGTCAAGGCGAATCACAGGACATTTGCGCCATCCGGCAAACAACCGGTCATAATCCTGAGCAAAAGCCTCCAACGCAGACAGGTCGATATCTTTCTCATAAGGACGATTGCGCGAGTCGATCCGTTTGAGGCACGCGGCCGGCCAATCGTGAAGATAGACCGCCAGGATGCACTCGGCAACAGCGCCGGCGACGGCGTCATGTGCGGGCACGTATGAGTCCAACTGGTCGGGTGAAAGTGTCCTTGTCGCGTAGATCATTTCCTTATCGAAGATGTAATCGCTGACTGCGACGGCGCCTGGGGTAAGTTTGTCCTTGTCGAGTTGTTCGGCCCTGCTGTTTAAGAAATACAATTGCGAATCGAGCGCCAGATCCTTCCTGCCGGCATAGACCTGCGGCATATAAGGATTTGTGTCGTAGGCTTCGACGATCATGGGGCAGTCGAGCGCCTGGGCCAGACCTCGGGCAAGCGTTGTCTTGCCCACGCCGATTATGCCTGCAATGGAGATCAACTGCGCCCTGTCGGGCGAAAAGAAGAAATCGCCGCCGTTTAATCTCGCTGCAAGTTCATTCATCGACCGCTTGAGAACGGGGTGTATCAGTTCGCCGTTCAATTCGCACATGCCTTTTAGAACAAAGCTGCGAAGGTGCATCTGACTATGGGGAACGGTCAGCGCCGGCGTGGAAATGACCTCGCTGCCATACAGCAGCAGATCCAGGTCAATCGTTCGAGCGGCCCACTTTTCGCTTCTCACCCTGCCCAGAGCCTGCTCGATTGACATCATCTTTTCAAAGAGCGACTGCGGAGATAAATCCGTTTCGATACATGCCACCGCATCGATATACTTAGGCTGGTCGGTGGGACCGAGCGGTTCGGTCTCAACCAGGGTGCTCAGGCCGGTCAGCGTGATGCGTTCGGACGCGTCGAGCAGTCGGGCGGCCGCTTGTATATTGGCTTTGCGGTCGCCGAGGTTGGCGCCCAGTGCGACGTAGGCTGTTGTCGTTTGCGAGCCGGCTTTCACAATGAGCGGTTACCTTATGAGTTTTGCAAAACGGTCCATAGCTTCCTTGACGTTTTCGGGCTTGTTAAAGGCGCTGAGTCTGAAATATCCCTCGCCTGAAGCCCCGAAACCCGCCCCCGGTGTGCCCACGACGTTGGCCTTTGACAGCAGAATATCGAAAAACTCCCACGAACCGACGCCGTCGGGAGTTTTCAACCACACATACGGTGCATTGACGCCGCCGTAGACTTCGTATCCGAGCTTTGTCAGGGACCGGCGGATCGTCGCGGCGTTTGACATGTAAAGGTCAATGATGGCGCGAATCTGCGTTTTGCCCCTGGGCGTGTATATCGCCGCGGCACCGGCCTGGGAGATGTAACTTGCACCGTTGAACTTGGTCGAATGCCGTCTGTTCCATATCGGGTTGACGTCGACAGCGGCGCCGTCGGTGGTATAAGCCTTGAGTGCCTTTGGAACGACCGTCAGCGCACAGCGAATACCGGTGAAGCCGGCAGTCTTGGAGAAACTGCGAAACTCGACGGCGACTTCCTTTGCACCATCTATCTCATAGATTGAATGGGGAATTGCCGGATCAGAGATAAACGCTTCGTAGGCGGCGTCGAAAAGTATGATCGCCTTGTTTTGCCTTGCGTAATCGACCCACTTGCTCAGTTGCTCCCTGGTTGCGACGGTGCCGGTGGGATTGTTGGGATAGCACAGATAAACCAGATCCACCGGCTCGGCGGGCAGCTCGGGCACGAAATTATTCTCAGCGGTGCAGGGCATGTACACAATCCGGGCATAGCCGCCCTGCTGCAGCGCATCGCCGGTGCGGCCGGCCATGACATTTGTGTCCACATAGACAGGATACACGGGATCCGTTACCGCCACGACATTGTCCATGCCGAAAATTTCCTGAAAGTTGCCCACATCGCACTTGGAGCCGTCGCTGATGAAGACCTCGTCGGGTTCCAGGTCCACACCACGCGGCAGAAAATCGTGTTCGACAACGGCCTTTCGCAGGAACTCATAGCCCTGCTCCGGGCCGTATCCGCGAAAAGTCTCACCACGTGCCATCTCATCCACAGCGGCGTGCATAGCCTCAATTATCGCCGGCGGCAGCGGCTCGGTCACATCGCCGATGCCTAATTTGATGATCCGGGCCTGCGGGTTAGCCGCAGCATAAGCGGCGACACGTCGGCCGATCTCCGGAAACAAATACCCAGCCTGAAGTTTCAGAAAATTCTCGTTGATCTTAATCATGCCCAATCCATCTTCCTGCAATACTGCCTGTAAAAACAGCTTTATCCTCGGACATCACACGGTAACGTCCGAGTTGGGGCAATCATTATATTTGAAACGATTGTCCGCGTCAATGTTGTCGGCGAATTACCGGCGGCTACCGCGGTAATTTATCGCTGCGTATTCTATTATCGGAATGATACCGCAAACGTGCGGCCGATTCCAGATATTTTGCCTTTGGGGCAACTGCGCAGGGTTCTTGGTAAAATTGCATCCTGAATTAACCGACTTACTGATATCCGGCCGCACGCTTTGTGCAGTCATGCCGGGTGCAAAAATGCAGGAGCAGGGACTGAGTTGACGGAGGTGTTGCGATGAATCAAAACATGTCCATTGGACAAGGAGCGGCAGAGCCCACTCGCCGACAGTATCGCGTTGTCTGGAAACGTTATGTGCCCATTCTGCTGACCCTTGCGGTGGGCGCGACTTTTTCATTTCTTATGTGGGAAAAAGCGATCAGCAACCAGGACCGTCACTTTCGTCATGAATTCGAACGTATCACAGACAACTACTCATTGCTGATAACCAGTTGGATAGAAAGCAGATTCCAGGCTCTGGAGTCGATTCGTTCCTTCTACTACGGTTCACAGAATATCGACAGCGACGAGTTCGCCGGCTTTGTCGAGCCCTATTTCAAAGGCCGCAACGATATCCATGCGCTTCTGTGGGCGCCGCTGGTCCGCGGAGGGCAGCGGATGCAGTTCGAGCAGACAGTCAGGGAGGAGGGGCTTGGCAACTTCGATATCATGGAGTCCACTGAAGAAGGCCGACTTGCAATCGCATTGCAGCGGGACGAGTATTTCCCCGTCCTGCACATAGAACCGGATGAGAGCGATACAGCGATTGCGGGGTACGATCTCGCCAGCGATCCTGCATTAGCAAACGCCCTGAACAAATCCCGGCAGACGGGCCAAATTGTCGCCAGCGAACGTGTGCAGTTTCCGGGCTGTCGGGAAATACAGTACGGCGTCTGCATATTCGTGCCTGTATATGACAAGGATGCCGCGCAGGCAGGTGAGGATTCAACTTCTTTACGGGGCTTTGTCGCGGGCTTTTTGCACATCGAGGGAGTCGTTGAAAGCGCCCTGGACATTACGACGATCACGTCCCTGTGCATTAACATATCCGATGACCAGGCCCCGGCGGCCACGAAGGTTCTCTACTCACACTGCTCCCTGCCGAATGGTGAATGTCGCATGGCCCAGTGCCGGTCTGTTCCGGGCGAACGCGACGATTTGCAGCATCGCACTCATTGTCGGGTGGGCCAACGGAACTGGACGATATCATTTGCGCCCTGTAAAGACTTTTTCTCCGCCTATAGAACCTCTCAACCCTTGTTGGTCCTGCTTGCAGGGCTGCTGGTGACGGTTCTTACGGCATTGTGCTTTCTAATGGGAATCGGCCGTACCCTGCGAATTGAGCGGCTTGTCGCCGACCGCACACAACAACTTCGCACGGCCAACGATTCCCTGGAAGCGGAGATAGCCGAAGGCAAAAGGATTCAGTCGCAAAAAGAGAATCTGCTGAGGCTTCTGTCGGTGGCCAATAATGAATTAATCGAGTCTAATGACAAGCTCTTACGAAGCAACCAGGAACTGGAAGACTTTGCCTACGTTGCAAGCCATGACCTTCAGGAGCCGCTCAGAAAGGTCACGGCTTTCGGCGACCGGCTCAAGACCAAATACTCCGAGGCGCTCGATGAGACCGGGCGGGATTATGTGGAACGCATGCAAAACGCCGCGAGACGAATGAGTATCCTCATAAACGACATGCTGACCTATTCGCGGGTGTCCAGCAAGGCCCAGCCGTTTGCGGAAGTCGATCTGGAAGAGACACTGCGCGAAGTCCTGGAAGACCTCGAGGTGCATATCGAAGAATTGAGCGCAACGGTTCAGGTCGAGCCGCTGCCCTGTATCCGGGCGGATGCCGTTCAAATGCGGCAACTGATGCAGAATCTCATAAGTAACGCATTGAAGTTCCACAAGCCCGATACACCGCCTGCAATCAGAATCTACAGCCGCCCCGTCGATAAAGATGACACGAGCACCACTGCAGGGCGCGCGGCCGTTGAGGTCGTTGTCGAAGACAACGGCATCGGGTTCGATGAAAAATATGCCGACCAGATATTCAGAATGTTCCAGCGCCTCCACGGTCGCAGCGAATATGAGGGCGCCGGCGTGGGACTTGCCGTCTGCAGGAAAATCGCCGAGCGACACGGCGCCGCCATTACCGCCAGGAGTATCAGCGGACAAGGTGCGGAGTTTGCACTTACGTTTACTTGCGACAGCATAATATCGCAGCCAAAAGTAACCAATTGAAGAGGATTCTAAAATGTCTAAACAAAACAACGCCATTGCCATTCTCATGGCCGACGATGATGCGGACGACCAAATGCTCGCAAGGGAGGCCCTGGCCGAGGCGAGACTCGCAAACAGCCTCTATTTTGTCAAGGACGGTCAAGATTTAATGGACTATCTGCACAATAGGGGAGAATATGCAGAACAGCCGTCGCCTCGCCCGGGTCTGATCCTTCTGGACTTGAATATGCCGAAAAAGGACGGCCGGGAGGCACTGAAGGAGATCAAGGCAGATCCCGACCTGCGGCGAATCCCCGTCGTGGTATTGACGACCTCAGACGCTGAGGAGGACATATTCCGAACTTATGAACTCGGCGTCAATTCATACATCAAGAAGCCTGTCACATTCGATGGGCTGGTGGACGTGATGAAATCGTTAGGTAAATACTGGTTCGAGATCGTCGAATTGCCGCGGGATGAAGCACATGTCGCTGTAACAGAGAATGCAACTGCCTGAGAGAAGACCCATTTAGGTTAAGGACTATGAACGCCAACATCAAAATACTGCTCATCGAAGACGATGAAGATGACTACGTCATGACCCGGGACATGCTGAGGGCGTCGGCGCGCCAGAAGTATGACTTGCAGTGGATAACCGACGCCGACGAAGGTCTTGAGGCGGTCATGCAGGGTGACTGTGACGTTTGTCTACTGGACTTCCGTCTTGGCGGCTCTACGGGCCTGGATTTGCTTCGCCAGGCCGTATCGAGAAGATGCAAGGCGCCGATTATCCTTTTCACCGGACAGGTGGACCATGACACCGACATGGAAGCCATCAAGTCAGGCGCCGCGGATTATCTTGTCAAACAGCAGGTCACGCCGCTGCTGCTCGAACGGGCGATATATCATGCCATAGAACGCAAACAGGCACGGGAAAGGCTCCGGGTGCTGAATGAAAAACTGGAGCGTCAGAATGAGATTCTTGCGGAATCGCGGTCGACAGCCGTCAAACTGATGGAACAGGCCGAAATAGCCAGAGCAGACGCCGAACGGACAAACAAGCAATTGGAAGCCTCAATCATGCAGGCGAATCTTATGGCCAGAGAGTCCCTTCGCGCAAACAAGGCCAAGAGCGAGTTTCTCGCCAATATGAGTCACGAAATCCGAACGCCCCTGAACGCCATTATCGGATTCAGCGACCTGCTTTCCGACGAAAGCCTTTCCGAAGAGCAGGAAACCTATGTCAATATTATCTGCCATGCAGGAGGAAATCTCCTGGGTCTGATCAACGATATCCTTGACTTCTCGAAAATCGAAGCCGGAAAGCTCGACACTGAGTGCGTCCACTGCTCACTGAAGGAACTGATCGAGAGTGTTGACGCCTTTCTGCGTTCTGAAGCAGAGAGGAAGGGTCTGGAGTTTCGTATTACTCACGACGCCGACGTGCCCGGCCGAGTCTATTCCGACCCCACCCGCATACGCCAATGCCTCGTCAATCTCATCGGCAACGCAATCAAGTTTACCGACCGAGGCCACGTTCATGTCAACCTGTCGGTCGCCCAGTCGGATGGAAGACACCTGATTTGTTTCGATGTCGAAGATACGGGAATAGGTATTGCCGAGGACAAGCTTGGTATTATTTTTGACTCATTCTCTCAGGGCAACAGCAACACTACCCGCAACTTCGGCGGCACCGGTCTGGGTCTGGCTATTACCAGGAGTCTGGCCGAACTGCTGGAGGGGAGTGTTTCGGTCAGGAGCAAAGTGGGGCAGGGATCGGTGTTTTCATTAGTAATACCCGCCGGCGTCGATCCGAGAAAGGAGCCACCTCTGCAGCTTGATTCGAAAGAAGTCCGTACAAGCGACCGTCAGGAGCAATCCTTTACCGGCCGGGTGCTGGTCGCTGAAGACAATCCTTCAAATCAGATGCTGATCAAGATTATGCTCCGGAAGATGGGGCTCGACGTCTCCATAGTCGAAAACGGGCAGCAAGCTGTGGACCGCGCCTGCGACGAACAATTCGATATGATATTCATGGATATGCAGATGCCGGTAATGAACGGATACGAGGCCGCTGCGGCGCTGCGCAAGAAGAAGATAACCGTGCCGATCATCGCGCTGACGGCAGATGCCATGAAAGGCGATGCCGAAAAGTGCATCATCGCCGGATGCGATGATTACCTGCCCAAACCCATCAACCGAAAGAATCTGGAAAAGGTGATGGCCGGATATTTGGATGCCACGCCCCTCGAGTCGGCCGGCGCCCAACAATGTCCGCCGGCGGTGGAACAAAGGACACCTCCCCCCGCTTGCGACGACTCGGTCTTGATATCCAGTCTGGCTGACGACCCGGAACTCGTGCAGGTGCTGGACATCTTCATTGACATGCTTCCGGAGATGCTCGACTCCATTGGCGCGGCGTGGCGGGAAAGCAACATGGAGACACTGAAGCGGCATGTTCACGAACTGAAAGGCGCAGGCGGCAGCGCGGGTTTTCCGATCGTTATGCAGCATGCCGCCCACGTCGAAAACATTGTCGCGACGGGCCAGCCCGATCAATTGGCGCAGGCCGTGGATGAACTGCTTGGCCTGTGTGAACAAATCATGGACAAACGAAAGGCTACCGCAGACCGCTGAAATCCGTCTGTGCCGATCACCCGGCGAACCGGGCTAAAAGTTCCGTCGTACGAAGTTGACGGCGTTGGTGAAGATGGTCATTCCGTCGGGGGCGTTTTGGTCTTTCAGTCGTGTCCAATGGGGGTGCTGCGTCGGATGGACAAAACGTTCGGGATGCGGCATGAGGCCCAGCACACGACCGGTGGAATCGGTCAGACCTGCGATCGAGTCAATCGAACCGTTGGGATTTACAGGGAATGGTCCCTCGCATCCTTGTGAGTCGACATATCTGAAGGCGACATGTTCTCCGGCGTCGAGTTTTTCAAGAATCGTCTCATCACGGGTTACCACTTTTCCCTCGGCATGAGCGACGGGCAGGTAAATGCGCCTGCCTGCCTCAATGAAGACGCATCGGCTGGTTGCAGGCTCCAGGTAGATCCATCTGTCCTCGAACTTGCCGCTGTCGTTATTGGTGATGCTGACTGGCTGATCGGCCGGTTTCTCCGCGCCGCCGTCAAAGCCGGGAAGTATCCGGGCCTTGACGAGCACCTGAAAGCCGTTGCAGATGCCCAACACAAGTTTGCCGTCGTCGACGAACTTGCGCAGCGCATCGGCGAGGTGGTGGACTATCTGATTGGCTAAGATTTTTCCCGCGGCGACGTCATCGCCGTAACTGAATCCACCGGGAAACACCAGTATCTGGCAGGCGTCGAGCATGTGCGGGTCTTCGATCATCCTGTTAATATGCACGCGCTGCGCCTGCGCGCCGGCACATTGCAGCGCATGGGCTGTTTCCACATCGCAGTTGACACCGGCGGCTCGCAATACTATGGCCTTGACCTGTTCCATATACTCTCTCTGCACTTTCAACTTAACATTAATGGTTTCTGCCAGGCCTCCTTGAGTCGGTCCAGGGCGACATCAACGACGGTTGTCCTCTGGCGCGTTGTGATTGCAAGTCTCTGCTCCCTCACAACCTGGCCGACCTGGCCGAACGGAAGATTGAGCATCAGTCTTGCAAACGCATCGTAGCAGGACGGCTCGACCTCGACGACGTAGCGCGAGTTGGATTCACTGAACAACTGACGCTCGGTGCCGGTGCAATCATCGGTGCATGGCAGGCCCCGCAGGTCGGCCTCTATGCCGAAGCCGCCGGCAAAAGCCATCTCCGCCAGGGCTACCGCCAGCCCCCCTTCCGAACAGTCATGGCAACTGACGATCAGGCTCCGCTCAATCGCCTGGTGGATTCGCCGGGCGGTCTCGGCGGCTGTTGCAATATCTACCGTGGGAACGTTGGCGCCGCCGGCGCCGTGAATCTTGTAATAGTGCGATCCGCCTAACTCGTTGCGTGTAAGCCCCACCACAAAGATCAGGTTGCCCGGCTCTTTGACATCCATGGTTATGCATGTGTTGACGTCGTCAACGATGCTGAAGGCACTGATGAGCAGTGTGGAGGGTATTGCGATCGTGGTCCCATCTTCACAAAGAAACTCGTTATTGAGCGAGTCCTTACCCGAAATGAACGGCGTTTCAAAGCCCATGGCGCCGTCAAAGCAGGCTTGCGCCGCGCGGACCAGCGATCCGAGCGTTTCAGGTTTTCGGCAGTCGCCCCAGCAGAAGTTGTCCAGAAGCGCAATCCTGTCGGGCCTGGCGCCGACTGAGACGATGTTGCGCACTGCCTCGTCGATACCCGAAAGCGCCATCAGGTAAGGATCGATATCGCCGTACAGCGGATTCATGCCGCAGCTTATGGCGATGCCCCTGTCGGAGTCCAGTTTCGGGCGGATTACCGCCGCATCGCCGGGCCCGTCGTTGTTAACGCCGGTCAGCGGCTTGATGACGCTGCCGCCCTGCACTTCATGGTCGTACTGGCGAATGATCCAGTCCTTGCCCGCGACATTGTAAGAAGAAAGAATCGCCAAAAGGTCCTCGTTGTAATTGTCTTTGGC
>SDBS01006372.1_pt1 | contig 11485 bp, 10 predicted proteins | sample 2277091 | NCBI WGS metagenome assembly SDBS01 (sample SAMN10404972, study PRJNA504765) | marine sediment metagenome | isolation source: marine sediment core GS10_PC15, 163 cmbsf | place: Arctic Ocean: Southern Knipovich Ridge | collected 2010 | reverse complement strand
GTCCTAGGCCACTAGACGATGGGAACATAATTGTCAAAACATCCATCGTCTCGGCAACCCTGTTGTCCCGACTTAGTCGGGAAGTCCTAGGCCACTAGACGATGGGAACGGATAATCTGGGTGAGTGATGGGAATTGAACCCACGACCTCCTGGGCCACAACCAGGCGCTCTAACCAACTGAGCTACACCCACCATGTAAATCTAATCTGTACGCCCGGCAGGACTCGAACCTGCGACAGCCTGCTTAGAAGGCAGGTGCTCTAATCCAACTGAGCTACGGGCGCAACGATGTCGGGGCGAGAGGATTTGAACCTCCGACCCCCTGCTCCCAAGGCAGGTGCGCTAACCAGGCTGCGCTACGCCCCGAATAAGTACATGGATGAAAAATATCAAGCATTAAATTTAACGCTAGATATATATGCTGTCAAGAATTATCCTAATGATTTTCGCAATTTGTCATTAAGTCCATCCAAAGCCCGGGAACGATGACTCACCCGGTTTTTTTCCTCAGACACCATTTCCGCGAACGTTTTACCCGCCGCTGGATAATAAAAGAGAGGGTCATAACCGAATCCGCCCTTTCCTTTTAGCTGATCGATTATCTCTCCCTCTGCTCTCCCTTCTGAAAAGATAACATTTTTTCCGTCAAAATACACCACAACACAAACAAAAAATGCAAAACGCTGCTCTCCTGTAAATTGTTCCATACGCGATAACAGCAAGGCGTTGTTCTTGTCATAAGCGGACTGCTCACCGGCATATCGTGCTGAATGTATACCCGGTTCTCCGTTTAAAGCGGGAACAACCAACCCGGAATCATCGGCTATTACCGGCATTTGCACATAGTGATAGTAATGTTTAGCCTTTATCAGAGCATTATCTTTGAATGTTTTACCGTCTTCTATCGCCTCAGGAATCTTTTTATATTCCAACAGAGAAATGAAGTCGATCCCGGGAATTATAAATATTTTCTCGATTTCCTCTACCTTATGCCGATTAGTAGAAGCTATGAGAATTGTTCGTGCCATAAGTAAAACAGTCTTTTTATTTTATATTGTGGAAACATATTCTGTAAAAATCGGTTTTAATGATTAATCTGGTTAATTTGTACCGCAACCCAGGGCTGTAATAAAAAAGCTTTTGGCGGTAATAGCATAAATTTAGGCCATAAAGACTCTACGAATTATTCAAGTTAATTGAAATTAATTAAAGGTACTTGATTTAGAACACAGTTTCAATCAGGAAACATAGAGATATTAGAAGAAAAGAAACAGGTACACATATATGGAAAAGAAAAAACTCAATATCTTCCTTATTCTTCTGCTTATTGTGGTAATAATGTTCTTTTTCCAGGCATACTATTCTTTCGAGAAAAGTGAAAAACTGTCTGATCTTGAACAAAAATTCCAAAATATGCGACTAAAAATTGATCAGCTGGAAACAATAAACAAAAGAAATTTTGTGAATATTCAAAAAGTGCCGGTTCCCTTAATTTTTTGTGGCGATACGCTGGACATGGAAAATCACTTTATCCGTGAGCGGGTTGAACGTGAATTTTACAGCCTTTTAGGCAATCAGGGACAGCTTCAGCTCTATATGAAACGAACGGAAAGATATTTACCGATGATTACCGCCTTTCTTGAAAAGGCCGGTCTTCCGGAAGATCTTAAATATCTGGCCGTACATGAAAGTGCCTTGTTGCCTAAAATCCGCTCGCGATCAAATGCTGTTGGCTTATGGCAATTTATGTACGCCACCGGCCGGTTATATAAACTTAAAATAAACCGCTATATCGATGAACGTCGTGATCCGGAGAAAGCGACAAAGGCGGCAGTTCGTTTCCTCGGAGATTTATATAAACAATTCGGTCACTGGCCTCTGGTTTTAGCTGCATACAACGGCGGTCAGGGAAGAATTCAACGCAGCATTAAAAAACAAAACTCAAAGTCACTGATTGATCTCTCTCTTCATGAGGAGACCGAACGCTATTATTTTAAAATTGTCGCTACAAAAATTATACTATCACAAGCAGAGGAATTTGGATTTTCCATGGAAGGCAAGGATTTTTTCCAGACCCGGGAAAAGATGGAAGTTGAATTTACAGTAAATGAAAATCAAATGACCTTAGAACAAATAGCCTCAATCTTTGATATGAGTATCGTCGCCCTGAAAGAATTTAATCCGCAACTGGTAAATATCCATCTTTTACGGGGTACCTATAAACTCAAGATCCCTGTCGAGAATTACATGAAATATAAGGAATTTGATGAAGAAAGAGATCTTGTTAGTGAAGTCTGTCTTTGAGAGCTTTATTAAGCATTTCCCGTGCTCTGAAGATACGGGCTTTAACTGTTCCCAGTGGTAGATCAAGTATGTCTGCGATTTCCTCATAAGATTTTTCTTCATTGTGTCTGAGAACAATTGCCGTATGGTATTTTTCAGGAAGTGTCTCGATCGCTTCCTGGATGATAGTACTTCTTTCCCTGGCCAGGATTGATTTTTCCGGATTTAGATCAGGATCGGGGATTTCATGTTGAATTTCAGAATCCTTATATTGAATTGGTTTATCAAGCGAATAGGTTTTCAACTTTCTTTTACGGAAAAAATCGATACAATTATTGGTGGCAATTTTATAGAGCCATGTGGAAAATGCGTATTCTTCGTTGAAGGAGGTTAAGGAATTAAAAGCTTTTATGAAGGCTTCCTGAGTAAGATCTTCCGCCTCCTGAACATCGCGGACCATACGGTAAACCAGGTTATAAACGGAATTCTTATACTTTTTCAGTAAACCGTCATAAGCTTTAGAATCTCCGCTCTTGGCCCTATTTATCAGTTCAGAATCGTTTTCTCTCACAGAAATTATCTCTCTAAACTTATTTAAAACCGTAAGATATCGATTTTTTCTTGCTGCGTCAACAGTATTTTAACCGATGTTATATGTTGTAAAACCGGATATTATGTTTTTACTCAATAATTTAAACCACTTTTGCGTTATAAAATCATAGCCTAGCACAAGGCTGCAAACAAAGAAAAGAAGTCCACGGATTATCCGCCACAGGCGGATCAGCCGAGGCTGACACGAATTGATACGGATTTCATTTAAAAATTATTATTATTTTAGTTTTAATCCGTGGATAAAAGTTTTTGGTGGTAATAGCATATATAACCTGATTAAATTATAAATATCTCAGGCAAAGGCGCTGACCCTCCTCCAACCCCTCCCTGCAAGCTTGCAGGGAGGGGTGTCGATCCCACACCTGCGGGAGAGACGGGGTGGGTCATTATACGAATTAAATGAATATTTCTCAAAAAATCCTTGATAATTTCGTGGAATTCGTGGACAAAATTCGTGAAATTTGAGGATAAAGATTTTTGACTTATATCGGAGGTAAAAATATGTACAACAAAGCAGTAATCAGTACAAAGCCTCTTGGTTTTACATGGGAAACCAGCGATCCATTCCTTCTTTGTGTGCACCATGCCGATGCCTATCCCAAAGGCAATGAAAATATGGGGCCTGCCGCCTCTTTAGCCGGCAGAAACTTAAGGCAGGATTTTATACTGAAAGCTGACGGAAGTAATGTCTTATCCAACATGGCTCTTAATCTTCTTGCCGATCAGGATCTTGTCCTTGAAAATGGTGAGGACGAAGCACATTTTTTATTACTTCAGGGCCGACCTATCGGTGAACCCGTAGTACAATTTGGTCCTTTTGTAATGAACACACAATCTGAAATTCAACAGGCATATACGGACTACCAGAAAACCCAATTTGGAGGATGGCCATGGGACAGGAAAGATCCTGTGCATTCTCCTTCTAAAAGAAGATTTGCTAAATATGCCGATGGGAACGAAGAAATAAGGGGCAATCTGCCACATTACTAGATACTCGATGCTCGTCTCTCGTTCCTCGTTGATTGCGAGTTCATGCATGGCACAGATCCCAAATTCAGAAGACAAGGATATTTATGCGATATCGGTAAACAGTAAATCTGGCCCGATCAAAATTACCGAAAGTGATAAACGTGAAGCCAAGGGGATTTGGCGGTGAGGAGAATAAAATGAGCTCTATGAATCTTGTATAAAACATTTCTCGCAACGGTTTACCACGAATTACCTAAACTTATCATATAATTTTTTAGAGAAATTCGTTATAATTCGTGGTAAATTCGTGTAATTCGTGGACCCATTTTCTTTGCGTATTAGCACCTTTGCGCGAGATATTAATGAATTAATCAGATTAAATAGGAGAATAATTATGCAAACAGATTTTTTCCTGGCAACAGTTTTTAATTTAATCATGAATTTAGTATATACGATCATTGCTCTTTTTATCGGTGTTTTTGCTCTAAAGATTATAGATAAAAAACTGTTTACATCTGTAGATCTCGAGAAAGAACTAAAAAACAACAATATTGCGGTTGCTATATTTTCTGCAACTATACTGCTTTTTGTAGCATTAATTGTGTCATTTGGGCTTAAATGATAGAAAAGGTTCCTATTTTCCATGTTTAAAAAAGCGATAATAATTATACCCATATTTATTTTATTTCTTCTCTATATTGCGCAAGAAATCCGGACATCTCAGTTTGAGTCCAAAATTAATCATCAAATTGAAGAGGCATTTAATAATACAAACAATGATTACGAAGAAATATCTGCATCCGGCAATTACGTAGAGATTCTTCGGGATGGCAACAAATTTGCCGAAAAACAGATTCATTTACATTTTAAAAATCGCAGCAGGAGTGAAATGACTGCCGGGGTCGCTTACTGGTCTTTTGGTAATAATCCGCCTGTAGCCGCATCCGCATTTGGAACTGATTATTTGCATCATTTTGTAAATCACTATTTAGTTGGTTATGCTCCCTTTCAAACCGAATATCTCTGGATGCCTCATTATACCATATCGATGAGACTTAAATATCAATTGGATGCGCAACAATACGGAGGATTTAAAGAAGTTTGGCAGAACTCGAAAGAGGCCTTTTATAATACCCGGGGAGACTGCGAGGATCATGCCCTGGCACTTACCGATTGGCTTATAGAAATGGGTTTGGATGCCCGGGTCGTACTTGGCCGTTATAAAAATGACGGACATGCCTGGGTTGTGATTTTTATAAAAGATGACGTGTTTTTATTAGAATCAACCAGTAAACAAAAAAATAAAAATTGGCGTCATTATCCGTTGGCAAAGTTTGAATCCAATTATCACCCCCAATATATGTTCAATAGAGACTTTTTTTGGTTAAATACCGGAAGTATATATACTACCAGATATGAAGGAAATAATTGGATTAAGAAATCCAGGTTTTTCAGGGGCGGCAAGCCGAATTCATGATGATAATTTTCTTGTGTTCAACCCATAAAATCAATAAGTTGAGTGGACTGGTTTTTTGGGTTTATTAGCCTGATCTAATCAAATCTTTCTTTTAGAATACTAAAATATCAGGATCGGTAACAATGCCGGTAACTTCTATTGGTGTGGATATATGCGATATCAAACGCATGCGTGCAATCGAAGAAAGATATAAAAAAAAGTTTCTTCAGAAAATTTTTACACCGGGAGAAATTGTATATTGCGAGAAAAAATATGATAAACATTCATCCTATGCTGCCCGCTTTGCCGCAAAAGAAGCTTTTCTTAAAGCGATCGGCACCGGTCTGAGGAACGGACGACAATGGAAAGAGATAGAAATAGATAATGATGACCTGGGAAAGCCCTACTTTCGGTTTCATGGTCAGACCGCACAAATAATTTCAAAACGTGATGTTCACCTGTCTATATCACATACACGCAAAGATGCTATTGCTTTCGTTATAATAGAAGGAGATCCCATTTAACGATGATAAAAGTTGTATCAAATGATCAAATGAGGGCAATGGATGCCAAAACCATTGACACATTGGGTGTACCCGGGATGGTCTTGATGGAAAACGCCGGAAGACAATCGTATGAATATATCCTGGAATTTATTTCTGAAATCGGGGCAACCGGGCGGATTGATGTGTATTGTGGAAAGGGTAATAACGGTGGTGATGGCTATGTCATTGCCCGGCATTTTTTTAATAATGGATATCCGGTTCGAATTCTTTCTATTGGAAGTCCGGAAAGTTTAAAGGGTGATGCAAAAACAAATTATCTCATATGTAAAAATTACAACGTTCCGATCCATATAATCGAGACAGCTGATCAATTGCAGGATCAGAAGTTACCCGGGCTTGTCGTCGATGCTTTATTAGGCACCGGTATTAAAGGCGAAGTCCATGGTATTTTTAAGGATGTTATCGACGTTATCAACGACCTGGGGGTACCTGTTGTTTCCGTTGATATCCCCAGCGGTTTAAATGGTGATTTACCCACAGTTTCCGGATCGGTAATTTTGGCTGATCTGACGGTAACAATGGCCCTGCCCAAGCGTGCGCATTTCTTTTACCCGGCTAAAAAATTTGTCGGTCTGCTTGAGATTGCCGATATTAGTATGCCCGAAAGTGTTACAAACTCAGACAATGTCACTTTAAATCAGATCGAATTCTCCGATCTCAGTTTTCCCTTTTTGGAAGACGATGCCCATAAATATACCTCCGGAAAGTTATTTATACTGGCCGGATCACCCGGTATGACCGGGGCGGCATCTCTAACTGCATCAGCAGCGCTCCGTACCGGTGTCGGACTGGTTAATATCGGGATACCACAAAGCCTTAATCCGGTAATGGAGATTAAAATTACCGAGGGATTAACCGTCCCATTGACAGAAACGATTGAGGGTATGGTTTCAAAAGATGCCTTGCCTGGTATTAAAGACCGGATCGACTGGGCCGATGTGGTGATTATTGGTCCTGGAAGCGGTAGAGGAGAAGAAACTTTACAGGTACTGCGCGAAAGTATTCAATATTGTCAGGAAAGTGCCACCCCCACATTAGTCGATGCCGATGGTTTATTTGCTTTATCTGAGGATTCGGATCTCTGCAGTAAATTATCTTCCGGTTTCATTCTTACGCCTCATCATGGGGAATTTTTACGGCTTACCTCCTTTAGTAAGGAACAGATGCAAACAGAGCCCTGGCTTTGTCTGGAGGAATATCTTAGTGATAAAAAATTTAATGTTAATTTAAAAGGCGCACCCTCTATGGTTGGAACGCCGGATGGTCAGATATTTATTAATCCAACCGGAAATGCCGGTTTGGCAAAAGGGGGTAGTGGTGATGTTCTGGCCGGCATTATCGGTGGATTGATGGCCCGGGGATTAGATCCGGATGAGGCAGCCATCACTGGAAATTATATTCATGGTGAAGCGGCTGACCTTTTACTTTCTTCCATTGGAGCAGTTTCTATTCTGCCTTCTGATCTTTTAGAGGTACTGCCTGAATTATTTGACCTCGACGAAGACTAAAGTTACACACTAAACATTGAAGAGAATTGTTAATACATCTCCATCCTGGACAATATACCCTTTTCCTTCTAAACGGAGCACACCTTTTTCCTTACAAGCCTGAAAACTACCTTCAGTAATTAGGACATCATTTGGAACAACTTCTGCCCTTATAAATCCTTTTTCCATATCTGTATGAATTGTCCCGGCTGCTTTTTGTGCTGTGGATCCGGACCTTATTGTCCAGGCACGACATTCTTTTTCCGAACCCGTAAAGAATGATATCAGGCCCAACAAATCATAGGATACCCTGATTAATTTTTTTGTGGCAGGCTCGGTTATATGTAAATCCGCTAAAAATGCTTTCGCATCATCGGCTTCAAGTTGAGAAATTTCTTTCTCAATTTCAGCACTCAGGGCAGTCATCGAACACTTTTTACCAAAACATGGTTTTAATTGTTCTATCAATGCCTCACTCCTGTCAATCTCATTTTCTTCAATATTCAGCACATACAAGACAGGTTTCGCACTTAAAAATTGAAAACCGCGAATAAAGAACTCCTCATTCGCATCGAGATCAAGTTCACGGATCGGTCGTTCATCTTCCAGGATGGCCTGACATTTTTTTAACACCTTAAGTTCTCTTTTTTCTTTTTCTGACTGTGTTTTCATGATCAGTTTTTCAAGTTTTTCCGAACGGTTTTCAACAATGGAAAGATCATTTAAGAGAAACTCACTGTTGATAAAATTGATATCACGTTTTGGATCTACATTGCCCATTGGATGAGGGTATAGTTCATTCTCGAAACTTCTAATCATGATCAGTATCAGTTCAACAAGTTTTAAGTTTGCCAAAAATTGTGCCGGTAAACCGGTTCCTTTGTGTCCTTCTTTTTCCAGTCCGGATACTTTTATGTATTCAATGGTTGTATGGACTGTTTTTTGCGCATTCAGGACTTCACTAAGATTTTCCAGTCTTTCATCCGGCACCTGAACAACGCCATGTTCTGCTTCACTTTTGTATTTGTCTGCAGATTCATGTTTTTTATGCGCCAAAATAGTATCAAATAATGTTGATTTTCCTGAAAAAGGCAGACCAACAATTCCAATTTGCATATTTCCTCCAATAAAAAAGCGGGACAAGATCCATATTACCCCCTTTTTTTTAATTATTCCCTATTCTTACCCAAACGCTCACGTGTAATCCGGGCAACAACACCGGCCAGCAGTAACAGCCCGACCAGGTTTGGAAAGGCCATAAGCGCATTGCCAATATTTCCCACATGCCAGACGATATTCAGGTAATCAAAACTTTTTCCGGCAATCGGTGTAATAATAGCACCAAGAAAAAGAAAAGCTATAAATATGAAGCGATAGGGCATAATGACTTTATTTCCGCCAAAATACTCTATACACTTCTCTCCATAATAAGACCATCCTAATAAGGTCGTGTATCCAAAGACGAAAGAGGCTAGGGCGATGATTGCTCCACCAAGACCAAAAGGTATCACCGTATTAAATGCCTTTTGTGTGACGAGGATGCTGGTAATATTATCGGGTGCACCAAGCCCTTGCCAGGCCTGAGTTTGCATATATGCCCCGGTTAAAACAATTGTCAGCGTTGTCATTGAATTAACCAAAATGGTGTCAATAAAAACTCCGGTCATGGCAATAAGGCCGTTCTTGGTTGGTTCTTTTGAGGTTGATGCGCCCTGAGCAATGGCAGCAGATCCTAACCCTGCTTCATTTGATAGCAATCCTCTGCTAACCCCATTCTGGATTGCCAGTCCGACCGTCGCGCCGACCATTGGCTGAAGACCAAAGGCAGATTTAAATATGACTATAAATGCAGCTGGAATCTGATCTATATTTACAATAATGACAATCAGAGCAAAAAAGATATAAAAAAAGATCATTGCCGGAACTAGTTTTTCCGATACATGTCCGATCTTTTTGATACCGCCAATAATAACTATGCCCACCAGTACAGCAATTATAACACCTATTACAATATAGTAAATAAAGGGAGCCTGTTCTCCGGCGACACCACCATGAAAAGCACTGTTAAATGTATTTGCCAGTGAGGCGGTCATCGAATTCGACTGAGCCATATTTCCGGTACCTATGAGACAAGCAATCGCCCCAAAAATGGCGAACGCGCCGCCAAGCCAGCGACCCAGTTTTTTGTTTTTCAATCCATTTTTCACATAATACATGGGACCACCGGCCATCGTACCGTTTGGGGCAACTTCCCGGTATTCCACACCCAGAAAACCTTCAGCGTATTTTGTTGCCATTCCAAAAATACCGGCAATCCACATATACACCGGAGCGCCAGGACCCCCTATAGCAATAGCAGTGGCCACGCCAGCGATGTTTCCATTTCCCACGGTTGCAGCCAGAGCGGTCATCAGGGCGGCAAACGGAGAAATATCACCCTGTCCCTTCTCGGAACGTGATTCCTTGGCGAATATCAGCTTAATCGAATACCAGAAATGAGTAAACTGTATTCCGCGGGTGCGAAATGTCAGGAATATGCCGGTAATTAAAAGAAGGGCAATCATTCCGGGACCCCAAAATAGCAGGTCTAATTCATTGGTCCAGCGCAGAAGCTTATCAAAAAATCCCATATATTATTTTTCCTATTTTTATTTTTCGACAAGATAACTGGATTGACAGGGTGCTTGTTTTTCAGAACTCGCTCTTTAATGTCATTCTGTCCCGAAACGGGATCCCGTTGGGATAAGGATCTTTGCTTTTGTCGGTACAGCTTTCGCAAGCAACTGCAAAGATCCCTTCGGGATGACACTATAAAATCGATTAACAAGGAACGAGTATCGAGGATCCAGCATCGAGTATTAATCCAGTCAAAAAGAGCAATTTAATCAAATATCCCAAACAAGTTGAGCAGAATCAAGAAAATTACGATTGGTATAAAATATCTAATCATAAAGATCCAGATTGTTTTTGTCCTGGTAAAGAAGGGAAAACCCGATTCTAGCTCCCGGGCGGCATTTTCACCACCCCACACCCATCCAACAAAAATTGAAAGTAAAAAAGCACCAAAGGCCAGTGAGAAATCACCCCAAAGGAAACTCATATGCCCTAGGAAATCAGCGGTAGAAAGTCGGTCAGGAAGAATTGAAAATTCAGTAAAAAAATCGGATGCACCCTGTGAAAGAGCCGAAGGTATACCAATTATATATGTAAATAATGCTACTATCCAAACAATTTTTTTACGATTTGCCTTTTTCTCATCGACCATATAAGCAACAGGTACTTCCAATAAGGAAATCGTAGAGGTCAGTGCGGCAACGGAAAGCAAAATAAAGAAAAACATTCCTACTATGAGCCCACCGGGCATTTGGGTAAACAGTTTTGGGAAGATAACAAATACGAGTGATGGACCGGCTGAAGGGCTTTCTCCCATTGCAAACAGTGCAGGAAAAATAATCAGTCCTGCCATGAAGGCAATTAACGTATCAAACAAACCGATATAAAATGCAGAGCTAATTAAATTTTCTTTTTTTGATACATAACTACCATAAGTAATCATTAATCCCATACCCAAACTCATCGAAAAAAAGGCCTGCCCCAACGCTGCCAGCATTGTCCTTCCAGTGATTTTGGAAAAATCCGGCTGTAAATAAAAGGCCAGACCCTTTCCAGATCCTTCCAAAGTGTTTGCATAGATGATCAATCCCACAAGCAAAATAAACAATATGGGCATCAGTATTTTTGACCACCGTTCAATGCCCCTTTCAACACCACCAAATACTATCATCGTGGTAATAAACATAAAAATTGCAAACAATAGAAGCACAATAAATGGATTCGACACAAAATCACCAAATTCACCCAAATTTCCTGTGGCCGTCTTAAAAATATAACCAAATGTCCAACCGGCAATTACACCATAAAAAGAAAGTATGCCGATTCCGGTTAAAACCCCCAGCCCACCAACCCATTTCCATAGCGAATCCTTCTTGATGCTGTTAATGGCCCCCACCGGATTTTTTTGTGATGAACGTCCCAGAGCTAATTCGGCAAACATATAGGGCAATCCAATTAAAATGACAAAGAGAACATAAAGCAGCACAAAGGCGGCACC
>SDBS01006371.1_pt1 | contig 11488 bp, 10 predicted proteins | sample 2277091 | NCBI WGS metagenome assembly SDBS01 (sample SAMN10404972, study PRJNA504765) | marine sediment metagenome | isolation source: marine sediment core GS10_PC15, 163 cmbsf | place: Arctic Ocean: Southern Knipovich Ridge | collected 2010 | reverse complement strand
CGCGGGACTGTGTAGCCGCGAACCGATGATGACAGTAGAACTAAAGGGAGAAGCCCCTATTAAATATGTTGATCTTGACCAAGAGAAAACCAATAAAATCTTCTCTGAACATGTCTTGTCAGGTGCGGTTGTCGAAGAGTACGCTTTGGCCATCGGGAGCGAGCGCGTCGGATAGGAACTTAAGCCCAAGGGAGATTAGTGAATGAAACCCTCTCGAACACACATTATGCTCTGTGCCGGGACCGGTTGTGTTTCAAACGGGGCATTCAAGATAAAGGAACTACTCGAACGAGAGCTCAAAAAGCACGACCTTCAGGATGAGGTTGCCGTTGTGCTTACGGGCTGCAATGGCTTTTGTGCCCAGGGACCGATAGCTGTCGTCAGGCCGGATGACATTTTTTATCAGTTGCTGGCAGAAGATGATATTGCCTACCTGGTGGAGGAGCATTTCCTTAAGGGAAGACCAGTAGAACGGCTCCTTTATACTCCGCCAACCGAAGAATTCCCGGTCCCAAAGATGAGCGATATCGGCTTCTTTAGCAAACAGAGACTGATTGCATTGCGTAACAGGGGGATGATCGATCCCGAACAGATCGACGAGTATATTGCCCGAGATGGGTATACGGCACTGGCTACAGCGCTTACCCAGATGAAGCCGGAACAAATAATAGAGGAGATAAAAGCCTCGGGATTGCGAGGCAGGGGTGGGGCCGGATTCCCAACGGGTAGAAAGTGGGAATTGGCTCGGGCGGCGAAAGGTGAGACCAAGCATATAGTGTGCAATGCCGACGAAGGGGACCCGGGCGCGTTCATGGACCGAAGCATTATCGAGTCCGACCCGCATTCCATTCTGGAAGGGATGATAATTGGCGCAATAGCGATTGGGGCCTCTCACGGTCAGGTCTATATCAGAAACGAATATCCTTTAGCCCGGGAAAGGTTGGTTATAGCAATCCAACAAGCCACAGAGTATGGTTTGTTAGGTGAAGACATTTTCGGCACCGGTTTTGGTTTTGGTATATCTATCCACAGAGGAGCAGGAGCTTTTATTTGTGGTGAGGAGACATCGCTAATAGCTTCCTTAGAGGGTAGAGCCCCTGAGCCGAGAGTCAGACCACCTTTTCCTGTACAATCCGGAATTTGGAATGAGCCCACTAACATCAACAATGTTGAAACATGGGCTAATGTGCCGGAGATTATCAATAGGGGAGCAGAATGGTTCTCCAGTATCGGCACTGAAACCAGCAAAGGTACAAAAGTCTTCTCTGTAGTGGGCAAAGTCAGAAATACAGGTCTTGTCGAGGTTCCGATGGGTATTACCTTGCGGGAGATCGTATACGACATAGGAGGTGGGATACCCAATAACAAGAAATTCAAGGCAGTTCAAACCGGTGGTCCTTCCGGTGGTTGCATCCCATCGTCCCTTCTGGATTTGCCTATTGATTATGAGAAACTCGCTGAGGTTGGTTCCATCATGGGTTCCGGTGGACTGATCGTGATGGATGAGGACACATGCATAGTGGATGTGGCAAGGTATTTTCTTGAGTTTTTGAAAGATGAATCCTGCGGTAAATGTACTGCATGCCGCGAAGGTGTGGATGTGATGTATCAGATTCTGACCAATATCTGCGCCGGCAACGGCAGAGAAGAGGATATTGCGATACTTGAGGAGTTGTCGGAGGCTGTGAAAGATGCTTCTCTCTGTGCTTTGGGCGGAACCGCGCCGAATCCGGTTCTCAGCACTATCCGCTACTTCCGCGACGAATACGAAGCACACATTAAGTATAAGAGATGTCCGGCCGGCGTTTGTAAAGGGATCATCTCGTCGCCTTGCCAACATACTTGCCCCTTAGAACAAGATGTACCTTGTTATGTTGGTCTTATTGCTCAAGGGAAATTCGAGCAGGCCATAGAGATTGTAAAGGAGAAGAATCCTCTGCCTTCTGTTTGTGGCAGGGTTTGTACTGCTACTTGTGAGGCCAAATGCCGGGCTGGTGAGATGGGCGGAGACGCAATCTCAATCCGGATGCTTAAAAGGTTCCTGGCTGATTATGAGCGCGAAAAAGGTCTTCATATTAGCCCCAAGCCGAAGCAGTCAAGGCCGGAACAGGTGGCAATTGTAGGCTCGGGGCCTGCAGGACTTACATGTGCTCACTATCTTGCCCTTGAGGGATATCAAGTCACCATTTACGAGTCGCTGCCGGTTGCGGGCGGCATGCTTGCGGTCGGCATTCCCGACTTCCGGCTGCCTAAGAATATTTTGGATTGGGAGATCGAAAATATCAAGAGTCTGGGAGTGGACATCAAGACGAATACCACTGTCGGTAAAGATATACAGCTCCAGGACCTCTGGTCGAAATATAACGCAGTATTCATCGCAACCGGAACTCACAAGGGACTAAAGATGAACATTGAGGGTGAAGAATCTCCACAGGTCATCGATGCGGTGGATTTCCTGCGTGCGATTAACCTCGGGCGAGAAGTTAAGATTGGCCAAACGGTAGCCGTGATCGGCGGAGGAGACGCTGCGATCGATGCCGCCAGAGTTGCCAAGCGCTTAGGCAAGGATGTGAAGATACTGTACAGGAGAACAAGACGGGAGATGCCTGCAGCTAAAGAGGAGGTCGAAGGGGCAATTGAAGAGGGAATCGAAATCCAATTTCTCGTTGCCCCGGTGAGGGTCCTGTCTGAGAATGGCCAATTGAAAGGGATTGAGTGCGTTAGGATGGAGCTGGGAGATGTCGACAAAAGCGGCAGGAGAAGGCCTGTTCCGATTAAAGGGTCGGAATTTACAATGGATATTGAAACCTTAATGCCGGCAATCGGCCAGCAGCCGGATCCAAGTGCTGTGCCGAGTGATAATCATCTCAAGACCTCCAAGGCCAACACCATCGAAGTTAGCCCGGACACCCTTTACTCAGGGATGAATGGAGTTTTTGCCGGCGGCGATATTGTCAGCGGTCCGAGCACGGTTACATCGGCGATGGCTCAAGGAAAGTTCGCTGCCAAAATGATACATAAGTATATCCAGGAGCTTCCCATGGAGTGGGAATACAAAGTGACTGTGCCGATCGCAAAGGTTGAAGCCCTGGAGCTCACTGATAAGGAGTTAGAAGAGCTGCAAAAACCTTCGATGCCTCTTCTGTCTCTGGAAGAACGGTCCGGCAATTTTAAAGAAGTAGAATTGGGATTTACTGAGGAGATGGCTATCAAAGAGGCAAAACGTTGTCTGCGATGTGATCTGGAACTGGAAGAAGAGGGTACAACCTCATGAAATTGAAAGAGATAGAAAGGATTCTCGGTGCCGAGGTAATTACAGGGGCTGAACTTATGCAGGAAGACATAAAGATGGCTTGTGGTTCAGACTTGATGAGTGATGTTTTGGCATTTAGTAAGCATGGAGCTCTCCTGTTGACCGGTTTGACTAATCCGCAAGTGGTCCGCACCGCAGAAATGGCAGATCTGCGGGCTATATGCTTCGTCCGGGGAAAAAAGCCCGGTCAGGAAACTATTGAAATAGCTGAATCCAAAGACATTCCTTTATTGACGACGCCTCTACCGATGTTTGAGTCTTGTGGCCGGTTACACCGAGAAGGGCTTCCTGGTTGCTCTGAATATGAGAAATAATATCAAATAGGATATTTTCAAGTGGCTACAGACAACAGAATCAGCAAAATTCAGGAATTAGTCTATGAAATCAGGGTGAGCGATGTAATGAAGAGAGATGTTTTTACGATTAGTCCACGGACCCATATGAGTATTTTAAAGGTGATCTTGCAGGACAAACGTATCTCGGGGACACCGGTCATAGACAAGGGAAAATTAGTAGGCATTATCAGTGTTGAGGATTTTATTAATTGGCTGGCTAATCGGGAGCAGGATTGTCCCATCGGTGAGAAGATGACCAGAGGTGTTCAAACCCTTTACGCTGATGAGCCCTTAACCCATGCCATTAATAAATTTGAACGGCATGGTTTTGGCCGTCTCATAGTGGTTGAACGACAGAACAAAAAACTCCTGGGTATTATTACGAAGGGAGATATTATTGAGGGACTGCTTAAAAAATTAGAGATTGATTATTACAAAGAAGAAGATGTTTGCCAGTATCGAATAAAACATTTTTTTGAGGATATTCTCGCAGATAGGACAGAGCTCCTTTTCCAATATGATGTGATGGGTCATGATTTCAAGCGTGCCGGAGAAAGCGCCAGCCGGATAAAGACTACCCTGCGACGTCTTGGCTTGCACCCTAAAATTATTCGCCGGGTTGCCATCGCCACGTATGAAGCAGAGATGAACCTGATCGTTTACACGAACGGGGGAAAGATATACGTTCATGTTGAGCCGCATGAGATATTTGTAAAAGTGGAAGATTCCGGCCCGGGAATCCCCGACGTCGAGAAGGCCTTACAACCGGGATATTCAACTGCCCCAGATTGGGTCAGAGAGTTGGGCTTTGGAGCTGGTATGGGCCTGAACAATATCCAGAAGTGCGCCAACAAAATGGACCTAAGATCTACTGTTGGGAAAGGAACACAGTTAAATTTTTACATCTCTATTGAAGATGGAGCCAAGAATGAAACTAACTAAATTGATTCAGAAGCTCAATCTGAGTGTCAGGTCAGCAAAAGGGAGCTTGGAACGCGAGGTCATCGGCGGTTATGCGAGCGACCTGCTTAGTGATGTCCTTGCCAATAGTAAAGAAGGAAACATTTGGATTACTTTACAGATTCATCAGAATATCGTGGGCGTAGCCAGTATGAAAGATCTTGCCGGAATAATATTGGTAAATAGTAGAGAACCTGAGTCGGAAACATTGGAGAAAGCGGAGGCAGAAAAAGTACCGATTATGGTAAGCGAGATGCCGACCTTTGAACTCATCGGCATGCTCTATAGTTTGGGAATTGTCGGAACTAAACAATGAGGAAAATAAGGGCTGACCTGCATCTGCACACTTGCCTTTCTCCTTGTGCTGACAAACAGATGCAAACAACGGCTATAATTGAACAGGCCAAAAAAGTAGGTTTGGATATGATAGGGATATGTGACCATAATTCTGCTGAGAATGTAAGCGCAGTGATGAAAGCCGGCGTTAGAGAAGGGCTCCCGGTCATTGGCGGCATCGAGATAACTTCTTGTGAGGAAGTTCATATCCTGGGACTATTCAACACTGAGCAGGACCTGATGCACCTGCAAGATATGGTTTACGACAACCTATCCGGTGAAAATCGCGAGCAGTTTTTCGGCCCACAAACAGTGGTTGATGAATGGGATCATGTGTTAGGGACAAACCATAGACTTTTGATCGGGGCCACTGCTTTGACCGTGGAACAGATAGTCAAGGCGATTCACAACCGGGCAGGATTAGCGATCGCTTCTCATGTTGACCGCGAGCGCTTCAGCTTAATCGGTCAATTAGGTTTTATTCCTAAAGGATTAGGGCTGGATGCCTTAGAGGTATCGACTCCCTCCTCAATCAAACAGGGATATGACTATCCGGTAGTCACTTTTTCTGATGCTCATTTTTTGGAGGACATCGGAAAGAGTTATACTCACTTTATGATAGAAGACGTCTCAGTCGATGAGATTAAGAAAGCGTTACATAATGAAATGGGAAGGAGAATTATTGTTAATTAAATGGAAGATCTGTCGCTGCACATCTTAGACATCGCGGAAAATTCGATTTCCGCCTCGGCAAAAAGGATTGAAATCAGGATTGATGAAGACCAGGCTAAGGACTTGTTGACTATCGAAATTAAGGATGACGGCAAAGGTATGAATGAACATACCCTACAGAAAGCGATTGACCCTTTCTTTACGACAAGGAAGACACGCAACGTTGGTTTAGGATTGTCTTTACTGGCCCAAGCAGCTCGCCAAAGCGATGGAAAGATTGAGTTAAGTTCCGCCCCCGGCAAGGGAACAACGGTCAAGGCGACATTTCGCCTCAGTCATTTAGACTGCAAACCCATAGGGGATATTAATGAGACCATACGCGTCCTTGTCGCAGGCAATCCCGGGATTGACTTTCTGTATGAACACAAGAAGAACAATTCTTTATATTGTTTTGATACGAGAGAGATAAGCGAAAAATGATTACTTTGACGATCGATGGCAAAAAGGTTGAGGTTGAAGACGGTTCGACCGTCCTCCAGGCAGCAGAAAAACTTGGAATCCATATCCCTACGCTCTGCTACTATAAGTCGCTGGCACCGTACGGTGCATGTCGAGTCTGTCTGGTCGAATTAACCGGGTCTGGCGGCCCGATCATTCAGGCTTCCTGTGTCTATCCTGCTCAGGAAGGATTGGTTGTAAAAACTGATACGGAAAGGGTCTTGAAGACCCGCCGGATTATGCTCGAATTATTATTAGCCCGTTGCCCGGATTCAGAACGGATAAAGGAAATGGCCCGGGAGATGGGTATCGAAGAATCACGTTTCCCCAAGAAGAATGAAGACTGCATCCTCTGCGGACTCTGCACCAGGGTATGTGAGGAAAGGATGGGTGTAGGCGCAATCAATTTTGTCAACAGGGGTTCAATGCGGAAGGTCTGCCCTCCCTATGACAAGCATTCTCCTATCTGTATGGCTTGCGGCGCCTGCAAAGTCGTCTGCCCAACCGACGCTGTGGACCTCTCCGAGGTTACACTCAACAAACCCAGGCCTATTATGGCCGATTATGATGTGGGTCTTGTCCCACGGTCTTCTATTTACATACCGTTTGCCCAGGCAATACCCAAGGTGGCCGTGATTGACCGTAATACCTGTATGCACTTTCTTAAGGACGTATGCAAGTCTTGTGAGAACTTCTGCGAGGCTAACGCCATTGACTACGAGCAGGAAGACAAAATCGAACAGATAAACGTCGGTGCTGTGGTCTTGGCACCCGGATACGAACAGTTCGATCCCGACCTCAAAAAGGAGCTCGGCTACGCAAGGTATCCCAACGTCTTATCCAGTCTCCAGTTCGAACGCATTCTCTCCGCCAGCGGGCCGTTCCTCGGAAAGGTGCTGCGCCTCTCCGACGAAAAGTCCCCCGGGAAGATTGCATGGATACAATGTGTCGGCTCGAGAGAAGTAGATTGCAACTATTGCTCCTCGGTCTGCTGTATGTATGCAACCAAGGAGGCGATTATTTCCAAGGAGCACGAGCCCGACCTCGATTGCACAATTTTCTTCATCGACATGCGTGCCTTTGGCAAAGGATTCGACGCCTATTACGAGCGTGCAAAGGAGCTTGGCGTAAAATATATTCGCTGTCGTCCTTCTTCTGTCAAAGAGGTCCCCGGAACAAAGAACCTCAAAATCACATACCAGGCCGCTGACGGTGAAATCGAAACCGAAGAGTTTGGCATGGTAGTCCTCTCCACGGGTATAAGGCCTCCCGGAGAGGTCCGCGAACTGGCAGAGAAATTCGGAATCGAGCTCGACCAGTATGGTTTTGCTGCTACATTGCCCCTGGCACCGGTGGAAACCTCAAAGCCCGGCGTCTATGTTTGTGGGCCCTTTGCCTCACCGAAGGACATCCCGGAAACGGTCATGGAGGCATCCGCAGGCGCCGCCAAGGCCATGGCACTACTTACGGAGCAGCGAGGCACTCTAATCACGCATAAGGAGTATCCACCCGAAAAGGATGTTGCCGGCCAGGAGCCGCGAATCGGTGTGTTTATCTGCCACTGCGGCAGGAATATCGGTGGAATCGCCGACGTACCGGACGTAGTCGAATACGCCAAGACCCTGCCAAATGTCGTCTATGCAGAGCACAACCTGTATACATGCTCGACCGATACCCAGGATAAGATAAAAGAAATGATCGCCGAGCACGACCTAAACCGCGTAATCGTGGCCTCGTGTAGTCCGAGAACCCATGAGCCGCTCTTCCGCAACACCTGTCGGGAGGCCGGACTCAACGAATACCTCTTTGAAATGGCAAATATTCGTGACCAGTGCACCTGGGTGCACATGCATGAGCCGGAAATGGCCACGAGAAAAGCGAAAGATCTTGTCAGGATAGCCGTTGCCAAGGCAAGAATGCTCGAACCGCTGGTCAAAGGCACTCTCAAAGTCAATAACAAGGCCCTCGTAATCGGCGGCGGCATCGCCGGAATGACAGCAGCACTCAACCTGGGTGACCAGGGCTTTAAGGTACATCTCGTTGAAAACCAGGAGCAATTAGGTGGTAACCTTGTTCATATACACAGTCTGCTAAGCGGCGACGACCCCCAGCAAAAGCTCAAAAACACCATTGAGAAGGTCAACGCTCATCCTAATATAGATGTCTATCTCAAAAGCATTGTATCTGCCGTTGAGGGTTCAGTCGGCAACTTTAAGTCCACAATACAGAATAATGGCGACGGGAAACAAGTCTCACACGGTGTCGTTATCGTTGCCACCGGAGCTGAGCAATACGAGCCGACCGAGTATCTCTACGGCAAAAACCCCCGCGTCCTTACCCAGCGAACTTTCGAGCAGTGGCTCTCCGAGGATAAAGCCGAGCTTAAAAACGTCAAATCCGTTGTGATGATTCAGTGCGTTGGCTCACGAGACGAGACGCGTCCATACTGCAGCCGCATCTGTTGCTCCGAGGCGATCAAGAACGCGATTGTCATCAAGAACAAGCATCCTGAGACTGATGTTTACATACTCTATCGCGACGTCAGAACATACGGCCTGCTCGAAGAACACTACAGAACAGCAAGAGAAAAAGGCGTGCGCTTCATCCGTTATGAAGAGGACAAGAAACCTGAAGTCTCAGCCAACAACGGCGGCTTCAAAGTCTCCTGTGTAGACCCTGTTCTTAATGTACCCGTTACTATAAACTCCGACTTGGTCGTACTCGCTCCAGCGATAGTACCGGGTGAAACTCTCAGCGAGGTCGGCAAATTATACAAGTTGTCGCTCAATCAGGACAAGTTTTTCCTCGAGGCGCACATGAAACTCAGACCGGTCGACTTCGCCACCGATGGCGTATTTATGTGCGGCTTGGCCCATTGTCCCAAGTCCGTCGAAGAAAGCATCGCCCAGGCAGACGCCGCCGCCGCCCGCGCCGCCACCATCCTCTCCAAAGACGAGATTGAGCTGGAAGCCACAATATCCGAAGTCGTGGACGCTAACTGTGATGGCTGTGCATACTGCATCGACCCGTGCCCATACAACTCATTGACACTGATTGAATATATGTACAAGGGTGATATCAAGAAAACCGTTGAAAGGGACGCGGCATTGTGCAAAGGCTGTGGTGTGTGCCAGGCCACATGCCCGAAGAAGGGAATATTTATTTGGAGTTTCAAACTTGAGCAGCTCAGTGCAATGGTGGAAGCCGCACTGGAAGTAGTTTAATAGAGGAGTTTGTTTAATATGTCAGACGAAGAAACTTTCGAGCCGGTCATTATCGGTTTCTGCTGCAACTGGTGCTCGTACGCAGGAGCGGACCTGGCCGGTGTTTCCCGGCAGCAATATCCTCCGAACCTGCGCATTATCCGCGTTATGTGTTCAGGGATGGTGCACCCGAACCTGATCATAGATGCTTTGACAAAAGGCGCGGATGGAGTTCTGATTTGCGGTTGCCATCACGGGGACTGTCACTACCTCGAAGGCAATCTCAAGGCCGAGAACCGAAAGGAGGCGATAGAACTCTTGCTCGAAGATTTTGGCATAGAACCCGAACGGTTCAGGCTTGAATGGGTATCGGCGTCCGAGGGCCCCAGATTTGCTGAGCTGGTCCGGGAAATGACCGAAACTGTCCGTGCACTGGGTCCCAGCATGTACAAGACCTGAGAGCATGTGTTCGGTTTGAGCACTGTGAGTTAGACTCCGGGTGTATGTAGAGCTTTGAAAAGAAAAGACTTGTTTTAGGACTTTTAAGATATGGCAGAAAAAACTCGCTTCTTCGAAGGCAAGAAATATATGTGGGACGGCCAAGAGTATGACAACGAAGAGCAAGCAAGCTCGGTGGAAAAACAGTACACCGAAAAGGGCTTCGAGGTCCAGATGTGGCGCGAAGATGGGAAAGTGCTTATTTACACACGACGCATTGTCACTGAGATTGTATTAGAATAAGACCTCAAGTGAACTAAAGTGCCTAAAGTGAGCTAAAGTGAGCTAAAGTTAAAAAAATAAATAACTTTAGTCACTTTAGGCACTTTCTAATTTTGACGTTGCGAAAGGAGAAAACATGAGTGCTCCAATCATACTTATCATCGATGATGACCCGGATTTCGTGATGGTCACAAAAGCGATCCTCGAGACAAAGCAATACAAAGTTCAGTTCGCCTACGATTCGAACGAGGGATTCGCCAAATTGGAGGAGGAAACGCCGGATGCCATCATCCTGGACGTCATGATGGGAAAAGGTGCTGAGGGATTTGTTTTTGCACGGAAGATCAGGAAGGACCCCCGGTTTGACAAGGTACCTATATTGATGGTTACATCCATGTCCGAGCAGACCGGATTTAGGTTCCCTGGTGAACCTATACATTCCAAGTTCTTACCTGTTGACGACTACATAGAGAAAGGTGTCGAACCGCAGGTTCTTCTGGAGAAGATTGAACAGCAGCTTGCCAGGAAAAGCTGCGACTGAGGTGGCCTAAGTGCCGCTTGTATTGAAGGAATAATAAAAAGGCATTAATTTAAGAAAAATGACAAATCGTTGTTAATATTAATTTTTTAGAAAGGAGGTAATACTATGGCAGTTAAAGTGGTAGAAGAATGGCTGAACATCTGTGGAGGATGTGAGGTCACAATACTGGACATAGGTGAGCCGCTTCTTGATTTACTACCAGAGCTCAATTTCGTCCACATGCCAGTGTTAATGGACCATAAGTATTTTGGCCAAACAGGAGAAAAAGAAGAGATGGAGATCCCCGAAGCGGATGTGGGGATAATCTCAGGAGGTGTACGGAACGAGAAGGAAAAGCACGTTGCCGAGGAAGTGAGGAAAAAATGCAAAACCCTCATTGCTCTGGGCTCATGTGCGTGCTATGGCGGAATTCCCGCCCTGGCAAATATGTTTCCTCTTGAAGCCCTGTATGAAAAGGTATTCAGAGATTCGAAGACTACAGATGCCGCTGATACGCCTCAAGAGAATCTTCCCCCTCTATTGGACAGGGTCTATGCTTTAGATGAGGTTGTGGATGTGGATGTCAGTATTCCGGGCTGTCCGACGAATCCTGACCTGGTTGTCAAGGCCATCACCGCACTCTTGGAAGGCAAGGAATTCAAGCTTGAGGAGAGAAGTGTCTGCGACGAGTGCCCTGTAAAACGGGAAAAGAAGGCTGCGGGCGGCCAGATCAAAAGGACCCTTGAGTCGATGGAATTCGACCAAAGCAAGCCCTGGGACCAAACCAGGTGTTATATGGAGCAGGGCTATTTGTGTTTAGGACCGGTCACCCTGGCGGGCTGTGGTCAAAAATCAGAAGAAGGTAACGGGGTAACAGTCCCACGTTGTATCAAGGGGTATATGCCTTGCCGTGGATGCTTCGGTCCGATTC
>SDBS01006370.1_pt1 | contig 11488 bp, 10 predicted proteins | sample 2277091 | NCBI WGS metagenome assembly SDBS01 (sample SAMN10404972, study PRJNA504765) | marine sediment metagenome | isolation source: marine sediment core GS10_PC15, 163 cmbsf | place: Arctic Ocean: Southern Knipovich Ridge | collected 2010 | reverse complement strand
ATGTGATCCAGCTCATAGACAATGACCCCCAGTTGTTGTGTAAATTCAAAGATCAATTTTCCTTTCTGGAGCCGTACCGGCGACCAATCCTGGTTACGGGTCATCGACGGGAAAGCTTTGGCAAGCAGTTTGAGGATATCTGTTATGCTCTTTTAGAAATCAGCAAGCGTGAGGATGTTCAGATCGTCTATCCCGTTCATCTCAATCCTAATGTCCAGAGGCCCGTCAAGCGTATCCTGGGCGAGGCTCAAAACGTACATTTGATTGAGCCGTTGGACTATCTTTCATTTGTGTATCTCATGAAGGAATCATTTCTCATTCTCACCGATTCCGGCGGTGTGCAGGAGGAAGCGCCGTCACTGGGCAAGCCGGTCCTGGTCATGCGGGAGAAGACCGAGCGCCCTGAGGGGGTGGCGGCTGGAACAGCAAAGTTAGTGGGCGCCTCGACAGAAAGGATCGTCGAGGAGGCATCCTTGCTACTGGATGCCCAGGATGAATATGAGAAAATGGCCCGCGCCCCTAACCCTTACGGTGACGGACACGCTTCCCAACGCATTTTAAAACGGATAATCGATGACTATGCCCTTTGAGAGAATATCAGTGGTCGGGCTGGGCTATATCGGCCTGCCCGCGGCGGCCATTCTGGCAAGCAGGGGAGGTGAGGTCATCGGGGTCGATTCAGACCCTCAGGTTGTGGCAATGATTAATGACGGGGGAGGCCATATCAGGGCGCCACTGTTGGATGTAGCAGTCCAAAGCGTGGTGACCACCGGCCGTCTCAAGGCAGTTACCCATCCGAAACCGGCGCAGGCCTTTCTAATCACCGTTCCCACCCCGCTCAATACGAATCGTGCTGCTGACTTATCTTACATTAAAGCTGCTGCTGAATCCCTTGCTCCCGTGCTGAAAGCCGGGAATCTGGTCGTCCTGGAGTCGACATCTCCTGTGGGCGCTACTGATCAGATGAGCCGATGGCTGGCGGAGGCTTGCCCTGACCTGACATTCCCTCAACAGGCCGGTGAGAACGCAGATATATTAGTAGCATATTGCCCCGAGCGCGTCATGCCTGGCAATGTCATGCATGAACTCATTGAAAACGACCGCATAATAGGGGGGATGAGTCTTAAGTCTTCCGAGCGGGCAATAGAACTGTATAAGATCTTCCTGGAAGGGGAATGCCTGGTAACCGATGTCCGTACAGCTGAAATGGTCAAGCTGGCGGAAAATGCTTTTCGGGACCTGAACCTCGCCTTCGCCAACGAACTGTCCATCATCTGCGATCATATGGGGATCAACGTCTGGGAATTGATTGGTCTGGCGAATCATCACCCCAGGGTTGATATTCTAAAACCGGGACCAGGAGTAGGCGGGCACTGTATCGCTGTGGACCCCTGGTTCATTGTTGATTCAGCGCCGGAGTTGGCTCATCTTATCCGTACAGCCCGTGAAGTCAATGACGGCAAGCCAGGTTATGTAGTGAACAGAGTGAAAGAGGCTGAGGCTCAATTTGATCAACCGGTGATCACCTGCCTGGGCCTGTCCTTCAAGGCTGACGTGGATGACCTGCGGGAAAGCCCGGCGGTGGAGATTGTACGGGAACTTGCCAGGGACGGGGGAAAAATCCTCGTGGTGGAGCCATATATCGATAAACTTCCCCTCGAACTTGCCAATCAGGCAGAAATAGAACTGGTAGAACTTGATGAAGGCCTGGAAAAGGCGGATATTCTGGTCGTGCTGGTGGATCACAAGGTATTCAAGAACATTCATCCCGAGGCACATGCAGCTAAGACCGTCATCGATACCCGGGGTATGTTGGGGTGAGTGAAGGGATGATATCCAGGCAATACCACCGGCTCCAAAATAACCGTAATAATAGGCGCATCATCAACCGCTCGCACCGCTCGCTTGCGGCTTGAGTCTTCCTCAGTAATAGCGATAAACCCAATCTATGGCGTTTAAGAAGATCATAGATATTGTCCTCTCCCGACCTGTCCTCGGTTACCCTATCCGTCAAATAAAAACATCGCCGCTGGGTTATCGCCTGGCCAGGGGAGTGTTCTGGTCGATGGCCGGGGCGGTTATCTCGCGCGGCCTGATGCTGGCCGCCACGGTCCTGGTTGCCCGCATGCTGGGCAGGACAGTCTATGGCGAACTGGGCATGATCCAGTCCACTGTCGGCATGTTCGGGGTCTTTGCAGGGTTCGGCCTGGGGCTGACCGCCACCAAACACGTTGCCCAGTTCCGCCAGAGCGATCCCGGCCGGGCCGGGCGCATCATCGGCCTTTCAGGGCTGTTTGCTATACTGACCGGCAGTTTGATGGCATTGGGGCTGTTCATATTCGCCCCATGGCTCGCCGAACATGCCATCAACGCCCCGCACCTGACTGGCATACTGCGCATAGGCGCCCTGATACTGTTCATCAGCGCCCTCAACGGCGCCCAGACCGGGGCTTTAGCGGGCTTTGAAGCCTTTAAGACCATCGCTTATGTAAACCTCTTTGCCGGCCTGATCTCATTCCCTCTCCTCGTCTCAGGTGCCTATTTCGGCGGCCTCACCGGGGCGGTGTGGGCGCTGGCGATCAACCTTGGCTTCAACTGGCTGCTCAACCACCTGGCCCTGCGCAAAGAATCCCGCCGACATAACGTCCCCGTCACTCTCAGGGATTGCGGCCGTGAGCTGTCCGTTCTGTGGACATTCAGTATGCCCGCCGCCCTCAGCGGAGTGATGGTCGGTCCGGTGAACTGGGCGTGCGCTGCGTTACTGGTCAACCAGCCGGAAGGCTACAGCGAAATGGGCATATACAGCGCTGCAAATCAATGGTTTGCGATGCTGTTGTATCTTCCTTCTTTGCTGAGCAGGGTAATGCTACCCGTCCTTTCGGAACAGCTCGGACGAAATGAAATAAAGCAGTCGATGAAAGTAATGATCTTCGCGATAAAAATGAACGCTCTACTCGTGTTGCCACTTGTTCTATTTGTTGGCATTGCCAGTCCTTACATAATGAACCTTTATGGCGCGGGTTTCAGGAGCGGCTGGCCGACCCTGGTGGTGGTGCTACTAACGGCAGGACTGCTTACCGTCCAGACACCCATTGGACAAATCATTGCTGCATCAGGGAAAATGTGGCTAGGTTTTGCCATGAATTCCGGCTGGGCGATCACCTTTATTGTGGGCACACTACTGCTGCTTGATCACGGTTCTCTGGGTCTGGCTGCCGCGAGAGCGGTAAGTTATGCTATTCAAGCCACATGGATATTTGCGTTTGCTGTTTGGATTGTTCGCAAGGCAAGAAAAGAATGAATATTCTCAGGGAAAACCATCTAATCGAATTTTTTGTATGGCGAATCTATGAAGCATTCACAAGTTACGGGAAGAAAGGCTTATCGTGACTAAGGCACTTATGAACTTGCTGGCAGCAATACTCGGCAGGCGTATTTCATGGCGGATCGGTCGCTCCCTGTACATGCAAGCCCGACGAGAAGTTGGGTCTAATATGCAATTGGATGGCGAACACTTGCTACAACGCCAGATATTCCAGCAGTTCGCCAATAGTAGCCAGACACTCGTGTTGTTTGATGTCGGAGCAAACATTGGTGACTGGACACATTATGCTCTTGAAAGGGCCGCTGAACATGGGATGGCTGGGCGTCTTGAGATCCATGCGTTTGAGCCCGTTCCTTCCACGTTTCGGACGCTGGCAAATAGAATCGAGGATCACCCACTTTGTGACTTAGTGCACTTGGTCTCCAGCGCATTATCCTCTCAGGAAGGTTCGGCGGAGATGTTCTTGGTGGGTGATAATGCAGGAAGAAATTCGCTGCACTTGGATCCCAATAGGAATGATCTTACACGGATTCAGGTAGATAAGACGACAATTGATGCTTATTGCCAGCGAAATAGTATACCAATGGTCCACTTCATAAAGTGCGATGCCGAAGGGCACGACATGGAAGTACTTCTTGGTGCAAGAACCCTCTTCGAAGAGCAAAGAATAATGGTCTTTCAATTTGAGTATAACCACATCTGGATTTCTTCGCGACACTATCTCAAAGATGCTTTTGATTTCGTTGCGGAATTGCCATATGACGTTGGAAGACTCACTCCGTCAGGTATTGAGATATATAAAGAGTGGCACCCGGAACTGGAGAGATTCTTTGAAGGAAACTATGTTCTGATTGCCGATAGTGCGCTGGGGTGGTTTGATGTCCAGATAGGGCATTTCGATGAATCCAATACTTATAGTGTGTAATCTAGTATGGCGAAGAAATGGATGATGAGATTATTCTGAAATGATAAGCAAATCATTATTCCTGATTTTCCAAGCATTTAATATTGCATCATTTTCACTTTATGCCGATGGTGCCCAAACTGTTCCCCTTGCTATAAGCGGAATGGTCACTCTTCTTCTATATGGTTCATTTATATATGGGATGATTCAACGGTCAGACTGGTCAGTCAGCCCGATTACGCTCTATATGATGACTTCGCTGTTTCGTTCAGGTATAGCTCCTATATTTCTCGTTGCGGCTTACCATCAAGGTTTTAGCAGGGAAATGTTATTTGTTTTCTTTGATCCTCAAGAATATATTGGAAGGGGCTATTTACTTCTTGTTACTGGGGAATGGATTTTTCTGGCGGGTTATTTTTTCGTTGAGTCTAACTTCAGAAAACTCTCAAGGAACTATTCTTTCAGCATTATGGAAAATCCACAATGGATATTAAAAACAGGCTTAGGTCTCATTATTTTAGCCTGGATACTACGCCTTTTATTTTCATTTGATCTCGACATTAGTAGCATTGGCAGAATATTTGATATATTCCGTAACTATTCTTCAGCAGCAGGCATTTTTTTTATATTACGGTCATCGAGGGATCAAACAGGATTTAATAAGCAGAAAATAATTCTTATCTCAACACTCCTGATTATCGCAGAACTCACTTATTCCCTTCAGAGTTATATGAAATCAGATACGATCATTGTGCTATTACCAATATCTATTTACTATATCAATCAATTTACCATTCGTGGCATCCGCCCCAGAATAAGTTTGAGGCGCATCTTGCCGATTACCATTATAGCCTATTTTTTAATAATGGTACTATTTCCTTATTCTCAAATCAGACGAATGGCGTCGTGGCAAGGAACAACTCGCTTAACGAATGTGAAGGTTATTCCTTATCTTACCGAAGCACTTTCTGCTTCCATCCCCGGCACCGCTGAGTTTAAGGCTGGTCACGAGTTCCCCGACAAAGGTGTCTGGTCTTTTTTTTCACGCAATGAGTGGATCACCATTGCAGCTTGGGCGGTCAGCCAGGTGGAAAGGGAAGGAAATATAGCTGGAAAGACGCTAAAAGATGGTCTTGTCGGAATTGTTCCTCGCATCTTCTGGCCAGAGAAGCCGCTTATTGCCTCTGGTCGTGATTTTGCAGTGGTTTTGGGTCAAGCCAAGTCGTTTGAAACCGCGACTACCTCAACAGGATTAGGGCTGGCAGCTTCATTATACTGGAATGGGGGAATACTGTTGTTTGTTCTTGGCATGTTCATTAATGGCATGTTGCTCAGCAAAACTTGGCAGATATTTCAATCTCATATCTTCACCAATCCTATCGCCATGATTGTATATATGATGTTATTGCTTGGATCTCTCATGCAGTTTGCAGGCGCATTCGATGGAAATATAGGCTATTACGCCTACATATTTATTGTATTATATCCTTTGATGCGAGTATTCCAAGTATTTAGAGGTAAACCAATCAATAGGACAAGTGTAGACACTGCCAATATGGCTATCGCAGGATAATAGAGATACATTGCAGGGTCGACGGAATTGGATAGGGAACTCATAATGAATTATCGCACTCGCATTTACGAAAATTACGCCTCCGGTTTCCAGGATGTCCATCAGGAATTTGATGTTGTCGCAGCGGCGCGTGCGGGAAAGGTGTGGGATTATTACTTCCGTGATTGGCTGCCGGAACGAAAAGACGTCTCTATCCTGGATGTAGCCTGCGGAAGCGGGAAACTGCTCCAATTCTTCAAGCAGCGCGGGTATACCAATCTCACTGGTGTTGATATTAGCCCGGAGCAGGTTCAAATTGCACGGCAGGTACTCACGAATGTGATAGAAGCCAACGTTCTGGACTTTTTGGAGATACATTCTGAGGCTTTTGATTTGATTACTGGGCTTGATATTATCGAGCATCTTAAGAAGGACGAAGCGCTCAGATTCCTTGATGGCTGCCATGCTGCGTTGAAACCCGACGGACGTTTAATACTTCAAACAGCTAATGCAGAAAGCCCGTGGGGAGCTGATCATCGTTATGGTGATCTCACCCATGAGATTGGCTTTAATCCTAATGCTTTGACTCGTATTCTACGCCTGTGCGGATTTGGCGGGATTAGGGCGTGCGAAGCGGGACCGGTACGGTGGGGATACAGCATCAAGAGCTCTATCCGCTATTATTTGTGGCAAATAATCCGAGGCGTATTAAAGTTATATAATCTAGTAGAAACCGGTGGAACCGGTTCGGGAATATTTACCAGAATATTTCTCATGACCGCAAAGAAACTGCAATGAAATAGGAGATTCAAGTATTGTGGCTGATCTCTTACGTATATTGTATTTAGGCGCGCTCTGGCAAGGTGGCACAGCATTGCAACGCATGAACGCCTTACGTGATTTGGGACATCATGTAATAGGGATTGATTATACAGATCATAAGCCTGTAACTGGAGTAAAACGATTTATACATCGTTGCAGTGGGAAGCTATATAGAATGGGATTTAATGCCTTCAGCAATAAAGAACTGGCAAACGAGAATTTCAGGATCATTGAGTCGATACAGAAGAACCAGTGGGATATAATTTGGATTGATAAGGGATTAACCATTGAGAGGAATACCTTACACACTGTTAAATCTTTACAGCCCGGCTGTATGATAGTGGGCTACTCCCCCGATGATATGGCACAGAGGCATAACCAGTCAACTCAATTTATTAACCATTTAGCGCATTATGATATTTATTTTACCACGAAATTTTATAACGTAATAGAGCTTAAACAATTAGGATGTCAACGGGTTTACTTTGTTGATAAGGCATTCGACCCGCACACACATAAACCCATTGAGATCTCTGAGGAGGATCGTAAACGGATTGGAGGATCAGTAGGGTTTATAGGAGGTGCTGAACGTGAACGAGCTGAATCCATGCTTTATCTCGCTCAAAACGGTATTGAAGTTCGTATCTATGGTAGTGGGTGGGGAAAGTACCAAAACATCCATGACTTGCTAAAGATAGAAAATCAGTCTGTTTTTGGGAGCGACTATACCCGGACTATTTGTTCATTTGATATTGTTCTTGGATATTTAAGAAAAGTTAACAGGGATCTTCAGACTTCAAGAAGCATAGAAATACCCGCCTGCGGGGTCTTTATGCTGGCCGAGCGTACTGATGAGCATATGGCTTTGTTTGAGGAAGGTAAAGAGGCTGAGTTCTTTTCTTCGAACGAGGAGTTGCTTGAGAAAGTCCAATACTATTTGAATTATCCGGATGAGCGCAATCGTATTGCTGCTGCTGGCCGTGAGCGCTGCCTCAAAAGCGGTTATAGCAATCAGGATAGACTTGCTAAGATGCTTGATCTTGCTGCTTTGGTCAGATAATGCAGCGCATAATGCAATTAATCAGTCATGTCCTCCGGAAAAAAGAGAGCTTATCCGGTTGGCGGGGCGCTAACGCTACGTCGCAGAAAACAACCTTGATAACCGGGCACAAAAGATTATTGATCATTACTATCGCGCGGGGCCGCCGATCATATGAAGCCGGATACCTCGGCCCGCTAGCCACTATGGAACATCTTGCATGAGGATAACCTACTACCACCGCCGTCTCAAAGTCGGTTACGATAGCATGGAGCGAATATTTCGGCAGGTCCGCCGGGCGCTACCGGACGGAATGGTGGCCGCCGTTGCTATCTCCAAATTCATCAGCGAAGGGCTCGTCCGGCGACTCTACAACATTCTGGAGGCCCCGTTCAGGCAGGGGGATGTTAACCACATCACAGGCGATGTACATTATCTGGCCTACCTTCTGCGCAAAAGGAAAACCATCCTGACTATTCACGATTGCGGCCATCTTCTGCAGCTGAAAGGAATAAAGCGGAGCCTTTTCACCTTTTTCTGGTACCGGCTTCCAATGGCACGGTCCGCCAAGGTGACGGTGGTCTCCCGTTCGACCAGACAGGCGCTTGTGAAGCACGTCCGATGCGATGAGGACACTATTGAGGTCGTCCCTGACTGTATCCCCGACGGATTTCAGGCCAGCCCCTACTCCTTTAACAGCGTCCAGCCACGGATTCTACAGGTTGGCACAGGCCAGCATAAAAACCTGATCATGGTAGCCCAGGCCCTCGCTGGCATACCGTGCCATCTGCGGATTATCGGCGAGCTTTCGGCGGAACAAACCGAGGCGCTCTCCGCTTACGGTATCGACTATTCTTCGGCAGCCAACCTGGGGGACGATGAGGTCGCCGCAGAGTACCGCGCCTGTGATATGCTGGTATTCGCCTCCACGTATGAGGGATTCGGGCTCCCGATCCTGGAGGCGCAGGCAACAGGCCGCCCACTGGTGACCAGCAACCTCCTGTCGATGCCGGAGGTGGCCGGGAAGGGGGCCATACTGGTTGACCCCTACGACCCGGCCTCGGTGCGCGATGGTATAAAGGAGGTGATCTCCTCGGCCTCCACCCGGGAACAGCTGATAGCTGATGGACTGGAAAACATTCAGCGCTTCACTCCTGAGATAATCGCCGACCACTATTTCCAACTGTACAAACAGATTATTGGCAAAGTGCAGTGATGGGGCAGGAACAACATGATTACTGTTCATCTCCATTGAGGTTCAGTAATCAAGAAAAAATAAATAGTATCCTACTGACCGGTTGTGCAATGCTGATGAGGGGACTGGTTCGATGAAAATTGTCTTCTGCTGGCCATTGGCAACCGGGTACATTTCAGCATGCTGGCGTGAGTTGGCTGCACGAGAGGGAATCGATCTCTTTGTCCTTGCCTTTGGTTCTTCTGAAGGTTGGGATTCCGCGTTCGATATCAGCGATATGATGGAGGTCATTCCACATCGCCTTTTAACTGGTCATGAACAAACCGACGCCGAACTGATCCAGAAATTGGTATTGGTGGAACAGCCAGACGTCGTTTCGATTAGTGGTTGGTTCCACTCGGCATACCGTGACCTGGTTTTCGACCCCGCTTTTGTCGATACGCGCTTCATACTCTCCATGGATAACCCACGGCGGTACACCCTTCGCCAGACCTTGGCGAAGTTCAAACTTCGCCGATTTTTACGCCGGATAGATAGTGTTTTTGTGCCAGGAGAACGCAGCTGGCAACTGGCCAAGTTTTTTGGAATGGAAGAGGGAAAAATCAAGCGGGGCTGCACTCACGGAGTGGATTTTACGCGATTCTCCCCTGTTTATAATGAACGAATGGCCGTGCATAAAACCTGGCCTCGCAGATTCTTATTCGTCGGGCGCTATGTTGATGAAATTAAGGCTATATCAGTTTTACTTGACGCATACGAAAAATACAGGAGCCAAGTTACTGACCCATGGCCGTTTTCCTTTTGCGGCATGGGCCCCATGGCCGAGAGAATCAGGCGTACAGAAGGTGCAGAGGATCATGGATTTCAGCAGCCCGACAGTTTGAAAGAACACCTGCGAGACAGCGGCGTATTGCTTCTGACGAGTTATCGCGAAGCTTGGGGGCTAACAATCTTGGAAGGATGCGCGGCAGGTCTGCCAGTCATAAGCTCAGAAGCGTGCGGAGCAACCGTGGAATTGACCCGACCTTTTTACAATGGTCTCATTACACCCACAGGAAACATGGAAGCCCTGACCCAATCCATGCTATGGATGCATAACAACCGCGAGAAACTGCCAGAAATGGGCCGTCGATCCATCGGAATGGCGGCACCATATTCGGCTGAGTGTTGGGCCGACCGAGTGTTGAATGCTGTGGAAGAAATATTATGAGGGATACTCGCCAGCCGCGGTTGACCGAAAATAGGAAGGGATCACGATGAATGGAGAAATAAGCGGGGCAGACCATATCTTGCCTATACATATTGCTGATGATGAATTGACTCCCTGGCAATCGGCTAAGGAGGGTCGTTTCAACTGGGTCCAGGGACGTGTGCATTACCTGCCCAGAGGAAAGGGGTGGGTACCTCGAAGACTGGGAAGAACTATTTTCAGGAATACAAAAGGCCTTATTCGGATTTGGAATGGCGTCCTTCTTCCCGTGAATCCTGATAGCCTTGAACTTTACATTGCCCTGGCTAACGCTCAAGGTTGCGTTGTGACGGAAATGTGCCAGCGAGTGCTTAATCCTAGAGATTGCTTTTTCGATATTGGCGCAAACATTGGGTCCATATCGCTTGGTTTGGCAAATGCCCTCAAAGACCAAGTGCACATTCATGCTTTTGAACCACAGGCCATTTTGGCCCGACACATCTCCATTTCCGCCACGCTCAACGGATTTCAGAATTTATTTGCATATCAGACCTTGGTTGGTGAGGCAGAAGGCGAGGCCGATCTCTTTGTGCCGGACGACTTATCACGTGCCTCCCTTATACCAGAGTGGAACCCATCTCAAACATTGAAGCCAGTCCGGTGTCGCATGATAAACATTGGCCGTCAAATACAGGTGGGTGCCCTCCCTCTCCCAGACGTTATCAAAGTTGATGTGGAAGGGGCCGAGATTCAGGTTTTTAAGGGGATGGAACACGTCATCCGCACACGCAATCCTGTCCTTGTATTCGAGGTGATTGAATCCGGATCAAATCAATTTGGCATGACACGTTCGCAACTTTTTGAGTATCTAGGTTCCCTTGGAGATTATGAGTTCTACCGACTCGGGGCAGATCCCCAGGGAGACGAACTGATTGTGAAGATTGATAACGTCACCCTTGGATCGAATGACCATAATTTTCTCGCAGTTCCGGCAAAGAACACAGAAATGCGGAACCGTCTTGGAGTCTAAGGCCATATGTCCGCACAAATCATAGCATGTGATTTGAGAAGCATATGTCTGGGCGTATAGTAGGGACTGCGGTATCGCTGCAATGCCGTAGAGGGTGGTGATCTCCGTTAATCCATATTTGAGCAAATGCCTGAACGATTAATACATATCATCTTTTTTGCCATTTGCCTCGCGCAGTTGTGGTTGCTCAGCCGGAGAGGCGAATCATGCGAGTAGCTGTTGATGCGGTGGGCATTCGTGGCCACGGTGGGGCGGCGGTACTGGAGGAGCTGCTCCATTGGCTGCCGGCTGTGCGCCCCGAGTGGGAGTGGTATGTATTCCTGCTCAAAAGGCGATTGAGGGAATTCGACGACCCCACAGTACCCGAAAAGGTTACCCTTGAGGAAACAGTAATGGGAAATGGCGGTCTGGGACGACTGTCCTGGGTGAATC
>SDBS01006369.1_pt1 | contig 11489 bp, 21 predicted proteins | sample 2277091 | NCBI WGS metagenome assembly SDBS01 (sample SAMN10404972, study PRJNA504765) | marine sediment metagenome | isolation source: marine sediment core GS10_PC15, 163 cmbsf | place: Arctic Ocean: Southern Knipovich Ridge | collected 2010 | reverse complement strand
GACCTGGAGGTGCATCGACCCTCCTGGTCTGCGCTCGGCCAAGGCCATCGCCTTCGGGAACAGCTTGGGATGAAAGATGAGCTTCACGGCGTCCTGCTGGACCTCGGTGGACTGCTTGAGCCCGATGGTGAGCTGCCGTTCGAGACGTAGGGACTCGGAGGGGAGCCATTGGACGAGGACCTTGAGGGTGGCGATGTTCATCTGGGGAAGTCCTTTGATGCTTGGGGGCTCGGGGAGGGTAGCACGGGGAGAACTATGCGGCGAGCGGGACAAAAATTCCATGCTCTTGTTAGTATGGGGGCCTAGAATCGTTCAGGCTTACCTAGTCTGCGTCTTTTAGACTTCCTACCTACAGGGTAGTAATAGTAGGTGCTATAGTACAGACTCGTGTTGTATAAGAGAAACTCTGAGGCCATACTAACAATGACCACGACTCCCGAAGCCCCAATTTTTACCGACTGGCTCCAGGCTCAAGGCTTGGCCCCCTCCACGACGGAGCAGTACGTAAAGTTCGTCAAGGCAGCCGTCCCCTACGTCCTGACGCGCTTCGACGATCTCGACACCATCAACGCCTACCTCAGGAAGTTCTCGGGCTCCAGTGCCTCCAATCGACGCAGCGCCCTGATGAAGTACCGCCAGTACCTCGGAATCCAGAAGGCGGGGGACGCCAAGAAAGAGGAGATCACGAAGACTCTTGATGTCTTTGGTGAGTATCTGGACATGCAAGGGCTCTCTATGTCGACGGCCAACCAGTACGTCTCCCGAGTGGCAGCCCTTCTTCGCTGGCTCGCACGACGAGAGCATCCTTCGGGGGAAGCCTTCCGGGCACATATCCGTTCGATGTCGACACGGGCCCAAGCATCTGCCGCTTGGAAGCACTACTGTGCGCTCGGTCGAAGTTCTCCCAATTCTGTCCTGTGGGACCCGGTGTGGGGTGACTTCAATACCCAGCGATCCCGGCAAAAGGACATCGCCCCTGCGGCCATTGCTCTTCTCCGCCAGGCCAAGAGGTGGAGATGGCTGATCAAGCGTATCCATGAGGCCACTTGGGACGACGTGGTGTGGAGCCCGGATGGCGTCTCGGCCTCCATTCTTGCCTACCCCGGGGTGTCCAAAGCCTGCTTCAACTACATCCAGATCAAGTACATGCAGGCCCACCGGGAGCAGGCCGCCCCCGACCACGGAGGGGTCCCCTTCATTGAGGTGGGCCACCGGACGGGGAGACGGGCACCGCTTCGCGTTATTCAGTCCATCATGGCTGGAGGGAAAAATGAAGGTTGAAGGGACGATGGAGGAAGCGGCAGAGTTCAGAAATCTCAACCGCTTTGAGAGCTGGCTTGGTGCCCACGGTAGACGCCCTCAAACCGCAAAGAGCCATGCTGCCCGGATGCGGCACCTCTTTGTGGTCTTCGACGGTAACGAGGACGAACTACACAGTCAGGGGCTGGGCTACTTCCTTCCCATGGGGAAAACGGGGAGAAAGCCCTACCGGGGTAGCGTCAAGTTCTACATCCAAGCCGTCGAGGAAGGTGTTCCTCTGATCTGGTCCGACGACTGGAGAGACATGGCCAGGATCCCCAACTACGAGAGGGGAGAAAATACTCTCCGTCCGGCTTGACCGGATTTGGGGAATCGGATAGGCTGGGCGTGCAGGTAGAACCGGCAGAGGATGAAGCGATGACCACTTCCTGTCCGATATGTGGCAGAGATATCGTTGAGCGCCGATGGGCACCCAATGGAACCGCGGTATTCATCGAGCGCTACGAGTGTGGCTCCATGTACCTATACGGCGCACCGGCAGACTGGGGACCGCTGTTTGGGGGCGTGATGATTGGCGGCGACGTCAGCGGCAGAGACAATCACGTATTGCCCTGCCCAAAAGCACCCCCCGCAGAGGACACCGCCAAGTGAGTGACTCGTCCCCCAAAGCGCCAGCCTCTTGGACTGGCCAGTACACCTACTGGGAGTTGAAGCCCGGAAGGTGGAACCAACCGGGGCGTCCTCCCGAAATAGTTCTTGAAGCATCCAACCGGATCGAGGTTCGGGTCCGACAGTGGAAGGAGGGTGGGGACTACTCGTACGACGACGAGACCACCTACTTCGAAGACATCCATTCAGCGGTTCGCTACGTCGAAGAAGAACTCGTCGAGCATCTTGGCCTGTTCCTCGATAAGCCGCTGGAAGCGCTGGTCAAGCCGGGGGCATTCAGCGATCATCCTGACTTCGGATATGCCGGATTGCCGGGGGGAGCAGCGACGAGGAGTCAAGGGGGGAAGACCTCGCACGGTGCCAAGGCAATGGCAGACACCGTCGCCACACTGACGGAAGCCCTCAAGACCGAACGGCTGCTCGGGTTGAAGCAGATCGCCGACTTACAGGATCGCCTGGACAAAGCGCAAGAACGAATCGAGGGGCTCAAGGACAGCACCGTCGTATACCGGGAGGAGTTGCTTGCCAGTGTCCAAGAGATGAAGGACGAGCTTCACGAGAAAGCACGGCTGTGGGAGGGAGTGGAAATGGCACGAGAAGGACGAGGTGGACGGGGCTCACGGGACGGCAAGGTTGTGGCCGGGTTGCCGGTCAACTGGGACACCGAGCCTTATCGGTGGGTACACCGTGTTTGGGCCGACAAAGAGGCCTACGAAGAGGCCTACGAAGTCCATCAGGCCAACGTTCATCGGTACACGGTGGAGCAGGGCTACCACATGGCACCCGGGGCATGGACTGTTTTTCAGATCGACGTGGACGGCGACAAAGAAATCCTTGGCTGGGACCACGACTGGCACATCGCAGAGGATGCCGCCATGTGGCTCCTTCGCGCCGAACTCGAAGGAAAGGAGTTCACCAACACCTACCAAGCCGTTGCGGTGAAGGCCGGGTTGGAGAAGTTCCTCAAGAAGGACGAAGAGCGTCCTTGGGCAACCAACCCCAAGAACAGCACAAGGATGATAGCCCTCAGTGGGAACTGGACCGAGATCGAGGGAGACATCTACCTCCGTCTTCCCTTCGAAGGCCCCAAAGATTGCTACCCCATCCGAGTATCTCGGAGAGAAGACGGCGACTTCCAGATCGAGGACCGGATCACCGACGTCATCCATGTCTACAAAGAACCGATGAATATCTTGGACCTTCTCACAAGGCTCGTGGGTGAGCACGGCGTTTTGCACACCGAGGCCACTTGGTCTCTGGTGGAAAAGTTCGTCGACACTGAAAAAACAGCAGAAGCAGGAGAAGAGAAGATGTCCAACGACGTGTACTGGGCCCTCGATGGGAGTGCTCTGGGAGTCTTTGACCCGGATATTCCCAGGTGCATCTACCGCATTTCGTGCATGGAGAGCGCAGAGCCCCCCGCCTGGTTCATCATGCGTACCTCCAGGGGAGTAGACACTACCGCCCTGGACCTCTCAGCCATACCCTACGCATCCCAGGAGGAGGCAGCCGCTTTCCTCCAGAAAGGCATCAGGGCCGACCACGGCACCCTCTGGACTTTCACCAACCACTACAACGACATCCTCAACCCCTTGAAGGAGGGAACCATGGATACCAACGACGAAGGGACCGGGATGCTCGGTTCTCTCATGAACGACGCCACCATCAGCATGGTCTGGGAGGGCCTGTCCGAGGGCTCCCTGATCGTCTCGGCCATGACCGTCCAGGTCATCCTGCGGAGGATCGCCCGCAAGCTCGTTGAGAAGAAGCTCGGCAGGAAGTACCTCGACGCAATGGACGACAAGCTGGTCAAGGGGCTCACCGATCTCGCGATGCCCGCAGCCGTCCACTTCGCTATGACCCACGCCCCCGGAAAGTCCCTGGTCCCGGGCGCCGACAAGGTCGCCCTGGTCTGTGGGCTGGCCTTCAAAGGCCAGGTCATCAAGCAGGGCATGCAGGTCACCGAGATCGCCATGGACTGGGCGGCCGAGATCCTGCCCGAGATCTTGGAGCTGCAGGCCGAAGGCGAGAAGGTGGTGAAGATGATCGCCGAGCAGGTACCGGACCTGGCTGCCGAGATGGATAAGGCCGCTGGGCGAACTGGCGGAAAGGAGTTGGAACTGGTTCGAGAGACGGTCGAGGTGGAAGAGGTAAAGGCGAAGTCGGTTGGCGGGGACGGGGAGTAGGCCATGGGCTGGAGCCAACTCCCAGAGAATGAGGTGCGGACGGTTGAGGCGTCCCGCTTCGCGACGCAGGCCGACCTCGCCAAGTTGCGGGCGGAGATCACCGGTACCGAGGACACCAGCAGGTTCCTGGAGGGGCTCGATGGGAATACCAAGCAACTCAACATGAACTTCCAAGAAGTGGGTCTCCAGATCGGCCTCCTCTTCTGCTGTGTTCTCATCATCAGCTTCGGTGGCTGTCTGACTGGGTTCAACCTGGTAGATCGCATCCAAGCCCTCGAACAAGCCGCTGAAGCCCCTATCCCCTTCACCACTCCAGAGGAGGTCTCCGATGAGCAATGAAGCCAAGGGCAAGTTCTGTCCATTGCGTGCGATTGCACAGGCACCGCTCGTGGTCGCCCTTGCAAAAGAGCGCACCCGGATCATCGGCGAAGAGTCCGAAGAGGTAGGAGAGGAGTGGGCAGTCAACATCGTTCAGACAGCCAAGGAGCGGCTGGTCTACGGCTCTGACTGTCTCGGGTCGGACTGTGCGATGTTCATCATCACCGACAACGGGAAGAGGCTCCAGCAGGTGGGGAGGGAAACGCAGTCTATCCAAACGAAGCCTCCCTATGGGGCCTGCGGTCTAGTTGGACAAGGCGTCATGGTCGGGGACAGTGAGTTCATCGAGCCCGACGCGTTCCCGGATCCCGCGTGGACCGGAGAACTGTGGAAAGAGGAAGAGGAGAAGACCGATGACAGCGACTGAGCCAGACCAAGACCTCCGTGCAATCGACGCGGCTATTGCCGAGCGCTTGTTCGGCTGGAAGCGGTACCGACATCCCCTCGACCAGTGCCACATCTTCTTGGGATCCCCGGACCGCCTCGAAACGGAGTGGCTGACTGCCGAGCCGCTCATCTCGGTGGGCCCTCGCGTCCCGCACTACAGCACCGACTGGAACGGGGCCATGAAGGTCCGGGACGCGATGGTCGGAGAGGAGGGAAAGTGGGATTTCTTCCAGGCGGTCCTCATAGGCGTTGTCGTGGACCAACGCGACGTCGATCACCTGTTCACACAGGCAACGTGGGCACACGTACAACCAGTCGACATATGCAAAGCAGCCCTCGCGACCCTCGATTCCCTGGAGACCTCGTTATGAGCCGTGAACTCAAGAAGTTCGCGGGGCTGGTCTTCGACCTGACGGCCCATCTGGCGTGGGAGACGGGTGTGTCGAAGGGCATGGGCAAAATCTCTCTGACCAACGAACTCCATAGGGTGAACTGGGGGCACTGGCCCTACGACACAGTCTGGGCGCTCAGCCCGGCCATTGCGCTGGGCAATCGTACGGTTCGTCTAGCCCTCGGGGCGTGCCACAGAGGTCATGACTTCATTGGCGATCATGTTGTCTGTGTCTTCATCGACGGCAAGCTCGATGTACCCGGAGGGCGCTATAGCCGCTGGACAGTACCTTGGTGGTGGTCATCGCACGTAGCGAGGAGCCTCATCCGCGGCAACGGTTTCCCCCCTCGTGGCAGCAGCGAACGAACGCGCCTCATCGAGGATGCTCGCGTCAAGCTGAAGACGGAGTTCAAGGCCAAAGCGATGGAGAAGATCGACTCGGAAGGGGCGTTGTCTTTGGTGGTTTCTGACTCTGAAAAAGGCGGGGAGACGGGATGATCAAAGTATGGACCCAACCAACCTCCCAAGACCTCCGGGGCAACTGGCGCCGAGTGACCGTCTGCATCAAATGTCACGCCGTGATGGGGCTCATCTCCTGGGAAAATCTCACTACGTGGACATGTACAAATGGCCACTACGCGCCGTGTCCGGATTGTGGGCACTTCAAACCACCAACACGAGAAGAAGAGCCCGAACGGGTCGTCCTCGTGGACCACTACACCCGCGCGACCGCCCGCTGGGTCGACGACTCGACTTGGTGGAAACCGTGGACGTGGATGTGGCGTACCGGCCACTGGGAGTTGAAGGACGGCTCCTGGTTCCCACCCGACGATGACGACAAGAAAAAGAAGACGAAGCCGCCGGAGCCTGTCGAGGAGGAGACTCCTGAACTCGGACCCCAGGGCGGTCAACTGGTTGGTGAAGCCTGATGAGCCAATCAACCGATGCGATCTTCTTTTTCGGCTTGTGTTTCTCCGACGAGGACGGCCCTGACTTCATGTGGGAACACCACATCATCGAGGGGGGTGAGTTCGACGGAGTCTGTGCCGGCTGCGACGCCCAGCGTGAAGAGATCGAAGTCCAAGACGACCTCTGCGACTGGCATGGCAACTTCGAGAGGTTTCACCGACGGTACGGTAGTACCCACGGTCTGGAGTTCGGCATCCACTGCACCGACTCGGCCCCAATGCTCTACGTCGCTATCAGCGAGACCCTGGAAGCCGCACGACGGGGATTCCCGGTCCAGATCCTCGTTCACACCGATGTTGCCATGCCCGACCTCGACAAGGATGAGGTGAAGAGGCGGAACGGCCTGCTGCGGAAGTTCTGCGAAGAAGAGGATCTCGACTTCGACGGTCTCGGGGACAACCTCGGCTGGTGGCTTTGTAGCTACTGGGAGGCCTGATGCCTGATCGGGCCAAGTACAAGAAGCACCACAGGATGCTCCTGAGGGAAGGTTGGCTCTGCATCAAAGGGACCCGCGCCTACGAGATCTGGGTCTCCCCAGACAGCAAAGACTACTTAACGCTCAGCATGCCCAACGGTAGGGGTGACCCCTACGAAGAGGCCGAGCTGATCGAGCAGATCCTCAAGACGAGAGATCGCCTTGACGAGACCGAGACCGAGACCGAGACCGAGACCGAGATTGAAAACACCAAAGAAGAGAAGGAGACACCTATGTCCGCAACACCCCAGACCGAGATTGAAGCCCCCTACCACGTCGACCGGACCACCGACGCCACCAGCCACTCCGTACAAGTTGGCGATCTCGTCGCCAAGGGCTTCAACGCCTCGTTCAACAAGAACACGAAGAAGCGCCGTTGGGTTGTATACCTGGAAGCCCTGGTCAACGGGAAGCGGGAGAAGGTGTTCAGTGGTTCCCTAACCGAGAAGGACATGATCACCTGGATGGTGGTGTGGCTCGACGCACGCGTGCAGATTGGGAAGGCGCCTGCTGCTGCTGCGGCGCCCGAGCCTGTAGTGGTCAAGCCCGTGATCACCGAGCCCGGTGTTCCCATGGCTCTGGCCACCGCGGACTATGCCCAATTGGAAGACTTCCAGCACCGTCTGGATACCCCCGAGGTCCGCTTCCTTCACGGTGAGGTGACAGTGGCCGACGTGTTCTCAATGGCTATCAAGCGGGGACTGGCAGCGATGACAGAGGAGTTGGGGAAGAAATGATGTCGACAGGCCCCCAACTCCAAAAGCTACTGAAAAGCCTCACCGATATCGCCCCTCCCGAAATGGAGGGCACCCCGACACTGCGCATTCACGTCTGGGCTTCGGGCAGGTTTGAGGTTCTCGCATTCCGTGATTACCTCGATCGCAGTGGAGTCCGACACGCCTGGGAAGTGATCGGGCATGGAAGGACTCTCAAAGAAGCCGCCAAGAACGCGCTGGATGCTGGCTGGTACGAGGCACGTAAGGCGCTGATTGCGCTGGAAAGGCTAGCCCTCGCTGACGCTGTGGTTGAGGCGGCGCGCCTGAATGTCCCCGGGTTTAAGAATAGAGCGTTTGACGATGCCCTCACCGCCTACGACACCGCCACCAGCGAGCAGACCGATGAGTGATCTGAAGCCGCTGACGCCTGAGGAGCGGGCCACCGCCCACGATAGAGCAAAGGAATCACCACCGCACAGCCTCATGCTCCGCGCCCTAGCCACCATCGACCACGTAGAGGCGCGACTAAAGAGAGGGACGGCCGCATTCATCAGCCTGGAGCGCATATACAACAAGGTGGCGGCAAGGGCCCTCAAAGCCCAACGCGAACGGGACGAGGCGGTGGCGTTGTTGCGCCGAACCCTAGACAAGGTTGACGCGTGTTGCGGCTGCATCAGGGTACACGAGCCGGGAGAGGTGAGCTGATGAGCAAGACGACAGAAGAGCAAAAGTGGTTCAGCAAGCGCTTGGCCACACTGGTCCACACCCCCGAGGGCTACGTCGCCGAGGTTTACCCCGATGATCTAGAGCGTGGGAAGCGACACGTCGCGAAGAAGCTGAGCGGCGCACTGGCGTGGGTGGTCGAGAAGCTGAAGCTCCACGGCTGGGCCCAAGAACCGCAGAACAGACTCGACCGGACCATCTTTGCCATTGCCAGGGTTGACCTTGCAGGGGGCGACGCTTCGGATCTACACGTCTCGCGGCACCGCCTCACAGCAGAGGGGCTCCAATGCACGATGACGCCCTTCTGCTACCAGTGCGAGTCCGAAGACATCGTGGGCTGGGGGGCGTTGTGTAAGTCCTGTTTGGGGAAGAAGGGGAAGAGAGGCTGATGCCCAACTACCCCAATCCCACAGAGCCCGGCTACTACTGGGCTTGGTACTGCAACATCCCCGTGCCCGTGGTGGTGAGCAGGGTCTTTGGGGAGCTGAGTGTACAGGCCCCGGGAATAGAGAAGAGAGAGCGCACGGCAGACATGGAAGCACTAGACGAGGCGCTATTCGCCTGGGGACCCGAGATCAAACCGCCCAAGCGTGGGGAGAAGACCTGATGGCCAAGCAGCGCGAACGCCTCGACCTCCCCCTCCAGTACCCCGACGTGGTCCGCACATACGTCGAAATCGAATACTTTCCTCTTCGGCCTGCGGGCTACTCGGTCTGGAAGCTCTCGGGTCTCGTACCTGTCCTCATCGGCACCGTCGAACCAGTAGTGCTCCACCGCGCGGAAGGACAGCCCCAGCGCAACTGGTGGCTCGCCAAGGTCAAGGGCGGCTACTTCCAGGACGCGGCATTTCCCCAACGGCGACACGCTGCTCGCTGGCTGTATCAGAGTTGGACGCGTCGGCACGACGGTGCTACTGTATCCGGGCAGGTCGGACTAGACAGTCCGAAGAACAGCAGCAAAGAGGACCCAAGCACATGAGCATGGAGCATTTCAAGGTCAGCGACCTGACGGCCCCCCAGTTGGTGATGGTGCACTGGTTGAGCGACGCCGCGATCCCACACGCCGAAGTCACGGGCAACGAGGCCAAGTCCCTCACCAGACTGACGGAGGTGGGCGTCGTCTACTTCGGGGGGATTTCCTACCACCTCACCCATCTCGGCCAGCACGTCGTAGAGAACACCGAACGACCCGTCCGATCTGGTGAAAGGTCGAGTACCGTCGAGCCAAAAGCGCCGACCCCTCTCCAAATGCTCCCTCCCGAAGACGACGAAACAGGAGAATCTGACGCTCCGGTCGACGCAGGTTCCCTCTTCGCTTTGAAGGGGATCCTCGCCGAGGTCAACATGGACAAGCTCACGGACCTCGCAGAGGCCTATGGAGTGTCGATTGAGGCCGCTCTGGCGGTAGCCGTCAGCAACGAGTTCGACAACAAGCTCGCCAGTCTACGTGACGCAGTGGAGGAAGTCTGATGGCCACAAACGAATGGCTCCGCATTGGCGGCTCAACCAACGAGGGCAACGCCTCCTACTACAGGACCGACGAGATTCAAGCCATCCTCGTTCGCGAGGACAAGCTGGACATCACGATCACGCTGAAAGGAGGTACCACACAGGAACAGAGGTTCGACAATCTGGAGACGCTGAGGTCCTGTGCCACACAACTCCGCGGGCTCTTCAATCTCCCTGGGCCCCCGATGGAGACCGTCGAATGACCAAGCCAGTCAAGAAGTCCCTCCTCATGACCGTTGAAGAAAACCAACGGATGGGCCGCCTCCGACGGCTTGCCAAGCTCGGTACCGTACTCGACCGAGCTGTGGGCATCTTCTTCCGAGAGACGACGGTGGACCGGGCATACGACGAATTCGGCGACATGCTGCCTTCAGATGTCAGACGCGCTTACATCATGACCGCCTTCTCCAATGCGGCAGCGAACGGCGTCTCGCGGAAGGGCTTCTTGCAGGAATGTCAGGCTGCGATGGATGACGCCGCGTTCATTGAGAAGATGGCTGAACGTGCTCGGAGGATGGGCTGATGACCGTCAAGTGGCACGGCTACGAGCAGAAGGAAAGCGCCCACTACCTCTACCCCTGGTGGGTCGAGGATGACGGTGAGTGGTATCGCAGTGACTACGACCTCATAGAGGGCCCCGACGAGGTGCCCTGTTCGCTATGCGCGTGGGATGCGGTGTGGGAGAAGAAGTGGGCAGAGTCTGAAGCCATGCCGAGCAAGGAGGACTGGGCGGAGTTTGAGGCGCTAGAGCAGACGCTCGACGAGACCTTGGCACGTATCGATCGTGAGTTGCCTCTTCCGGTCCCAGAGTTGAAACTCGGACAGGGCTGGTCCTGGCTGCTTCCCGGAGTCGACCCCGAGGCCAGGATCAGGGTGTCCGCCATGATCCTTGCGTTCGACAGGGGGGGTCCCTGCTGGTTTGGGATTGTCCCACCGAATCCGTTGAGACCTGACGCTGCTCCCGGGGCGGCATTAGTGACCGGCGAAGGTAGCCCCTGGCAAGCCCCGGAAGAGAAGGACCCCTCCCCATGAACGACTACGATGAAACCGCCTGCCGCCTCTACGCCACTGAGTACAAAGACCGTACCGAAGACGTCGATTACTACGTCGCCCTGGCCAAGGATGTCGGAGGACCTGTCCTGGAGCTGGGATGTGGTGACGGGCGGATTCTGCTGCCTATCGCTCGTGCTGGGATTGAGGTAACGGGGGTGGACTCGTCCGATGAGATGCTGGGCCGCTTGCAGAAGAAGCTGCGTGAGGAGCCCTTGGAAGTGCGTCACCGTATCGCGATGACCTGTGCCGACCTCAAGGACAGTCACAAACTCGGCTGGCCCGAGTCGCGCTTGATCATCGCCCCCTTCAACCTGCTTTTGCACTTCCACGACCCCGACGACATCGTCACGTTGCTCCAGAGCATCTCTTTGTTTGCAGCCCCCGACGCCATCCTCGCTTTCGACGTCAACATCCTCTCTCCGGGTGTGATGACCTCCTACGGGTCCGAGATGAAAGCCGGACACCGCGTTGCCTACATCGACGAAACCCCCGTGGTCTCGTGGGAAGAAGCGTCCTGGGACCCGGTCAGACAAGCCCGACAAGTTAGGTACGTCTACCAGTGGCCAGATGGACGCACCGAATCTCTCGACTTCGACCTTCGTGTCTACGGAATCCCAGAGCTGGCAGCCATGCTCCACGAGGGTGGCTGGAAGATCGAGGGGATATGGGGGAGCTTCCAGGGGGCAGAGGTTGGGTCCGAGACGACTCGGGTGATTGTGCAGTGCTCTTTGCAGTCGGGGAAGGAGGAGTAGAAATGGCAGACGAAAAAGGGCC
>SDBS01006368.1_pt1 | contig 11490 bp, 7 predicted proteins | sample 2277091 | NCBI WGS metagenome assembly SDBS01 (sample SAMN10404972, study PRJNA504765) | marine sediment metagenome | isolation source: marine sediment core GS10_PC15, 163 cmbsf | place: Arctic Ocean: Southern Knipovich Ridge | collected 2010 | reverse complement strand
GAGTACCGCAACGCTGCGAAGGCGGATTCTCGGACGTATTGAACGACTACGCACGAAACCGATTGATCACGATGCGAAACGGGTCGTCGGTTTCGGCGAGAAGCTCTTCCGCGTACGCGTCGGCCAGTACCGGCTCTTATACGAGGTTGATCGGGAGCGTCGCCTGCTGGGCATCGTGAAGATCGACAAGCGGTCGCGCGCCTACCGTTAGAATCGTCGTTTGTAGTCGCGCCATTCCCTTTTGAGTTCTTCTTCGCTTCTTCCTTGTTGTCTGCCGATGGCGAAGTATTCGTCTTTCGGGATGGTTTCTCGCATACCGGGTTTGAATCGTTGGAAGTAGATGAGGATGAAGGGGAGGAGTGCTGGGAGGAGGAAGGCGAGCCAGGGGTTGATGGGTTTTCCGACGTGGTTGGCCAGTGCCATGGCTTTGAGCTGTGCCTTGCACTCCTCGTCGATGTCGCCCGGCACGCTGAACGCGATCTCCGTGGGTTTGTTGAGCTGGTCGAACTGCCAGACGATGAGGGGGTCCTCCTTGATGACCCGGTAGTTCCCGCCCAGCTGCATTTCGCTCGCGTACTTGGCCATGCATTTCGGGATCTCGATTGGCACGCTGCCGCCGTCGAGGTTCCTGTTCGGGTTGAGGGTGAGGTGGATCTTCGTGTTTTCGCCGTCGAACTCGGTGTTGAGGCCCATCGTGAGTGCTTCCTTGGTGTTATTCCACAGCCCGAGGAGGTCCATGTAGCTGATGCTGAGGATGGTGGCCAGCCCGAGGTCGTCCTCGGTGAGGGTCTTCCCAGTGGCGACCGTGAACTCGACGGGGTCGTCGAGCGACGGGATCCTGAAGGCGAGCACTGGGTCGTCCTCGATGATCGTGTAGTCGACGCCCTGCACGTGGAGGTATTCGGCGCTGCTGGCAACGAGTTTTTTGAATTCTGTGGTGATGGAAACGTTGTGTAGCGGCGTGCCGGCGAGGTTCGTGACCGTGTAACGATAGTGGTTGCCGCTGATGGATGTGTTCACCTGCACCAAGCCTTCTTGCAGGAGTTCGCTGAGTTCCAGGATGGCCGTGTCGTTCTGCTCGAGCACGTTGATGGGCTGGCACTCACTCTTCGTACAACTACCTGGGTTGATGCACAGCTCGTTCTCGCCGCACAGGTCGTTGTCGTTGCAGATGACGACGCAGCCGACAATATCCTCGCACATGCCCTCGATGCACTGCTGGTCAGCGTCGCATTGCCGGCCGCAACCGCCGCAATTCCCCCAATCGGTCAACGGGTCGATGCACTGGTCGCACCAGATCGTGCCGGGCTCGTCAGTGCACTGGCTCCGCCGGACGCAGCTCGCCTTGTCATTGTCCTCGATGCAGGTATGGCGGGCATCGCAATCGTCATGCAGAGCAGTCGTGTGGCAAGCCATATCCTCCCGATACACGTTGTCGTCCTGGCAGAAGTACCTGTACTCCCCACTGCACTGCACTGATGGCGTCCGGCACGCAGGAGGCGCGGGTTGCGTCGTGCACTCTTTGCCTTCAAGCGCACAATCCTTGATGAGCTCGGCGAGATTGCCACAGGTGTCCAGATACCACAGCTCATAGCCGTCGCACGCGAGCTCATTCGTGCGGATGCAGTTCTCGACGCAGTCGCCATCCTTGTCGCAGATGCCATACGCATCTTCGGCGAGTTGGCACCGCTCGCCGTTCGTGTTGTAGTATATCTTCCCCACGTCACAGCACTCGTTCTCAGGATTGCACCGCACCGTCAGCGTCATATCCACCTCGCCGATTTCAGCAGGAGGGGTGAGCGTCTCCACGGTGAACGTCACGCGATGCGAGCCGATATCCGCGCGGTTGGCACGCACCCAAAAGGCTGGATACGTAAAGCTCGTCTCACGCAAATCGTGATCGATCGTGACCTTATACGTGCCCGCAGGGTTGAACACGATATCCATCGTCAGCGACGCACCCTCCAGCATATCCACCGACGACGGCGTGATGATCAACGCGCTGCACACGCGATTCACGCAATACGGCCGGTCAGGAGTGGTGCAGTCCGTCGCAGCGTCACACTCGACGCAGGTCCACACCCCCAGAGCAGTGCACGTGCCGACAGCGCACGCGTCAGGGTCAATCGGATCAGCGACACCATCGCAGTCATCATCAACGCCATTGCATATTTCTGTTGTTACGACGCAATCAGCGACGCAATTTCCTGCGACGCAATGGCCGTCGTTCATGTTCGTAATCGTACACTCGGTGTTGTCAACTGCATCAGCATAAACGCATGAGTACGTAGGACACGACGCGACCTGGCATACTTGAGCGGCGCAATGTCCTGCAGCAGTGCACGCGACGCAGGCCGAACCGTCCCAGTAGCCTGACGGACACACGCACGAACCCCCACTACACGACCGCCCACCGGAACACGCCGTCATGCTCGAATCAACAGCATCCACAAGCGTGTCGCAATCATCATCAACACCATTACAGACCTCTTGAGACGGCGTGCAGGACGAGGTGCACGTGCCGCTCTGACACGTTTCATCGGTACCGCAGCAGACGTTGTTGCAGCAGACGCTCCCGCCGCAATCATTCGGACCCACACACGCGACGCAGCCACTCGTCGTGCAGACGGGCGTCGTGCCGGAACACGTCGCGGTGTCCTGCCAGCAACCATTGCTTTGACAGGTCTGCAACACCTGGTCGGTGCACCGCGTCGTACCGCTCGGGCTGCACAGTGGACTGCACGCGTCACTCACGCACTCATTCCCGTTCCACGTCGTGTCCGGGTTGCACGCGTAGCAGGTCTCCTCAGGGTTGGTGCAATCGCCTGTCACGACATGACTCCCCGCGGGATGCGTCGCCATGCACCCTGGGGTGGCGGCGCACCACGTCACCGCTGAGCAGGTGCCTTGCCCGTCGCACACGCCCGAATTGCACACCGTGCCAACAGGAAGGTTGGTGAACACGCACTGTGCCGTCTCGCAGGAATCAGCAGTGCACTCCTTCAAATCGTCACACGTCAGCTGCGAACACGAACAGCCGTCAAAATCGACCGGCTCGCCAATTGGCGTGTTGGGGCATTGGTCGCTCACATCGGGGACGCCGTCATTGTCGTCATCAAGATCGCAGAGCGGGTCATACGTGCAGGTCTGGGATGGACAAGCGCAGTTGCCTGTACTCGCATCGCAATACGGGTCGCCGTCGAACGAGCACCTGTTGTTACCGACACACCCATCGACGCATTGATACCCGGTACATTGAGAGTCGTCTCCCTCCGTGCACAAACGCCCACCGGACGCCGGACACGCCGCAGGCCACGTCAAGCACCCAGCACACGTCGGGTTCGGACAACCGTTGCAGTGGGTCGGCGGAGGAGCATAGACGAACGCACAATCATCCTGACTGTTGCTCACGCCGTCGCCATCATAGTCGCCGGAAGGGTCGAGGTAGCAGCCTGAGGTGTCTTCCCAATCGCAGGCGGTGGCAGTGCATTCCTGGTTCTTGATGTGGCCGGACGGGCAGCCAGAGCCCGTGGTGCGCGTGTTGCCAACTGGACAGAGCCCGTAGTAGTCGCAATCACTCCAAGAGCTAAGATTGCATCCCCCATAACATGCAGTGTCGTACATTGCGCGTTCGCATTCGCCGCAGTCACCGTAGTTCCACGTGGTACAGGTGGGAGAATAGTCGCACGGGTCGGGGTTGCCGAAGCCAGCCAACGCCACGGGAATGGCGAAGACGCAGAGCGCCCCCAAGAATACCGGCCAGCTCACCCACCTCATAAAGCAGAGAACTGCAGAACGAGGTATTTAAAGGTTGTGCCTCAACGCTCCGTCACCGTCAGGCGGAGGAGATTCAAGTATTGGTGGTCGGGTTCGTCAGCGTCGCAGACGCTCCCATCGTTGTCGCTGTCATTGACGAACGGCTGGAAACCGATCCGGTCACCGCTGAACTCCTGCTGTTCCGCAGCCGTCAGACCGTTGTAGTTGTTCGCAATCTCGTCGAGCGAGTTCACGACAGGGTCAGGCTCGTTCGTACATGTCCACTGGCGGTCGCCAACATAGACGCCAACATCATTCACATTCCAGATCCGCTTGATCACATCCGGTCCGGGATGTGTGGTCTGGCTGAAGGGCGAGCCGTTGTCGAGGACGTGGATGTACACGCTGATGTCGTATTCTGGCGTTGTCGTCTCGTACACCTGCCATTGCTGGCTTCTGCCATCGCTTGTGGCGTTGTTGACCGGGGTGCCGCGGATGTTTGCGTCGCCCTCGCGGATCAGCGCGGTGATGCTGCTGTTCGGTCCAAGCTCGCTGAGACCGAACAGGCCGGGGACGTCGGTGTGCTGTCTCGTGCTGTTCGGCAGGTAGGTCGCGGTCGCGTTGCGCGCATCCTGAGCAGCCGTATCGCGGTAGACGTAGTCGACAATCGCGCCGTTTGCGCCGGCCGTCACGTCGAAGTTGTACCGTTCGCCCGGTCCCTTCACGGTGTTGTCCCCGAGCGTCGTCCCGGCCGGGAGGAGCTGGACCGGTGCGCCGTAGCTCTGGAACTCGCCGCCTTCACTGCTGTTGTAGATGTTCGCCGTGGTGATCGGGTCCGAGAACGGAATGCCACTCAGATCGGTCGTGGTGATGAGGAGGCGAGCCTTGCCCCGGGCCTCACTGCCGAAGAGCGCCCCATAGACGTCTTCGATGCCGAGGGTCTCGCCAGGCTGTATCAGGTACGTATGCGTCGGGTCACCCGCGGACGAAGACGTGTCGTGGGACGTGCCCTGGAGCGTGACCTGAATCGCCTGGTCATAGGGGTTGGTCATCTTGAGGTCGCTCATCCACCGGCTGCCGTGCTTGCCGTTGTTGTTTGCGATGAGTTGGATGATTTGGTCGGCACTCGCCAAGGACGGCACAAGGGACAGCAGCCCAAGCGCGGCGCCGCCAATGCCGAGCGCTGCGGCGTTCTTCACCCGCTGGAACACGCCGGGACGCCGCGCCTCGGTCGCGACGATGTCCTCCAAGGACTCTGCGCGAGCCTCGGGTTCGTTGGGCTCGTTGGATCGAGCCATGAGCTGGTTGAGAATGTTGGAATCGGGACTTGTCGCCATGCAATGCACCTCTGCAGGGCACCGAGACGTTCCCCTATTTAAATCTTTCGGTTGAAGACTACTTATGAGTGGTGAAACGAGGCGATTCACGGAAGGGAACCGCTCCAGGGACATCCAATGGCCATCCTGCCGAAAGGTCTCACCGAAAGCCTTAAGAACCCCTACCGGCGAGCTCGCCAGTATGTGGAAAAGCGCGATGATAGGGGTTCGGAGGGTCGGCGTGAATGGACCGATTCCCTATTCGATGCTACCGGTCAAGTACCTGACCACCGCAGAGACTGAGGCGCTTTTCCAGGCGATTCCGGAGAGTGCCGTGCGGGATCGGTTCATGCTCGACCTGATCTACCGCCACGGGCTGCGGCGCTTGGAAGCTGCACTGCTTCGGCTGGAGAACGTGCAGGGGGATCGGATCTGGATCGGCCGGGTGAAGAACGGCGTCTCGGGTGAGTACCCAGTCCATCCCTCAACTCAGCGGATGCTTGCCACCTACCTCAAGAGGCGCCGAAACCCAGACAATCCCTTCTTGCTTACCTCACGACAAAGCGGCCATGACCGGCCGCTCTCGGTGTCGACGATCTACAACACATTCAAGAAGTACGCCATTCTCGCGGGCATCTCGCCCGAGAATCGGCACGTCCACGTCCTTCGGCACTCGATCGCCGTCCACCTGATGAACGCAAGCTGGAGCGCAGCCGACGTCCAGGACTGGCTCGGCCACAAATGCATCTCGTCCACCATGATCTACGGCAAGGTCAGCAACAGAAGACGGGAAAGGAACCATGAGAGTACCATCCAATCGCCCGAAATCGCGCGGACCTCATTCAGCTGAGTTGACGAGAATCCACAGAAAGAGCAACTGGGCAGAGCCAAGACCGCTTACAATCATCCAGAGATGAAGCCAACCTCAGATTCTCTCGTCGAGGACACATTTGAGTCGGCGGAAGTGCTGACTCTCATGGACTTTCCCGAGCGGCTCGCGACCCTGCGCAAGAAACGAGGTATGACACAGCACGTCCTCGAGAACCTATCGTGACCTCGGGATCGTAAAACTGAGCCAAGCCAACACCTTCACGCCAATAACCTCCTCGGATTCAGACACTGATGGGGAACGCCGTCTTTTCTCGGACTACAGTGAGGCCGGTGGTGCGATACAAGGCCTACAGCCTTTCCGCAGATTCCGGTGGAGCCATGTCTCCTGGTGTGGATATGGCGTTCTTACGGGTGGGAAGCCGCCTTCGAAGCTCCGAAAACACCGCCGGGTTCTCGTCGCTTCCGATTCGGGAACAGCGAGTCTTCTGGAACCCGCTCGGCGTCCGGATCGATCGTCAAGCTCAGATTCATCCCGAGGGGCGTCCGCGGTCCGCCTTCCCAGGAGTAGGCGATCGCGCCACCATCCAGGCTCGTTGCCCCTTCGGGGTCGTACACCCAGAAATAGAGACCGCCTTCCCAGCTCCCATACTCCTGGATTCGAGTATCGCCGATGAACAGTGCGAGTGGACCCGATGTCGTCGGCAGCCCGCTCATGGCCAAGCGGACCATGTACGCTTCGGTCCAGGACCTCGCTTCACCCCGTGCGTCGAGTGCCTGGACTGGGCGGGCGAGTGCCACCGGCAATACCTCGATGCCGGTCAGTTTAATCTGCGGGGCTGGGGGTGCTGCCTGCTGAGCCGCCAACGGCGCGCTGGTTATGGAGGGTGAGTCGGAGCCACACGCGACTACGACGAATAGCAGTAGGGCAAGCATTGAGTTGCTGCGGGTCACGGTCGCCTCCTACTCGGTGAACTGAATCTCATCGAGGATCATCCACCCCGATGGGCGCTGGTCAAAACGCAGGATGATCCGGGTGGGGTCGGCCAAGTCCTCCCCCTGCTCCGGCGGCTTGAGATCGGCCCAGCGGATCCTGACAGAGGACATGACCGATTTGGGCCGGTAGGCACTGTGGTCAGGGTAGACCAGGCGGGTATAGCTGGAGACCTGGACTTGTGGTCCCGGCACGGTTCCCCAAATCACCTGGACCCGCAGATCCTGGTCGTTGGCGGTCGGGTTGAACTCGTCGGCGGGATCGTTCACCTGCCCGATGCGGAAGCCGAGGTTGCGGTGGTCCCTCCATCGGACCGCAGGCCCGGGATCCAGGTTGACCACCCATTCCGGGGCACTCTCGTCTTTGTAGCCCAAGCCGGCCGCGTCGGTCTGCTGCCACACATCGTAGTCCGCAAGTGCTTCGACCAAAGTAACGTCTTCGTAGGGGTTAAAGGCGCCTGTCACTGAGTTGCCAACACCTGTCAGGGACGCGGTGGTGAGATCGTCGTCGTCTTCCAGGTGATCGAGGAAGGTGCGGTCCTCGTCCTGGTACTGGGCCACCTTCACCACGGTGGACGGAATCGACGCAAAGGTCGCGTCGCCCTTGAACAGCGCGCGATAGGGTGGGAAGCCTTTGAGGGTTACGAACGCCATGGTTGCAGTGTATGTCTTGGCAATCGCCTGTGTCTGCTCCTTGGTGATGGTGGGTGTGGCGCCTCCCAGGGTCTCCCATAGGACGTTGAACTGTGTGTGGTTGGGTCCGTGGACGAACAGCAGCGTCTTGAACGTCTGCGCCATATCGTCGACTGGAAACGCCCTGTCGTAGAAGCGGTGGCCTGTAAATCGGGACACGTCCCCGTCGCGGCTGCCCTGAATCACCAAATACGGAGCGCTGTCGAGCACGAGTTCCTGGTCGAAGGGAAGACTGGCGAGCGGGGCGCTGCTGTCGTTCAGGACCTGGGCGTCGGTGGGTGCGATCGCCACCAGGGACTTGATTCCGAAGCCGAAATTGGAGCTAGGGTTGGTTGGGTCGTGTAGCCACTGGTTCAGTTTCTCGGCCACCGTGACAGCCTCGCCGCCGCGACTGTGGCCCCAGAGCATCACGCGGCTCAAATCCACTTCGGTGAAGAAATCGCTGGCTGGATCCTGGTTCCACTCTCGCCAGAGCTGCAGGTGCCGCAGCAGGACCATGGCGCGGGCGTCGATTTCTCCGGAGCCTGGAACCACGCTGTTGAGGAAGTTCTCGTCCACCGATACGGCGATGATGCAGTGGCTCGCCAGGTTTTCGAGGAGGTAGTCGTAACCGGTCTCGCTCGCATTCAGCGCGCTCGAGTTGCCGTGCACCAGCAGCGCAATGGGATAGGGCCCCGCGCCGGTCGGATGGCGCACGATGCCGTGAATCGGCACCGCGTCCATGCTGTAGGGCACGATGCCCGCCGGGCTGTTGAAGAACGAGCTCACGTCGTAGAGGATCTCGTCGTTCTGACCGTATTCGAATCGTTCATAGGCGCAACCTCCACCGTCTCCCGGGTCGTTGAGGCCGGTGCCGACGTCGACCTGGTAGCCGCTGTTGGACACACAATCGTCGAGCACCTGGATAACGGTGAGCGTTTCCCCCGCCTCCACCGGGCGGGTGAGGGCGATCACCGAGCCGCCGCCGTCACCAATCTCCTCCGTACCGGACAGGATGATGATCCTCGAGCCAGCCACGACGCCAGACAGGTACACCGTGTCATCCCCGGGCTGGGGTCCGATCAAGACCGGCGGCGGAAGCTCGTTGCAGTCCTTTACCGTGGTGGTGGCAGGCGGGCTGGTGTTGCCGCACAGCTCCTGCACGACCTCGACCTGATCAGCAGCGTTCACGGCCGGGTCGATCCGAAAACGCACGTGTCCTGCCGGTGCGCCACCCCCGCCGATAGTGTCGCCGGTGGTCAAGTTGACCGCAGCGATCCTTGCTCCGTTAACCACCTTACTCACGATCAGCATGGTGCCGTTGTCGTACAGCTCGTCGATCACCACTTCCGGCAGGGTAGTGGGAGCGGTCTGGACGTCGTAGCCGATCGAACGATCGCTCACCACGTCGCAGATCTGCGACTCCACGGTGATCTCGTCCCCTTCGTCGAACGCGGGATTCACACCCACGGTCTGCGTTTCGTTCACCCCGGTGCGACTGCCGATCGGCGAGGTTTGCGCGTCCGTGAAAACGCGCACCTCGCCACCCATCGGCAGCTTGGTCGGCAGTGTTGCGACGCCGCAATCGTGCAGAGGCAGCGCCCCGATCTCGGGTCGCGGCAGGCCGTCCGGGTAGGCATCCGCCACGGCCTGAACCTCATCGCTTTCGGATGGCGGGCTAGTCACACCACCGAAAATCTGTACGGCGGTGATCTCCCAGCCGGCTTCCAGCGCCTCGGTGAGCGGAAACATTTGACCTTCGGGGTCCCACCCCTCAGCGCCGCCTATGTCATCTGTGCCGTTACGGAGGATGCGCACCTGGGCCCCCGGGGTGAAGCCTCTCACACGAACCGCAGTGGCGCAGGCCAGCAGTGGGCCCACGAGGATCGGCGGGGACAACACGCTTTCATCGTCAGACCAATCGACTTGGTCAATCACCCTGCCGCCAACCTGCACATTGTCCGGATCCTGCGGTGGCGGGTCACCATTGCATCCGACCAAGCCCAAGAGTGCGACCAGCGCGATCCGCATACGCCATCGCTGCACATATCGAGTGCCGGACACCTCTGTCTCCTTCTCCCCCAGCTTTCTCAAACCGGTGGTCCCGAAGGCCTTGCACTGGGATATTTCTTAAGCACAACCTTACCCCATCCTGAACCACGCGTCCAGATCGCGCATTGCCGCGCGGCGCCTTGCTGCTTGTACGAGTGATCGAAACTCGGTGCGGACAGACCTGGCCGAAGGTGCGTCGGAGGTCGTGAATGATCGCGCCCTCGATCCTCGCTTTCGTGCAGAGTGTTGCCCATTCGCGGTAGACGTCGTACTTGAGAGATGGACCCCAATCTTTGGACAGGATCGCGGCGTTTCTAAGGAGGAATGCTCGCCTCGGTTGTTGTTCAACCACCCTGCGGTCTTGCTTTGGTTTCCGGGAACGGCACGCCCCCCTCTTTGAGCGCTTGTCTGAGGGTGGTTTCGTCGATCGGTGCGTAGACCGACTCCGTGATCTTGATGTCGCTGTGGCGGAGGAGCTTCTGGGCTATGTGGAGGCCGGCGGTGCGGGCGATGCGCGCACCAAACGTGCGGCGGAGGTCGTGGATCACCGCGCCGTCGATCTTCGCCGCCACGCGGAGTTCGGCCCACTCGCGAAAGAGGTCGTACTTATGCTTGCTCGGATCGCGCCGACTCGGGATCAGCCACGACGAGTCCGGGAGTCGGGGAGTGGCGAAGAGCATCTCGACCATCGCCTCTGAAAGAAGCACGACTTGCGGCGTGCCGCTCTTCGGATCCGGAAGGCGCCAGGTTGCGTTGTCCAGGTCTATGTCCTCCCAACGCGCGTTGAGGACCTCTCCTCTGCGCGCACCCGTACCGATGAGGAGGAGGAACGCGCTGCGTACGTGCGGATCAGCCAACCCGTCAACGGCTCTCATGAGCCGGTCCATCTCCTCCTCGTCGAGAATTCGCTGGCGTGGCGGGCCTTCTCGCAGCTGCTTGATCCCGCTCGCTGGGTTGCCCGTGATATGGCCACGCGCCGTTGCTTCGTTGAGGCTCGCGCGCAGCGTTGACAACCACCGGTTCGCGGTGACGGTGCCGCGCTGTTCCGCGATCGCGAGGCGGGCATCCTGGATGTCGGCACGGGTGAGTTCGTCGATTGCACACCCACCGAAGTACTCGGCTGCTCTGTCGAGGTTCCATCGGGTTTTCCAGAACGTACTCTGTTTCTGTTCCTGCTTCGCCTGTCGCTTGTACGACGCGATCCAGTCGGTGAACGTCGGCACTCCTCGCTGCCGTTTCAGCATCAAGACAGGATCGTCGCCGAGCTCGGCCTTGGCGAGTAGTTCTTTCGCCTTCGTTCGTGCTTGGTCGACGGTCAGCTTTCCCCACAACCCGATCGTGGTGAACCGCCTCCGGTTGCGGGGACCGTACCGGCACCAGAAGGTCTTCTTGCCGCTCGGGTAGACGGTGATCCCGAAGCCGCTCAGGGAGGAGTCGCTGATCCGCAATCCGCGCTTGTCGTCAGTTTCTAACCGGCGAACGGAGTCGGTGGTGAGGAGTTTTCGTGCTGTGTTGCGCTTCCTTTTTTCTTCGTTCACCGTGACACCTCCGTACCACGATGATATCAACATCGTCGACAATGCGCAATCACATGTCAACACCAAATGATAGATAAACGGATTGTTACGAATAGTTTCGTGTTGAAACGTGTTGATGTGTGTTGTTCTCGCTTCGAGTCCGGCGACACCACGGCCTGGTCATATTCAGAGCCCCGATAGCACATCAGTTTTGAGTTCTTAGTTTTGAGTTTTGAGTTTCCCGCCTCCCTCCCCCACACATGTACGTCTTCGCGACCAGGGTGGGTGGGACCACGTGCGGCGGAGTTGCCTGGTTTCAACCCGTCATCCTCTCAGAACGGGCGAAGGTTGCAGCG
>SDBS01006367.1_pt1 | contig 11491 bp, 12 predicted proteins | sample 2277091 | NCBI WGS metagenome assembly SDBS01 (sample SAMN10404972, study PRJNA504765) | marine sediment metagenome | isolation source: marine sediment core GS10_PC15, 163 cmbsf | place: Arctic Ocean: Southern Knipovich Ridge | collected 2010 | reverse complement strand
GCGTTCTTCTTCTTCGTTAATGGGTGCTAGTGCAATGTCCTCGACATCGCCCGCCGGCATTGGAATGTACAATTCCTTCTTGCAGTGCGGGCAGTTGCCGCGCTTGCCGGCAGCCTCTTGTGGGGCTCGTATCTTCTTGCCGCAGATCGGACAGTTAAGTTCGATGCTCACGCTAGGCTCCTTTTCGCCGTCGAGGCGTTCTCGACCGGCGATGACGAGTTCATCGGTGATCAAGTCTTCCCGATGGTCGATGTCGGCAAGCAGTCGGACAAATATTACATCATCGAGAAGGCAGCGTTCCTCAGGGACGAGGATGCGCTCCGTGCCGAGAAGACCAAGGCCCGGCGCATCGAGTTCACCGTCAACTCGGACCGCTACTTCGCCGACAACTATGCCCTGGCGAGCGAGAACCCGCTGGAGGTGTTGTCCAACGCCGACGTCGCCATCCGCCTCAGGGAGAACTCCACCAAACTGGTGGTCTCCCGTCTCAGGCGGGCGCAGGAGGTTCGCGTCGCCAACGCCGTCACCTCGGCCACCAACCTTGGCTCGGGCGTGGCGTTGACGGGAACCGCAAAGTGGACGGACTTCATCAACTCCGATCCGATTGGCGATGTCACCACGGCCCACGCCTTCATCAAGCAGACGACGGGCTTGATCGCCAATACAATGATCATGGACTGGGACACCCAGATGGTAGTCCGGCGTCACCCGGACCTGCTGGATATGTTCAAATACACGTCCGGCGGCATGCTGACCCAGGACCAGTTGGGTTCGCTGTTCGGCGTCAGCCGCATGCTCATCGGCCAGGGCGTCAAGGAGAATGCGCTCGAAGGCGCGACGAGCTCCATCACCAACATCTGGGGTAACAACGTCATCCTCGCTCATATCGAGCCGGGGACGGGGTTACAGACCCGCACCCTCGGGCTTCGCTTTCAATGGCGCCCGGCGGGCTTCCCAGGCCCCATGCCGGTGGAGCGTTCGGTGGAAACTGGCGCTGGGTCACGAAAGGTGGAGATCACCGAGGCGGGACACTTCCAGGACGAGAAGATCGTCGCCGCCGATCTCGGTTACGCCATCACTGGCACCTTGTAGGCGCTGCCATGGAGTTGGTGATTACCAAAGACATCAAGCGCGCGGACGGCGGGGTCCGATTGCAGGCGGGCGCGGCTCTTGCCAAACGCAAGCACTCCGCCGGTTCCCGGCCCACGCATCATTCTGGTCAGCAGGAACCACAGCAGCGCGAGCATCAAGAGCCAGGGCAGCCACGCCTGAGAGAACTGGACCAGCCAATGCTGCGGGTAATAGCCGTATTCTATGATCGGCAGGCCCTTTTCTTCGGCGGTTTCGTTGTACTCCTTGAGGTTCTCCATGAGTTCGTCCTTGTAGTCCATCGAGATGAAGAACGACCTCATGTCGGGTTCGCCGGCAGGCTGCTGCCTGGTATCCAATTTGACGATGGCCTTCTCGGCTTCAATGCGCACCGCCTCGACCTTTCCTTGCTCGAGGAGGGCGTAGAGCTCGCTGATGCCTTGCTCCTCGCGGTGCGACTGCTCGCTGAGGAGCTGTATGGTCGCAACAACGGCTATGGCGATCAGCAGCCAGATAATCATTGCTCGCGGCCGAAAGCCGCTGCCGCCGCCGGCGGGCTGCTCGTCTTTCCTTTTGTCCTTTGGGAGCTGCCCCATGTGTTACTCCTGTTTGTTTTCCTCGGCCGGTCGGCCGGTTTTGGGCCACGGCAAGAACGCCTGTTCTATTATTGCCTGGGCGAGCTTGCGCAGCGTGAGCTCGCGTACTTCGGCCAGGCTCCTGCCGGTCCGAAGCCGATATACCTCGGTGGCCTGAGCCTTTCCGGGGCCGGCGAGTATTCGGCCGGTGCGTGTATCGACGAGTTTGAACGTTGCCGTGGCGGTCAGCCTGTTTACCGTTTCCGTCTCGTTCTCATCGATGGCCTCCGGCAGTTCCTGGTAGTCGAATAGCTCGGCTTCGAGCACCGCATCGGCCTTTGCGGGAGACGCTATCGTATAAAACGTGAGGGCGGAGAGCTCGCGGTTCACCTGGTCGGTGAGCTGCAGGTCGATGTTGCCATAGAGCGTCCTGTTTGTAAGTACTCTGACCCCCACGGTATTCACATCCTTGTATGGCCGGCCGGCGACCCTGTAGCACGCGGTCGCAGATGCGGCCATCAATACAATGAAAGCGACCTGGATGCATTTCACTGAACGTTTTCCTCCTCGATCTTATTCAGTTCCTTGCGTGCGCGTTGCGCATACGTCGAGTTGGGCGCATCCTCGAGAACCTCGTAGAAATAGGTTGCGGCGGCCGTCTTGTTTCCGTTTTTGAGGAAGAACCTCGCCAGGTCGTAGTTCTCCTTGGCGCCTACTTCACGAAGGTCGTCCAGTTTTCGGCGTATGTCGCTGAGCCGATTCCTGCCGGTTTTCGAGCTTGCCTGGCCGCCAACGGCGTGTTCGGCGTCTTTAAGGCCTTTGATTGCTTTGCCGATTTCCGCGCTGTCGTACCGATTGCCCTGCACGGTTCTGTAGAGGCATATCGCCTTGCGATACTGTGCCTGAGTGGCCTCCGGGGTGGCGGAGTACTGCCCTATCAGCAGCTCGTAATGAAAAAGCGCCTCGTCGTAATCATGGTCGTCGAAATAATAATCGCCCAATATCAGCCTCGCCTGCGCGGAGTACTCGCCGAACGGCTGATAGTCGAGCGCTTTATTGAGGATTTTCGCGCCGAAGCCTTTCTTTTTCCAGAAGCTCGACACGCGGCCCGTGCAGTAGTCGGCACCGATGGTAAACTCGCGCCTCACGGCTACGTCGAAATATCGGTTGCTGTGAAACTCCTCCAGCAATGTGCGGTAGGCCTCGTGCGCCTCGACGTAACGGCGTTGCTGATAATAACATTCCGCCACGTAAAACGTCGCCTCTTCAGCGTAGGCGGCATCGTAGACGGACTGATCAGTAAGCTTCTTGAAGATCTTGAGCGCCTTGCCGAACCGCTGCTGATCGTAAAGAGTTCTTGCTTGCTCAAGGCGCGACGCGACCGTGGGGGCATCGGCCCTCGCGAAAAGCCCCTGGCAGCCGGCGACAAGCGCTGCCGCCGACACCACACCCACTGCGAGCAACACGGTTCTTCTGCGCATGATCATCCTCAGTTATCGTTGTATAGTATTATAGCGCCGATCTGGTTCTGAGTCAACGAGATTTGACGTTCGTACATGGTGTGACCAGCCGATCTGCAACGGGCTGCCGGCGACGCTCTCACAGGCATCCACGACAAAACCGCAAACCAACCTGCCCCAGGGGAAGGGCAGATTCCATATTCTCGCGGCGCAAGCGCCCGTTTGAACTGTTGTTAAGATAGGAAAAGGGCCACGGAGGTCGAGAACCGATGAACGTGCGGCGGTCACTACAGCGCTCAGAGCAACGCGGGCCACGGTCGGAGAGCAGATTTCGCTGGACTGGCCGGCGGTTTTACCTAAAGTCGACATTAGTGAGTGCCGATACCTAGTGGTACGCTCAGGGTGTATCTGCGCCCCGGCCGGCGGCCAGAACGAGGTGCCGGCTCAGTACCCTTAACAGCTCTCAAGGCCCGTAGGCGTTTTTGATGTGGAGGTAAAGAGATGAAGATGGCACGTTACACAATGCTTGTGCTCATCTTGAGTGTAATCGTCACGGCGACGGCCGTAGCTGAAGAGATTGAGCAAAATGCCAATCCGTTCAAGGGGAAGGCGCTCTGGCAGATGGTCGATACCCTCTACGGAGACGTCACAAAGTGTTGGAAAGTGCCCGAGGTGGCCGCTTCCGCCGAAAAGGAGGTTACTCTCCTGCTTCCCTTGCCCAGCCCGCTTCAGGTGGCCTACCAGCAGGACAAGATCAAGATGGAGCAATTACCGGCGGGCCAGCGGAGCATGGTGAATTCAGCCTACATAACTGCATACTTCCTGTTTGGGTTGTTGATAACCATCGCGCTCTCGAGTCTTTTCCTGTGGCTGGGCGCGGGGCTCGCCGGCGAGCGGAGCAAGCAAGAAGGAAAAAGCTCCTTCATGAAGGCTTTGATCTGCTCCTCTTTCGACCGAGCAATCATCGCGGTGCTCCTGGTCGCGATAACCTTCGGGCTCGGCCGGACGCTCAACGCGGAGGGTTTGAGCGGAGTCATGGGCCACACGGTAATTCCGGTGTTTCTCCTTGTCGCGCTCTTCCTCGTAAGCACTTGGATCGTCAAGATGGTCTACAGGATCAAATGGGGCAAGGCGTTTCTCATTCAGATATGTGCACGCGTAGCGGTGGTCATCGTTGCGGTGTTCATTCTCGGGCTTGCCAGCGCGGTTTCTCTCGCATCAGCACCTTGAGGGAGACGCATTGAAGGCCTTTCGCGAGCCGGCCGCAGACAGTCAGTCGGTTCCGCTGAGTCGCAAGCAGCCCGAGGCGCCAGATCGCCTCGCAGCCCCGCCGAATGGCGGACCGGGCGAAAGCCCGTGGCATTGCCCGCCCTCTGCTGCTAGCGCGGACAAAGCGCACGCTAAACACATACGAAAAAACTGGCGCGGGCCGGCGGCAACGGCAGCATATCCCCGGTGCCGGCAGCGATGATCGCAAGCCGCCCCCCTGTGTCAGGCTTGCTCGCGGGATTCACCGGCCATCGCCGGCTCGTACGGGCTCTTCCCGGTTACCGTGGGATTGTCGAAGGCCACCCATTCGGTGTATGAGCCTTCGTAAAGGCTTACACTTGGGTAGTTCAAATACCATTTGAACAGCGCGAATGTGTTGGTCGCTTCGCGGCCGGTGCCACACGAAGAGATGATGGTGCTTTCCGGAGCGATATTGTGCTCGCCGACAATCGTCGTGATCTCGTCATGGGGTTTGAGAAGCCGCTTGTTTTTCTTGTCCATCAGGCTCTGCCAGGGCAGGTTGACGGCGCCCGGTATGTGGCCCGGCTTGCTCCAGGGGCTCTGGCCCTCATAGAAATTCGCCGGGCGGACGTCCAGCACGATCACGTCGTCGCGATCTTTCATTTGCTTGAACTCCTCGTATTCGACGAAGTATTCGCTGCGGACCTCCACCTCAAAATTAGATTCCCTCACTTCTGGGAATACCTGTGAAATACGTTTGTCTTCGGCAATCCAGTTATCGATGCCGCCGTCGAGGATATAGACGTCGTCGTGGCCGAATCGCGCGAGCGAGTACGCCATCATCGTCTGCTCGAGGCCGTCGCCCCAGCCTTTGAAGCCGCCGCTGCCGCTGTAGACAACCACGGGTGCGCCTTTCCTGAGGCCGATGCGCCTGATGACTGCCTGGATCGCCTGAATCGGCACGTAGTACGCAGGAGTGCCGAGAAGCGGGCAGCGCAACAAGCCTTCGTTCATGTACACGGCGCCCGGGATGTGCCTCTTGATGTAGTCGTGGACGTCCGGCTGAACGTCCAGGATCATCACCTCGCGGCCGCCGAGCTGGTCCTCGAGCCAGTCGGTGGACACCCACTTCACCGCTCCGGTACCATAAGGATAGGTTCTTTCCATGATTTCATCTCCTCTCCGATTCAATCTGCGTCTGCTACTCCCTCCGTTGTAGAATTCGGCACGTTGCCGGCATGGTGCACGAAAGAACTTCCGGCGAAAGCAGTGCGAAATCTTTGAAAAGCGCCGAGACCACCTGTACAATGGAGCGCGGCTCGGCCAACGGGGCACGAGCCGACGCAAGTATTGTTCTTGGAAAGGCAGGAGGCTTGTCATGGAAAATCCGCAAGCAGGACGCGGCGGAAAAAACAAGACCGATATGCAGAAGATGAAAAAAATGGTGCCTGAGACTGCGAAAGCTTTCGGGGCGTTGTTTCAGGCGATGATGAAGGAGGGCGCCCTGACGGTCAGGGAAAAGGAGCTGATCGCGCTGGGCATGGGGATCGCTCTCAGGTGCCAGCCGTGCGTAAATGCACACGTCAAGAAGAGCCTCGAGGCGGGAGCCACCAAGGAGCAGATCCTCGAGGTCGCCGGCGTGGCCGTTATGATGCAGGGCGGCCCGGGATATACCCACATCCCCAAGGTAATCGACGCTCTCGAAGCTGCCGAGCAGTGAGAGGAAGACCGGCCTGCGCAGCAAGCCCGGGCCTGCCGGGGGGGCTTCCCGTGGAGCCGTGATCCCCGCATATGCGAAAATCTACTTCAGCTTTGCGATCACTTCTTCCACCAGCTTGGCGAGCTTGGGCTCGGCTTCGTTGGCGGTCTTTATTATCTCGTCAATTGACGCCGGTTTCAGGGCGTCGGGCAGGCAGAGGTCGGTAACCACCGACAGCCCGAGGACGCGCAGCCCCGCGTGCACGGCAACGATCACCTCGGGTACGGTCGACATTCCCACGACGTCCGCCTCGAGGGTGCGCAGCATCCTGTATTCAGCGCGCGTTTCGAGGTTCGGCCCGAGCACGGCCACATACACGCCCCGCTGAAGCCGCAGGTTTAATTCGAGCGCGGTTTCTTCCGCTATGCTGATCAGCTCGCGGTCGTACGGCTCGCTCATGTCCGGGAAGCGGGGGCCCAGCTCATCTTCGTTGGGGCCGATCAGCGGATTGACCCCCATCAGGTTTATGTGATCGTCGATGACCATCAGGTCGCCCTGCCTGTAGAGCGGATTCATCCCGCCGCAAGCGTTCGACACAATAAGCGTATCGGCGCCGAGTGCCTTGATAAGCCGCACGGGAAACGTTACTTCCAAGGCGGAATAGCCTTCGTAACAATGAAAGCGGCCCTCCATGACAATCACGGGCACGCCTCGGATCTTCCCGGCGATCAATTGGCCGGCGTGGCTTGCAACAGTGGGCCGGGAAAAACCGGGAACGTCCGAATAAGGGATTTTAGAATCCGTATCGATCTGTTCGGCCAGGGCGCCCAGCCCGGTGCCCAGTATGATGCCGATTTTGGGTCTGATTGATGTCTTGGATGAAACGACTTCCGCTGCTTTGCGGGCCGCCTCCGCGATGCTTGCCATATCTTGCGCTCCTTCGCGTTATTCTATGAAGCGAGGTTGAGCAGCCTTCTCATCTCGTCGGCTTTCATGCCGCTCACGTGTATCCTTTTTTGCCTGGACGTTCTGCCCGCCGTGATCGTTATTGAGCTTTTGGGCACTCTCAGTTTCCCGGACAGAAGCTTGATGACGGCTCCGTTGGCCTTGCCGCTTTCGGCCGGCGCGGTAACCGACACTTTCAACGCTCCGGCGTGCTCGCCTGCAAGTCTGTCGGCCGAAGCCTTGGGCTGCACCCGCAATGAGATAGTTGCTCCGAGGTTGTCTTCGGATATCTCAATCATTCGACAACTCGCCCACTACAACAGATAACTCACAACCCACAGCGCCACGATGACCGCCAGCGCCACGAAGAGGCTTGTCAGCCATTTCCGCTTGCGGCCGAAGCGCGATCTCCTCCTGCTGGTTCTCGGCGCGACCCGCGGCTCGCGCATTTTTTCCTGTATTTCCTGAAGTGCTTTCACGACCTCAACGGCGCTCTGATAGCGGCCGCCGGGGTCTCTGGATGTCATTCTTTCGATCGCCCTGCACAGTCCGATGGGCAGTGATGGGTCAACCTCCTTCGGGGAAGGCGCCTTTTCGTGGATATGCTTGAGAATCACGTCGCGCGCGGATGTTCCCTTGAACATCGTCCTTCCCGTCACGATGCGATAGAATGACGCCCCGAGGGAATAGATGTCGGCCCGGTGATCCGGTTGGCCGCCCATCGCTTGCTCGGGGGCGATGTAATGCGGCGAGCCGAAAACGCCGTGGGCGCTGGTGGGCTGCACTGTTTCGTCAATGCTCTGGGCGATGCCGAGGTCGCACAGTTTTACCGTGCCTGCGTTATCGAGCATCATGTTCTCGGGTTTGACGTCTCTGTGGACGAGCCCCTTTTCTTCGGCGTAGGTGAGCCCGCGAGCGACGTCGATGATCATCCTGAGTGCTTCTTCGGGCGGCATTTTGCGCCCGCGCGAGATCCTCTGGGCGATGCTTCCGCCCTGCATGTACTCCATCGAAAAATAGTGGAGCCCTTCGGTTTCGCCAACGTCGTACACAGCCACAATATTAGGATGGCTCAGCTTTGCCAGGGCCGTCGCCTCGCGCCTGAACCTTTCTACGAATGCTGAATTGCTTGCGTATCGCTTCGAGAGTATCTTGATCGCCACAATCCTGTCGAGCGAAAGCTGCAAAGCCTTGTAAACCCGCCCCATGCCGCCCTTGCCAAGGAGCTGCAAGATGCGATAGCCGCCGATCTCCTTGAGGATGATGGGATCCACCGCCGGCGGCTCGGCCTGAAAGGTGATGAGCGTCTCGCCCACGAGCACTTGGTCGCCCGGCGAAGGCTCCGCTTGCCCAACGCTTCGGCCATTGAGATAAGTACCGTTTCTGCTGTCTGTGTCAACGACGAAGAACTTGCCGCCCCTGCCTTCTATCCGGCAGTGGTTGCGAGAAGCCAGCGTATCGGAGAGGTGCAGGCCGCTTGCGGAGTCGCGGCCTATCGTCACGATCTGCCCGTTTTTTATCTCGGCCGAAAGGCCCTTGTCTTTTCCCTTTTCAATTATGAGGCTTGGCACCGGCATCACCCCGTGAACCACCAAGGCAGAGCATCAAAAGACGTTACGTTTGCCGGCCCAATTCCTCGGATCTGCGTGCGGCGGCTTTCAAGGCTTCAACGATCGACGCCGCAACTCCGGCGGTCTCCATGCTCGCGACGGCTGCCTGCGTTGTGCCTCCCGGTGAGGTAACGCGGCGCCTCAGCTCTTCCGGGGGCTGGCCGCTTTCCGCGAGCATTTTTCCCGCGCCCAGAGCGGTCTGAGCAGCAAGCGAAGCGGCGTTGTCTTTGCTGAGGCCCAGCTCGATTCCGGCTTGTATCATCGCCTCGGCAAGGTAGAAGAAGTACGCCGGGCCGCTGCCCGACAGTGCGGTGACGGCACCCATGTCTTTTTCCTCGACTGTTGCAACAACCGCCGAAGACTCGAAGATGCGTCGAGCCACCTCGAGATCGGCGTCGGTGGCCCACTTGCCTTTGCAGATGGCGGCGGCACCCGCCCCCACGAGCATGGGGGTGTTCGGCATCGCTCGAATAAGGCGGACGCCGTTGCGGATGAATTTCTCAATGTAAGCCGTTTTTATGCCGGCGGCTATTGATATCACGAGGTGGCGTTCTTCGAAGATCGGGCCGATTTCCTTGAGCACGTCTGCAATGTGCTGGGGCTTCACCGCAAGAACAATGATATCGGCATCGCGCAGCACGGCGGAGTTGTCCTCGCCGATATTCGCCGAAGTAGCTCGCGCGAATAGTTTGCGACGCTTCTCGTCGACATCGGAGGCGTAGATGTTTTCGGCTTCGATCGCCCCCGACTCAAGCAGGCCTTTGGCGAGAGCGGTGGCCATGTTTCCTGCCCCGATGAAACCGATAGTCGCATCTTGTTGCATTCGAATTCTCCCGGCGCATCTTTCGCGCGCAGGTCCGATTATAGGCTAAAGGGTTCCTTGAATCAAGTGCCGGGACGACAATCGATACAAGGGAGTGTGCCAACCAATTATAGTTGCGATGCTGCTCTTGACATCCGACTCGTCGTCGTCGAATTGGTGGCAGATGATATTGTGGAGGAAAACTTTTTGGAAAAAGTTTTCCCCCACGCCCTCTTTCAAAAACTTGTGATGTTTAACCAATAAACTCATAAACCCAAGAACCCATCTTTGTTGTCGGGGGATGGCCGCGCTCACTCCGCGCTGAGGCGATCGGCCAATTGCTCGGGAAGGCCGGCGTCGCGGATTTTCCGCTGTGTTTTGAGAAAGTCGTAACCCAATCTAATGTATTCCACCGAGTCTTCGTCGCTGTCGTAAATGACATAACATGCCCGCGGATCACCGTCGCGAGGTTGGCCCACGGCTCCTGCGTTCACGATGTATCGGTAGTTCTCAAGGTCCATCTTGTGGTATGGGTCGAAGTTGCACTCGGGCTCGGCCACGAGCACCGTCGTGCCGGCGTAGCTTTGCCGTGCTTCTCTGGGCGCCCGCCAAATGACGGGAAAATGCGTGTGGCCGACGAAACAAACCGACTCGTTTTCCATCTCCGGCGACTCAAAGCACCTTTGCGCGCACCCGGCATCGCGAACGTATTCGAATATGGGATCGCGGATTGAGCCATGCACGCAAACGACCCCGGGCTTGATCTCTAGCCTGGCGCGCAGCCGCGACTTGAGGAAGGTGATGCTCTCGGGCGTCAGGGCGCTCAGCGTCCAATCCATGGCCGCCTTCGCCTCGGGGCGAACAGGTACGAAGCGGCGATTGTTCACGTCGTGATAAGCGCGGATAATCTCTTCTTCGGTCTGCAGGCCGGCTTCCTTTCGCACACGCTTGATGTCGTTCTCGTCGTTGAGGCTGATGTAAACGAACATCCCCAGGGCAGCGGCATCGTGGCTGCCGAGATTGTATTGAAAGCGATAGCCGCGCTGCTCCATCTGCCGCAGCGCGCGGATCACTTCGTTCGGCTCCGGGCCGTAGCCTACGATGTCTCCGAGGCAAACGATGTCTTTGATGTCTTTGTTGCGCGTAATGCTCTTGTAGACCTCGAAGAATGCTTCCCAATTTGCGTGTATTTCCGACAGTACCGCGTATTTCGGCATGTGATGCAACTTTCTCAAACAACAAGACGGTCAGCGTCGTGCTTGCCGTTCAGTTTGTCGGCAAGACGAGAAGATCGAGGAACCGCGCTCGCGAGTTCCTCACACCAAGGCCGAGATGGCCCGCATCGAGTGGCTCCGGATCCTCAAACACCAACATCCGGGCGCCGTTGAGGCCGATTTCGATTCTTGCACCTTGCTTGGCCACTCGCACTCGTACAGGCTGCTCCTTGGGCAGCCTCACATCTTTCCGGGCAACTGCCTTCTTGCCCTTGTACAACGCTATCGAGCTCTTGCCTTCGGGCCGAAGAACAAGGCGATAGCCGCTGCCGGGCACACCATGGCGGCCGCAGAACGTCAGGTGAACGTTCTCCAACGGAAACGTCTTGCTGCCGCCGTCCGCATATCCTTCGGTGGCAGGTGCAACGGTCGTATACCACACAAACCCTCCCCGCCGGACCAACCGCTCCCATAAGTAGCCTTCGCCTTTGTCGGCAATACCCGTGATCCAATGGCCGAGCGCCGGATCGGGCAGCCCGGCACGAAGCACCCACCTTCCGCCCGACTCCCACCACAGCGGAGAAGCGGCCTCGAATGTGTAGGCTGAAGCCGATTCGGCCCATATTCTCAGGCTCAAAAAGCTTGCCTCACCTTCCGAGGCAATACCGATATAGCCGCCCGTGAGCGGGGCGGGATCGGGAAATGGAAAGATCGGCTTCGAATCCGCGTAGGTCAGTACGGCCGAACCAAGCTTCACAAGCTTGAGGGTGAGTTTCTTCGACTCGCCGGTGATCGCCCTCCGCAGCCTGGGGCCTTTCTTGCGATGGAGAACAGCGCTCGCTCCGTTCTCGCCCAGACCGAACCAGT
>SDBS01006366.1_pt1 | contig 11492 bp, 9 predicted proteins | sample 2277091 | NCBI WGS metagenome assembly SDBS01 (sample SAMN10404972, study PRJNA504765) | marine sediment metagenome | isolation source: marine sediment core GS10_PC15, 163 cmbsf | place: Arctic Ocean: Southern Knipovich Ridge | collected 2010 | reverse complement strand
AATGTAAACGTAATTAATGAATAAGAGGTGAGAAAATGAAAAAATCTTATATTATTTTTTTCTTATTAACATTCTTTATTATTATCTTTACGTTTTCTGCATTTGCTCAATTTGTTCGAGTAACTTCGGAATTTGCCAATATTAGACTTATACCGGATACCGAATCAATCATTATTGGTAAGGCATTCGAGAATGATATTTTTGGATACGAAGGCGAAGAAAATGATTGGATTAAGATAAATATGTTTTCCGGTGAGCATCGTTATATTTTTCATAATCTAGTTAAAGTAATTAATTATGGTATATCAGCTCCTTTTTCAAATGATATATGCCAAAGTTTAATGAATAGATTGGACGAAGCTGAAGATAGATCTTTAGTTGAATCAGATAATAAATATCCCTTAAGTAACAATGAAAATATGGAAAAGAATATTGAATATCAAAGAATATTGCTTGATCGATACATCCTAGAGATATTCCATGAATTTGATCTTCAACCTATTGTTTATCAAATTGCTGTAACACGATGTATAGAAGGATCACAAAGTAAAATTGGGCAAAGATCAGCAGTCAAAAGTGAATTTAAAATAATAGAAGAGAAAGATATAAGCATTAAAGCATTGGGAGAGAAGAAACCTTCAGATTACTCACTCGAAGAATTAGAAAAATTACCTACAAATATCAGGATACGTTATTTGATAGTGGTACCTTCTGATATTACTTTAGAAGAACTAAAATCTCAATTAGCTCAAGTTATAATGGAAAAGTCTAATGCGAATCCTGATATTGATGAGATTTACGTAGGGGCTTGGGAAAGTGAGGAATCTTTTAAAGGAGGTAATCCTAATTTAGGTTATGCTGAATGGTCTCCCTACGGAAAGTGGTCAGTTATGCCTCCAGAAATAGCAAGAAATAATAATAGGGATTCTTATAAAATTGTTTACCATATCGATGAGAAAGCCCTTGAAGCCATTAAGAAAAGAAAAATAGAAACTCTTTTTGGATTAAGCGAAGAAATAAGGAAGGAGATATTTAAGGAAATTGTTAAGTGTGAGGATTGGGGTGATAGAGAAGCTATGCAATATTACTATCCAGGATGTGAAGATTGTACTAATTTTATAGTAGCTGATATTTATAAATATATAGATAAATCAAGGGAGTTAATAGATAGTTGTGAAGAAAATATAAGAAAAAAATATAATATCACTGAAGAAATAATGTTAAAAATATCAGTTGAAGCATTAGAAGAACGATGGATAATGCCAGAAATGCTTCCTATGCCAGATTGTTGTAAATAATTTTATATTGTTGTATAGGAAAAAATTGAAGGGAACGAATTGACGAGTAAAACAATATATATAAGTAGCTAATTCTGGATACAAAATATACAGCAGGAAGTTTCATTATTTAAAAATGATTGCCTCTTTTAATTTTAGATATATTCTTTCAGCCTCTCACTTATGTAAAAGTTGCGAAAATCATCTTTCTTGGGGGAGCCTGACAATTTCCAGCCCTTTGGCCTTTGCTGAAGGGCTTTTTTGTGTTTTTATGAATTATTTTACAGAAAAAGAAGGATTTTTAAAATAAATGTAGTATATACAATATACAATATATAGCGTGAAATATTTAACGTAAATAAATATTTTATATTCTATATAAGTTTATTAAATTTAATATCGTAACCTGTATGAAGGTAACAGGAGAGACCTTTTCTTTTATCAGAACAAGAAAGATAAGGAGCCGAAGAGGTAAGATAGGATAAGTATCCAAACTCTCAAGCAAAAGGACTGTTACCGGACAGAACTCTGGCTAGCTTTATAATGAAAAGCACAGACGGGGCAATTCCTAATCTTTAGGAAAACCCTTACAGAATTTACTAAAAGAGTTATTTCATTTGTACAGGTAATAGTAGCAAATATACTGTAAGTAATGTGTTTTAAAAAAAAACGAAAATATTTTTTGTAAAAAGAAGGATTTTTGAAATAAATGTAGTATATAATAAATAAAGATGTTTTAAGTTAGTAAATTATGCTTTAAAATAAAATAAAAAAGAAAAGAAAGGATTTTGTATAATACTTTATTAAATTTAATATTGTAACCTGTATGAAGGTAACAGGAGAGCCCTTTTTTATGAAAAAGGAGCCGAAGAGGCAAGATACTAAATGTATTGAAACTTTCAGGCAAAAGGACTGTTACTGGACAGAATTCTGGAGAGCTTTATACAAAAAAGCACCGAAGGGGCAACTCCTAAATTTTTAGGAAAACCCACAAGAGTTTACTTTAAAGAATTATTTCCTTATTTTTGGGAAGAATCTTTCAGGTGAAAAGACAGAGTAGGAAAATAATATAATTATTTTCCTACTCTGTCTTTTTAGTTTGTTTAAAAATATTTTAAAAAAATACAATAAAGAAGAGTCTAATATTTAAAAACAGCTATGTCAAATGTTGGGACCGGACTCCTTTAATTTTCAAGAATACCATTAAATCTCTAAGTAGAAAGTTTGCTTCCTTGAAAAAGGTATATTGGGGTAGAAAAGGCATGTAAGGGAAAGGTTATTTTGTATTTACGACAAGGATAAAAGGAGAAGTAATAAGGAGATACATAGAATCACAAGAAAAGGAAGATACAGAACAAGCAAAGCTTGAGTTTTGAACGTACCGTAACTATAAAGGTGTGGGTTTCGATAGGAGGAAATGAATTATTAATCCAAAAAGTTTATCGAACATTAAAGATAGAAATTCCTTTGTGATTTTAAAAAGAAAGGAGGATAATAAAGTTGTAAATTCATATTTTTTTGACCTTAAGGACAGAATGGTACGACTAGCCTGTTAGGCGCTTACTTTAAAAGATATGTATAAAAAATTAAATTTAATTGGAGGTATTCAGTTAATGAAAAGAATAAAAAGATCTACGGGGGTTTGTTTAATTCTGATTGTTTTTTTGATATTAATTTTTACATTGCAGGTATTTGCAGCACCAGAATATAAATGGCGGTTTGCAATGCCCTGGAACAGAGAGCTTGCTAGCCAATCTTATCAATTGTTTTGTGATCTTGTGGGGGTATATTCTAATGGAAGAATTGAAATAGAATATTTTGACAATGCTTTACTTGGATCACTTGGAGAGAATTTTCATGCGATTCAAGCGGGCGATATTGAACTTGGAGCGTCATACACTTATGCCAATCTGGTTCCTAAAGGAATGGTTGCTCAGATGCCATACACTATAAGAGATTATGATGAGCTAGCAATCACTTCTTCTGCTCCAGATGGTATTTTATATAAGATTACTGATAAAGCTTGGGAAGAAGTAGGCTTTCATTTGTTATTTATATCGCCTTCAACATTCATAGGTTTAGCCAATAAAGTTAGACCTTTAAAAACACCAGATGATTTAAAGGATTTAAAATTTAGAGTATCAGGATCAGTTCAGTGCGTTGAAATGCTTAGAAATATAGGGAAAGGAACGGGTATGACTATGGAGACCTTGCCTTGGGCTGATATATACAATGCTTTAGAAAGAGGAGTAATGGATGGAATTTGGACTTCTTATAGTTCACTGATAGAAGAGAGGCATTTTGAAGTGGTAAAATATTTTACAGATTTGCGTTTTTGGCCTGATGTAACTTCTATTGTTATAAATAAAGAGATATGGGATGAATTACCGGATGATTTGAAAAATGCCATTGAAAAGGCAGCAAAAATAGCAGAAGAAAGAACTTATGAAGTGTACAGAAGGGCTGAAGGAGAATACAAAAATATTTTAGAAGATGCAGGACTTGAAATTTATCCTATAACTGATGAAGAAAGATCTTTGTGGATAGAAAAGGCAGATCCAACAGCACTTTGGCTGCAATTAGCGAAACCATTGATTGATGAATTATACCCTGACCAAAATATGACTGAGAAGATTCTAGAGGAAATAAATAACATGCGAAAATAATGATTCCTCATTATCACTTACCGAAAAGAGAAAGGAAAGACCACTTTATGAACTCCTGGCCATAAATCGATAAATACTACCTTTAAGAAAGGATCTTATAGAGCCCATTTTGACAAGAAACACTGTGATAATTGTCTCTTAGGGAAAGATACTCCAGTAATATAGAACAGAAGAAGAGTTATCTCTTTAAAGTGTTATAGAAAACCTTACATCGCTGCCAGCCTATCATATTAAGATGAGAACTTTCGAGTTCCAACAGTTAGCCAGGAAAAGAGCCGGAATGGAGAATTGCCCCTCGGTACTTCGCAGGAGGTGCAAGATAAATCATCTACCGGTAAGGGGATTAGTTCGTGTAAAGGTCTGCTTGGGGTTTAAGATATCAGCTATAAACCGTAAGAGGTTGATAAAAGGGTTGATGAATAGGCCAAAAGCAGACCTTTCACTCTTTTATATAACCATTTATTTTTTCTATTCAGTTTTTAAAGGGCATATAGGTTAATTTTACTGCTAAGGTTAAATATGTTGTATTAAATAGTTAGTTTTTGGGAGATGATCAGTAAATATTTACAAGAGGGAGGAAGGTTCATGAATTTATTAAGTAAGTTAATTAAAATATTTGAAGATATACTTGCTTTTATAGGTTTATGGTTAATTACAATTCTAGTTGTTGTACAGGTAGCTAATCGTTATTTGTTTCATTTTGAGATGATGGGCATAGGAGATTTAGCATTATATTTTTTCATTTTTTTGGCCTTTCTATCTATAGCAATTACTACAAGAGAAAAAGGACATACATCACTTACTATGTTCTATGACATAATACTTAAAAATAATCCTAAAAAGCAATATCTTTATAGAATAATAATGAATATTGCTTCTTTAATTATTGTTGGAACCTTTATCCGTCTTAGTTATAAATTTTTGTCTATGGCTTTAAAATATCCGGAATATGGAACTCTCGTTAAATGGTTTAATACGAGTTGGTTAAGAGTGGCACTTTTTATAATGGGAGTTTTAGTATTTTTTCACCTTTTTTATAGACTAATTAATAATATTAAAGGATGTAACAATAAAGTTAAGGGGAAATATTGAGATGGAATTAGGAATAGTAATTGCATTGCTGATTTTTTTTATAGGTATTTTTATTGGGTTAGAAGTTTGTTGGGTTTTTTTGGCAAGCGCTTTTGTTGGTGCAGCATTAACTGGAACTGGAACATTTTTTATACCTGGTACTTTTTATCATACGGTAAATAATTATATTATGATGGCAATATGTTTTTTTATACTCGCTGGAGGCTTAATGTCATCAGCAGGATTAGCTGATCATATTCTTAAATTCTCTTATTCTTTAATGGGGAATATTAGAGGTGGGATGATAGCTGTCGGAATAATTGCATCTGTATTTTTAGGTGCTTTAACTGGCTCTTCGGTTCCTGTTATTGCTGCCTTAATACCTATGTTAGTCCCTAAATTGGAAAAACTTGGATACCAAAAAAGATATACTACTGCTGTTTTATGCTCTTCAAGTTTTTTAGGCTATTTAATTCCCCCTAGCGTTCCTGTTTTAGTATATTGCTTAATTGCAAATCAGTCAGTAGCAGCTGTTTTTTTATCTACAGTAGTACCAGGATTATTATTAGCATTGGGATATATGATAGTAAATTATTTTATTTGCCAAAATTATATGGATGATAAGCATAATGATTTAGATAATGATTTAAATTTATCTTATAATAATAAACTGAAAAAGATTTTTTCAACTGGAAGACATGCCCTACCAGCTCTAGGATGCCCTTTTGTTGTATTAGTAGGAATTTACGGTGGAATTTTTACGCCTAATGAAGCAGGAGCGATTGCAGTAATATATACATTATTAGTAGGAATATTTGTTTATAAAAGATTAAATATGAAAAATATTTGGATCTCTACAAAAGAATCTTTAATTTCAATAGGCATGATAGTAATTTTAATGGCCGTAGGTACTGTTTTTGCAAGGTTCTTAGTTAGAATAGGTGCTGCACAATCTTTTGCAGCGGTTTTCTTAAATGTATCTAACGAAAAAAACGTGGTTTTGCTTCTAGTAAATATACTTTTGTTAACATTAGGAATGTTTGTAAATTCTACAGTAGTGGAAATTATAACAGTTCCATTAATTTTTCCATTATTAATTCAACTTGGTGTAAATCCAGTTCAATTAGGGGCAATTGTAGTAATGAATGTTGGTCTTGGGGTTGTAACGCCCCCATACGCTTTGTCAATTTTTGCAGGGTCAAGATTATCCGGTGTTCCATATGAGAAGCTAGTGGGACCCATGTTGATCTATTTATTTTCTGTTGGCATACCCGTTTTGCTTTTAACAACGTATATCCCGGCTATATCTTGTTGGTTACCCCAGTTAATTTTAGGCTCAAAAATAGTTGGAAGTTGGTAACAAGTTTAAGTTGCATTTAAGACGTAATATTGAGCACATGTTAAAATATATTATAATATATATGTCAGACGAATATCTTGGAATCCATCAGAAAGCAATTATCTTTGATGTATGTGCTGGCTTATTAGCTTTTTCCTATACATCTTATCAATGATGGACAAAATAGCAACAACAGTTATTGCTATGACAATAGCCATTCACCGATGAAATGTATACGGAAGGAAACCAAATAGCAGGTATTTTGTATCACACAGATTGGCTAGTGTATGGATTTACAGTAAGACCATTTCGAGACTAAAGAAAGAGGACTTGCTCTTTACGTAAGATAGAGAACAAGCAGAGTTTGAATTATAAATGGAGGCGTTAGAAATGAATTTTGAAGAGATTATACCGGAAATAAAATTAATCAAAAATGAAAAATTAAGAGAAAAAGTAAAAGCTACTATAACTGATGCACTTAGTTGGGGATGGGATGATCTTTTAGCTATACCCTATATCAATAGTTGGGAACCTGAAGTAAGATATTCCCAAAGCCTAGTGGATCATACAAGGCTGGTTACTAACATCATGATAGCTATGGCTAGGGAATTGGAAAAGAAGGGATATAAGATTAATCTTAACGAGTTAATTGTTGTTGGTATTTTACACGACATAGGGCTTCTAATTGAATTTGAGAAAAAAGACAACAAGATAGTACAGAGATGGGGACAAAGACTAATTAGACATCCATATTGGGGGATGTGGTTAGCTCAAAAAAATGGTTTTTCTGTCTCGGTGGTCAGCGCAATCTCATCACATTCAAAAGAAGGAAAGTATGCGGAAAGAAACCAAATAGCAGGTATTTTGTATCACGCAGATTGGCTAGTGTATGGATTTACAGTAAAAACATTTCGTGACTAAAGAGAGAGGACTTGCTCCCTTATATGTAGTAAAAGATACGCGTGTGCGTGGTTTATGAATTCATAGTGAGATTTGCTCGCATTAACAGAAGAAGTATACTTGCGTACGATCGGCGACTTCTTTATTTGCTGTCCCCCAATGCGTAAACAGAAGGATGTAGATGCATCGTGGTAGGCTCTAATAGATGGACGTCGAAGCACAACAGTAACTAGTGATGATGCAGGATTACCCAGTGCTGGTCGGGTTCGCCTGAGTAAAGGTCGATTTGATAAAGTTCCCACTGGAATGCCAGGTGTTGAATTCCGTTTATCGGTTTTGTATGTTGAGGGTGTTCGTAAGAACCGGATTGATATCTCTCGTCTGGTTCAACTTACTTCTACCAACCCTGCCAGGTTATTTGGAATGTATCCCAAAAAAGGAACACTCGAGCCAGGATCAGATACCGATGTTGTATTATTTAACCCGAATACGAAGTTGGTGATGAGCGCCAAGAGCTTGCACATGAATACTGATTTCTGTCCATTTGAAAGAATGAAGTTGTTCGGAAAAGTAGTTTCGGTTTTAAGCTGTGGATATTTTGTGATCCGCGACGGTGAGTTGGTGGCGGATTATGGTCATGGAAAGCATATATTCCGCAAATTAAATACATTCATACTATAAATTGTTGACTCCTGATCAGTAAGAAAATAGCCAGATATAATTAAAAAAAATAAACTAGGAGGTTTTCAAATGCGTAGTTTTTTAGGAAGAGACATCCTCTCTTTGAAAGATTTTGAGAGGGCAGATTTTTTTAGAATTTTTGAAGTTGCTAAAAAATTAGAACCCATTGCTAAGAATCGTAAAAACAGTAACATTCTGGCTGATAAAACTATGATAACCGCATTCTATCAACCAAGCACCCGTACCCGCTTGTCTCATGAAGCGGCCATGCACCGTCTTGGCGGTCATGTACTCGGTTTCTCGGATGCGAAAATGACCCGAGCTGGTGATTTCTACCAGGAAAGCATTAAAGATACCGTTAAAATGCTGGAATATTACGGTGATGTGATTGTTATGCGCCATTTTCAACAGGGCGCCCCGGCTGAGACAGCAAAATGGGCTAGCGTACCCGTAATTAACGCCGGTGATGGTTGGGGAGAGCACCCGACTCAGGTTTTAACAGACCTGTATACCATACTACAGGAAAAGGGCACTCTTGATGGTTTGACTTTCCTCTGTATTGGCGATATGCGTATGCGCACGATGCATTCCATTTCATATGCACTTACCCAATTTGATGCACAGGTTATTTACGTAGCTCCCCCTGCAATGTCAATGACGGAAGAATTTAAAGCCGAGTTAAAAAATTACAACTTGCGTTTCAAGACAGCCGAGCATGTTGCCGATGTTATTAATGAAGCGGATGTCATTTATATGGAACCCGTTGTGCAGGCTGATTACACCGTAGCTCGTGAAGATACGAAATCTGATAAAGGTTTAACTCCAGATAATTACCGGGTAACTCGCGAACTCTTAGAGAAGAAAGCAAAACCCGATTCAATTATATTGCATTCTCTGCCGAGAATGGATGAACTACCTCCGGATGTCGATATCACCCGACATGCGCGTTATTGGCAAGAAGCCTTTAATGGTGTTGTTTTAAAAATGGCTTTACTCTCATTAATTCTAGGTGCCGAAGAATAAACTTCTGATAAAAAAACGAGATAATTCCATGTAGTTGTTGAAATGATCACACTAGAAATAAAATTTTAGTGAGTGGCAGTTGTGTCAGCATTCTACTAATTGGGGCAATAATGTAAAGAATATTGTTATTAAGAAAGGAGAAGAAGGAGATTTTTTATGGGAAAAACATTGATAAAAAATGTTTTAATATATGATGGAACCGGAACTCAACCGTTCTTCTCCGATGTTTTAATAGAAGATGAAAAAATTATGCAAATTCAAAGGGACATTCATTTAGATTCTTGCGAAATAATAGAGGGGAAAGAAATGGCATTAGCACCAGGTTTTATTAATGTCCATAGTCATTCAGATTTAGAAGTTTTTAAAAATAAATCAATGCTTCATGTAATCAGACAAGGCATAACTACTGAATTAGTAGGGCAAGATGGTTCTTCGGTGACTCCTGTTACTAATGAAATTGTTACAGAATTAGCCGATAATATGGCCCCATTAGCAGGGGTATTGGATAGAAAATATTGGTGGAGAAGTTTTGGTGAATATTTGAACGAGGTAAGAGGTGCAAATCCAGCAGTGAGAATAGAAAGCCTTATAGGTCATGGAACTATTATAATGTGTATAATGGGAAATGATAATAGGAAACCAAACAGGTTTGAACTTAAAAAAATGAAAGAGTTGATGGCTAAAAGTATGGAAGAAGGGGCAAAAGGTCTTTCTTTGGGATTAATATACCCTCCTGGTAGTTATGCTAATACTGAGGAATTAATAGAAATATGTAAAGTTGTTGCAGAATACGATGGCATTATAATGGTTCATATGAGAAATGAACAGGATAAAATATTAGAATCGTTAGATGAAATGATTAGAGTGGCAAAAGAGAGTAAAGTTAGGGTACATATTTCTCATCTTAAAGCTCTTGGTCCCAAGAATTGGGGTAAAGTACGAGAAGCTTTGAAGAAAATTGAGGAAATAAATAAAGAAGGACTAGAAATTAATTTTGGTCAGTACCCCTATGATGCTGCTTGTACTGGATTAAAAGTGATTGTTCCTACCTGGGCATATGAAGGAGGAGAAAAAGCTTTCCAGGAGAGATTAAGCGACAAGAATGAATATGAAAAAGTCTTGAAAGGAGTTAATACTAATATCATAAAAAGGGGCGGAGCCGATAAGATTTTAATTGCAACAGTAAGGACCAAAAAAAATAGTTGGATGTCAGGAAAAGATTTAGATTTTATATCGAAGAAAATTGGATTACCACCAGGAAAAGCTGCACTAGATTTATTGAAAAAGGAAGGACCCTTGGTTGTAGCAGTGTATTTTGCCATCAGCCCTTATGATGTTTCCTATATAATGAAAAGCCCGTTACAGGTTATTTGTACTGATGGTATTATTGGTAGTCATCCTCACCCGAGAACCTATGGCACTTTTCCTCGCGTATTAGGAAAGTATGTCCGTGAATTGAATATTATGCGGTTGGAAGAAGCGATAAGAAAGATGACCATGGAGCCGGCAAGAAGATTAAGGCTTTGGGATAGAGGGTTAATACGAGAAGGTATGTCTGCTGATTTGGTTTTATTTGATCCTAAAACGATTATCGATAAAAATTCATATTTAGAGCCAAAAGTATATCCTGAAGGAATAAAAGCAGTTTGGGTTTTAGGTGATTTAAAATTTAAAGATTTTAAAGTGTTATAAAAATTAAGTTTTTTTGGAATTGTAAATAGTGACAGAACTAATTTGTCAATAGAATTTATAAAAGAAAGTCAAGGCGATGAATATACTCTAAGATATTTAGGACCTATTCTGGGGAATTTTCTTAATTGTTTGTATTTTAGTGTTATCAATTTTACAACTTTAGGATATGGTGATTTTCAACCGGCAGTAGGATTAAGTAGATTTTTTGTATCATTAGAGTCAATTATTGGAGCTATTACAATGGCATTATTTGTATATACCTTTGCGAGGAGAACAGGGGGAAGATAAGCACAATGAAAGTAATGTCTTTATACTTAAATATGAATCTTAAAGAAGTTTAATTATTTAAAACTGATTACCTCTTTTAATTTTAGAAATATTCTTATAGTATCGTCACTCATGCAAAAAGTTCTATAATCGTCCTGTCTGGGGAGCCTGCTAATTTCCAGCCCTTTGGTATTTTGCTGAAGGGCTTTTTTCTTTTGGTAAAAGAAGGATTTTTGAGATTTATGTAGTATATATAAATTACAATACAATTAAATTTGTATTTATAGCATAATATATGTATAATAATAACTATAGCTTGAGTTTTTAGAGAAAGAAGGTGGTAGAGTAAGGTAATATTTAAGAAAAGTCGAGAAAGGTAAACTGTTCGAAAGGATAGGACGCAAAGTCGTGGGTCTAAAGCACTTAAAGTGCTATGACAGCTAGGCTGCCTGCTTTTTTAATTTTTTTGAAAAGGATCGATTAGTCTGGCAATTAAGACAAGAATTTAACAGGAATGAAAAAAGAATAATTTAGAAAATCGAAAGAATATTAATGAAAAGATTAAATGAAGGAGGT
>SDBS01006365.1_pt1 | contig 11493 bp, 11 predicted proteins | sample 2277091 | NCBI WGS metagenome assembly SDBS01 (sample SAMN10404972, study PRJNA504765) | marine sediment metagenome | isolation source: marine sediment core GS10_PC15, 163 cmbsf | place: Arctic Ocean: Southern Knipovich Ridge | collected 2010 | reverse complement strand
GCATAGTCGCGAAAGGGAGGCTCGAGAGAATGAAGACTCGCTCGCGCCTCTTGAGACCTGGGTTGATGAAGGTAAAGGCTTCGAAAAGGATATAAGGAAGAGCCAGGGCAAATCCACTTAATAGTGAAACCCGCATAAAGGCGCCGATGGATTCGGTGACCTCAATCGCCTGGAGTGAATCGATTCCCCCGATTGGTTCTGCCAGGAAATCGAGGATCTTGGTCGCAAATGCGAAGCTGATTCCAGTGGTAATGAAAAGGGCTACGATCGCCCGAAACAGATGTTTACGAAGTGCATCAACATGCTCGAGTAATACACTGGGTTGTTTTAGTGTCCGTGCGAAGACCTCCTGAGTTGGGGTGTCTTCCGGTTCGTGGTTTATGAAATCGCGGACTTTTCTGAAGGGCAAGGTTATTATTCTGAATGGGGTCAGGATTATGCGCACGAGAGTGGATAAAATCTTTCGTAAAAACTCTCGCATTGGTTAGCTTTCACCCATGGAATTTGAGTCTTTAGGATTAAGGTCTTCGCCTTGAGCCTCCCCATCATCAGAAGGAGACGTCCACGCTTTCATTGAGCCCTCGTTTGGGGAAATTGTGGATGGAGGATCCGGAATCGCGGCTCGGGTTTCCTCTACCAACTCATCTCGAGTTTCTTTCAACTCTTTGGAGGCATCTTTGAAAGAATCTTTGATGTCCTTTAATTCCTCGAGCTCGGCCTCACGCGCCAATCGATTGGGTAGTGTTCGGATCGTCCTGGAGGCTTCGGTGAGTGCACGCCATTCTTCGGATTTGTACAGTCGGTTCAGGAATTTCCCAATAGTACGGGCGGTTTTCCCAATATCGTTCGGTCCGATTATCAATAAAGCGATGATCAGGACGAAAATTAGTTCAAGAGGTCCAACACCCAGGAAATCCATAGAATCCTTAACCTGCATCCTTTAGTTGATGCCGAATTTCCTCTTCATGCGAAGCGAGTGCTCCGAGAACCCCATTCACAAATCTTGGAGCACTGTCTGAACCAAATCGTTTTGCCAATTCAACTGCCTCGTTTATGGCTACTTTCAGCGGCGTATTTTCGGATAATGCCAATTCCCATAATGCCATTCGCAAAATGCCGCGATCGATGATTGCAAGTTCATCAACGGGCCACTCAGGTGCGTGCTCCGAAATCAATCTGTCAAGGGTTGCTCTCGATCTGAATGTTTGCGTAACCAGAGTGCGGAAGAAATCGGCTGTATTACCTTCGAGGGCTTCATTTTCTTTAATATAGCGATCAATCACCTCGTTGGCTGTGTGAGCCACGCTATCAATTTCATATAGCGCTTGTAAAGCTAAACCTCTTGCTTTTCGTCGTTTTCGTTTCATGAAATTAACACACTTATTCCTGCTGAGGAAGATGCAATCCCATCTTGATTATTAAATTTTGGACTGGAGTCTGGGAAGAGATCGCATGACTGTTTCCAGGAGCAAAGTCAATCCGCCGAGGCAGGTTCGCCATAATAGATGTCTTCGATATGGACATCGATCCTTTCGACTTGCATGCCAACCATATCTTCAATTGCTCGACCAACCTGCGCTTGAACTTTACGACTTACGTCCCTTACGTATGTGTCGCGGCCTAGTATCAAATAGAGGTCGACTGAAACTTTTCCATCTTTGATATCTATATATACGCCCTCACCAGATCCACGTCGTAGAAATCTATTTACACCAGATGGGATTAGAGCCATACTCACAACGCCAGGGGTGCTCAGCGTGGTTAGACGCGCAATCGTCACCAACACGCCTGGTGCAATGGTCGTTTTGCCAGGTGCACGAGTGCCTTTATTTTGATGTGTATCCATCTTATTTCCCAACTCCCCAAAAGAATAGGTGTGATGATTTTGGTAGCGGTTATTTCCCTGCAAGGTTCCTCCAGGAGGAGATGCAGGGTTTTTAGAACATGGCCATTCCGCCATCGATTGTTAATACATGCCCGGTAACATAAGCCGCATCATCTGAAGCCAAATACAGTACGGCTTTGGCGACTTCTTCGGGCGTTCCGATTCTTCCGAGAGGAATCAAGTCTTTGAGGCCCGCTCGTAAATCCTCAGGAAGAGATTCGGTTAGATCGGTAGCAATAAAGCCTGGCGCTACTGCATTCACAGTAATCTTACGTGGCGCCACTTCTCTGGCAAGTGCTTTTGTGAAACCAATTTGCCCGGCTTTGGAAGCAGAGTAGTTGGTCTGCCCTGCATTCCCAATCTGGCCTGAAACGGAGGTCATATTAATTATCCGCCCATAGCGCTTGCGAAGCATATGTCTAACTGCTGCACGAGAGCAATTAAAGGTTGATTTAAGATTGGTGTTCAAGACGAAATCCCAATTCGCTTCTTTCATAGTCATAATGAGTCCGTCTCGTGTTGTCCCAGCATTGTTGACCAACACATGCAGATCACCGAACTCATCGATGGCCTGTTTTATCAGTTGCTCAGCTTCGGTGAAATTTGAGACATCAGCCTGAATTGCGATCGCTTGTGACCCGAACGCAACAATCGCTTTGACTACTTCATTTGCAGCCTCAGCGTTTGAGACATAATTAACAACAACGGAGGCACCCTCTCGACCGAATTCCAGCGCAATGCCTCGACCGATACCTCTTGATGAACCTGTTACGACGACTACTTTCTCTTTAAATCGCATGGCGCGTACTCCTGGTTAATCGTGATCAGTGGAGATAAAGAGTTTATACCGTCCGGGGTCACCATCTCCCCAGTGATATCAATTGCTGGTTTAAAAACCTCAGTCAACGCGCTAGCGATTATACCCTTGAATTCCGGGGACTCCTGCCTGTGCTGCTAAGGTGAGAAGCTCATCAGGTTTATCTAAATAGCTTTCATGTCGCGTCGCATCATTTACCAAGGACATCATTAGCTCATACAAAACCTCATTTGCTGGAGTGGGTACATCATGTCGTCTGCCTGACAACGCGATTGCTCCATTTAGCCATTTAACCTCGGAGCGACCCCGTCCAATATCATAGTGGAAGGAGGGCCGTTTTTCCCCGCGGCCTTTTGCCACGATTCTTCCCAAGGCTTTTTGCGTAATCCAAGGCGGAAGAAATATTCCGAACCCGAGCAAAGAGAGGGGAACCCCAGGAAGATTCTGGGGGCGCATTCCCATTCTTCCCATGACGCGCACCACCTCACGTAATGCCTCCAGCTCTAAACGGCACAGTCCAGAATGTTGGAATATTTGAGCTGGTGTCCAGCCCAGGATGGCGGAGGAGGCGTTGCTGACGATGTTTGTGAGGGCTTTAGACCATTTCATTCTGTTTGGGTTCGGATAATTTCGGACGACCATCCCCGTGGATGCGAATTCCTGATAAAGGTGGCTGATGAGAGGGTGAGAACCAGCCAATCCGACGCCGCGCTGGCGTTCAACTCGGATGATTCCACCTGGGAATAATTGAACAGCAGTCGTTATTGTCGCTGGGATGATACGATTAGGTCCGAGCACCTGGCCGAGTGTCTCTTCGTTGTTTATCCCGTTGGCAAAGCAAACGACAGGTACTTCGGAGGGCAATTGATCCTGGATATCACGCGCTGCATGCTGAATATCAAATGCCTTAACCGTTAGCAGAATTACCTCGGGATCAAATCTTGATAAAGCGGAATTCAAGCTCGTTGTGACATCAGGGCTTTTCAAATCTACGGGGTTTGTATCACCAGTGATGTGAAGTCCATATCTTCGGAATTCTTTTTCAAAACGGGGACGGGCGAGGAAGTGTACCTCGTTGCCGCATGATGCGAGGCGCGCACCCAATAGTGAGCCAACTGCCCCTGCGCCATATACCAGGTAGCGCATATTAACTCTCGGAAGAATCTCCCATGAGGTGATGAATTAACGCATCCAATTCTTCGTCTGAATAGAATCGAATAACGATGCTTCCCCCCCGTGGGCCTTTCTTTAACGTGACCCGTGTGCCGAGAGCTTGTCGTAATTTTTCTTCGATGTCTACGATATCCGGAGAGGGTTGTTTGGTCCTTTTCTTGGTGCGTCTTTCACCGCTTAGGTTCCGCACCAGTTCTTCGGTTTGGCGCACGCTTAGATCTTGGTTGAGAATAGACTGTAGGGCAGCAGACTGTGCTTGGGCTGCAGGTAAACTGAGCAATGCCCTGGCATGACCTTCGCTAATTTTGTTTTCTTGCAGCGCCTCACGCACTGCGGCTGAGAGCTTGAGAAGCCGAAGAGTGTTGCTGATTGCAGTTCGACTTTTACCGACACGCATTGCAATCGCTTCGTGGGAAAGATCAAATTCATCCGCAAGATGTTTGTATCCATCCGCGGCTTCCAGCGCGTTTAGATCCGCTCTTTGAAGGTTTTCGATAAGGGCAATTACAAGCTGATCCTGGTCTGTGACGTCACGGACAATGGCTGGAATGGTTTCCAATCCTGCCAATCGTGCAGCTTGCCATCGTCGTTCTCCAACGATCAACTGGTAGCCTTTTCCCTCAGGGCCAGGGGTCACGATCAGCGGTTGGAGCACGCCATGTTCGACAATCGAATCGGCCAATTCCCTCAGTTGATCAGGGTCGAAATTGACCCTTGGTTGACGTGGATTCGGGGAAATATTGTCCAAGGAAATATGCAGGACTCCACCGGCGGAGGGGGAAGGAACATCTCCAGTTGGTATTAGCGCGTCTAATCCTTTTCCAAGTCCACTCTTACGACTCATGGTTGCCCTCAATCTGTGTAGGTTCCAATCGGCGTCTCATATTATCACCTTTGAGAATTTCTTCGGCCAGCATCTGGTAGGCAAGCCCCCCCGTTGAGTTAGGGGAGTACGCTGAAATGGGTATCCCATGCGATGGCGCTTCTGCCAAACGGACTGTGCGTGGGATGATCGTTTCGAATATCTTCTCGGGGAAATGACGTCGAACCTCTTCCACCACGTCCTTGGAGAGATTGGTTCTGCCGTCATACATCGTCATGATGAGACCGCGGATTGACAATCCTGGGTTCAAGAGTGCGCGGGCGTGATCGAGAGTATTCATCAGTTGAGTCAATCCTTCTAAAGCGAGGTATTCGCACTGCATCGGTATGATGATCCCATTTCTCGCCGCCACGAGACCATTCACGGTGAGTAGACCAAGTGATGGAGGGCAGTCGATCAGGACGTAATCATAGTGGCCATCAATTTGCTCGAGCGCACGCCGGATGCGATGCTCGCGGTTGGGTAATTCAATCAGTTCAACCCTGGCACCTGCGAGCGCAGGAGATGAAGGTAATAGAGATAACCGCAATTGGGAGTTGCGAAGGATACTTTCCTTGGCGGACGCGCGCCCCAGCAGAACTTCATAAGTTCCTGTTTCAACACCGCTGACTCCGAGGCAAGCAGTTGCGTTGGTTTGCGGATCCAGGTCTACGAGGAGCACACGCATCCCAGCCTCAGCCAGGTAGGCACCCAGGTTCACTGCGGTAGTCGTTTTTCCCACACCGCCCTTTTGATTTACGAAAGAGTATGTGATTGTCATAGGCTAATATTATCTCTTATTACAGTAATTTCAGAAGGATCTGGGACGTTTTCCAATCTGGATTTCGAGACAAAATTGGATGCAATTAAATTTGCGAATCGAACTGCATGCAGTGGATTCCCACCTTCTTGAAGATGTATAAAGAATGCAGCTGGAAATAGTTCACCGGATCCGGTGGGATCAACTTCCACAGCATCGGCAAATGCGACTACATCAGCGATTGGTTCCCAGCCTGAATAGTATACATTGCCGGCCCATCACATGTCGAATTCTTTCTCTGTGAGAGATTCGCCGACTTTCATGGAATACACACGCCGGAGGCTCAAAATTTGACAAATGGATATTGCGATGCTATGATGGTGCAAACGTTTGCAGAACGGTACTTCAGATCGGGTTTCCCCTAGAATAAATTCGGCATCAATGTGATTAGACAAAAACGCAAATTAGTGTCCATCAAAGATATCGCCCGGGAGGCTGGGGTTTCGCCTTCGACGGTGTCCAGGGCACTCCACAATCACCCTCACATCAGCAAAAAAACCGGTGCCAGAATACACCGCTTGGCTCAAGAGATGAGCTATACGCCGAGCCTGTTGGCTCGTAGTTTGGTCACCCAAGACACAGCGACCATCGGTTTGGTGATCACCTATACGTCGGATCCCTTCCTGGCGCGGCTGGTCACGGGCGTGGAAGAGACTGCCCGAAGCTGTGGCTATTCGATCTTCCTCAGCAGCTCCTACCGAGATTACGATCGTGAATTGGAAGTCGTGCGTTCCTTCCATGAACGGCGCACCAACGGCATCATCATCACTGGCTCACAGATCGACACCGATTATGCGGATTTATACGACCGTTTCCCACTACCCATTGTGCTGATAAATTGTCGGAAGTATCCCTATTCTGTCTCCGCCGATAAGAGATCTGGCGCAAAACAAGCTGTCGAGCACTTAATCCAACTCGGTCACCGACGGATTGCTTTCGTATCCAACCAAAGTGTTCACACCAATCATGATCGCCTCACAGGCTATCGGCAGGCGCTGAGGAAGCACGACATCCCCATCGATAATTCGTTGATCGTTGCAGGGGACGGGATGCTGGAAGGCGGCGCACGTGCGGGTCTTCAACTGCTAAACCTTTCCCAACCGCCCACAGCCATTTTCTGTTTTAACGACATGACAGCAGTGGGGGTATTAACCGCTCTCGGGGAAGCGGGCTTGCAGGTGCCGCGTAACTGCTCCGTTGTTGGTTTTGACGACCTAGAAATATCCGCGTATTACGGTCCGCCCCTAACAACGATTCGCCAACCTTGCTATCGCATGGGGCAAGCAGCGATGCGCATGCTGTTGCAGCTAATTCGAGGGGAAAGCGATGTGCAAGCCGAGGTCCTGCCAACCGAACTCGTGGTTCGCCAATCGACCGGCCCTGCTCCTACGCCGTACAAGCCGATTCAGGGGGTGGGTCTAAAGTAGCGAGGGCCAACCAGGATCATACACCCCTTCACTGCCACTCTGTGATGGGGAAAGGAGGAGGATGGAGGAGTAATAAGCGCAATTCCTGTTACTGCCTTGCAATGGTCAAGGTGAAGACGATATTCGCACCGTTTAAGAGAAAAAATTCATGGAGAAGGAGAAAACGAGATGAGAAAGAATGTGACTTTCATTGGTATAGCAGTTCTAATGGTGGCGATCACCTTACTCGCTGCCTGCAAGCCCGAGACAATCATCGAAACGGTTGAGGTTCCCGGTGAGACGGTGATCGAAACTGTAGAGGTGCCTGTCGAGATCGAGGTCGAGGTGCCGGTGGCGGTCGACTTGATCACCATCGTAGCCCGCTGCCGTGCCAAACCCCCCACTGAGGACTCGCGCTGCAATAACTTGCTAGCTGGCGTTGCCGAAGTCAATGCCGATCTTGCAGCCGCCGGTGATCTTCGCCGTGTGGTGGTCAAGACCATCCAGGACAACACTGGGGCTGGCGACATGATAACGGAGTTTCAACTGGCATTCGAAGGCGGACAAGCGATTGATATTTTGGCTCTAGGTCACGAGTTCATCGGTACTGAGGCGACAGCTGGCCGCATCACCTCGATCGAAAGCATGATTGCGGACTTCCCTGAGTTTGATAACGTGACTGAGAAACTGTGGAACTCGGTCACCTTCAAGGGCGAGCGCTGGGGAATTCCTCAGGATATGGAGGCGCGTCCGATCTACTGGGACAAGAACCTCTTAGCTTCGGTTCCAGGATGGGACGAAGCCCGAGTTGCGGGGCTGGCCGCCGAGATCCAGGCTGGCAATTTCACATTAAGTGATATGCTAGATGCTGCCGAAGCAGCAGTAGCTGCCGGCGTTGTGCAGCCGGGCATGGGCTATTGGATGCGGCCTTCGAACGGCGATGACTTCACTGCCATCTACTATGCTTACGGCGGAGAGCTCATTGATGCCGACACCGGCACACTGGTTTACGATACCACAGCTGGGTTGAAGTTCTACCAGTTCTTCGAGCGTGGATTGACTGACAGTGGCTCATTTGGTTTCATTGGTGCCGGCTGGGGCGATGGTTATCATCCTGCTGTCTCGGGCGGCAAGGTCGTGTTTTGGGCTGGCGGTACTTGGCAGTGGGCCGAGTGGGCCAATGATTGGACTGCGGACCGGGGCGGCCAAGATTACCAGTTCGAAAATTGGGGCTACGGCTTGTACCCCGCCGGCGAGGCAGGTGGTTCCCCGACCACGGTGTCGCACCCCTTCGCTTACATGATCAGTTCCCAGACAGAGCATCCCGACCTGGCCCTGGCTTTGATCGCCAAGGCGACCACCGATGTGGCCAATACCCGGCATGCCCTCAACAGCTCCCATCTGGGCATTCTTACCACCCAGGCCAATTTTGAGCCGTACGCGAGCGATCAATTTATCACGTCCGTGACATACATGGTGGCTTATGCAGGTTACCTGCCCAACAATCCTAATTGGGGCACTCTCAAGCAGGTCACTTTCGATGCGCTATCCGCAGTGCAGGCCGGTGAATTCACAGCCCAAGCGGCTGTGGACTTTGTCGTAGATTCACTCGAGAACCAATTAGGTGATGAGATCATCATCCGTTAATGAGAATTAACAAAGTTGTCACCTTATGAGTGTCACTGACACAGCAGAGAGAGGGGGGGCAGCCCCCCTCTCTCCTCTCGATCCCGAACAAAAGAGTTCTGCAATTGGCGCCTGGCTGCGTAAAAGGCTGACATCCTGGGGCTTCATGTCGCCGGCTGTATTACTGATCACGCTTTTCTTTTTTATTCCGGTAATTATTCTCTTTATCCTTAGTTTTTCCGATCTGAAATCAGTAAACTTTGGCACATTGCAGTGGTGGCTACCGGCCAACTGGAGTCTGGACAACTATTTCAGGATCTTTAATGACAGCTTTTTTTCGAAGTTCTTGAGTAATACGTTTTTCTATGTGCTGACAACGCTTGCCTTGTTCAACTTCGGCAGTGCGCTGGTTATCGCATTGCTCACCACCCACATCAATCGCCGGGCAGGCTTCTTATTCCGATTAATGTGGCTGTTGCCGCGTCTGACGCCTTCCGTCATTTATATCTTGATGTGGCGCCGGATTGCTGCGCGCGCACCCTACGGCATCCTGAACCAATTATTGGGTGCTTTGGAGCTCGGATCAGGTCAGGATCTGGTAACTTCCAATCCCTGGATTTTCGTTATCCTGGTTAACGGGTTCATCGGGGCCTCATTTGGTTTAGTGATCTTCACCTCGGCTATAGAGGCGATCCCAAAGGATTACTTGACAGCTTCAAAGGTGGACGGCGCCTCGACCCTTCAGACCATTCGACATGTCATCCTGCCGATGATCAGATGGCCGATCTTGTTCGTAATTACTTACCAGACCCTCTCACTGCTCACATCATTCGAACAGATCCTGTTGCTCACCAATGGCGGCCCAGGACTGTTTAAAACCGAGGTATGGGCCCTGCGCGCCTACCACCTGGCGTTATCGACCGAAACTGGCAACACGCAATGGGCGTACGGCGCTGCATGGGCTGTGATTCTAGTGATCATCGGGGTGGCTGCCGCGATAATTTACATGAGAGTGTTTAAGTTCGATGAACTGGTGCAGGAGCCAAAGATCGATTTGGTCTAGTTTGAACAGAGGTACTGCGATATGACGCTGCGGCAAAGAATTTGGGCGGGTGCGCCCTACCTACTATTAGTTATAAGTATCTTACCTATGTTCGTAGGCTATTTCTGGCTGGTGCTTAGCTCCTTTTCAACTCGGACAGAGGGGTTGAAGCCGGTTGGGAATCTGACACTGGAGCACTTTAGCTTCCTACGAGAGACCCCCTTCGGTCTGTCCTATCCCAGCATCTGGCTGGTGACATTCAATACTTTTCTGATCGCTGCATTCATGACGGTTGTTGTGGTCCTGGTTTCTTCTCTAGCCGGTTATGCACTGTCACGCTTAAATTTCCCCGGACGCCGCTCGTTTCTCTCGCTCACGCTGATCCTGCATGCTTTCCCCAGCATTACTTTGCTCATCGGTATTTTCTTCGTGCTGCGTGCCCTGGGGCTTTACAACACCATCTTGGGCGTCGGCTTGGTGATGGTTGGCTTCGAGATGCCGTTCGGTATCTGGTTAATGAAAGGTTTTTTCGACAATGTCTCTTGGGATATGGAACGGGCGGCCCTGATTGACGGCGCCTCGCGTCTTCAAGTGTGGTGGCAGATCATCCTACCGACCATAAAGCCGGGCATGGCAGCGCTGGCTCTGTTCGCCTTCATCTCCGGCTGGAACGCCTGGCTGATCCCTAAGACTTTCACAATCGGCGCTGGCCAACAGGCTACTCTGTCGGTCTATTTGCAGAACTTCCTGGGCGAAACAACGGCTGTCGATTGGGGCGCAGTCACGGCGGTTGGATTATTTCAACTTATACCGGTTGCCATCTTCTTTATATTCACCCAAGACCTGCTGTTGAACATGTACGCCGGCGGCAGCAAGGGGGGAGCGTGATTCGTGAACGCTAAGCTAAGTCTGGATGCGCCACACGACACCAACTCGAACTACCTGATGTGGAGAAAATTATGAAAGTAGAACTTGAGAACCTCTCCAAGCAATGGGGCGATGTTGTAGGGGTCGACGCCATCAGCCTGGATATCAAAGATGGCGAGTTCGTTGTCTTCTTAGGCCCTTCCGGTTGCGGCAAAACCACCACATTGCTGATGGTTGCCGGTATCTACAAGCCAACGGGAGGCACCATCCGATTTGACGGCCGCGTTGTCAACCAGGTTCCGCCCAAGGGTCGCAACATCGGCATGGTCTTCCAAAGCTATGCCCTCTACCCTCATATGACCGTTTTCCAGAACATCAGCTACCCTCTCAAGCTCATGAAAACACCCAAGTCAGAGATGCAAGAGCGGACGCAGCGGGTGGCCGACATGATGGGCATCGGCAAATTAATGGACCGCAAACCAGCCTTTCTTTCTGGCGGACAACAGCAACGCGTCGCCCTCGGAAGGGCCTTAGTAAAAGAGCCGGAGCTGCTGTTATTTGATGAGCCTCTATCAAACCTTGATGCGCGACTGAGGCTTTCTATGCGCAGTGAAATCAAACGGCTGCAAATAGACTTGGGCATTACCTCCATCTACGTCACGCATGATCAGGTAGAAGCGATGACGATGGCTGACCGGATTGCGGTTATAAAGGATGGTCGTTTACACGCCTACGACACCCCTACTGAAGTGTACGACCGGCCGCGCACGCTTTTCATTGCTCGTTTTGTGGGCAACCCTCCTATGAATTTTGCTGAAGTGGATGTTTCTCAGACAAACGGCGCTTATCACGCCCGTCGCGAAGGCCTCGAATTGGTCATACCTGCCGATAGAGGGGAAAAGGCGGCTGCCAAGGGTAGTGTGATGGTGGGTTTCCGCCCTGAAGATATCATGATTGATAGTGAGGGCATCCCAGGCGAGGTCTTCGGCGTCGAG
>SDBS01006364.1_pt1 | contig 11493 bp, 9 predicted proteins | sample 2277091 | NCBI WGS metagenome assembly SDBS01 (sample SAMN10404972, study PRJNA504765) | marine sediment metagenome | isolation source: marine sediment core GS10_PC15, 163 cmbsf | place: Arctic Ocean: Southern Knipovich Ridge | collected 2010 | reverse complement strand
GACCTTCCCCTTGGTGGAGAACCGGCACGTGGTTGGGAAATTGACGCCGGGGAAGGAACCCTACGAGCGAACGATGCCAATGGGCGAACAGGCCCGGTTGGAAGTCGAGGCCCGGATGGAAGCTCCCCCCCGGCACTGCCTGACCTGCGGCAAGGTCATGGTCAAACGAGTCCGGGTCCAGATCAATCGAGCCACGAATGAGGTAGTGATGGGATCAATCGAATACGGCTACCGTGGCAAGGGGTATTGGGATACCCTGAAATGTATGCGTGAGTCAGCCCCAAAGCTGGCAGCAGCCCTGATCCGAATCCACGGAACAAGGCTCGATCCCCGAGCAACACTCTCCATTATCAATGAGATAGCCCGGAAGGGTCTAAATCGCTTCCACCACCACTTCAACTAATCCTACTTGAAGCCCCAAAATGAAAGCCCCCAATCCTGGGGGCTTTTTTTTTACCCAGAATCAATAGAGGACGGACTGCCGTATGTGGCATACCCCCCTGCCAGATATGGCATAAGAGTTATTGACATTCCAACTTATCCCATTGTAGATTTGCCCCCGAGGCAAAGGACAGCATTCACCAATAATGCTATAGGTCAGAGGCCCAGTTCCCGTAGTGGAATTGGGCATTTTTTATATCAGCCATGACTAACGAACAAGAACGCCAGATAGACTTCATCCTGCACGGGGTGATTAACCTCCAAAAATCTTTGGATTCCGCGAAGACGGGCGAGGACTCTGACTCTACGATGCCGCCCCGCCGATTGATCTGGGGGGAGATAACCAATTCAAATGCGGACGAGGATGATGAGCGCCTGATCAGTAAGGCCCTCGATTGGTCATACTTTGATGACAAGGGCTGGATCAAATATGAGCATGTTGCGAATGATCCGGCGCGTATAATTGGATGCCCCCATGAGCGAGTGACCACTGCCGAGGGTGGGACACTGATCAAGGGCGCTCTATTCCCCGACGGCAAATATTCAAACGATGTATGGGAGTTGATCAAGAACATCGAGGCGCACAATCGCCAATTTCCCGATAAACAAAAAACTTTGGGCTGGTCCATCGAAGGCCACTACACCGACGGTAAAGTCACCAAGGGTGGCTATCGCAAGGCGAAAGTGGTCAACGTAGTGATCACACCCAGCCCAGTCAATATGTCTGTGTATCTCCATTCTCTAAAGGAGAACCACACAGCATTCGCCAAGTCCCTGAACTACGGGGATGAAGTGACAAAAGCAATGACGGCCACCCCGACCAGTACGGACGTAGCCCAGAAGACCGGGGGGGATGCCATTGCCAAAGAGAACGTGGACACTAAGGTCAAAGAGACCGCTGAAAGCCTTGACGGTGCAGCCGGTTCTGAGGATGAGCCACGGAAAAAGAAAAAGTCAAAGTCTATTAAAAAGTCAACAACCGGGAGTAAATCCATGAAGACTTTTGAAACCGTCGTACAAGCCACTCAGCATTTCGTAGACGAAGGTCACGACGAGGAAACTGCGGGCAAACTGGCAAAATCCTTATTCCCCGAAGAGCAGGAGTCTGGCGGCTCCAGTGAAGGTGGCGGGGAAGAAGCCGTAGCAGGTGAAGAGCAGGAGACCATTAAACTGCTGAAAAGCCTGGGTGTCCAGTTCACGAATCTCAAGGACAGATTATTCAAGTCAGCCGGTGACGGTGCTGTCGATGGTGGCGTTGAAGCAGCGGACGAGTTTGAAACCATTCCGGATGAGGCAGGCGAAGATGGATACTTCGATGCCGCGCCCATGCTGGTTGCCCTGCAAAAAGGCATGACGGGCTTGACCCAAGTGGTCGAGCAGAAAGTCGCCTATGACCATGAGCGTGACCAACAAATGGCCAAGGGCTTTGAGGCCATCGCCTCGCTGTATGAAGTTCAGAACGCAGCCATCGAGGTACTCAGGAAGTCGGTTACAATCACCAGCGGTGATAAGGAAATTCCTCTCACCGTCGCAATGATGGCCGTACTGAAATCCCGGCCCGGTGCGCCGATTGACATCGCCAATCTCGCTATGGCCAGTGAGGGCACGGGCGATGGTGTCGGCTCCGGTCGGCCTGAGGGAGTTCCCGCAACTTTCGAGGCCCTCCAGAAGAGTCTGACTGCCGGGAAGGATGCGGACAAGATCACTGGTAAAGAAATGGCCATTGCCGAAAACGCATTCCGTGGCCGTGAGTACGAGACGCTCATGCCCATTTTGGGCAAGTGCAAAGTTTAGCCTGTACCCTTTAACAGACAGGCCCTTTTTCAACCCTATGATTAGGAGTTAAATCATGCAATTCCTGAATCCGAACATCAGTTTCGCCGAGCTCAACGTGCTCAATAAGAGCTTGATTGAATCCGGCGAGCTTCGGTTTTCAGCGCACGGCTTGGAAAAAGCCCTCACCGCAGGTGAAGGCGTCGGTTCCGACATGACCGATCTGGACACCCTGTCAGGTGGCCGTTCGATCAGTGTGGAGAATATCGACACCGAGTTAAAGGTGACTGCTGAAAACAAAAGCCAGTTGGTAATCTATAACATGCTCCGGAAAAAGCCCGTCTACGCGGTCCTTGACCAGTGGATGGACCTGTCCGATCATGGCACCAGTACCCAACATGGCCATTCGTTTGGTAAGTGGCGTTCTGAGACTGCCTTCCCCAAAGTCTCCGACGTGACCCTCTCGCGTAACGTGGATGCAACGAAGTTCATCCGCGATATGCGAGATTTGAGCCAAGTGATGGAAGTGACCAAGACTTATGCCGAGAAACATCAGATAATTAACACCGCTGCCGCCGTCACCGTTTTGGAAGGTGTCGAGCTGGCAACGATCTTCGGCAATGCCTTGATGATGCCGACCCAGTTTGACGGGCTATACACCCAGCTTCTGGCCGCATACAACGCCGGGTTCTCCGACGCCATTGTAGACTGCCGGGCCACGGGCTCAGAGAGCTATAGTCAGGGGGGGGACATCACCGAGGACAAGTTGGACATCGGTGCGGAGAACATCCAGAATAACTACGGGAGCGCGACTCACATGCTCATGCCCACGAAGGTTAAATCTGACCTGAACAAAATCCTGCCAGTCAGTCGCCGGGTGAATCTGCCGGGTGCTCAGCAGGCCGGAGCGCGGGATATGCTACTTGGCCAACCCGCATCGGGGTATTACAGTGACTTCGCCTACAATGGCTGGGGACCGGGGGCCGATCCCCATTTCAAGTTTGCCCCGTCTATTGATACCTTTTATCCCAGTGGAGAAAGTTCGGGAGCTACAGCTCCGACCGCTGACTTCCCGGATACCGACGATGCACCGGCTGAGCCGACCAGTGTTACCGGTGCCACAGCCAGCGACGCCAGTTCCAAGTTCGGAACCGGAGATGCCGGAGACTACTATTACAAGGTGTCTTCAGTCGATGCCGACGGTCAATCCTTGGGTACCGCCACAGGAGCCTCTATCACGGTTGCCGCAGGCGAGAAAATTACCCTGACGATCACCTGTAACGATGCGACGATTACCGGCCTGCGTATCTATCGCAGCGTTATGGGAGCGACTTCCGCTGCGGATTGCCGCTGGATCGCTGACGTTGCGGTTGACGATAACACAAGCACCACAGCGTTTGTTGACCTGAATCTCATCCTACCGGGGACATCAACGTCCATATTGATTTCCAATGCCCCGGAAACCGATGCAATTGATTACCGGCAGCTAATGCCCTTCATTCGGATGGAACTCGCATTCGGTTTGAACAGTATCGTAGGGTGGCCCTATCTCTACATGCTGTATCTGTACCTGCGGATTCAGAAGTTGCGGAATTCTCGGGTGGGTGGAACGTACCACGTTCTATACACCAATATGCGGTGGTCCGAATCGAAGTTTACTGCTGTCGTATAGGAGCCGTAGATAATTGAACTTTAAGCCCGGAGGGGGGTTACCCTCCGGGCATGGTTCGCAACTTACAATAGGGAAATATCATGCAAATTCTACGAGCCCCAAATGACAATACCGTTAATCGTGTAACGTCTGTGGGAGAGGTCAAATTCGTCGAAGGCATTGCGACTGAGTTCACACCGGAGCAGGCCGAGTTCTTTACCCAGAGGCAGCGCGATTATACCCTGGAGGATATTGAGACTGAAGAGGAGGCAGCCGATGCAAGGGCAGCCGTTGTCAAAGCCGCCGAAGCGGAGGAAGCTGCCGAGCAAAAAATCATCGATGCTCAGGCTGCCAAAGAAAAGGCCCTCGAAGAGGAACAGGCAGCCAAAGCGAAGATCGTTGCTGAGAGAGCTGCTGCCGCAAAAGCAGCCACCGAAGCGAAGGCAGCCGCCAAAGTGAAAGCTGCCGCTATCTCTGAGTTCCTTCAGAATGTTGAGGGAGCAAGTTTCGGTGATGTCCGTGCCTTTGCGAAGGCAAACGGGATCAAAGCTGGTGGCAATAGGCAGGCGATCATTGACCGTATCAAAGCCGCTGGTCCCCCCGATGGTGAGGATGTAAAACCGGCCACCGATGGCGGTGAAGGTCCAGCCGACATGCCATCCACTCCTGAAGGCACTGAATCGCCCGGCGAAGGTGAAACCACCAACGAGGACGAGCCCACTGCTCATATAGAGGAGCTGATTGACCTCAATGAAGCTGACCATGAAACACTGGTCGAACTCGCTAAGCAGTACGGGGTCGTAGAAGATGAGGCGTGGTCCACAGAGGAACTTCGTTCAGCACTTCTTGCTGACGAGGGAATCCAAGAGGAGATGGGCGAAGTGATGGTTGATGACGCTGAGGAGGAGGAAACTCCCCCGGATGGCGAGGATGAGCAACCTCCCGAATCCGGAGAAGCCAGTGAAGCAACTCAGGATGCCTCAGATGGCGCACAGTCGGCCCCAGCGGCTACTTCTGCCGATCAGGGTGCTGGAGGGTTGGAAATGCCGACGGCGCAGGATAGTCACGAATTTGTAGTTCAGTGGTGCCGGGCCAACGGAGTAAATGATAACGGCACAAAAGTTGAGTTACTTGAACGAATCTATGCGGATGAACGCTTTAAAAAATAAGGTCTTATGCAGAAGCTATTCCTCGGGAGTACGAATCGAGTCTTCTTGGAGACCGATGAGAGTGTCGATGCAGTAAACCTTTCGATAGTAGGTCCCACCGGAGCCTTCCTACAGGATTCTGGTGATGCTGACCTGAGTCAGAAGGCTTGCAGTCTCGATAGTTCCAGCGGAAGATTTTACCTCGATGTAACATTCTCCAGCAGCACAACAGCTGACGATGCCTACCTATATTGGGAGGCAACGCTCAGCAGTATAGTTGTGAGACTGGAATCCAAGTTTGATCCCGAAGATGCGGTCGTGACTTCCAAAGTGAGCACCGACCGCTATTTAGTATCTCCCACATTCGTCATGGATAATTTTCTCAGAGGTATCAGCGAGGACGAGATTGCGGCAACCTATGAGACCAGCTACCGGGAGACTATCCGGTCCCAGATTCAGACCGCCACGGATGAATTACAAAGGCGCACGAAGACCTATTTCGTGCCGACCACCATCACCGACGAGCACCACGACTATGACAAAACGCCACTCTATCATAAGTTCTGGACCCAGCGGCTTTTCCATACGCCGGTGATCTCCGTGACCAGCATGAAGCTGATGCTCAAGGATCAGGAAATAGCCGAAATACCAGAGGAATGGTTGCAGATAGGGAATAAAAAAGAGGGTATGGTAAAAGTGATCCCCTATGCCGGTACCGGCGAATCAGGTTTCGCCTTCCGGCTTATCCTGACCATAGGTTCAATGCTTGGGCTGGTGGTGGGGGCCACCCATTACATACCCGATTTTTTCCTGTATACCTATCAGGCCGGGCTGGATTTCGATAACCTTGATATAGCCGAGAAAACCGGCCTCAAAAATGCGATTGCAAGGCGGGTAGCCCTGAATATGCTACCAAATCTTGATGTCCACCGGGGCAAAGCCTCGGAGTCACGATCTATCGATGGAGCCAGTGCTTCGGTCTCCTACACCTCCAGCGCCACCTTCGGGGAACACTCGGCGGCCCTGGCGCAGTACCGGAAACAGGACGAAGCCTGGATCGATGAATTCAAGGGCAGATATTTGAAACGATTGATACTCGATGGGTATCAGTAACAAAGGGAGATTACAAAAATGAGTAGTTTTAGAAACGCTGTCTCCAATCTCAACCACCGGATAAACAAGGTTTTCCATGATATTCGGTTTGGCGATAACTATAAGCGGCTCATCACGCTGACAAACGAAATGCGAGATGCTTTCGTAACCGAAAATAAACTCATTGCCGGTGCGCCGGGCGTGGGTTTCGGGATCGGGACAACGACCAAGGTCCGAATGAATGGTCCAATCCGGTACCAGATCGGGGGGCAGACCTATTCATCCGTCGATGTGGGATTGGCCACCAAGACGGAGCAGCTCATCGCGTTGGCTAATGAACTGCGGACGGATCATGCTACGAGCAAGACCGTCGTCACCGACATCAAGACGCTGGTCAATGCGCTGCGGACTCAGGAGCTGAATCGCTGTGTCACGCCACCGACTTTCGTTATTGACACCAATTACGACATCAAAAACAGTGTCGCTTTTGAGATCATTGTCGCGGGCGTATTAGTAACAATTGCAGCGGATCAGAGTTTCGACACAGGCACAAGCGAACAGATTTCAACTGACGCATATTTTGCGGCTGCAATCCTGTCCATCGACCTTAACGCTACCACCCACGTCGATTGGGGAGCTGAAGCAGTGGATGCAGCCACAGCACTCACCAATCTGGATGTTGTTACGGCGTCGGGTGCAGTGGTTTGCGGTACCGTTGTCGTAGAGGCCAAGGGTGGTGTAGGCGAGACCTGGACCGGTGCAAGTGACGCGCTCACAACCGGCACAGGTGGCAACGTGGCAAATTCCACGGTCTATGCCAATAACCAGTATGTTGGTGACGCTGTGATAGGTGCCGCTGTCAGTACCTCGGCACCGGACACGCTTACCGCTGCTGCTGCCGACCTGCTTTCAGGTGCAGCAGAGGCAGTCCTGGATAGTGACGGTCAAGACATCACCGCAACCAAGTATGGGGCCTGGAGATTCCAGATCAGTAAACTGGGTGCTCTAACGACTACAGCCTCACACGATACAACCGATATGGCGTATGAGTCGGCGGAGCTTGCTCTGTTGGCCCTGGCCAATCAGGCCCTGGTGGCCAACACGGTGGTCGTGGGCTACTTGGTGATCCAAGCTGCCGGTGGAGGCTTTACCATCGGGACGGATGATCCCAAGGCAGCAGATGCCGCTGTTACCTCAGCTACTTATTACGATGTTCAAGGCGATACCGGCCTAATCGCGGCTGCCACAGGTGTAGTGAGTGGGACGGCGGAGGAACTGAATATCGGAGCAGCTACAGTCAAGGTGAATGGTGTTCAGCTGGCCGCAGTTGCGGCAGATTTGACCCTGCCTTTCCCATTGATCGATACCGTTACGACCCTGAAATGGGGCGCATGGCTGATCGTAACCGATCTGGTCGGGACAGGACATTATGTCCAGTCGGTTGACGGCGATACCACAGCATCACTCATGGCATACGCCAGTTTCGCAACTGCGCTGGCCGCAGCTGATGCAATGATCGCAGCGATGCCTAATCGCTTCGTGGTGCTCGGAGTGCTGTATATCCACAATGGGGCTAAGGACCCGTGGACAGCACAGACCGACGATATCACCGACGGCTCAGACGTAACCGAGAGCCTGTTCAAGATGCGTATCCTTGGTGAGGGTATTCAAGCGGTCGATGCAGCAGCGGTTAAGGATATCATTGGCGCTGTTGGTGACTAACTGCCCATGTTTGTTGTTACAGGGCAGATCGATACCCAGAGTGTCGATAATGTGATCTTCGCTTTGCAGGCGCTGGGGGCCAATCGGCTCCCAGCGACTGCTATGGCTGTGATGCAGGCTACCCAGCTTGCCCAGCAGCGATGGATCGATAATTCCACGGGGGCCTTCAAGCGATCCACTGGAGACTATCTCCAAGGAATCTTGGATGGATTGGAATACCCCTACGATGATGATGTCTATAAAGGCGCAGTGGTCAACGCCAGTCGCCATGCCAAGTGGATAGAAGAAGGCACGTCGGCGTGGGACATGAAGAAGATGCTCTTCACGTCGGCACAAGTCAGAATCTCCGCTAAGGGCAAACGATACCTAATCATACCCTTCCGGCATGGCACCCCCAGTGCGGGGAGCCAAGAAGGTGGCCGGGGAATCAACCGGGCCACACTCAGTACTATGCCGCAATCGGTCTATAAGATGGTGAGGGCAATGGCTCCGAGCCGACAACTTACCGGGATGAAGGTTCCCAATCCTGCTGCCGGGGGTCGGGCCGCCATTCGCTATACCTATCATTGGGGCGGGAAGTTGAAAGCCAGTGATTTAGCTGCAGCTGGGGTGGATCAGACCAACCGGCGGCCACACTGGAAATCCAGTCCCTACACTGGTATGGTACGATTCCCACGGGAGAGCAGCACCGGCCAACATACCTACCTGACCTTCCGGGTGATGCACGAGGACAGCAAAGGGTGGTTGCATCCCGGCACACCACCGAAATGGCTGGCCAAGAAAACGGCCACCGAGATCGAGGCAGCTGTGGTGCGCCTGATTGAGATTGGCTTCGATACAGATATGCGGAACTTCCTGGGGCAAGCCTGATGACGACCTCCATAAACATAGCAACCGAGACCGCCAAGCTCATCAATGACATGAGCGTCAAGGTCCTCTATTACGAGGCCCGCCTATGTGACTGCGTTGGCGTGAATCATGGTTCTTATGATCCTGGGGATAGCTGTATAGACGGATTCCGCTATAAGCCTATGGTGGAATACAATCTACTGCGGACATCTATCGATATGCGCCGGGTGAGCCAGAAAGCTGGGATGATCCTGCAAGGCGGATGCCAGATCACGATCCCCCGGCTCCAGCTCAGTCACCATGCCATAGTTATCGGCCCGGACCTGAGCGACGGGGTGGACCTGAGTAGCAAGTTCAATATCCAAGTGATAATCGACGGTGGAACGTCCACCCGGATTAACTGTGCGCTGAAGGCCGCCGACAAGGCCGATGTGATTGTGGCTGAGATTGTATACGCCATCAACAGCGCCGGGCTGGGTGAGATAGCCTACGAATCCGGGGCTGATGGTGATCCCAATGGAGCCGGGCACGTTTGCCTGATTTCGCTGAATGTCGGAAGCAGCTCCAGCATCGTATTCGTGCCACCGGATGCCAGCGATGGGGTCAATGCGGTATTTGATCTGAACCCGGCCACCTATCCGCATCGATATACTCCCCATTCGTTAGACACTCAGTACCTGCGGCTCTACGACAAGGTATCACGAGGCGATGTTATGGTGATTGATGGCCGGAGCAGCCGGGATAATGCGATCCTGAAGCGGGGGACATTGGACCGGCTCAAAGCATTCGATGTGACTCGAATTACACAGGTTGCGAAAAACGGAACCTTTTACCGGGAGAATATCGATTTCACCTTCGACGGAACAACCATCACATGGCTGGATGACAAAGGTCCCGCTACAGGGGACAATTACACCGTCGAGTTTCTGGGCAAACCAAACTATGTAGTTTTCGAGGAGCTCCCCTCGGATCGAGGAGCGGATGACGATGTGATAGCAAAAAGAATTCATCTGGGGCTGAGGAACTTCATCGAGGCCGGGTTGGTGATGAACCTACCTATTGATCGGCTGCCCGCATTTGACAGCGGCTTCAGCACTGGATTTCAACTGGGGAGCAGGTAATGGCTGATACCAAGAGGACCCGAGCACAATTACTCGCCCTACTGCCGGATAATTCCACTGGCGAAATCAGTCCGCAGGATATACGGGATATGCTGGTTTCCCTGTTCGGAGTCTATGGCAAGATTTCGTTGAAGGGAAATACCACTGGTCAGGCATTCATCGCCGATACAGCGGCCAAATTATTGAACTGGCAGGCCAATGGTCTGGCAGTGGGTATGACCCCGGACTATGCCAACAATGAACTTCAGGTCGATGAAACAGGGACCTATGTAATAGTAGGATTCCTTACCCCGTCAAGTAACGGCGGTGGTGCTCATCTGGAACTCCAGATCAGAATCGATGGGGTAGAGAAAGAAAATAACCATCGAGCACTTGCGTCTGGAGGAGATCATGCCTTTATGGCAGTGCTCGACCTTTTGGCATTGAATTCTGGAGAAAAAATTAGCATCTGGGGGGAATCCGACTCTTCCATCACCATTACCTTCCATGCGGGCCAACTGTTCGCACTCAGAATAGGTTAGGAGTAAAATTATGGCACGTGGACATAAAACAGCCGTAGCAACCTTGCTGATGCCTCTGGCAAATGTTGAATATCCCTTTGAATTTCCGAGAGATGTTGAAAGGTTCAGGGTCCAGCTGCGGGATGCTACGAAGGTCCTGCATATAGGTACCAAAACGGGGAAGGTTGGAGTTAGCTATTTAATAACCGCCTCAGCCCTTGCAATTGGCACTACAAAGCCAAATGTAGCCAACGGTGCATGTACTGTCTCCATTAGTGGGACTCGGGCCTCTGTGGGCGCTGTAGCAGCTGGTACGGCCCTGTCTGGCGATGATATCCCACAGGATAAATACGGTGCCTGGGCAATAGATGTAACTGCGGCGGATGCAAAGAGTATCACCCCAGCGGCAGATAACGCAACGGGATATGACACGGCAGCGGCAGCTATTGCAGCGATCCCCGCAGTGGCGAAGGACAAAGCCAGATTAGGGGTGGTAACTGCAATCAGTGATAGCGGTGTATTCGATCCCGGCACTACCGACCTGGATGATGCGGCAGTGACAGATACCTACACAGATGCAGACCTGAAGGATGAGACCGACTATCCATATACGATCCTGTTTGCAGCCGGTGTGTGGATCGAGGATGATATTTTTGAGATGATTGATCGCACCTTTTATTTTTCGTCACCTACTGCGGGACAATATCTTGAGGTTATGTATTGGACCGGAAGAGAGAGATCGTCTTAAAAGATAGAGGAATAATTAGATGAGCAACACTGGAATTCAAGTAGATGATCTGCGGTATATGATTCGCACAGTGCTGGAGGGATTATCGAAGGGTGCGAGGCGTGGTGGAATGGCCTCGAGAGATGCTGTCGAGATGGTCCTGCGGACAATCGTGTGCGAGGGGCTGATAGGTAATAATTTTCACCTTCGGCAAAAGAAAAGCGGTGGCCGGATCGGGGTGGCCCGCGGGATCGCCCAGTTCGAGCCATCCACAGCCCGGTCGGTGATCAATCACTATCTGAAATTCCGCAAATCATTGAAAGAGGACATCGAAGCAATATGCCTCTGCGATCTGTCCATGATCGATGATGACACACCACAGGAGAGGGCTCTGATGGACCTGCAACTACAGGGCAATATGCTTTTGAATATCGCTCTGTGCAGGATGAAATATCGCCCCGTACCCCGT
>SDBS01006363.1_pt1 | contig 11493 bp, 25 predicted proteins | sample 2277091 | NCBI WGS metagenome assembly SDBS01 (sample SAMN10404972, study PRJNA504765) | marine sediment metagenome | isolation source: marine sediment core GS10_PC15, 163 cmbsf | place: Arctic Ocean: Southern Knipovich Ridge | collected 2010 | reverse complement strand
GAGAATGGTCAGACTTGTGGTGAATGTGGAACCAAGCTGATCGACCGATGCTACCGCTGCGGGGCCCCCGTTTGTTGTCCACGATGCTGTGAGGATGCCGCGAAGGAGGCGAAGGGATAATGGGTGACAACCAGCGAACCCCTCGAACGTGTCTGAAGTGCCTCAAGTTGTTCCCCAGCACGAGCCCCGGCAATCGTATCTGCCCGAGGTGTGCGGTACGCAACAGCCGAGTGGACGTGATGCCACGCGAGTCGGCCGTCACGCCGGTTAGGGGGACGAGATGAACGGCGAGCATCCAATAGGACACCAAGTCGGCGGCGAACACTACCGCGACATGGCCATTCAGCCAGTGACGTTCATCCACGCCAACGAACTCGGCTTCATTGAGGGTAGTGTCATTAAATACGTCTGCCGGCACCGAAAGAAGAGCGGTCGTCAAGACTTGGAAAAGGCGATTCACTTTCTGGAGTTGCTGATAGAACTGGAGTATCCGGCATGAGCACATACATCGGAATCGACCCAGGACAGAAGGGCGGGCTAGCCAAGATTTGTCAATTTGGCGGGCCCCCACGACCATGGGCTGAGAAGATGCCCGCCACGGAACGGGATATCTGGGACGTACTCAACCAGATCATGGAAATGGCGGGCAACGTGTTCGCCTACATCGAGGCGGTCCACTCGATGCCGAAGCAGGGACTAAGTTCGACATTCAAATTTGGACGCAGTTATGGCTTCCTGCGCGGGTGTCTGGTTGCCAGCGAAATGCCGTTCGACGAAGTGTCGCCGGTGAAGTGGCAGCGGGCCATGGGTATCAATCCCATCAAGGACGAGCCGATAACCGCGAAGAAAAACCGGCACAAGGCGAAGGCCCAGCAGTTGTTCCCGTCACTGGAGGTGACGCACGCGATTGCCGACGCACTTTTGATTGCTGAATTTTGCCGACGAATCAGGACATCGAACTGCGGACCGTCCGCCGAGGGGGTGGTTGAAAATGACGGAAAGTAAACCTCCGTTTACGTGACCGCCGGGCAGTGCCCGGCAGAAAGGAAATGTAGCCATGCAATCAAAACCACAAATCTGCTCAATCTGTGAGCGTCGCCGAATTCTCTATCAGCGGGTCTATGATTTTCGGGCACGTGGCGGTCTCCTCTGTCAGGAATGTTATTTATCAGAATGGAAACGCAAGCCCAGGCGCGGCGAGCGACGCTAACCGCCGGCGTGCCGGCAGAAAGGATCTATTATGGCCAAGAAGAAAACCCGTAGCGTGGTGGGAGGCTGGGTAGACATACCGACGCGAGTAGTGCCCGCCAGTGCGGAGGCACTTGAACAATTCCTGGCGACGGACTTGATAAAGTATGCCGAAGAGATTTCCGGCCAGCGGGCAAAAACCAAGGCACGAGCTATTCACCTACTGATTGCCTCGGGGCGAGCGACATTGTGTGCCTCGCTGGGCGATTGAAAGGACCAAACCATGCTTGACATCGACAAGATGCCCGCCGGCCCGGAACTGGATGACCTCTTGGCCGAACGGTCGGGGTGGAGAGGAATTGGCTACTGTGGCGACCGTGCAATCTGGGCAGATGAAGACGGCAACAACGTATGGAACGGGCCGTTTCGTCCCAGCACCGGCTGGGCCGCCGCGGGGGAAGTACAGTCGCACCTTAGTGGCACTGGGTTGCGTATGTGTTTGATAGAATTCGAGCACTTCTGGCAATGTGCCTTTCATGGCATTGGCTCACGCGGCATGTGGGGGAAGGCCGACGCCGCCAAGCTGGCAATCTGTCGAGCTGCGTATAAGGCCGTCGAGAAAGGCGGTGCATGATGGCGAAGAAAACGCCCGTAACATTCCCCGTGTGTGAACACCTGCGAGAGGAGATAGCCGGCCGTGGCTGGAGCATCGAAACCTTTTGCCAGCGGACGTGTTTGCGTCGCGATTTAGCCGAGGAGATATTATCGGGCCATCGGCGAGTGACGAGGATGACGGCACAGTGTTTGGGCTGGGCCTTTGGATGTTCAAGTGAAGTCTTCTTGCGATTGCAAGAGTCACACGAGAAAGGCGGTGAGTGATGCCAACAAAAATACCGTGGGCAACTGAAACCTGGTCGCCGATTACAGGTTGTACCCCCGTCTCGCCGGGCTGTGCCAACTGCTACGCGGCCAAGATGGCCAAGCGACTACGTGGCCGATTCGGCTACCCGCAAGACGAGCCGTTTCGGGTGACGTTTCACCCCGACCGGCTTGACCAACCGTTGCGGTGGCAGAAGCCCCGCCGGATTTTCGTGGTGAGCATGGGTGACTTGTTTCACGAAGATGTATCGCGAGATTGGTTGACGAAAGTGTTTCAGACTATCTGCTACGCAGAGCAGCACACATTTTTGGCTTTGACAAAACGCCCCCTGTGGATGATCGACTTCTTGCATTACGCTCAAGGTGGGCTGCCTTTTCAGGCTCCAGTGTGGCCACTGCCCAATCTCTGGCTCGGCACGTCCGTCGAAAACCAAGCGACAGCCGACGAGCGAATCCCGTACCTGCTGCGATGCCCGGCGGCGGTGCGGTACGTCAGCTACGAACCCGCCTTGGGACCGGTGGACATTCGCCGATGGACGGAAGTGGGGTTGGAGTGTTCCGTCTGTTCGTGGCGCGGACACGAGGGACTGACAAAGCAGCACGATTTTCCCGACGAGGAGGGTGGCTGGGTATGCCCTAAATGTGGCGAACCGTGTGCCCATACGCCCATAGACGAGTAATTGGATTGGTTGATATGTGGTGCAGAGTCGATCGGTAGTCGGCCAGGACGCGAGTGCAAACTGGAGTGGATTGAGTCGGCAGTCGAGCAAGCCAAGGCGGCGGGTATCCCGTGTTTCGTCAAGCAGCTACACCTTGACGGCAAGCTCGTTAAGGACATGTCCAAGTTCCCCAAGCATCTGCAAGTGCAGGAGTATCCGTCATGAGCAAGTGGAAACACCCTCGCATACTACGCGAGGCGTTGGGTGAGTACATAAGTCTCAAGTTGGGCCTATGCACCATTGAAAGCAGCCTTGCCTTCATGGTGGCAGAGCCCGATGGGCTTAGCCAATTTATGAATCGCAATCGTGGCACCGAGCGAACGCGGCGACGAATCCAGGCCGCCATAAATGAGTTGCAGGCAAAGGAGAACTAATGACCGAACCAACCCAACAGCAGCGAATCGACCGGCTGGCCAAGTGGGCGGGATTGAAGCCCATTCGGCTAAAGGATGCACCGAAGAGTTTCTATTGCAGTAAGCACGATCGCTATTATCTCAACTGGAACCCCTTCACCTCCCTCGACGACGCCCGGCTGTTGCTGCTGGAATGTGATAGGCGGAATCTGTTCGGGAAACTGGAAGACCGGTTTTACACGATTTCTGTACATTGGCGGCCGGCGCTCAAGTCGGGGCTTCTGGCCACCGCCGAACAGCAAACCGAGGCCGTGTGGGCGGCGGCGGAACTGGAGCGGAACAATGGCACGGAAGCAAGGCCGGAGCAAACTCCCGATTGATGGGGCGGCTTTGGTTCGAGGATTCACTTTGGCAAGCGAGTAACGAGATAACACGACCGATGACCCGCCCGTCGCCTTGGGTGTTGGCGGTGGGTGGGCTTAACAAACAACGCCCAAACAAGGGAGAACACAATGGGGACGCTTACCGTATCCCGGAAGCAGCGTTTGCGGACGCTGGAAAACTCGATCCGCAAAGCGGCCGAACAGATTCAGAAAAACGGCCTAGAGATTGGCCAGTACCTTTGCGAAATCCGCGATGATGAATTGTGGGTCGAAGACTACCCGTCTTGGAATCAGTACCTCAAGGCGAAGGGCGAGGAACTGGTGGGCAAGTCGTTTGCTCAATCGGCCAATTTGATTAAGGCCGCCGAAATTAGCAAGCGACTCCCGGCGACCAGTCCTATCGATAGGACTGGTCTCTCGGCTACTCACATGAGCGAGCTGGGGCGACTTGCTCCAAATGTCGCAAAAGAGCAGGGGCGTGGTACTGAAAAGGATTACAGTAAGCTTCGCAAACAGGACGTGGCCCGCGTTCTCAATAAGGCCAAGGAACATGCGGGCGATGACAAGGCCCCTTCGGTCCGGGACATTCGCAAGGCGGTGGATGAAGAACTTGGCATCGACCGGGCCGCGAAGGCAAAGGAAACCAGAGAGCGGGCAGACGAAAAACCGAAGATTGAAGACTACCTTGAATCACGAATCGGAATTATCGAGGGGGTCACCGCGAACCTTGCGGATGTCCCCCCCGATACTTGGAAGCTGCTAGAAGAGTCGGGGTCGCAGTTGGCCGAGCGTTTGGCCACGGCTTGCGACGAACTAGCAGAACTGTTGCGGTCCTAATGGACCGAGAAAGGATGGCTGTCGATGAGTATCGACAAGCATTTCGAGAAGCGTGGTGTCGAGTTGAATGACGACAATTCTCTGCCACACGGGCAGCGGACGCAGAAGAACGTCAAGCGAGTAATCGCTGCCGTTCGGGCGGCCGAGTCTGAGTTCAACGACGAGCTACGGGAGGCCAATGACCGTTGCCGGAACTCCCAGGGCCATGTGATTGCCTTGCAGAATCGTCTCCGCGTTGTGGAGAACGAACTCAAGCAGCACAAGCTCCAGGAGCGAATGGCGGGCATTGACGCCCTGAGTGTTGCAGACCGAAGGCAGTTGTTGCTTGAGGTCAGCAATGGGCCGGCGGTGGAGGTGGAAGCCGCCTAGCGCCGCAAGTGGCCGGTGCCCTGCCATAATTGGTGGGGCACCGGCTTTATTGTGAGCCAAACAATAGCGGACTCGCCGTGCGAATGCTCTCCCTCGCAACCGAACAACGAATCGCCGACATGCTGGACGCGGGCAAGTCGCAAGGCTACATCGCCCGCAAGTGCAAGGTGAGCGTGTGCACCGTTTTCGCCATACGGACCGGCAGGCGTCCCCGCCACCTGGCAAGGGTCGCACCAGAGATAGAGTTCCGCGAACTGAAGACCCCCCGCATATGCGTACGGTGCAGCATCAAGGCGGGCCATCAGGTATACGTGGCGGTCAGCCCGTGTCCTGCTTGTCTGGCAAGGCGACAATCTTGAAAGGATGCACGTGCTAACTGTCGGTTCATTATTCGCAGGCGTGGGTGGAATTGATAAAGGCTTGGAGGATACCAATGGATTCAACACCGTGTGGCAAGTCGAAAATAATCCCCAGTGTGTGCAAGTGCTCGAAAAGCATTGGCCGAACGTCAGGCGGTGGGGAGATGTGCGAGACTTCCCCCCAAAGCCCACTGACGATTGGCAGTGTGACCTCATTGCCGGAGGGTTCCCCTGCCAAGACATCAGCGCCTGCAACTATCGGGCAGAAGGGCTCGATGGCAAGCGGTCCGGATTGTGGTTTGAATTTAAGCGAATCATTCGCACACTTCGACCTCGACTCGTCATCGTTGAAAACGTCCCAGCGATCACTTTTCGGGGGCTTGATAGAGTTCTCTGCGATCTTGCCGAGAGCGGGTATGATGCGGAATGGAATACTCTATCGGCTAGACAATTTGGCGGGCCACACCAACGAGATAGACTTTTCATTGTGGGCTACCCCTCAGGCCAGCGACGCGAAGCGAATGGTATTTTCGATAGAAGCGCACAAAAAACAGCAGCAGCGGAACAAGCGGCTCGGGTTCGGCATTGGCCCGGCGGGATTGAATCTTGTGGCTCACTGCCAGATAGAGTTCGGTGGTTGCCCGACAGCAGCATTTGTCGAGTGGTTGATGAACTTCCCGATACGCTGGACCGCTACCGATGCCTCGGAAACGCCGTAGTGCCGCAAGTGGCCCAGTACATCGGCGAACGGATACTGGCCAGCCTCCAAGAGTGACCTTGACAACGGTCCCCCCCTCCCGGTAGACTTCCAGAAGCCTATACCTAGGTTTCCGCGTTTACCTGTCAACCCCCCTTTCTCGGGAGAACGTCATGAAATGGCTCAAGATGTTGCGGTTGCTGCTTTCCCTGTACCGCAAGATCGACATGTCAAGACTTGCCGACCTGCCGGACCTGAAGGATTCGGCCGATACAAAAGCGTGGCTCACCGCGTTGCTGGAAGGCGGGGAAGCCCTCGCAGACCTGACGAAGACGGACTTTGACGACCAACTCGTGGCGACGCTGCAAAAGGTGGTTGCCGATGATGAGGCGTGGAAGGTCATTCACGGCCTGATTCTGGCCATCATCGGTGCCGACGAACAGGACGACGAAGACGATGGCTCGGACGATGAAGATTACATCGTGTTCTCGCCTTCGCAGGACGCCGACATCAAGGCCACGGCGGACCGACTGGGCATCTCGCCCTTGCTCATCATCACCCTGATTCAAGCGGCCGTTGCGATTCTGAAGTTCCTGCGAGAGCGGAGGGCAGGCTAATGGACCCCATTCTGCGGAGATTGTCTGCATACGCGGGAATGGCCCTTGTCGGTGCAATGCTGCTGGCCGTGGTCTATGCTGCTGGCTTTTTTGACATGGATTATATCCCGCTTGGTCCCGGCGTCGATGTGACTATCACCGGCCCGGACGAACTTGCCGTCAACGAAGCCGACCTGTTCGATGTCAATGGACTGACCGCCGACCAGTTTGCCCAATGTACCGTCGCGGTGTTTCCAAAAGAGAATCACCCGGAAGTGTTGGTGCTTCAAACACTGAACAACCAGCCAATTTTGTACGTCAAGGGCCGGCACGTTTGGGACGGTGCCTTGATGCTGGACGTGAATACATGCCCGTATCACGGCTTCAAAATAAAGGAACTTGAAATAGGAGGTGGACCCGTCCCTCCGGACCCTCCCGATCCGCCAGACCCACCCCCGCCGCCGAACCAGAAGTGGGAAATCGTAATCGTCCACGAGTCGGACGATGCCGTCAACCTACCGCGAAGCCAGCAGGTGATGCTCAAGAGCCTGACGTTCCGAAAGCAATTGAAAGACGCGGGCCACCGGCTGTTGGCAATTGTGGACCATCAAATCAAAAATGCGAAGGATGGCATCCCGGCAGGGCTCGCCCCTTATTTCGGCGCCTGCGAAGGCGATAAGCTACCTCGAATTGGGCTCTGTCCACTGAATGGCGGCGACGTGATTGACTTCCCCTTCCCGCTGACAGAGGCGGCCGTGTTCAAACTGCTGAAGGAGGGCAAGCCATGACCAGACTAATCACAGACGGCAACTGGCAAGACGTTCGGCAAGAGTACGGCGTGTTGCCCCGGTTTATTGCCTACGGGTCGGACGAGGCACTGCAACGTGGAATGAAACCGCTCGGGGACTATCCCGACATGCTGATACCGGAAGACGAATGGAAGGAACGCATCGCCGAAGCCAATGAAAAAAAGACGATGCCGATGCACCACTTCGAGGCAGCCGGTGCCCCGGCAAAACAACAAGGGTCAACGAATTACTGCTGGGCTTACGGCATGACCTCCACGGTAGAGGCGATGCGACTGGCAGAAGGGCAGCCGTGGCGACGATTGGCCCCAGCCACGTTGGGTTGGCTGGTGAATTTTCGTAACGCCGGTTACTACCTGTCTGAGACGATTCGGGGAGCGTCCGAGCGGGGCATTGCCAGTAGCGACTTTGCCGGCGACGGCACGACCAACGAGCGTAGCTTCAAGTCGGGATGGAAAGAAGACGCCCTACGGCACAAGCCGTCGGAGTGGTTTGATACTGACCGCAGCAGCGAGAAGCTGATGGTTCGCCATTGTGTGTCGTTGCTGCTAACGGGGCTGCCGCTCTACATCGCGTACAACTGGTGGAGCCACGCCCTGATGATGGCCGCCGTCGAGTGGGACGAAAGCCAGCGGAACAACCTGAAGTGGATAGCGTGGAACTCACACGGCGACGGCAGGATTGAATTAACGGGTTCTCGTGGCGTGCCTGATGAAGCATACGGAACGCGAAGCACTGTATTCAGTCCGTGACGGAGCGTAACCGCATAATGGACGTGCTCAATAGTCTTAACGACCTGATTGTGGCCGCCGTGGTCGTGGCAATCGTCGTGCTGACCGTCGTGCTGTTTCGGAGGAGGGACGGATAAATGTTGGACGAATCTGAATCGGACAGAATTTGGGAAGAACAGGCAGCCTGGACTTCTCGCAACGACCCAAAGGGCAGCCCGTGGAATCTGCTGTGGATAGTTGCGTTGGTGGCCTTTTTGGTTTTCTGCCGGTACGGGATTTGACATGACCTGGCAACTCTACACAATCATCGGCGTCGTGTTGGCCTTGTACCCTGCGGGCGTGCTCGTCTTGGGAACGTGGCTGTATGTGTTCGGCCATCCGATGTTTCGACACCAGATATTCCCGGCGTTCATCGCTGGCTTGCAATGGCCGCTGGTTGTATTGGACGCCCTCCGCCGCGTGCGGCGTGCATTGCTGTTCGGGCTGATGGAGACGTGTCTATGGGCGTTCGTGTTGAAGCACGTCATCCGCAAGGTGCGTTGGCCGGGGAAGACGCGAATGACGTCAGTGAAGGCGAACGCGGTTTTCGCCGCATTGCGAACCGGCCATATCATCATGGGCATTGACCGTAAAAAACTATCAAGCTGGTGGACGCCTGGCACGATGGCCCATGCGGCCTTGTGCGTCAACGAAACTGGGGGAATTGAGGAAATGGTGGGTGAAGGATTGCGGCGTACAAACGCAGACAGATTCTCGTGGCACTATGACCGCGTAATAGTCGCCGAGTGTGAGGATTGGGATGCGGACTACATTGCCAAGACAATCCTACCCGCCTGCCGCCGATTCGAGGAAACCGAATACGATCACGCATTCCGCCCCGGTGCCAAATGCCTCTACTGTTTTGAGCTAATCGAAGCCGTCGATACCGAACATCGCCTACAACTGGTTTACGAGAGCCTTCTGGGGCGGCGACTCGTGACCGGCGATTCAATACTAAAGGCCCCGAACGTCCGCGTCATCGTAGACACGGACAACCTACCTTCCCTTTCTCAAGGAGCGTGACATGCGAGGACGAATGTGGTGGCGGCTGAAACAATTGCTGCCCTTGACGTACCGGAGCCATTATACCGACGGAGAGGGGCGGCCCCACTTCGAGGTTTGGCAAATGTGGCTCGGCAAAGTGTTCAATTACGAAGATGTAATTCTCAAACCCGAAGGAGCGTGACATGTTTTCAACCCTGCTATTAACGATGGTTCTCGGAGCCCCGTGCGTCGATTACTGCCCCGCCGAAACAAGGCCGATTACGATTGCCGGCGTGGACGGCGTGGAAACGATCGTCAAAGTCGAAGGACGCCAGCCCGTGCGACGTGTCGTGAAAGGTGTCCGTGGGGCATTGCGAGCCGTCATCGTACGCGGCGCTGAACGTCGGCAAGCACGGCGGGCTGAACGGCCGCGATTGCTTGGACGGCTGCTGAGGTGCCGACGGTGACAGTCTGCGGCTGGTTAAAAAAGGCGAAGCCCAAAGCAATTCGTGCAACTGTCGAATTGACGGACAAGCACAACTTGCAGGTGGACTTGACCCGGTATCGGGCGAAGGTGGCGATTGAGACCGACGACGGCAAGAGCAAGGGGTATACCGTCGGCCCAAACGTCTATATCTGGTACTTGCTTCGGGACACCTGCCACCACTGCCTCGACAAAGGCGTAGCAGAAGATGCGATTTGGTACGAAGGCGACCTCTTGGTCGAGAGATTGGACCAGTGGGACAGGGACCACAAGAAAATCGGCAAGGACCACGAAACCGATTGGCGTAATCCACCGTGGAAGAGCAAAGGAAGAGGCCGATGAGTTTACTTGCCACAACGGATATCTGGTCGGGACCGATTCAAGCCGGCTTCGGTGCATTGTGTCTCCTCCTGGTTGCGATTCTGTTTTGGGTTATCAAGCGGTTATTCGGTTTGTTGAAAAACGACCTCGCCCACCTGGACGAAAGCACGAGGGGGCTGGAAAAGGCCGTAAGCAACCTGCCCTGCAAGGTGGCGGAATGCCCGACGGAGAAATGCTGATGAGAATCGAAAAGAACGGAAAGGGAGGCTGACGTGCCCGCGTTGTCCGCCATAAAACGAGTCCACGCGGGTCGGCAGAGCCTGGAGGGTTACATTCTCGGGCTGGGTCCGATTGGATTCTGGCGATGGAATGAGGTCAACGGTACGGTGGCCGAGGACATCGGTAGTGGTGGAAACAACGGCACGTACACGAACGGACCGACCTTGGGCACGTTATCTCCGATACCACCGCGAATCCTGGGTGTGGCTCGGGCAGCATCGTTTGATGGCGTCGATCAGTATGTGACTATCGCGGATCAAGCGGTGCTGCGGGCGCAACGTCCAATGTCCGTGATGGCCTGGATATTTCGTGATGCGACGGGTGAGGAGGACTACATTTTCTGGAAACGAGGAGACGCCAATAAGGGATGGGTATTCCGGATCGAGTCCTCTGATAAGATAGGGCTGGCATTTTTTGGTGTTGCACTTGTTGTTGGCAACACGGGCGTGCCGGCCGGCTGGTCACACGTTGCAGCCACCGTATCGGCGGCCGGCAACGTGATATGTTACCTCAACGGAGCGGCTGATGGCACGAACACGTTAGCCGCACCATCGACAACGACGCAACCGCTGTTGATCGCTGCTCGCACCACAACCTCCGGGACTATCGACGGATATTCCGACCAACGATTGGCGTTAGGCTGTCGCTTGAATCGCGTACTTACCGCTGCCGAGATTGAAGCTGCTTATCTCATCGGAAAGAACGGAGCCTAATCATGGCAAAACTTTCATTGGCCGAGACCATCGAACAGCAAACCCAGCGGTGTGCAAAGGCAACGCTGGCCGGTGCCGTCAGGGCCGTCAATTCGGCGGTCGAACAAGTGCTCTTGCAGATTGCCGACCGGGGCGGACTTGCGGCGTGGAAGGCCGAGCTTGGCGACGATTGGCCCGCCGTACGGGACGTTGCTTTGGCGTGTAAGGCGTTTGTCGAGGTCACCAGCGACCTGCCCGCGATTGAATTGCCGGAGGTGTAGAGATGGCATTGCCGATATTGGAACAAGATAGCGGATCTGGCTTGGCGATTGGCACCGAACAGGCGATGGGCTCATTCACGGCCGCTCGTGACGTGCTGGTGTACGTGGACATCCGATTAACGCTAGTGGTCAATACTGCCGCCAATTTTACTGTCCGCGTCCTGAAACGCTCTGCCGCCCCTGCCGACATCAAAAACGAGGGGCCGTTCACGGAACCAAAGTTTGCGGCTGGTGATACCGTATACGGCCCCCCGTTGATTGGACCGATAGCGATGCGGTCTGGCGAGATATTGGTTCCGTACATCATGGGCAGCGTTGCCGATACGGTCAATTGGGAAGTCGACTATTACGATGCCTTCGCCAAGGATGCGGTGATGGTGAGCGGCGGAGCGACCGAGGCCGACCGCCTGCAAGCTGCCCTTGCGAACGGCAATTACATCGCGGCGGACGTGGTGAAGTGGCTGGGGACGGCCCCGCTTGGACTAAACAGCCAGCG
>SDBS01006362.1_pt1 | contig 11496 bp, 11 predicted proteins | sample 2277091 | NCBI WGS metagenome assembly SDBS01 (sample SAMN10404972, study PRJNA504765) | marine sediment metagenome | isolation source: marine sediment core GS10_PC15, 163 cmbsf | place: Arctic Ocean: Southern Knipovich Ridge | collected 2010 | reverse complement strand
ATTTCAAGACCGTCACCATAGACCACTCGGACACCCCTCCAAGTCTATTTTTAAAGCTAATTGTGCGGTGTTAAGGGCTTCCCTTAGTAGACATCAATGGCATTTGCTAATAATTTGCTAATAAACTCTTTCAACCGCTTCCGTTTCACGCCTAGGTAACACCATCTTGTCAAAACCAGCAGCTGCAGCCTCTTGGAGTCCAGGGACAACATGGCTGTGAGTATCAAGAGTCACTGATATTGTAGCATGACCTAACCGCTCTTGCACTATCTTTGGGTGCACGTCACATCCCGCTATCAATTATCAATCATCAATCGTTATCATACTTGGTTATCACACCTGCATAATGTCAATTATGCAGGTACAATAGCGGTGTTGAATTACCAATTACCAACCAACGGAATAATCCTACAACCTATCGTGAAAGCTTACCGACCGGGTATATCTCTCGGCTGCCTAAATGCCAACGTCTGCCCACCAGCCAAAAAAGCGGGTTCCCAAACCCGTGTGGGTGGTAACCAGGGGGCCGAGGTTACTGATAAATACCTCTTCACACTGGAAATCTGATAGTGCCTTTTCTTTAAGCTGCTCAGCTTCGGTCAGGGCATCAGCGTGATTAATGGCTACATGTAGTCTGCCGCTACCGCTTTGACTCTGCACCAAGCCAAACAGGGTTTTAAGTGTTTCCCCTTTGGTCTTGCACCTTGCGACAGGGGTGTTCTGCCCTTCGGTGGAAGCGTTCATCCTCAGGATTACGGTATTACTAACCTTGGAATCTGCCCACGGACGGGCTTTATGTATTCTCCCGCCCTTTGCCAAGTAATACAGGTCATCAGACAATATGAGAAGATTCACCCTACTTATCAAATCATTGGCTGCCCCTAATACTTCTCCCAGACTACCGCCAGCAGCAGCTACCCTGGCGGCCTCTATGGTGATAAGCGTTTGAGCCCCGCAACAGGTCTTTGAGTCAAGCACCTCTATCTCGGTATGAGCCAATTCATCTTTTACTAAGTCCTTTGCAAGCAAAGCCGACTGTACAGCCATGCCCAGCTTTATACTATACCCGATGTAGACAATAGCCTTACACTCCTTGCTTAGTTTGCGATACGCTTGTACAAAGTCATCAGGAGAAGGAGACGAAGTCGTGGGCAGCTTATTTTCTTGTCTCCACTTCGGTATTCTCGCATAGAACTGTGCCAGGTCCATCTCATTTTCCGGGTACGACTCACCGTCTATGAGGACATGCGCGGGGGCTTGTAGGATGTTGTATTTACTGGCGATTTCTCCCGGGATGTAGCTTACAGTATCGGTCATAACAGCAACTTCTGGCATTCGAACCTCCTTTTTACATTTACGCGGGAATTACGATAGGAATACGGGGAATCTGTTTGCCTGGTACAGCCTAGATTATTTTGATATGTAACCCCCGTCGGCAACAAACTCCGAACCGGTAACCCAATTAGACTCGTCGGAAGCAAGATACAGGCTGACATAAGCAATGTCAATTGCTTTACCAATACGCCCGAGCGGGTGCATCTTACCCACCTTTTCAAAATACTGCGCCGGCGTCATTCCTGAATCCTGGGCCTCTTTTTCGGTAAGCTCGGTATGAATATAGCCGGGGTGTACCGAATTGACCCGAATATTATATCCAGCCTCGGCGCAGGAAAGCGCTATCGCCTTGGTAAAAGACCTTACCGCTCCTTTAGAGGCACAATAAGCAGGCAACTCTGCCTCACCCACCATAGCATCAATAGACGAGATATTTACTATTGAGCACGGCTCACCGTTATCCTTCATAGCCGCAATCGCATATTTACAGCCCAAAAAAACCCCGGTTGCGTTTATATTCATTATGAAGTTCCACTCATCAAGGGAGGTATTCTCTACTGTTTTCGCCAGGGAAATGCCGGCGTTATTAACCAGAATATTCAGCTTCCCGTATTTCTTGATAACCTCGTCGAGCACTTCTTTCCATCTATTCTCCTGGGATACATCGAGCTGCATAAAAGTAGCCTCGCCGCCCTCTTTTTTGATACTCTCAGCCAGCGCTGTCCCCACATCCACCTTCTTCCTGGTCGTGATGACGACCTTTGCCCCCTCCCGGGCAAACAGCTCAACGTGTCCTCTCCCGATACCGCCAGCACCCCCGGTTATCATAGCAACCTTACCGTCCAGTCTTCCCATTTTCTTGTTCTATACCTCCGTACTTTTGTTTTTGACTGACAACTTCAAGCGCAGGCACTTCTTACCCAAACCCACCAACGTAACCCGCCCATACTCATCTTCTACCTGTCCTCAGTTATCTTCGGCGGCCTTTTGAATATGCCTTACAGGTTATAGCCTATTTCACCGATGATGTCAATAGCAAAATACCCTGCTACAAGCCGGAAGCCAAGTGTTGCAAAGGTATGCCGGGAAGATTAGAATAGAAATCAATGAACATTATTGTTTCCGGCTCTTTGGCATACGACAGGATTATGGACTTCCCGGACTACTTTTCCGACCACATCCTTCCCGAGAAATTACACGTTTTGAACATTTCCTTTACCGTAAACGGTATGGTCGAGAGGCTCGGCGGTACCGCGGGCAACATTGCCTACGCCCTCTCTCTGCTGGGGGAAAAACCGATAATTCTGGCTACCGTCGGCCACGATTACCACAGGTACTTCGAATCGCTGGCGAAGAAGAATATCGCTTCCGACAGCATCAAGATTATTGAAGAGGAGTTCACCGCCAGCGCCTACATCACCACCGACCGGGCCGATAATCAGATTACCGGCTTCAACCCCGGGGCGATGAAATACCCCTCCTGCTTCGATTTTGACAGGGTCAACCCGCAAGAGAGCATTGTCATTATCGCCCCGGGTAATCTCGAGGATATGATAGACTACCCCCGGAGCTGTAAGTCCAGAGGTATCGACTACATCTTTGACCCCGGTCAATCACTACCCATGTGGAATGCACAGGAGCTTATCCGGAGTATAGACGGCTCCAGGATACTTATCTCCAACGACTATGAGCTGGAACTTGTTATTAGTAAAACCGGGCTTAACAGAAAGAAGCTGCTAAAGAAGACCAGGACTATCATTACCACCCTGGGAGAAATGGGGTCCCGGGTCTGCACCCCCGATCGCGAGATAGACATCCCCGCCGCTAAAGCGAAGGAAGTATTAGACCCGACCGGTGCCGGTGACGCCTACCGGGCCGGACTAATCAAGGGGCTGACCGAGGGCAGGGGCATCGAACAGTGCGCTGTGATGGGAAGTGTCTGCGCCTCCTTTGCCGTGGAGTGCTATGGCACTCAGGAGTACCATTTTAGCCTGCAGGAATTTAGGGAGAGGCTCGATAAATGCTCCGGTTAGAACCTGACCAGGCACAGCCAATCGAGCATTCCCACCTGGATATCAACCCATCCCGGTGCGCCGGCGGAAAAGAAAACCGCACGTAAGGAGACGGGTATGTTATTGTATCCTAAAACCTGATTATGTTATAATCCTATCAGGTGAAGAATGAGTTGCGAAGTGGGTTTGAATCCCACTTTTTTGTTCTATAGGGATAACAGATTGGGGGGCTTAAGCTAAAGATGAAAAGCGACTTTGTGCTCGCCATTACGCAGCTCTCGGCTGAAAAGAACCTGCCTCAGGAGGTGGTCATCAAGGCAGTCGAGACGGCCCTGGCATCAGCCTATAAGAAGGACAGCTTTGCCGCTAACCAGAATATCTCGGTCAAGATTAATCCCAGTACTGGCACGGTGCAGGTATGGGCTGAGAAGACCGTGGTCGAGCAGCCATCGGACCGCCGCCGCGAGATATCACTGGACAAGGCGCTGGAGATTAAGCCGGACATTAAGATTGGAGACATTATTGAGGTTGAAGATACCCCTCACAATGCCGGACGTATTGCCGCTCAAACGGCCAAACAGGTTATCCTCCAGCGGCTTCATGAAGCGGAGCACAGCGCCATATTTGAGGAATACGCTGATAAAGAAGGGGGCATTATCACCGGGGTCGTACGGCGCATTGAGCCCAAGCAGGCCTTCATTGATTTAGGCAGGACAGAGGCAGTACTGCCGGCGGTCGAGCAGATGCATAACGAGAGGTACCGGCTGGGGCAGAGAATCAGGGTCTACCTCCTGGAGGTAGGCCAGACCAATAGAGGGCCTCTGGTAGTAGTATCACGTTCTCACCCGAATCTGCTGCGACGGCTTTTTGAGATGGAGGTCCCGGAAATCAGCAACGGCGCAGTCGAGTTAATATCAATCGCACGCGAAGCCGGCTTCCGGAGTAAGGTGGCGGTGGTGGCCCGCCAGGAAGGCATTGACCCGGTCGGCTGCTGCGTTGGGCTGCGCGGCATCAGGATACAGAACATTGTTAATGAGCTAAGCGGGGAAAAGATAGATGTCGTAATGTGGAGCCCGGATGCTTCTGCTTTCATCACCAATGCCCTTAGCCCTGCCAAGGTACTAAGCGTTGAGATAAATGAAGATGCGGCCGCTGCGATTGTCCCTGACGGCCAACTCTCATTAGCTATCGGCAGGGAAGGACAGAACGTCAGGCTGGCTGCCAAACTTACCGGATGGCGTATTGATATCAAGGGCGCTTCAGAGGCTGAGGCAGAAGCGAAAGCCAGGCCGCTACCAGCCGAGACGGAAGAAGCAGCCGCAGTTGGTGAGGGGCTTGTTGAGGAGCCGGCCTCGATAGATATCGAAGAGGTAGAGGGAGAAGAAGTTGGTGAGCCGCTCGAACCGATAGGTGTTGAGGCCACTCCGGTCACTTCCGAGCCAAAGGTAGCCGCGGAGAAAGCCAAGATTAGATTTGCTGAAGAGATTATGATTCCGCAGCCGATTAAGCCCGGGGCTAAATCAAAGAAGAAAAAGAAGAAGGGCGCTTCAGGCAAGGAAAGCGCTGAGGATGGCATCAAAATCAAGAAACTGCACCGAATGCAGGGAACCATAGAGCTTAATGGGGAGGGGGAGGACGAAGAGTATTAGTCAGCGTATACCGCAACGCACTTGCGTGGCCTGCCGTCAGGTAAAACCGAAGCGGGAGTTGACCCGACTGGTCTGTGTTTCCAGCGGAGCCGTCGAGGTTGATACCAGCGGCAGGGGACCGGGGCGTGGTGCTTATTTATGCTGTAATCCTGGGTGCTGGGAAGCCGGGATAAGGGGTAATCGGCTGGATTATACTCTGCGGACCCCGATTACCAAAGAAAATCGGGAACGGCTTATGAAGTACAGTAAAGACCTTCTGGAGGAGTAAACCGATGGCAAGAGTAAATAATTCGGCTGATAATCCAAGTCCTGCCGGCGGAAGGCAGAGTAATGACTCACCATCAGCAGAGTCGCGCCCGGTTGAAATTCCAGCCAACCTCAGTGTACGGCAGCTGGCTGACCTTCTGCAGACTAGTGAAATAGATATCATTAAAAAACTAATGCGAAATGGCATTATGGCCAATATTAACCAGGTGGTCAACTACGAGGTGGCGGCGGCTATAGCGGCAGATCTTGGTTACCAGCCATGCCCGCAACCCCAGGCAATCCGAAAGCCGGGCGGCGCTATTAGTGGGCTTAAGAAAGGGCAGGGGCTCCGGGGTAAAGAACTCAAGGGTCTAGAGCTGCGCCCTCCCGTAGTTACCATTATGGGACACGTCAATCATGGCAAGACCCGACTTCTGGACGCTATTCGACAGACCAATGTAATGGAGACCGAAGCCGGCGGCATCACCCAGCATATCGGTGCCTATCAGGTAGAGGTTAACGGGAAAAAGGTTACCTTTCTGGATACACCAGGGCACGAGGCTTTTACGGCGATGCGAGCTCGGGGTGCTCAGGTGACCGACATCGTTATCCTGGTAGTAGCCGTTGATGATGGGGTAATGCCGCAGACACTGGAGGCTATTGATCATGCCCGAGCCGCCGGCGTCCCCATAGTAGTAGCTTTAAATAAGATTGATAAGCATGGTGTCAACATCGAGGTGGCTAAGCAGCAGCTGGCTGATGCTGGTCTGGTTGTTGAGGAGTGGGGGGGCGATACAGTCTGTGTTCCCATTTCGGCAAAAGAGAAAACAGGTATCCATGAGCTGCTGGAGAACCTTTTGCTCATAGCTGAGATGGAGGAGCTTAAAGCCAATCCTGCTCAGCCGGCACTCGGTGTAGTTGTTGAAGCCAAACTGGACAAGACCAAGGGACCCCTGGCTACGGTGCTGATTAATGACGGGACATTAAGGCTTGGTGACACCATAGTGGGCGGCACAACCTGGGGCAGGGTAAAGGCTATGTTCAATGATATGGGCAAGCGGGTGAGAAAGGCTGAGCCGGCTACTCCGGTGGAAATCCTGGGCTTAGGCAGTGTGCCCCAGGTGGGCGATACCCTGCAAGCGGTGTCCAATGAAAGCCAGGCGCATAAATTGATAGAGAAACGGCTAAAAAAGAAGCAGCAGGAGCCAAGGGCAGTTAATCTCAGCAATCTCTACGATCAGATCAACACCGGACGGGTGAAGGAACTTAATATCATCCTCAAGGTCGATGTTCAGGGCAGTATTGAACCGATAAAGGGTTCTCTGGAGGAGCTGGGAACAGAAGAGGTGCAGGTTAGAGTTATCCATAGCGGCACCGGTAATGTTACGGAAAGTGATGTTATGCTGGCCACTGCCTCTAAGGGAATAATCATTGGTTTTGGCATCAGTGCCGGACCGGGAGCGCGGCGCCTGGCCGAGATAGAGGGAGTAAGCACCCGTTCTTATGATGTGATTTACGATCTGATAAATGATGTCAGCAGCGCGCTTAAAGGCATGCTGGAGCCTTCTTATGTTGAGGTCATTGAGGGACGGACTGAGGTACGGGACGTCTTTTCTGCCGGCAGAAAGGAAAAAGTGGCTGGAGCCTATGTTACTGAAGGCAGGGTGAGCCGCGGTGCTTCAGTCAGATTGCGGCGTGGGGAACAGGTGGTATGTGAGTCTACCGTCAGCAGCCTCAGGCGCTTTAAGGATGACGTCAAAGAGGTAGCTACGGGCTACGAGTGTGGTGTGGGCATCAAGGACTTTAACGATTTTCAAGTCGGCGATATATTGGAGTTCTTCAAGACGGAAATTAGACAGTGACGGCCCTAGCGGGGAAATATTGTGACGTATCGTATCGAGCAAGTGAATAAACTTATCCGTCGTGAACTCAGCGAACTGCTTCAGCGTCAAGTCAAAGACCCTCGACTCGGCGCCTTTATTGCGGTGACCGAGGTCTCTACTTCTCCTGACCTGAAATATGCCAAGGTATTTATCAGTAATATCGGCAGTGAGGAAGAAAATCGAGAAATACTGGGCGTACTGGCGGCTGCTTCGGGTTTCCTGCGTAATGAGATGTCACGGCGTCTAAAGCTGCGGCGCATTCCCGAACTGAGCTTCAGGTGGGATGATTCCATCAGGCATGGGGATCACATCCTGAAGCTAATTGACCAGGCTACCGGGGATAATGCTGCTGAGCAGTATAGAGACTGATTGTGGACGGCATATTAAATATCAATAAGCCCCGGGGTATAACCTCATTCGGTGTCGTCGCCCAAGTCAGGCGGCTGACCGGAGAGAAGCGGGTGGGACATGCCGGCACCCTTGACCCGGAGGCTACAGGAGTCCTGCCGGTCTGTCTGGGCAAGGGGACCCGTATTGTCGAATTTCTGGTAGATACCACCAAGGCTTATCGAGCTCAGATCGAACTGGGGGTAACCACTGATACCGGTGACGCCAGTGGTCGGATTACCCGGCAGGAAGACCCCTCTCAAGTCAGCCGGGAGCGTCTGGAGTCGGAGCTTACCTCTTTCTGCGGCATAATAGAGCAGACGCCGCCAATGTACAGCGCTGTCAAGTATCAGGGTAAGCGGCTCTATCAACTGGCGCGAGCCGGTATCGAGATTGAAAGGAAAAGCAGACCGGTTATGGTCTACAGCCTTAAGCTTACCGACTGGCAATCACCGGTAGCCACGGTAGAAGTAGTATGCGGCAAGGGCACCTATATTCGTTCACTGGCCCAGGATTTAGGACAAGCTCTGGGCTGCGGAGCTACCCTGAAAAACCTCTCCCGTTTAAGGTGCGGCCTCTTTGATATCAAGGAAGCCGTTTCATTAGACCAGCTTGAGGCTGCCTGCCGTCACGGCTACTGGCAGCACCTCGTCTATCCCATAGATACTGTGCTTCTGGATTGGGGTGCCATTATCGTTGATGATGAGGTCAGCCAGCTCATTAGAAACGGGCGCCCCGTGGTCTTGAGGAACGACTATAGCGATAGGGAAGACGGTCCTTATCAGAGCTATTGCCGTGCCTATACCCTTGACGGCCGCTTCCTGGGCGTGTTACGATTCAACCTGGAAAGAAGCGAGTGGCAACCGGAAAAGGTCTTTGCTTAGTTCAAGAGGAGTATATTCAGAAAATCTTGACATCCTGCGCACAATTGTTGTAGTAGTATGAGGCAGTCCAACTAATCTATAGGGAGGTAACAAAAGTGGGAGCACAGCACGAAGCATATTGCTTTAAGTGTAGAGTAAAGGTACAGGCGAAGGGCCATGAACATGTTACCCTCAAGAATGGGAAACCAGCGGTACGAGGGGTATGCCCTAAGTGTGGAACTAAGGTATTCAGAATAGGGCAGGGTTAAGCCGTAACTTATTCTATAATGCCAGTTGACAGTACTAAAGGCACAATAGGCGGTAAGACGGTATGTCAGTCGCCAACCTGGACATACCCTCTTACTTTGTGCAAGCGATCTTCTATGACGAGAAAGGAGGGGGTTAAACTGTGGGGAACATAAATGTAGCGATAATAGGGGTGGGTAATTGCGCCTCATCCCTGGTACAGGGCGTCCACTATTACAAGAAGGCGAAAGAAAGCGAATTTGTGCCGGGGCTGATGCATGTTAACCTGGGGGGATACCGTATAAGCGATATTAATTTTGTGGCCGCCTTTGATATTAGTAAGGTAAAGGTCGGCAAGGACCTGGCAGAAGCAATCTTTGCTCCACCGAACAATACCTTCAAGTTTACCGAGGTACCGGTGGCGGGGGTTAAGGTACAGAGATGTATGTCCCACGACGGTCTTGGTAAGTATCTTTCCGAAAAAATAGAAAAGGCACCCGGCCTCACCGCTGATATTGTCGGCATCCTTAAAGAAACAAAGACCCAGGTGGTGCTTAACTATCTGCCCGTCGGCAGTGAGGAAGCGACCAAATGGTATGTTGAACAGGTGCTGGCGGCAGGTTGCAGCTTCATCAATTGTATCCCGGTCTTTATCGCCCGTGAGAAATACTGGCAGAAGCGCTTTGAGGAAAAGGGACTTCCGGTTATCGGCGATGATGTAAAATCTCAGGTTGGAGCAACAATTGTTCACCGTGTCCTCACCCGTCTTTTTATGGACCGTGGCGTTAAGCTGGAGCGGACATATCAGTTGAACTTTGGTGGCAACACCGACTTTCTCAATATGCTGGAGCGAGAACGCCTCGAGTCCAAGAAAATATCAAAAACCAATGCGGTCACCTCACAGTTGGACTATCAGCTTGACCCTGATGACATTCACGTCGGCCCCAGCGATTATGTCCCCTGGCTTACCGACCGCAAGTTTTGCCATATCAGAATGGAGGGACAGACCTTTGGTGATGTCCCCTTGAATCTGGAGCTAAAACTCGAGGTATGGGATAGCCCTAATTCAGCAGGAGTGATTATTGACGCTATAAGGTGCTGTAAGCTTGCCCTGGACTGCGGGCTCAAGGGGTCGTTGACAGCTCCCTCCGCCTACTTTATGAAATCACCGCCCATTCAATATAGCGATGACGAAGCCCGCCGAATGGTGGAAGAGTATATTACCAGTTGCCAGCAGGCCGGGCAGGAAAACAGTTCTTCTTAGCGATAACCCGAGTAAGGTGGGAGGGGTTGGCCAATCATAAATGAAGATAGCGTTAGTCTCGCCTTATGATTTCTCTCACCCGGGTGGTGTGGTCAACCATATCTGCTCGCTGGGCCACTACCTTACTGAGATGGGGCACGAAGTAAGGTTTATTGCTCCGGCTTCCAAGTCCGTCACTTACCTTGGCGACAGGTTTATTCCAATCGGCAAGCCCCGCCCTATCCCCTTCAGTGGTTCTATTGCCCGTGTTGCCATATCACCTATGCTGTCAACAACGATAACCGCTATGCTTGATAGAGAGAAATTTGATATTATTCACCTCCATGAGCCGTTGATGCCAATGATGTGTACTACCGTGCTCCGTATGTCCCGTACCGCCAATGTGGGCACCTTTCACGCCTTTGATGGCAAGGGGTATCACGTTGTCAAGCCCTTGGGCAACCTGTTTTTCAAAAGATGGTTCAGCAAGCTGGATGGTAGAATCGCCGTGTCCAGACCGGCTGCGGAGTTCGTCGGCAAGTACTTCCCAGAAGAATACAATATCATCCCTAACGGTGTCGATACAAAGCACTTTCACCCTAACGTATTACCAATCGACGGGTTCTGTGACGAAAAGCTGAATATCCTGTTTGTCGGCCGCCTCGAAAAACGAAAGGGAGTCGACTACCTGCTTAAAGCCTACCGGCGGGTGAAACAGGAGATTCCTGACTCACGGCTGATTATAGTGGGGCCCGGGACCAGGCTGCGCCGTAGGTATGAGAGACTGGTCAAGAAAAATGGCCTGAAGGATGTTGTTTTTGCCGGTTTTACCAGCTATGATGAGCTACCCAGGTACTATAAGACGGCTGACATTTTCTGTGCACCAGCTACCGGTTGGGAAAGCTTTGGTATTGTCCTGCTTGAGGCAATGGCAGTGGGCAAACCGGTCGTCGCCTCAAACATAGCCGGCTATGCCAGCATACTAACTGACGGCGTTGAGGGGATACTGGTACCGCCGAAAGATGATGGAAAACTGGCCCAGGCCCTAATCTCTCTGATGGGCGATGAGTCATTGAGGCAGGAGATGGGGGCCAATGGGATACGCAAAGCAGCGGAGTATGACTGGAAGAAGGTTGCCCGCAGGGTACTGGACTACTATGTCGAAGTGCTCAATAGCAAGCCGGCCCATAGAGAGACCTTCTCGTTAAGGAAGATTATCCTGGAAAAACTGAGCAGCCCTTTTGCGGAAAGAAGAAGCCTGAATGGTAAAACTAACCGGAGTTCGTAGGTCCGCCTACCACCTTACCGAGCCAGCAGTGCAGCTTCTGGTGAGGACAGGTATTACCCCTAATAACTTAAGCTGGTTAGGCTTTTCGATAGCCGTGGGGGCCGCCGTCCTCATTGCTACCGGGCACCTTTTCGTTGCCGGCTTCGTGGTGCTTGCTGCCGGCTTCTTTGATATGCTGGATGGGGCACTAGCGCGCCGCACTAACCAGGTCACATCCTCCGGTGCTGTCCTTGACTCTATCCTTGACCGCGTATCCGAGGCGGTGCTGCTGCTGGGCATCCTGATTTTCTACCTCTTCTCGGACAGCCGGTCCACACTGGGGATACTGCTTGTCTGCCTTGCCT
>SDBS01006361.1_pt1 | contig 11497 bp, 8 predicted proteins | sample 2277091 | NCBI WGS metagenome assembly SDBS01 (sample SAMN10404972, study PRJNA504765) | marine sediment metagenome | isolation source: marine sediment core GS10_PC15, 163 cmbsf | place: Arctic Ocean: Southern Knipovich Ridge | collected 2010 | reverse complement strand
CATTTTGGAAGCAGTATTATACGGAATACAACAATCTTTTACCGACACAACCGGCATAACAGGATCCAACTGTCTTATATATAAAATATTTTTTAATTTCTGTAGCCAAAGGATTTTGGAAGGAGTTAATTTCGAACTAGTTTTTAAATTGATAATCCCTTGCTTATTATTTTCTGATAAATCGACATAGGCAATTCCTCTAATTTCCTTTTTTATCTGCTCTACTATTTTCTCAGCCTCTTTGCTTGTAATTCGGGAATAAAATAATAATGTTTCATAAAAATCTCCACAAATTGACAAGGAAAATTCCCCAATTTTTTTTATTTCAATCAGGCCGCCACCAACCGAAATAGCTCTTAAATTAATCTTTTCGCCCTCTTGATTGGCCAACATCATTTTTATGGTATTGGGATGATCAGCCATAAAATCGGTAATTTTAAATTTTATATCTATATTTTCTCCTCTTGCCCTCTCCAAAGAAATAGGTATAGCCTGATCATCTGGTGTTAACCCTAACAACCCTGCCGCAAGACCAATATCGGTTCCTTGAGAATGATATGTAGGGGCAATAGCCCCCTGCCTTTCAAATTCAATCACAACATGCTTTAATTTCCCGCCTAACAACTGACGAGCAAGATTACCAATCCTGACCGAAGCAGCCACATGAGAACTGGAAGGACCTCTCATAATCGGCCCAATAGCATCATTAAAAATACTGGCTGGTTGTTTTTTGATAAAATCACCTTCTTTTATTTCATAAATTCAACAGCCCTTTCTAATAATCGATCAATTTTTTTACAGTATTCTTTGCTTAATGGTAAACGAGGAGAACGAAAATTACCTCCATTTGCTCCCCTTCTATCCATACAATATTTCACAATCTGCACTAACTTACCTGATTCTTCTAGTTCTATACATAATGGCAAAATAACATTATAAATTTCCTGTGCCCTTTTATAATTTTTATTAATCACAGTTTCTTCGTAGATTGCCGATGACAGTTCAGGTAATGCATTGCTGATTACCGACACCCAACCCTGAGCTCCAAGGAAAAATGATTCGAATACAAGCTCTTCACTACCACAGAAAGTAATAATATTTCCATGGCTAAGCCGTTCGATTTCTCTTAAACGAATGATATCCCCGGTAGATTCTTTAACATATTTAATATTTTCTTTCTCTGCTAATTTAAGAATAGTTTCTAGCTGGATATCCACTCCGGATGTCCCGGGATTGTTATAAATCATAATTGGAATATTGATAGCATCAGATATTGTTTCATAGTGATAAATAATTTCTTCCTGTAAAGGATTAAAATAATAAGGCGGTAGAATAAGAACAGCGTCAGCTCCAATCTTTTCAGCATGTTGAGTATATTCTAATGTTTTAGCTGTTGTTTCTGCAGTAGTACCTATACATACTGGAAGTCTATTATTTACAATCTTGACTACAAATTCCGCTATTTTATAGCGCTCCTTTTCAGTTAAACTAGCCATTTCACCCGTACTGCCCAGAGGAATCAATCCATGAGCACCTTTTTCAATATACCATTCAATATTTTCTTCCATTGCCTTAAAATTAATATTTTGATTTTCATCAAAAGGCGTAACCATTACGACAAAAGTCCCTTTTAATTCTTTTATTTCTTTCTTCACAAAAAAACCCCCCAAGTTTAGTTTAATTTTTATCTTCACTCTTTTTTAAATTTATTCTATAATATAGATAATGATTTTATTATAATCATTGATTATTAGATTAGGTAATATCAAGGTCATGCAGTTTTTCAGGTAATGGTTTGCCAGTTTGTTTATCCCATCCTCTAGCCTCGTAATATTCATCCAGCATATCTTCAAAATTCTTTATTTCGCAGCTTTCCTCATCTTTGTATTCACCAAATTGGGGTAAATTTTTCATTCTTTCCGGCAATAAATCGTCCTTCCGAGAAAAGCCTTCCCTTATATTAAATAACCTCTGTAAATTATATACTCTTTCTCCAATTTTCAACAAATCTTTATCAGATATATTCCAGCCAGTAATGGCAGATAATATCATTGCCAGATGTTCCAATGTGCAACCTACGTACATCATAAATTTACAGATGTTTAAAATATCCGGCATAATTAAGCCATCTTGTAATAATTTTACTATCTTACCTTTTCCTTTTTCTTCCCATCTATCCACTGTCTCCGGATCGGGAACACCATACTTCATCATCCCAAAATCCATTTTTCCCGAATCATACGCCATAGCCTCCAGTGGATGAATATGACACATTCCCCGGTTTGCAGTTCCATAGGTAATAGCTAAAGCCTTCCCCGATCTAGGATCATGAGCAGGAGCCTCCAAACCTTTTCCATGAATGGCAAATTCTTCTGAGCCATTTTCCAATTTTTGGGCAGCTTGTTTGACTCCATCAGCAAGAAGTGATCCAATTCCATCTCTTAAGGCAATTTTTTTAACAAAAATCGGTAAAACTTCTGCATTACCCCAGGTTAAATCTAAACCATCAACATCATTTTGATTAAGTATACCTTTTTCATAACATTCCATAGCAAAAGCTATCGATGCACCAACTGAAATTGTATCAATCCCATATTCATTACACAAATAAGTGCAATTAACCGCTGCATCTACATTTTCATTTAACACAAAAGCAGTAAATGCTGCTATTGATTCATACTCTGCCCCTTCATGCACAGGGGTCTTATATTGTCCATTTTTAACCTGTACAATTCTTCCGCATGCTATAGGGCAACCCCGATAGCACATATTGTTTTTAATTAGATTGTTATGGGAAAAATAATTATATATTTCCTCTCCTTTCCCCCATGAATTAGACTGCCAGTTTTTGGTAGGAAAATCCCCTTCAACATCAATCCCTGGCATATCCCCTATAGTTCCGCGTTCTTTAAAAGCGGTGGTATTAGGATTTTCTTTTACCGCCTTCATTGCTATCCGGACAGCTTTCTTAAATTTCTCAGGTTGAGCGGGAGTTATTTTATTTGTACCTTTAACTGCTATCGCCAGTAAATTTTTAGAGCCCATTACTGCACCGGCACCACATCGACCTGCAGCACGGCCTCCAAACATTACAGTAGCATATTTTACCAAATTTTCTCCGCCTGGGCCAATACACATAACTTGAAAATCTGAATCACCCAGATCGTTCTTTATTTTCTCTGTTTTTTTAGTTACTGTTTTGCCTTTCAGATGATTAGCGGGTTTAATGCTCACTTTCCCATCATTAATAACCAAATACACTGGTTGATCCGCTTTTCCTTCAATAATTATAAAATCATAACCAGCTTTCCTTACTTCTGGTCCAAAATCTCCGCCACACCTGGATTCTCCCCACCCACTGGTTAGGGGTGATTTAAAACATAACTCTATACTTCCTCCACCCGGTACAGTAGTCATTGTTAAAGGGCTGGTAGCAAAAATTAGCTTATTTTTAGGACTTAGTGGGTCAATACCTTCTTTAAGTTCATCATACAAAAGTTTAGCCCCATATCCTACTCCGCCTATATAATTTCTTAAATCATCAAAATTTAAATTTTCTTCTTTACCCTTCTTTTCATCAAGAGAAACTCTTAATAGTTTTCCTGTGTAACCATTAACCATTGATATATCCCCTTTTCAATTTTTTCTATTTCCCTTTGCAATCGACTAGCCACCTTATCAGGATATAAAAAATAATATTTTCTAAAACTTTTTGTATAAATTCTTTTGTTCTAACGTTTTTCGGATTATCTAGTACTTCCTTGGTTGGGCCACTCTCTTCCATCTTCTCATAATTCACAAATATGCAATATTTAGGTGGTACATCTTACTTGATCACAATTATCTCTTTTGTAAAATTATTTAATACTTCAGGTCCGTCTGCTCCAACTACAACGATATCTTCAATTCTCAGACCAAACTTATTTTGCATATAGATTCCTGGTTCTACACTAAATGCCATTCCTTTTTCAAGTCTCTGTTTGTTTCCGGTTCTTATATAGGGGGCTTCATGAACAGTAATGCCGATTCCATGACCCGTTCTATTAAGAAAATATTGACCATAACCTTCGCTTTCAATTATATCTCTTGCTGCTTTATCCAGATCTTCTGCTATTACACCTTGTTTCGCCATTTTTTCTCCTGCTTCATTTGCCCTTAGAATAATATCATAGACCTTCTTTTCTTCATCAGTTATCCCGCCTACAAATACTGTTCTGGAAATATCAGAGCAATAGCCTTTATATTTACATCCAATATCTAAAATAATAATATCTTTTTCTTCAATAGTTCTTAAATCCTTATTGTAATGAGGTTTTGAACTATTGGGACCTGAAATAACCCCTGGCTTAAAAGCTAATTCTTTAGCACCTTTTTGCATAAATAGTTCTTCAATTTTTTTCTTAATATCTCCCTCTGTCATACCAGGGGATATATAATCAATGGTTTCGCCCATAACTTCATCAGCTATTTTTGCAGCTTCTCTTAATTTTATTATTTCATCATTATCTTTAATAACTCTAAGATTTTCTAGAATATCGTGTCCGTTAATAAACTTCGCATTTAGTATTTCTTTGATATCAATTAAATCTATTCCTCTAATAGCATTATTGATAGCAATGGTCTTGCCATTTAAGTGATATTTCTGGCTTGCAACCCTTATGGCATCTAAAAAAATATCACTATCCTTCCACATAAAAATCTCCGTACGGCTATCTAAGCATTTCTCCGCCTCTTCTAAATATATTTGAGGAGAAATGTGAAAGCATTCGCCGTTTGATAAAATAAAGAATGCCTGAAATCTTTCACAGACTTGCGGATTGAAACCAGTTAAAAATTGCAAATCAACTGAAGGGCCAATCATCATAGCACCAACATTATTTTTATCCATTACCTCACAAAGCTTATTAGTATATTTTTTATTTAGCATTTTTACTCTCCTTCATTTTATTTTTTATATCTGTTATTAACCCTGTCATCAAGTGCTCCTTTTCTTTGGGTTTTTAGTAGGCTCAACACCACTAATTATGCCACTTTGAGGGCACTTAAGGTTTAACCTTGTTTTATAAAGGTCTACGCATGTCTCTGTATTAATGCGTATCACTTGTATGCCTAGGTATCAAGTTGCCTTCTACTTCTAGCCGCTCGAACTATTTTGTTCCATTCGTGGAGTCCTATTGCTACTCCTATAACACCGTATGAGACAAAGGCTCTAAAAAATTCTCCTATCTGAGCATCTCCGAAAAGATTATTCCCGGCTTTAGGGGATACTATGAACAGTGTGTGAAAGAGAATTACACCCAGGATTGCCTGTCCACTGGTTGCCTTGATAACTGATGCTCCTCCCAAAAGTATGGCAGCGATAGAGAATAGAGCTGTCTGAACATGACTGCCATAAGTTGATAGGACTCCTATATTCTGTAGGAAAATTACCTGACCCCACGAGGCAAGCAGTATTGATATGGTAATAGCGATTGTCCTTACTCTGTTAACATTTATTCCTGTAACCTTTGCAATACCCATATCCTGCCCAACCGATCTAAAATCCTGTCCTAATTTGGTTTTCATAATTAAAACGTTGAACATCCACAACGCTCCTATAAGCAAAAAAGTGACAATGGGAAGTTTAATGATTAGCAGCGGAGAATTGGTTATAATTGCCATCATGCTCACTGCAAGGACTAATCCTGCTGTTATTAGGTAGCTAAGATATTTGAAATTGCTGTTGCCATCCGCCCCACTTTTTCTTTTTATATAATAATCTATACAGAAAACTATTATAGCAACTGCAGATACAACCGCTAAGACATGAAACATCGGGTACTTAAATACATTATCAAGGGAATATTTAAGTCCTGTCGCAGTTGATAGGTCTACGTTATTTCTGATGCCTATACCTCTGCTCAGTACAAGGGCCTTATTCTTAAGGGGTATTAATGTCCCAACCAGAAAGAGAAGAATAAACTGATACACTCCATTGGCAAAGAACCCCGCAATCATACTGGAAATCATTTCCTGACCTTTAGTTTTGTTAAGAAGCATAGAGGTTAAAATCCCACAAACTATCGCTATCGGTATTGTCAGTAGAATACACAACATGAATCCTGGAAAACCGGAAACTTTAAAGTGAGTTACGGCAATTATCGCAAATTGTCCTGCCATAGCCCCGATAACTATTCCGAAGTTGAGACCCACACCGGCTATTACCGGCAGGACAAGGGAAAGGACCATGAAGGAGTTTCTTGTTATCCTTTTCAGTAATGTACTCACTATAAATAATAAGGGTAGCTTTGAGAAATAGACTCCCGCCAAACAGATAACCATAAACAGAAGTGGTACACTTCTGTCAAATAGAAATTTCTTGACACTATTAGATCTGTTAGTTTTATTAGTTTTATTAGTTTTGACTTCGCTAACTCCAGCCATTATACTCCCCCCCCAACTTTAGTAAGTGCATATAATATTATTCCGTTCTGTACTATCATTCTAATCACCTCTGATAGATTCCCTTCGGGAAATATCTGATTAGCTACCGGCAGAACAACCGTTAGTAAACCCTGGAATAAAAAAGTCCCTATAAGTACATGGGATATTTTTATCTTTTTAGTCGTAGCTCCACCAATTAGAACTGCAGCAACAGCCGGGAAAGCCATATAGAGGGGAGCCAAATACAACTGCATGTAACCAAAGCTTAGTGAATATACTATAATACCTACAGCACCTATGACCATCGACAAAATTGTCCCTAAGATTCTATTCTTGTCTACATCTATACCCGATGCAACAGCAAATTTCGGATTATCCCCTACCGCTTTTAACGCAATTCCCTTTTTGCTTCTTGAGAAAAGCCAGACGAAAGTACAGCAGAGAAAAAAGAAAAGCAGTAGGCCTGTTGGAATATAAACCTCTTCGATGCTGAAACCCCATAACCTGTTAAGCACTTTTCCGAAGGTTGAATCCAGTGAAACTGTAACTCTTAAGCCCTGTCCAATTGGCCATACTAATTGCGGATGTTTAAAGGGCAGTATTACCCAGCCTATCTGCATAAAGGAAACAATTGAAAACCCGGTATATGTTGCCACTAGCATCTCAGAACCTTTTATCTTGTTGAGAAGCATTCCGTATACCCACCCGGACAGGACTGCAAAAGGTACTGAGATAAGTATTGCTGAGATGAAGCCGTAACCGAGGTATTTTGAAGTCAACCCAAACTCGATTGCCAAAAGGCTACCTAACAGCCCGCATATTATGCCTATAGGCAGTGCAAAGTTTGGACCGGTGCCACATTGTATAGACGGCACCATAGCCAGAGCCAGGATACCAAACATACCGAACCTTCTGATTACATCAGAAGCTATTAAATAAACTGGGAGTTTTATAACAATTGCTGCAATGCAAACCGTAATAAATAGCAATGTAACTATAATCCTCGGAAGACCAAATATATTTAAATATTTCTTAATAACTTCAATCATATTATATGGTCTCCTTACTTTGCATCTTTCGATATTCTCCTGTCATCATCAATCCAAAGTTCATATCGCTATCGTTGGGTTTAAGAATGCCCTCAACTTTTCCGTCATAAATTATCGCTATTCTGTTGCATAAGTTGCGAAGCTCGACCAGTTCGCTTGAGGTCATGATTATGGTCATTCCCAATTCCTTGTTCAGTTTTACCAGTAAATCAAGGATCAGTTTTTTTGCTCCTATATCTATCCCCCGGGTTGGCTCGGATACGAACAACACCTCGGGGCCCAGAGTTAAAGCCCTGGCAACACAGACCTTCTGCTGATTGCCCCCGCTGAGCTGTCTTGTCAACTGCTGGGGTTCCATGCACCTTATGTCTAACTCCTTTATCATTTTATCTGCATGTTCTCTAATCCCCTTGCTATCTATTTGGTCAAAAAAACCAATTCTTTTCAAATACTTATCTTTAACCTGCATGGTGGTAACTGCGATATTGAGTTCTACTGAAGAATCTAATAATAATCCTATCCCTCTCCTATCCTCTGCGACAAAGGCCAAACCTTTATTTAAAGCGCCTTTAGTATTGTTAAGCTCAAACTTTTCGCCTTTTAAGAAAACTTCGCCGCTGCTTGAGTAAAGTCCCATAATTCCGTTGGCAATACCTACCTTGCCTTGACCGGTAAGTCCTCCAATCCCAAAGATTTCACCTTTGGTAATTTCTAAATCTATATCCTTTACTCTTTCTCCGGGCATATCAACATTTAAATTATTTATTTCCAGGATAACCACTTTATCTCCAAGATCCTCAGTTTGTTCAGACTTGTCGGTTATATCGATTTTTCTTCCCACCATTATTTCGGCAAGTTCCATTACATTTGTATCTTCTTTTTTTCTGGTCGCTGCCAGCTCACCATTCCTTAGGATAGTAATATTGTTCGCCACCTGCATAACCTCGTCCAACCTGTGGGTTATGAAAAGAATGGCTATTCCTGTTGCCGCAAATTTTTTTATAGCAGCTATAAGGATATCGGCTTCGCTTTCGGTAAGCACCGCAGTAGGTTCATCAAACACCAGAAGCTTAATCCCAGTTTTGTCTATCTCCCTGGCAATCTCCACAAACTGCATATGTCCCACAGGAAGCCCTGCCACCGTTACCCATTCTTCAATGCCAACCCCTAGCGTATTCAGGGATTTTCTTGCATCGTTACTCATTGATCTTGCATCCAGGGTCTTTAATTCTTCATTTTTGGATAGTCTGCTTACAAAGTTATTCTTTGTTATCTCCCTGTTGAGTTTTATATTTTCAGTAATTGTAAAATTAGGTATGAGCATAAACTCCTGATGTACCATCCCAATACCCATTTTAATTACCTCATTTGGTGATTTTATGTCGACTTTCTCATCGCCTATATAAACTTCACCTGTAAACCCACCTGTAGAGTGTATCACCGGCATGCCAAAAAGCACATTCATAAGAGTCGATTTGCCGGCGCCGTTTTCTCCAATGAGCGCGTGTATTTCCCCGGGCTTAACTGATAAATCTACTCCCTTTAGAACCTTATTCCCATAATAATCCTTCTCGATATTCTTCATTTGTAGTGCGTACTCTGCTGCCATTCAGGTCACCACCTTTTCTAAATCAATCAAAAGGTAAGGTTGCCTTTTACAGCAACCTTACCTTTTCTATCTTTGGATGTCTGTTTCAGTTATCCTAAAAATTAAGGAAATCAAGCAAAATTACGTGGTAGTTTTCATAAATCGTGCCGCCTTCTTCCAGTTTTGTCAGGTTAACTTCAACTCCTGAATACTCCCTGAACTTCTCAGTTAATTTAGGAATATCCATTTTGCCGTCGGTTTCTCCGTCAATCCAAGCCTTAGCATATTCTGCCATGCCTTCGATAAACATCATGCTAACCGGCACCGGCCAGGTGGAGGTTCTTCCAGTCATGCCCTTTTCAGCCATTATCCTGGTAATCTCGTCTACAACATAATCGATATCACCCTTCTTGTCTTCGGGTATTCCTATATTTAGAGCCGATGGGAAACCATGATAAGGCGATGGGCAGCAGGGCTGCGGATAGATAGCTCCTGTTTCCACTACAGCGCTAATCAGCGGCACCTGCATTGCGCAGTTTGTGCTGAATAAGGCTGTATCTTTGCCGTACTTCGCAACCATTCTCGGAACATCTTCCAGGATAAACTGTTGGGCCCCTGGAATTCCTGCGTCGCCGGTGGGGTCGGGAGCTGTAGCATCTACAAACTCAAGCCCAATCCTTGCACACTCGGACTTCATTAAATCCCTTCTTGCGGAAAGAAGAGGGTAGGACATGTGTCTCGGGAATGAATAGTGAACAAAAACTTCTGCTCCCTGAGCCTTGGCCTGAGCCGGTATCGCAACACCCATCCCCATCTCATCCAACTGCAGTATTATATCAGCTCTGGCAGATATAACCGGCGGGTCGTCCTGGGGCTGTCCTATTAAGATAAGAAGGTCATCCCTTATTTCCTTCACACTGTCTATACCCGGTGCAGTACCCGGACATGCCTGGCAGATAATCAACGCTTTTAGATCCGGGTCTGAAGCCATACTTACCAAATTAGCTATTGTAGTTTCCTGCTCATCCATGAACTTGTCCGGGAAAGTCATATGAATTACATGCTCCTTCCCGTATTTGGCAAGAACATTTTGTGCTGCCCTGTACTCTTCCTCGTTTTGCGTAACCGTGTTAGTCATTATGCCTATTTTCCAGTTGTCGTCTCCCTCTTGTCCCAGCGCTGAATATGCTGCCAAAAACAAGCACATTACTAATATTGATATTAATAATGTAATTTTGTTAAATCTTTTCATTTAAATAATCTCCTTTAAAATTTTTTAAAATATACTATTTATAAGAATCTTACATAAAAAAATATTTCTTATAACCACCCCCCCGTTGTTCAGTTGCAGTGCATTCACAAACTAGCTCCAATTTTCCCTTTATTGCTAGTAGTTCTTGATTTGCTTCATCTATGTTGATTATGTTTGATTTCTTTAGCGTTCTTCCCTTTTATTTTTTTATTTTTCCTCTTACGTAAGTAGATTTACTTCCAAGTATAATGGGAATATCAATGCCTCCATCAGATGACAAATAAGAGAGGGATCGATATTTAACTTGATTAAAAGAGATAATATCTCCTTTTGTTACTTCTAATGCCTTCCATATCAAAGCTAATATTTAGCTGCTTTATCCTTTTCCTTTATTTCATCCAGGACTGGAGTACTATTTTTCTATTTATTTGTGTAAAAGAAAAGAATCAATATGATCATCGTTAGTGAGGGTAATGTTATTCCAAAGATACTCTAATATTCCTAATATGTTTGATCATCAATTCTTTCGCTTGTTCGGCATTTCTTTTTTTAATAACCTGGACCAAATCTCTGGTAGTTTCAATGGTATTTTCCCTGGTATCTCCGGATATTTCAATAATCTTTTGAGTTTCTTTATATAGCATTTCTACTATGATTTTCATTAATCCATTCATAATGGGATTATGGGTGGCTTTTGCTATGGTTAGATGGAGTTGCAAATCTTTAACGAAAAAGGTATTTATATCTTTAGAACTGGCGATTTCATTAAAAACTCTTTCAATTACATCGATTTCTTCTTGGCTTGCATTTATAGCTGCTAATCGAGCAAACTCACCTTCTAACATAATTCTTACTTCCATGAGATGATCTAAAGAGTAATTAGAGAATTCCGAAAAAAAATTAACGATTTCATCATATTGGGTAGCTATTTCTAAAACATAGGTTCCTTTACCTTGAATTACCTCGAGATAACCAGAAAACGACAGCGCTTTAATCGCTTCTCGAACCGAAGCTCGACTAATCCCTAAAAGAGAAGCCAGCTTTCTTTCGGAGGGTAGTTTTTCTCCGGGTTTTAAGATACCCTTTTTTATTTGGTTTTTTATCTGTTGAACAATTACTTCTAGGGTAGATTCCTTTTTTATCGTTTTAAAACCCATTTTAATGCCACCTAAAGAATATTAATTT
>SDBS01006360.1_pt1 | contig 11497 bp, 7 predicted proteins | sample 2277091 | NCBI WGS metagenome assembly SDBS01 (sample SAMN10404972, study PRJNA504765) | marine sediment metagenome | isolation source: marine sediment core GS10_PC15, 163 cmbsf | place: Arctic Ocean: Southern Knipovich Ridge | collected 2010 | reverse complement strand
AGATCCAAGATGTCGTCCACTTCCCGCTGGATCAACTCTGCTGGCAGGCGGTACTCCGGCACCCCTACGCGGAGCATTCCCCCAGCCACAGGTAGGGCTTCGAAGACCGTGACACCATAGCCCAGCTTGACCAAGTCCTGCGCAGCCGTCAACCCAGCTGGCCCAGCCCCCACGATGGCGATTTGCTCTGGGCGTGTGCGCGGCACGGGTTCGACAGGTTGCCGTGGCTCGGAGTAGACCTGATCGGTGACGAAACGTTTCAGTGAAGCGATGGCGACGGGCTCATCCAGTAGGCCCCGGTTGCAAGCGTCCTCGCAACGGTGGTTGCAGATCCGGCCGCAGATAGCAGGAAAGGGATTGTCCTCTTTTATGACTCGGAGGGCCTCGTCGTACCGTCCTTCCCTGATCAGCGCGATGTACCCCTGTGCTCGCTGTCCTGTGGGGCAGGCATCTCGGCAAGGTGCCATACCAAGTTTCTCGATGGCGAAAGCGTGGGGGATGGCTTGGGGGTACAGGCGATGAGCGGCATGTCGCGTGGTGAGGCCTTCCTCATACTCACTGGGCAGAACGATGGGGCAGACGTCGGCACAGTCGGCGCAGCCGGTGCATTTCTCGAGGTCAACGTAGCGGGGCTTCACTCTGAGCCTGGCGGTGAAATTACCCGCTTCGCCCTCGATGGCACAGACCTCGGTGTTGGTCAAGATATCGATGTTGATGTGGCGCCCGACGTCCACCATCTTGGGAGACATAATGCACATGGCACAGTCGTTTGTGGGGAAGGTCTTGTCCAACTGCGCCATGTGGCCGCCGATGGCGCTCTTCCGCTCCACCAGGTACACTTTGATGCCTGCGTCGGCCAAGTCGAGGGCAGCTTGCATGCCTCCGATGCCGCCGCCGACAACCATCACCGCCCCGATAGGGCCGTTGCTGGGGTTCTCATCAGCCATGTCGTCAACCCCACACGTAGGACAAGTTGCCAACTCGTCCTACTCATAGTATTTGCCGCAAGTTCGTTCTGACCGAGGTGTGAACCACTTCCATCCGGTCAGGGAATTGTCTGCGCGCGGACGGGTCTAGATTTGCAAGTACCCGTCGGCATAGATGATCTTGTTCTGCAGGACTTGTACCGTCTTGTAGATTGCCGCCTGCTCCGGATTGTCCATGTCGACCACGTCAGGATCGAGGTCCTCCATCGCGGCTGTGGCATCGTGGAGGTTCAGGAGAAGCTGTCCTACTGGAGTGCTGTCATCTCGCTCCTCAACGATGCGGACCCATTCCTTCAGTCTCTCGTCCCGAGCGTCGACAATCGCCGCATCCAGGCCAGCCGCCAGGAGCATCACTGCGTAGGTCGAGGAGACGAGGCTGCGGTTCTCTTTCGGCACACCATTGGCTACATTCGAGAGGCCCACCAGTGTTAGCGGAGGGGGATCCGATATCTGCTTCAGGAAACGGATGGTCTCTATCGCTTCCGGACAGTATTCCTGCATCCCACTCACGGTCAAAAGCAACGGGTCCATGAGTACCTGATCCATAGGGACGCCCACTTCCATCATGCGCGGCATCAACTGCTCCAGGGCGATGGCGACCCGCTTGTCCGCTTCGACTGAGATGCTCTTGCCCATCGTGAGAGCGATCAGCTTGGCGTCGTACTTCGCCGCCAGGGGTGGCACGTCTCGCAGACGGTCCGGATCGGCCGACGTGGAATTGACGATGGGTTGCTGTCTAGCCCTCTTCAAGCCGGCCTCCATGGCTGCCAGGTTTGTGGTGTCGAGACACAGGGGCACATCGACCACCTCCTGAATCGTGTCTACCATCCACTCCATGACCTCCGGGCCCTTCTTCTTCTGAGGTCCGATGTTGACCTCCAGGGCATCAGCTCCGGCCTCCACCTGGGCCACGGCCATTTCCTGGATAGGCTCCTTGTTCCTTTCCTCTATGGCCTTTCTCACCTTGGTGGAGATGACTTGGATCTCCTCACCGATCTTGTACATGTCACTCCTCCTTGCGACTGTGGATAGTGCGAGGCTGCAATGTGCAGGGAAGGCCCAGCGTCCCCGCGATTGGGTGCAAGCGAGAGAGGTCTCTTCAAGTCAATGCCAAATCGCAGCCGCGCTACTGCTTCATCATGGAATCAGGGACCAACACTGCACTGGAGAGCTCGAGTCACGCCATGAGTACTGTCGGCCTTGATGAAGCCAGACTGGTCCCCAGAGTGCCTGGCGCTAGGCTAGTTGTTCCACATCTTCATGAAAGCTGGGATGTCCACAGCTTCTCGCGGCCCCACGAGAATCTCCCAGCCACCCAGTTCGTCCTCCAATTCCCCCGATAGGACAGAGACCGCCCCGGGAATGGTCAGCTTTCTGTGACTGACCTTGTCAGCGATACCAGAAGTTTTCACCGTGGTAGCGATCTTGTCGGCATCGAACTTGCCTGCCGCCCAGCCAGTCAGCACCGACAAGCCCTCCGAGTCGGCGATGAGTAGCCAAGCCGGCCTGCCAGTTCCCTCCACCTCGTTGGCCACCGAGAAGTAGGTGATAGAGAAGTTGGTGGTGATCATAAGCTGATCGTCAGGGCCCGGTTCGTTGATCTCATAGATCCCCGGAGTGACTTGTACAGGCTGCCGCGGATCGGTGTAGATGTTCTGTCGCAGAGCCAGGAGAGGATAGACCACGGCCGGGTCGAAGTGATCCACGACTATGAATCCAGCATACTTGGCGATGTGCTGACCCGCCAGCATGGACTCCTCAGCCGGGGATCCGACGCCCTCACCAGGGAACGTGATCACAGGATAGCCCAACAGGCGATCTGGCTTGGCCTCGAGGGCAAGACGCCGTATCTGGGTCAGAATGTTCAATGAATCGTGGAAGTCTCGAGTTCCTGGATCGAGTACGATGTCTTCTAGTCCGTTTTCCCTGACATCCTTTGCCAGTCCCACGAGCGATTCCAGTCCTTCGGCGCGGAGCACTAGTGGCGCGTTCTTCTCTTTTGCCAAATCGGCCATGGCTTGCCAGTTGTCTGCATGGGCCGCGTAGATCAGCGGGGTAGTGCCGTCAACTTCCGCCAAGCCCGCCTTCATGACCTCAGGCTCATCGGCCATCAAGATCAAGGGGAGCTCGGTCTTGGCTCGCACCGCCTTGACATGCTCGGCGAACCTCGCAGGGTCCCCCGATGCGCTCTCCACAGCTACCCCATCAAGGGTCAGTACCATGCCCACATAGTCCACGGAGTAGCTGTCGACGCGTTCCACCAGCTCCTCAGCCTCGGCTAGGGGTAGTGTATCCTTCACGCGCACCATCAGACCCGGCATATGGAAGAAAGCCTTGTTATGTCGGTACAGTTCGGTCTCGTTGCCGACCTCGACCTTGTGTTCAGCATCACCTATGGTGATGAGCCTGACGGGCGGGGCCGCGGCGGACTCCAGCGCAGCCTTGGCCTCCTCGCTCACGTGGGGACACGCCGCCAGTTCGGCTTGCTTGGCCGCCAGCTTCATGGCGAAAGCGAGGCAGGTAGGGAATTCGCAGTCTTTGCAGTTCGTCTTGGGCAGCAGCTTGTAGATCTCTAAGCCCGTCAAGGCCATACCTCATTCCCCTTTCGTCCAAAGCTTGTCGATCATGTCTTTGACGCGGCGCACCGACTCCGGGTGACGGAGGACCACTATGTCCGCCCCTGAGTGAAGAAGAGTCGTGGCGGTCAAGGTTTCCCAGGTTATGGCGCGCTCCTCCCAGTCTCCCCAGGCCTCAGGCACATCCTCGCCCACCTTAGCCTCTTTCGTGCGCCAGGCTTCCTCACCTGGCGTGACGAGCATAGGTTGCTGGGTCATACCATCGCCCTGGAGGGCAGCCAATCTCAGCCGCTCCATGGCTGAGTAGCCGTACTCTACGCCATAGCCCAGCGCTGCCGTGGTGGGATCCATGAGTACGCGATCCAGCGACAGCCCTATGTCGCTGATGAGGATGTTCAACTGTTTGGTCAGGTTCACGTCCATCGCTGTACGGCCATTCACCAGGTGTCCGTGAGCCAGTGCGGCAGCTACTATGGTCTTGTAGTTCTTGTCGTCGCAGACTCCGAGCACGATTCGCTCTCCGGCGGCCTCTTCAGCCACAGCTACCAGTAGCTCCATGTCTCTCTCTATCTGGCCAGGGCCGAAGACTATCAATGGTAGCCCTGTGGCATTCAGTACTTTCCTGACCGCCGATCTTGCCTGTTCGGCCGTAGTCTCATTGTCCTCAGCATCGGTGAGGTTGATCTTGAGCACCACGAGGTCCACATCCAGATCCTCCACCGCCTTGGCCCAGGCTCCAGGGTCATCCACGACCTCTTCCCAGACGCCCGCCAGGATGGGAGACCAGTCGCTGGGCCTGCGATCTTGAATCTCTACCGCTATGCGCGGTGGGTTGGGCATCGGCGCCTCAAAATCGAGAAAAGGCAGTGTGCTCTCACCGCCCACGGTCACGGTCGTGCTGCGGGTACCGCCTTCGGCCTCGGTGGCGCCCAGGACTGCTTCTCTCACCTGACCGGTCCACTTCTTCTTCGGGACCTCCACCGCAACAGCCATTATTGTTACTCCCTTCAGGTTTTTCCTACGAATCCCAGTTGCTGCCCCTTGGAGCACGCGCACGTGATGCTGTGAGGGGTGGTCGGCGAGGGACGGCAGACCACCCCATCCCATCACACTACATTAAGGGATCCATTTTCGGGGCCGGGTGATCATGCTTCTCGAGCCAAGGAAGCAGTTCCTCGACCGTCTCCACATCACGCTCGTCGGCGATCTGCTCAATGAGGTCCGGAATGCCCTCCCTCTCCGCCACGGCCTTGAACTCCTCAGGCATGCTCTCCTTGAGGAAGGAGGACATCCACACCACCCTCTTGAACCCTCCCTCCGCGGAGATGAACTTGGGACTGGTGAGGTAGTACTTGCCGACTCCCATAGCGCCCGGGGTCTGCAAACCGCCGCCGAACATGCCGGCCATGGTGGAAAACGTCATGCCAGCAGGCGTCATGCTGGGATCCTCTCGTGAAACTATCATCACCCCATTGGCCTCCGGGATGACGAGTACCATACACTCGAAGCACCCGCAGGCGGTCATGGGGTCGATCATGATGGAGTACATGGTCACATGTTCCACCGTCTGGTTGGAGTGGGAATACACGAACTCCTCAGGTCCAGTCCAACGTCCCACCTCCGGATCCAGGCATTCTCCCGTGGGGATGGGTTGGTTGGGACCGGTGGGGTTGATCTGGTGAGCGGCCTTACAGTCCAGCCAGTTGTAGGCCCCACAAAGCCCTAGTCGCTGGGGTGAGATGACGCAAACGTGGGTGGGAGCAAAGGACTGGCAAAGGGTGCAGGAATAGAAGTCCTCTACCGCATCGTCGGTTAGCCCTGCGACGCGAACGTTTCGTTCGCTGTAGGCCTCACGAGCCAGTTCGAGCCACTTCTTCATCTCCTCGGGGTCGGTGAATAGCGTCACCTGCGCCTTGTCCACAATGCTGTTCCAGGGGTCACCCTTGAATCGAGCATACAGGATCTCGCCGAAGTGCTTCAGCGTGAATCCCTTGTCCGCCGCAGCCTTGCTGATGCGTATCCAGGCGATGTCCCGCTGCCCAATGTGCTGCACGCCTGATGCGGCGTTGAGGAAGTAGTGTATCTGGCGCTCCAGGACCGGCTCGAAGTCCTTCTGCATCTTGCGCCCCCCCGCCTGGACAACAATACCCAAGTCCACGGCTGCGCCTTCCTCATACTCGTCGAAGTCGGGACCCACCAACTCGATCTTCCCATCGTCGATCTCATCGGGGTCTTTCATCAAGAGATACTCAAAGGCGCGTGATTTCTTGCCGCCGAACTCGACGCGCATGTCATCCTTGCGGACCCGCTCTCCCTCAAAGGCCGAGCCGTAGGGGACGGGAATGGGGATCTCGGCGATCTGCACCTTCACCCCTCGTACCTCTATGCACCTGGCGACCAACCTCTCGGCGCGCTCCAGGTCATCTTTGCCCCCAATGTCATCGAAGGGCATAGAGATGACGTGCTCAAATTCCGTCACACCGGTGGGCAGTATCTCAGGGATAACCGTGTCTGCGATGACGGGAAAGCCGTAGTTGATAGCCCCGGCGGCAGTGGCGTACTTGAGGTCATCCACCTCACCCAGAGCCAGGGCAAAGGCGAAGACGCGGAACTTATTGTAGATCAGTATCTCCCGCGCCTGGCCGGCCTTCAGGCCTCCGAAGGTGAGCGCTGAGCGGGTGGCGAAGCCCGCGGGATAGATCGTGGCGATGGTGTCGGTGCCGAAGGGGATGATGTAGGTGTCATAACCCATCTCCACACCCTCCTCCAGCAACTGATGGATGATGCTGCGGCCGTTCACGTTGCCGGAGAGAAAGACCAGGATGTTGCGGCGCTGCAGTTCGCGCACGATTTGCACCGCGACTTCGTTGGACTTGGCAGCACCGATTATGGCGGCGAAGCCTGGCATACGTCCATCCACCAACTGGATGCCCCAGGCGCGCAACTGTACGTCATCAATGGGCCCATTACAGTAGCCCTCGCCGCTGGCGGTCACAAGCTGGGGGTAGCCCTCCAGCTTCTCCGGCTGCTCACCGAGGGCGTACTTGATGCCCATAATGGTTTCCTGGGCCAAGAAGGTGGCCGCGCCACAGTCCAGGGCCTCGCCCAGATATGGGGTCCACAGGCTTGCCCTGGGCACAGGGTGAAGGAGTTTCTTGGCATGGTCAAGCACCGGTGGCAGGTCTCCCAGTTTGGACACCTCGATGGCCGTGAGGCCGTTGATCACCGGCAGGTAATAGGCGGTGCTGGGGAACTGTATCGGCCAGTCTGGTCCCTTCTCCGCCAGGGTCTTTTGGAGCAGTTGGTCGGCTTCCCGATAGATGTTCTTGGCGCCACGCATGGCGGCACCAGCTATGTATCTCGACATTGATCTCTATCCTCCTTACGCTTCTTCGACGGTCACGCCAGCCATGCTATAGGGGCTGACCTTGGCACCCGCTTGCCGGGCCTTCAGCCAAGCGCTGAAACGACGATCTCCACTCTGCCCAAAGCGGGTCGGATCGTACTCTGGCAGGCCGAGGGCCGCTCGCTTCTTGTCTATGTGTTCCAGGGACTTCTGCACGATCTTGGAGGGATCTGGCTCGAACTCTAGCTTGCCGCCAACTTTCTCCTCCCAACCACGGCCAATGATGTCTGTCACCACCTCGCTTCCCTCGATCGGGGAGTTGACGCCGAAGAGGACATAGACTCCAGAGGCCACGAAGTACGCCCCAATGGAGAGCGCTTTCTCGCTCATCCACTCGGGGGCGATGCCCACGCCAGGGATATCGGAGATGTCGTCGCCCAAGCCGCCCTCGGTGGCCATCTCTGCCAGGACGGTCAAGATGCGACTGTTGTCCACGCAGGAGCCCATGTGCAGAACCGGCGGTATGCCCACCGTCTCACAGATCTCCCGTAACCCAGGGCCGGCCATCTCGAGCGCCTCACCCTGAAGCAGGCCGTATTTTGCGTTGCACAGAGCCCCGCATCCGGTCTGCACGACTAGCACATCGTTCTTCAAGAACGCCTTGACTATCTCGAAATGGGCCTCGTCGTGGACGACGCGCGGGTTGTTGCATCCCACCACGCCGGCCACGCCCCGCAGACGACCAGCCATGATGGCGTCGTTGAGGGGTCGCAGAGAACCACGGTAGTAGCCGCCTAACATGTAGCGGACATACTCGTGGGAGAAACCAGGCACCATGTTCTCCTGTACGTCAGGGATGTAGGTTGACGCGCGGTTCGGGTAGTTGTCGATCGCGGTCTTGACAATCTCTCTGGCGATCTCAGGAGCGCGGTGCTCGTCAAACTCCATGTGCAGAGCACCGGTAATCATCGCTTTCGGCGAGGTAGTTATGATCTTGGTGTGGAAATTCTCCGCCACATCCACTAGGCTCTGGAAGATGCACTGCACATCCACGACCATCGCCTCCACTACGCCGGTAAGGATAACCAGTTCCTGCTCCAGGAAGTTACCCGCCGAGGGCACCCCCTGTCGCATCAGAGTCTCATTGGAGGTGCAGCAGATTCCGGCCAGAGTGATGCCCTTGGCCCCTTTGGACTTGGCGTATTCGATCATCTCGGGGTCTCGGACTGCAGCCGTGATCATCTCTGATAGCGAAGGTTCGTGGCCGTGGATGATGATGTTGACGTCGTCCTCTTGGAGTACTCCCAGGTTCACCTGTGTGACCAGTGGACTGGGAGTGCCAAAGAGAATGTCGGAGATGTCTGTGGCCAGCATAGAGCCTCCCCAACCATCGCCCAGAGCTGCGCGCATTGCCTGGTCGAGAAGATGTTCGGCATCTTGGTCATTACCGATGTGAGTGCGATGCAGGATGTCCACTATCTCTCGATCGATACCTCGGGGAGCGATGCCCAACTCGCGCCAGAGATCCTGCCGTTTCTTGGGTGCCCGTGCTACGTACAGGAGCTCTCCCGACTGCCTCCCGAACTCGGCTAAGGCTTTCTCGGCCACGTCAAGGGCTATCTCCTCCTTAGTGCGGCCCTCAATCGCGATGCCAAGATCACGAGCCACCTCTCGTAGCTTGTACTCATCTTTGATCTGGTACCCGGGGGCCTCGCCGGTGGCGGCACCATGGAGGACAAAGGCCATATCGCGCCCGTGATCGGAGTGGGATGCAGCTCCGACCGCGATGCCCCGGGCCAGGTTTCTGGCGACGACCGTCTCGACCGTGGCTCCACAAATGCCCACCTGACCCTCCTTGGTCAGTCGACAGGGCCCCATGGCGCAGTTCTTGCAACAGATCCCCTTGGCACCGATGGGGCAGGGTTTCATTTCATCTGCACGATCGAAAGCCGTAGTGATTTCCAGTTCCGCGGCTCTTTCCAGCATGGCCTTCGCTGCAGGGTCAATAGTCTTATCGCCTTTTGGCATTTGGCTCTCCTCTCACTTAATGTACTCTTGCACAAGGCTATTCAAGGGTTAGCAAGAGCGTGGTGTCCATACCACTCCACTCTAGTACATTCTGAAGTCACCGGACATCTAGAGGTCTGCCTGGTCGGTCTTAATACTGCGCGAGGCACACTCGTACCAGGCGGGATCGCCCAAGCCGGAGGGTTCCTCCTCGACCGGCTTCTCTTCCACCACGGGATAGCCTGCTTTCTCCAGAGCCTCGGCCAGAGCTTTCTTGGAGACCTGCTGGGTGTGCTTGACGGTCACTTCCTTGAAAGCGGCGCTGGCCTGTATGTCCTCCACGCCGGACAGGGCGCTCAGCGACTCTCGCACGGCCGTCACGTGGTGATCGGCGTACATCGAAGGTACCGGCAAAGTTGAGACTGCCATGTTGTATCACCTCCTTCAAAGTTGACTCATTTGCTCCTATTCACAATGATAGCATGAGTCGTTCAGCGCCGCAACAGGGGAACAGGTCCCCCAAGCGAGGTTGGGGGGCGAACCGATGGCGATCAGCTCGCCCCCTCCGACTACCGATCTGTTCGGTTGTGATGGAAGGTGTCCGCCATAGCAGCGCACACCCTAGAATAGGCCTACGGTCTTGCCCGTCTCGTCAATGTCTACATCGAAGAAGACGGGGCGGGACGGCAGACCGGGCATCGTTCGCATCTCGCCGAGGAGCGGATACAGGAAGCCCGCACCTATCGAAGCCCTGATGTCACTGATAGGCACGTTGTAGTTCTTGGGCACGCCCTTCCAAGTTGGGTCATGCGAGAGTGAGAGGTGGGTCTTGGCCATATTGAGCGGCAGCTTGTCATAGCCAAGCCTGGTGTAGAGCCTGACCTTCGCCTCCGCCCGAGAGGTGTATTCCACACCATCTGCTCCATATACCTTGGTGGCGAGGATCTCTATCTTGTCCTTGATAGGGATATCGAGGGGATAGAGGAACTTGAAGTCGCTGGGTTGCTCGCAAGCCTTCACCACCGCGTCTGCGAGCGCCGCACCACCTTCGCCACCCTTGGCCCACACGTTGCTGTCCACTGAGTCGTACGCCCCGGCGTCCAGCGCTGCTTGCCTCACCAGTTCGACCTCAGCATCTGTGTCGGCAGTGAACCTGTTCACGGCGACAACTACGGGGACGCCGTATTGCTTGGCGATGGCGATATTGGCCTTCAGGTTGTCCATGCCCTTTTCCAGCAGTTCCAGGTTTTCTTCCTGGTAGGCTGGGTCCAAGGGCCGGCCGGCCACAACCTTCGGTCCACCGCCGTGCATCTTCAGCGCTCTGATCGTAGCGGCCATTACTACACAGTTGGGAATCAGACCGCTATACCGGCACTTGATGTCGAAGAACTTCTCCATGCCACAATCGGCCCCGAAGCCGGACTCAGTGACCAAGTAGCCATCTGAGACCATCTTCAGGCCAATCTTGTCGGCGATGATGGAGGAGTTCCCATGGGCGATGTTGGCGAAGGGGCCAGCATGCACGATGGCCGCGCTGTTCTCCAACGTCTGCATCAAGTTGGGCATCAGCGCCTCTTTCATGAGCACGGTCATCGCACCAGCCACGCCCAAGTCCTCGGCAGTCACGGGGTTCCTCTTCTTGTCAGTGCCGATGACGATTTTGCCCAGTCTCTCACGCAGATCCTGCAACCCGGTCGTCAGGGCCAGGATGGCCATGACTTCTGAAGCGACTGTGATGTCGAAACCGGACTGGCGCGGGCGTCCATCCCACTTGGTGCCCAGGCCAACGATTACGTTTCGCAGGGCCCTGTCGTTGATATCAACCACGCGGTTCCAGGTGATACTGTAGGGGTCGATGTCCAGCCTTCTTAGCCCCATGTCGGCCAGTTGTTCGTCGCTCAACCTGGCCTCGTGCATGATTCTGGCGTCCATCGCCGCGGCGAGAAGGTTGTGAGAAGCACCCACGGCGTGGATATCGCCAGTGAGGTGAAGGTTGAAGTCCTCCATGGGTACGATCTGAGAGTAGCCACCGCCAGCCGCCCCACCCTTGATGCCGAAGGTGGGTCCCTGAGAAGGCTGCCGGATGACGGTGAGCGCCTTCTTGCCGATGTGGTTCAGGCCCTGGCTCAAACCAACGGTGGTCACGGTCTTTCCTTCACCCAGAGGTGTGGGTGTGATAGCCGTAACGTCAATGTACTTGCCGTTGGGACGATCCTTGAGCTTCTCAAGGACATCCAGATGGATCTTGGCCTTGTACTTCCCGAAGAGATCCAGGTCATCCTCGGTCAAGCCCACCAGTTCGGCGATCTCCAGGATGGGCTTCAGCTTCGCCGCTTGGGCGATGTCCAGATCAGACGGTACTGTTGCCATGGTCTACCTCCTTGTTTCTTGTGTTTGTGCAAGTCCCCTGCCTGGGGCACAAACAGTCGAGGCAATGGCCTGGTATGGCCATTGCCTCGATAATGATAACGAACTGTCCCCTCTTCCAACGAGATGAAGTGTTCCTAGTTTGTCTGATACGTTGGGAAACCCCACTTACTTGTCTCCAGATGCTTCCAACGAACAGAATGATAGTAAGCGAA
>SDBS01006359.1_pt1 | contig 11498 bp, 4 predicted proteins | sample 2277091 | NCBI WGS metagenome assembly SDBS01 (sample SAMN10404972, study PRJNA504765) | marine sediment metagenome | isolation source: marine sediment core GS10_PC15, 163 cmbsf | place: Arctic Ocean: Southern Knipovich Ridge | collected 2010 | reverse complement strand
GAATCGACCGCAGTTTTTGCCTTCCCCCTTAGATACCCCCCCTAATGAATCATAACCTAACCTTATTTTAGCCCGCTTTCCCGTATCCCCGCAGCGTAAAGGCAGCGGTTCAAGGGAATTTAGTAAGGGGTACGGAAAGAAAGCGGGATATGAAAAGGAAGGGGGATTTTTGGGGGGGGTTAGGGGGGAATAAGGGGGAAGGAAAAGCTACCCGCCCCGCGCGTGGTGTAGTTGTAAAATCAGAGATATCCGGAGTGGATTAAATTATTGCTTTGATTTTTCTCTCTCCTCTTCTTCTCTTCTCCCGAGCGATAGGTGAAAACTACATAAATAAAATGTTTCTTTTCTTTTAACTTTTTATTTATGGATGTTTTTACTTATCGCTTAGCCGTAAGGAATCCAAAAGATATAGTCACCGAAAAGGGAGATAAAAAATTCCCGCTATTATACGCCTCATTTACTTTTTATCTCCCTTTTCGGGGATAAGACTAAATTAAATGTGAAATATTAGAGAAAAGTCGTCCTGGTATGGTAATGATTAATGAGAGAGAGAGAGAGAGAGAGAGGATCCTTAATTTTATACAGCTCCTATTATTTTCTACGAATCCTCTTTTGATATTTCGTTAATACTGCAAAGGTAAGAGGTAAAAAGTAGGATAAGAAATAAAGTTAAAGAAGTAAGAGAATAAACACCACCCTCCTAGTAAATTAGTCTTCCCCCTCAATTTTTTTAATTAAAATGTGGACGGCACATCCTATCTTTTCTATGGTTTGACTCTACACTTTACGAGGCCTTCCTTTAGAACGTCTGTCTCTAAAGCCTTGGCCAACTGGCTAAGAACTCCTCAGATCATATAGGTTCTCCTCTAGAAGTTACCGAATTATTAAACGGGTACGACCCGCCCTATTTATTTAATTTAAAAGTAAAATATTAATTGTCTAAGAAAGTGGGATGCCCCATTTATTATAAACGTCGCTTTGTTTTATCCTTGTTTGATCCAAAACTAAGTTTAGTATTTTTTATATCATAGATTTTCTTAATAATTTCCTCTATTAGTTAGCAAAGATAATTCTAAAAACTTTTTAAAACTACTGTACAACTCATTGAAATTCTCATCTATATCAAAATCAATTAAAAATCTAGGTATATTTCCTACAAAATAACATAAATAGCCGTACGTATTTATACTTCTGATTTTTCCTAGAATTGCATTATATAAAATAGATTTGATATTTTTATTCACTTCTTCTTTTTCGTATATTTTAAAAATATTCAAATCTGAAAATAAAAAATAATATCCATTTATGCATCCTGCAACCTCCGTTATGTCTAATTTTTTTTCTTTAATAAAGTCAACATCTTCTGAATCCAAAATTCCCCGATTATATCTATCAATACTATCCTCTTCATGTTTTAATTTGTCATCTTTGCTAGGTTCTAATTCTAAGACAACATCATATTTTTTAAGTCTATTTAACAGGGGATGTGTTTCCGGAATTTTAATTTTATATTCCAAATTTTTTAATATAGTTACAATCCTTTCCCACACTTTAGAGTAAAAGGTATTTTCAATTTCTTCAAAATCTATTGTCTTGTAATAATGATTGTATTTTAATATTTTTTCCATTGCATAATGAAACACCCTATCAGGAAATGAATCAATAAATTCCGCGGGCAAGTCAAAAAATGATATTTCTAAATCCTCTATATCATATTTATCTAAAATAGTTAAAAGTATGTCTGGGCTATGGAGTGTGATATAACTGTTTAATAAATGCCGAATACCCTTTTCTGACATACTCTGGGTAAACATGATTATTTGGTATGATTTATCTTCAGTTATAAATTTTTTTTCTTCAAATGCTTTTAATGCAACATCTAAATTTAAAACTGAATAATCTTTTCTTCTATAATACGTTGGCCAGAATAAAGCAATGCTTGCTAAATCAATTTCTCTTTTTTCTTTCACTGATAATCGCATATAATTCAAAATCTCTTCCCACATCTTGAAAGATCCGATATGTCTATATTTTTTTATATAATCATTTAAATTCAGATTACGGTATTTATTAGGCTCTTTGCCTTTTCCTAAAGATACAATTTTACTTTTTACATTAATTAAAATCATGTTTGCATAAAAAGATCTCACATTATATTTGGGTAATATCTTTTTTAATATCGTAATTCCTTCTTTTTTGTCAACATCAATGTATTTTACAATGGATTTCTTAAATTCAATAAAATCCTCAATCTTAGTGCCATGAATATATACATTCTCTAAAATATGTGTAATTAAATCTTTTGACTTATACTCCAACTCAGTACTAAAAATATCTCTGATTCTTTGCGTTAATTCTATCGGTTTTTGATGAATATCAAAATAACAATCTTCGGATTTAATCTCATTTAGAAATATTTCATAATAATTATCAGTACTATAATTATTATTACTGGTAAGATTATGAAGCAATGAAATATTGCCGGTTTTTAAATAATAAAACATAGCAAATAAATATTCTGAGCTTGTTATATCTTCTTCGCTATATCCATTAAATTTTAAACATTTTGCAAACGTATAGAGAAAATTACTTAATGTGGAGATATGATCCCGATTAACTATATTGATAATAAGTGCTAGATCATAGTAATTTATAATCTTTAAATCTTTCGGAGTTAAATCATGCAAAGATTCTCTTATTTGAAAATAGAATGATCGTATTGCTTCAAAATCAATAGCATCTTTAATAAGATTTTCAAAAACAAGCATAGATGTATATTTGATTATAATATTTAATTTCATATTTTGATCAAGATTAAAATAAGTAAATCTAGATAAATATCTTTTTTCTCCATTCATTATGGATTGGAATACTTTTTGATTAATTTTTATTATCCTTTTAGAATTATCAATTCCTTGATTTCTCAAATATGTATTAAGACTATCATGAAATAAAGTAATTCTATTTAATTTAATCTCAAACAAATATGGATAGGAAGAAATAAATTCGTTAATAATATCAGCCAATTCATCGTCCAAGAATTCAGACATTTCAGATTTCATAAAAAAAGAGCGAGATGAAATAAATAATGCAAGAGCACTTTTTGTATCTACATTTTTTACTATTTTACTGTAATAATCTTCAAGACCTTTCAATTCTTTCATCTGGGGAAGCATGTTGAATGTTTTGTAATGTTCAGCAATATAACGGACCAAAATTGGATATCCCATAGTCAAAGAAAAGATTTTATCGCATACACGATGGTCAGTAATATGAAATAGCTCGTCTAACACTTTTAAGGTTTGATCTTTTGTCCAATTTTCAAGTATTTGTTTTTTCCAGTTTAATTTTATTTTTAATGGCCTAGTTAAAACAATAGTTTTGCATTTATTTTTTAGCTTTTCTATAAAATCAATATAATATTTAAGTTCTTCATTGTTGTAGTTCTCTATATGATCAAATCCATCGATTATTACTATTTTCCCTTCGTCACTAATTTTTTGAATAATATCTTCTTCAGATCGAAAAATAAAATCCTTAAATAATTCTTTAGAAATATTTGAAATGAAATTAGCATAAACTAAACGCTCTTTATAATTCTTATCTTGGTTCGAAACCCAAAACCTATACACAATGTTATTTTTATATTCATCTGATAGGCAATTAACTAAATGACTTTTCCCTACGCCAGGTTTTCCTTCCATAATTAATATGTTTTCTATTTTTAAATGACATCTACCTGTGTTAACAGTCTGCTCTAATAGCTGGGTATTGTAAATATTAATAACGGGTAGATCTTCTCTATCAATTATTAACTTTCGCTTATCAAAACAATTTTCAAAAAATCGGGAAATTATAGACAATCTTTTTTCATTGCGCTTATAAATTTCACTAATTTTATTTAAAATTGTGTCGCGTGATATGGACACTATAAATATATTAGCTTTTTTATATGCAGTAACATCTAATATTTTCGAGTTATTAGTGATTTTTATATCTTTGAAGAAAAGAATGTTAATATATTTAGAAAGTTTATGATTTTTTCCTTTTATGCTAATATTCCCCTTCCTTATTTTCAGGTCATTCAATGATATGTTATCGATATCCTTCATTTGACAGTATATTTCTTCATTTTTTACAATTATTTTAGCATCATCAAAATTATTATTAACATCTGCCTCAATTTCAATACTTTCGATTTCTCGCTCAGCATCCATTTTAACTAATAGAAAAAATGCTACTAGTTTTTGATATGAGTAACCAAATAAAGCATTTCTTGAAGGTTTCATTTTAATCTTAATACTCCGATTTATGATTTTAATAAGATTCGAATATTTTTGTTGTTAGTATATTATTAAACAACACGGATAGCAGTTTTTGCTATAAGTTTCATCCCATAGAGGGCTGGGCAATGCAATATCACCCATTATGAAGAACTAGAAAAAGTTATCGAATTATTGACCTGGTACATCTTCTCTATTTATCTAATTTGAAAGTAAAATATTATTTGTCTAAGAAAATGGGATGTGTCACTATCTATTTTATTATTTATTATCTCCACGGTGGAGGTGGACATTTTTAGTATTGTTTAATACTTCCAATTATTTCATTATTGATAATTTTATAAATACCTGACGCTTTTGGCCATTGTCCATAGTTATCTCTACCATATCCGCCAATGATATTTTTTTCACCCAAAACAGTCCAAAATATTTTATAATCGTTAGTAATTAGAAAATCAGATAGTGCTTTTTTTCTAAAATATAAACATGAATGATTTGAATTTCCTTCAGAACCATCAAAACAAATCAATTCACCTGATTCGGAATACATATAGCTTTCATTGCTTCGATAATTTAGATTTAGCCCATTTACTAATTTAGAACATGGTTTCAGTAATTCAAAGGCTTCTTCTTTTGAGAAATCATACTGTGCTTCCCATAAAAATGATTCTGCAGTTACAATTACTTCTCCAATATCCCTATCATTTTCACGATCATGAACAATACTAACTTCCTCTCCACTATAGTACTCTTTCTTGAAAAAGTTAAATGCAGGTGACCAATAGTATTCTCTATTAAATAGTTCATACCTATTATGCGATTCAGGCATCCATCTGCCCATAAAGTTTTTATCAGATAACCATTTTAAAATTGAATCACACTGTTCATCAGTAACAAGGTAGCTTTTAATTAAAAACCAGAATCGTTTTTGTGGAATAGAATAGCGATCTTTCCCTAGCAATTTTTGTTCGGTCAAATCAATAAGACCTTCGAGCATTATCCATTCTTGAGTTTTATCTTCTATTATTTTTATAGGATCGGGTAAATCAGATATAGATTTAAGCCATTCTTTATTTTCAATATCCCAATTGTTATAATTTATCCTTGGATGGACTTCCACAACACAGTTTTTATCAATTCTTTGTATAGTTGATGGATCAATATCTCTTATAAATGGCTGCCAAGGTCCGCTATAATCAACTAATTCCTTGTCTTCTCCCCACGACCATGGAGCACTCATTTTATATTTATCAGAAACCTGAGCTAGTAACTCATGCATAGCTATCCATTGGTATTTTTTACCTATTCTTTCGGTAGCTACATAGTGACGATCACCTTGAGACAAATTGCGGTCAAATTTACCATGCTTTTCAACATCATACCCTAACTCAAAGATTCGTTTTATAACAATATTCTTTAAATCAACAGGGTTTAACTCCTCCCAATTATGAAAATTACTTTGAAAAATATATCTTCCGAAATCCCCATACATTGCACCTTTTCCATCTCTTGTATGTGCAACTTTCATTGAATCGATAATTGAATTCACACTCCAGTAATAATCCTTAAAATCTTTAGATTTATAGTCAATTTCATATTTTTCTATTTCAGAATCAGAAGGTATTTGAGGAAAGTCACTCTTGTAAGGCGGTCTAATTTTTGATTCGTTAATATTCAGTTTAATTCCTAAATTTATAGTATATTCGATTACTCCTCTTGCATAATCTCGTAGTAAAATATGAGGATATACCTTTTCTTTATTAAATATAATTTCATAAATATATTCGCTTAATTCCTTTAAATTATCTTTTTTTTCTGTTCTCAATGCACATCCGTATGCAACAGAAAAAATTCGTTCATAAATATACGGATCATTGACACTTTCAAATTTATTTAAGAGTTCAATAATTATATGTATACTATTTTGAAGCAAGCAAATAAGAGCTTTAGTTGCAGAATCTCTTAACTTTCGATTTGTACTTGTTAGAAACCAAGCTAACATAATTGACGCCAGTTTAACAGAATTATCAGAAATATGGCTTTTATCTTCAATCGACCAAGCCCAATCTATCAATCTTTTTACTGATGTTTCGTCGTTAAACCAATCATGAATTAACTGTGTCCACCATGCATCACGGTCAGCTAAAGAATACTTACTTAAAATTTCATGAGTTTTATTTGCATTAAAAAAATGATTTGGATTAATAGAAATTGATATAATTGTATCCCAGAAATAATCATATGTACCATGAAACCTAAGAACAGTACCATTGATATAATCTATTACTTGTTCTCTTATTGTTAAATCATTTTTTCTCCAAAGTAAACTACTTACAAAAGCTTCGGCTATATCATAATTTTTATTTGCATTAGGAATAGCTTCATGTAATTCTATTCCATACTTTTCCGGTAACTGAATGGATAGCGCTTCAATAATTCCTTTATACCTATTTATTGATATTTCATCTTGGGTGAAATTAAAAAGAGAACCATTTTCTTTAAATTCGTTAAGAATACTATCTGATGAGGTTTTATCCAAAATATCTGAGGTGATTAAATGATCTTCAAGTCTTTCATAAGCAATATATATTCCTTCTTTATATTTTTTATCTTTCCAAAACAAATTCTTTGATAAAACCCCTTCAGAAATAAGGGCATCAAATAAATTCCCAGTTATGCTGTATTTGTCTTGAATACTGCCTATTAATTCAATGGCTTTTTCTGACGGTATGTAGTATAAATTATTATCAATTTTATGTTTAACAAAGTTTTTTACAATTTTATCAACGATATTTATACTTGGTGAATAGTTAAAATATTTTGGTTCAGAAAGACGCTTATTTATGCTCTTTATGAAAAAATCAAAAATCTTTGTAATTCCTTGAAGTCCATCAGGAATTTTTGATAGCCCAGCTTTTTTAAGTCCTTCGCAAAATAGTTTTAAAAAAAGAGGATTCTGAAATTCTGGATTCAATAAAGGTGTACCAGGCAATTCAATATTATAACTATTAAAGAATAGTTTTGATGCTTCATACTCAATATTTCTAAATCCATAATGGGTATATCTAACCAATGTATCCTTCAAGTGTACAACGTTAGACTCAAGTAATCTTATATATGATTTACGAATTGATAACACTAAACCAAGCCATTTATATCGGGTAAAAATTCGAACAAATCCATTAAAATAATCCGGCCAAAAAGTCTTACCCGATCCTTCATTAATTGCATCTATAAAAATTATTATTCTTTTCCCCGATAATTGTGCCTTACAATTTAGTGCTTCAAGAAAATCTTCAAAATTACATCTCAGTTCTAATTGCTTAAGAATTTGTATACTTGGATCATCATTGCTATTAAAATGCTGACCTAGAAACAATAAGGAGTGTTTACCCTCTCTTATTCTTATATTTGCAATATCAGCGAGAAGATGAGATTTTCCTATACCCGCTTGACCATCCAATAATAAATATGGATTGTTGTATAATTTTACGGTAGTACTTTCAATAAAATTATTAAACTCTTCCAATGGGAAATAAGCTTGTCTTAGATAATACAAAGAGTTATCATCATCTTTGTTTTTTTCATCGCTTTTAAGGGTTTTTATCTCATCGATACGTTTTTTAATATTGGAAAGTAGATCATATGTTTCCTTTAGATTCCTTCTTATAGGAGTAAAATCAAATTGGATATTTTCATATGAGGTTAATGACTCATATTGGTTATTTAGAAATTGACAGCAATCACTCAAACTGTTAATTAGATTGGCTAAATCACATTCTTTGTAATTTGGTCTAATTTTACTTAAGCTAATTAATAAAGCATCAAGTTTATTATGAAATTGTTTTTTAAATTTTTCATCTTGAGCTATACCATCGAATATTTTTGATATTTCAAGTTCAAAGTTGACTTCAGGGGTATATCGATTTCCTAAATTCGCAGTGGCAGTTTCAACTTTAGCCTGAAACCATTCGTCCGTAAAGCTTTCTTTGTCAAACCAAAAGAGAATAAAACCAGAATTCTCTGGTTTCTGTAGCTTTTCTATCAAATCTGAATTCCACCATGGAATAAATTTTATGTTTAGTTTTTCTTTATTTGCCCAATCTGACCACTTCCTTACATGTGTATCCCATTTTTTAAGCATTGATGTCTGTCCCTCTACTCTAGCATCTGGAGGGTCGATTGGAATTGAAATAAAATATTTGCTTATTTGTTTATGTTTTTCAATAATAGTTTTTACAGAGCTATCTAACTGATTCCATTGACTGTCGCCAAGGCTTGATGTAAAATATTTAGCTTGCCAGGCCCATTCCGTGCCATCATTAAGAATCCAATAACATTCAACACCTGCGTCAGGTTTTCCTTTTCTAATAAATTTTTGCTTGTTAGGAATATTTTCCTTTCGGGCTAGTTGAGAAATGAGTTCTTCGAATCCTTCTTTTTGATCACCATTGATTGGTCTAATATTATGCCAGTTAATATTCATATTGCCTTTCCTTAATTTAAATTAAATAGGGACAACACATCCTATTCTTTCCTTTTACGAGGTTTTCCTTTAGGACGTCTATCTATAGTAATACCCAAGACCCAATATATTTTCCTCTAAAAGTTACCGAATTATTGAATTGGCTCCCCTTTCCTATTTATTTAACTTAATTTTTAAAAGTTCTTCTTTTTTTTTGAAAAAATCTTAAAAATGATATATTTTATTGGAATATACACCTCTTATCCCATCATGCCCCCACCACCTTTTTCTCGATAAGCATATGAATTTGTCCAGCTTGTTTGTCCTTTTATGGAAATAGATTTAGGTGGATTTAAAGCGATAAATTTTTCTGTTTTTGACTGACAAACATCTTCAAATATACAAATTCCATTAAAAGTTTTTAATAGATTGTCATCTCTTAAAAAAATCTTTCCATTATGGTGGGGTAATTGTGAAGAATTTAATTGGCAAGGCATTAATTTATATTTAGGGATTGCTTGTATATTTATTCCTTTATCGCTGCATGCAGGGCATTTTTTTAATCTTGCGCCAAAATGGTAGAAGGTATGACCATCTTCACATTCATACTTTACAACATTTGGTTTACAATATTCTCTGCCAATTCGATAAATTAAATAATCCATCTGACAAGGTGATAAAGGAACAGTAGTGCTGTCTAATTTGGTCCATTTTTCCCAAACCACTCTCCATGCTTTAGAACTCATTTCATCAATATAGCTATATTGATAACAAAATATATCTAAAAAGCTAGAAAGTAATTGCATTTCAGTCTGCAAAATACCAGTTCTCAAAGCTAATTTTATAGTATTAATATCACTCGCAACATCGATTTTATCAAAGTTTTCTAATTTAGGCCAAACATTCCATTCGTACATATCTCGTAAATACATATTTGCTTTTTTCAATCCATAACCGATATTTGAAGCATTTACTAATCCTTCCCTTATCAGTACAGCATCATTATTATAATATCTTGCTATTTCAAATGCTGTAATATTTTTGTCTAATAAATATTTTCCAGCATTTTTTGCAAAATCAGTACGTTTATCAGTTTGGGATAAACGAGTCATTCCTAAAAGCTTTAAAAAACTTTCTGGATCTTCTGCAATCTCTTGAGCTTCAAATCTATTAGGATCGTCAAAATATTTGTCAAATGGATTTTTTGGTGGTTCCCGAAAATCCTGATTAGCTGTAAAGAATCTAACCTGTGCAATAGCTTCAGGGGATAAATCTTGAGGTTGATTTGCTACTCCGAGTATTTTATTACCATACTGTTTTATTGCCTTTGATAAAGCCTCTGCAGCTGTTTGTGCTTTTCCTGTATCAATTTTTACATTTAATATTTCTCTATGATTGGCTTCCCAAAATTTATGAAACTTAGAAAAGTATTGAAGCTCTTGCCCATTAAAAGTAGTAGTTCCTATTTTTTCATATGTTTGAAAAAAATACTCATTTAATTTTTCTAAAAAACGTTGAGCAAGGCAAACTTCAGACAGATTAGTCCATGAAGCGGGTAATGATATATCAATTTTTTGATTTATTTCCTTAATAAATTCTACAAAATTACCCATTTTATTTACCTCTCTTCATTAAAATTGATAAGAGAAGATATATCTTTTAATAGATTTACTGCCATTGTATATATTAGTTAGAGTGATAATTTTATAAATTTTTCTAAAAATCTTGGTCTTGCGTAAAATGCTCTAGATGTAGTACCATGGCCTGCCCCTTTTGTTCTTGGTTGGATGTATATTCCCATTTTTCCAGTCAAAGAATTAAAACCTTTTTGTGGATCAAAAAGAGTTTGCCTAACAAGATCATAATCAACCTTTACTGCGTTATATAACTCTCCCTGCAGATCAAATTCGATAACAGAATGAATATAGGTAGGCTCATCAATAGAATCTCCAACAATTCTCGTAATTACTACTGCCTTTCTAAGCTTTGCCAATAAATGACTATCCTTAAATTCTTTTTGACAAACGTTAACCGGGTCGATCATCGTAATAGCCATAGTTTCTTTGAATGTAAGTTTACCATTTTTTTTATATTTCAATGGAATTGATTTTAATTCCCATGAACCAAAATTAGGAGACTGTGCTGAATTTAACTGAAGTTCCAAATATCTTTCAAATACATGCCCTGCCCATCCCTTGTTTACTCTACCATTACGATATATAGTAACTTTGTATTCATGTGCTAATTCATGTAACTCTTTTCCAACAAGTTTTTTTAATTTTTCAATAGCTTCTTTTCTTTCCATTATTAATTTCCTTATAGATTATGGCAGCAATCCATACTCGGACTTTTTTTCACTAATTTGACGATATCCATCTTTAAATAAAGACGAATTTTTTTGGAAAAACTCATCTTTTAACCTAGGGATTGAATATTTATCTAAGTATTCCTTTTCTGAATCAACCCCAATAAATTTACGGTTGTGTCTTAATGCTGCAACTCCTGTTGTTGCACTTCCACAAAACGGGTCAAGTACAATATCGCCTTCATTGCTACTAGCTAAGATAATACGTTCTAATAAGGCTTCTGGTTTTTGCGTTGGGTGTTTACCGTATTTTTTTTCTCCATTTTTTGGAGTATTAATTGCCCAAATACTCCTCATCTGTTTTTCTGGTTTTTTTATAAAATCTTCATTCCAAATACCGTTTTTCATCGCCTTATAATGGAATGTATGTTTAGAATATTTATTT
>SDBS01006358.1_pt1 | contig 11498 bp, 13 predicted proteins | sample 2277091 | NCBI WGS metagenome assembly SDBS01 (sample SAMN10404972, study PRJNA504765) | marine sediment metagenome | isolation source: marine sediment core GS10_PC15, 163 cmbsf | place: Arctic Ocean: Southern Knipovich Ridge | collected 2010 | reverse complement strand
GTGATAACAATTCAGCGCCCTGATCCCGGGCTTCATCGATTTTCTTTTGGACATCTCCAAAAATACTCTCTTTCGCATCTTGAGCAAATAACACCGAAGAGTAAGTCAAAATTAAAACAACAATAACTTTTGGTATAAATCGTTTTTCAAACATCATATCCCCGCGCATTTATAAATTAACAAATTTATGAAAGGTATTAATTTTTCCTTGAAAAGGAAAGAAAAATCTAATCCGGTAATATTGAGCACCGCCTGAATGCTTCATTTCTCCCAACATTGTAGCTATTATCCACGAATTACACGAATTAATTCGAATTACACAAATTTTAAAAAAAATATTATTATTTCGTATTAATTCGCGAAAATTCGTGGACAAATTTAATCTGAGCCTTTGCACAATACATTTATGAATAGATTATACGACACATGATTGGATAGTTAAAGATTACTCCTGATCCAATCAATCCATACATCGAGACCTTCCCCTGTTTTACAGGACAATTCGATTATCTCCAGATTCGGATTAATTGTATGAGCATGTTCGCGAACTCTATTCATATCAAAATCAACATATTCCAACAGATCAGTTTTATTAACGATCATCACATCAGAAACCCGGAACATGGAAGGGTATTTGGAAGGTTTATCATCTCCCTCGGTGGTACTCACCATGACTATTTTTTTATCCTCGCCGAGATCATAATTTGCCGGACATACGAGATTACCCACATTTTCAATAACCAGTAGCTCGAGCGTCGAAAGATCGAAGTTTTCCAGGGCATTTTGAACCAGTTTTGCCTCAAGATGGCAACCTCCATTTGTCACGATTTGCACAACCGGCACATTATATTTTGCTATCCTTTGAGCATCATTGTCGGTCTGAACATCTCCCTCAACTACACCAATTTTAATCGAGTTGTTCAGTTGTTCGATAGTTTTTTCCAGCAGACTGGTTTTCCCCGATCCCGGAGAACTAAGAAGATTTAATGTGAACAGTTTATTTTTTTTGAAAATTTGCCGGTTTTCCCCAGCAATCTCATCATTTTTTTTTAAGATTTTACGCTCGACTGTGACAATAGACATCTATTCTACCTCCAAATGGCTGATTCGAAGTTCTTGTCCCCCTTTGACGTCAATACTGGAGGATTTACAGTGAGGACATACAAACTCGAATTTTTCAATTTTAAATGAGTCATTACAATCTGAACAAGTTCCGGTTAATGGTATAATATTAATACTAAGTTTTGAATCCCGATAGGGTGAATTTTCGACCAAAGCTTCATAACAAAAAGTGAGAGAATCCGGAACCACGGCCACCAATTCACCAACTTCAACAGCCACTTCCATAAGTTTGCGACCATTTTCTTTTGTCATATATTCATCAACAATGTCCAGTATGCTTTGAGCAATAGACATTTCGTGCATGTTATTATTTTTTCCCTAAATACTTTAATATTCGCCTTAGTGCAACCTGCCCGATACCCTGCACTGTGATTGCCGCTTTATCTGTGAGCACTGTATCCAGAGTCTTTAAAATTTCGTTTATCGAGTTACAGGTAAAAACCATTTTTTCTTTGCTTTTAATCAGTGAAACTCCCCGACCGATATATTCAGCATAATTTCCAACAGTGATAAGACAATCAATAGGTAGAGCCGAAAGAAAATAACCCATATTAAGATGATGTTCTTCCACATTAGGTCCATATTCGGTCATATCACCCAATATATAAATCAATTTGTCCGTATACGGTTTAAAACCGATCATGGCACGGGCTGCCTTCGCCACCGAACGAGGTGTTGCCTCGTAACTTTCATCAATCAGATAAAATCCATTCAGATTATATAGTTTTCCCCGCCCTGCCGGTAACTCATAATCGGTTTGAAAAATATCAAGAATCTCTTCTATTGAGAATCCCAGGGTAACCAGAGAAGCAGATGCGGACAGAAAATTATAAACATCACTAATGCTGTAAATTGGGATTGTTACATTATATTTGTTATTTAACGTAAATGACGTGCCTTTTGGACCCAGATGTTTTATTCCACAGGCGAAGTACTCTGCATTTTGGCTGAGTCCGAATTTTAAAATATTTTTTGTAGAAATATATTTCCCGACGGCTGAGCTCAACTCATCATCTTTATTCAGGATGGCCGTTCCGTCCCGGGCAAGATATTTAACCACCTCTGATCGTTGTAGAGCAATATCAACCATCCCGCCAATATAAGAGAGATGTGCATCACCAATATTGGTGACTAACCCAATATTTGGTTTAATCAATCTCAATATCTCAGCAAAACTTTCGCCACGATGAAAATCAAATTCGAAGATGGCATAGTCGTAATCACTGGAAAGTTTACGAAGTATATTTAAATTATTTTCCCAATTTCCGTGGCCATGATGATGTTTGAGCACCCGACCATTTTTATCAAGAACTGTCTTAATCATTTTAATCGTCGTAGTTTTACCAACATTTCCAGTTACGCCAATAACCGGCGACTTGAATTTTCTGCGGATACTAATTAGTTTTTTTCGTTCTTCTAAATCGAGTCTTCGTCTCATTCTCACCTTTTTATTAAGCCGTTGAATTTAGCATACTCGATGACAATAAATCAAATAGTAATTCATTTCTTTTTAGATTCATTTACCAGGTAGGGGAATGATAATTCAGATTAGGTTTACGTGCAGTATTTATTATCGATGATAAAAGGATTTTCTTGAGAAATACAAACTAAAATATTAAAAATCAATTGGAACCTCTTATAAAAACTCATCCCCCCGGACCCCTTCTCTTAAAAAGAGAAGGGGCGCATCTTACAAACCACTAAATATTGCCAAACCCAATTCCCCCTCTCTTCTCAAGAGAGGGGGGTTAGGGGGTGAGTTTTGAAATGTTGCTCTCAGTAAGGACCTCACCCCTAACCCCTCTCCTGGTAGGAGAGGGGAACTTAGGTTTAATAAGCAAAAAATTCTTTTGCTTTTTTTAGCTGATCGACAAAATAATCAATTTCTTCTTTTGTATTATAGAAGTAAAAACTGACCCTCGTTGTTGCAGCGATATTTAATTTTCGCATTACCGGTTGAGCACAATGATGACCAGCACGAACAGCAATTCCCTGTTGGTCGAGAAAATGCGATAAATCATGTGGGTGAATATCGCCGAGATTAAATGAAATGACACCCCCACGCTCAGGAGCCGCTCCATAAATTTTCATTCCGGGAATTTCTGCCATTTTTTCCAGACCATAGGTGGTTAATTCCTGTTCATACAGAGTTAAATTTACCATGCCTACATTTTCAAGATATTCTACTGCCTTTGCCAGTCCGATTGCTCCGGCAATATTTGGTGTACCCGCTTCAAATTTATGTGGAATTTCATTCCAGGTGGCTTCTTCAAACCAAACCGAGCTAATCATCTCGCCACCACCCTGATACGGATTCATATTTTCGAGTATCTGGCTTTTTGCATATAGAATTCCGATACCCGTAGGCCCCAACATTTTATGACCTGAAAAGGCAAAAAAGTCGCAATTAAGATGCTCGACATTTATCGGTAAATGAGGGACACTTTGTGCGGCATCAAATAGAACAGGGATTCCCCGATCATGAGCCATCTGAACAATCCGAATAACCGGGTTTATCGTCCCAAAAACGTTAGACATATGGGTGATGGAAATTAGTTTGGTATGGCTACTCAGTAAGGTTTCATAAACCGGAAAATCAATTGTGCCGTCTTCTTTAAACGGAATAAATTTTAATTTTGCTCCTACTTCTTTGGCCAAAAGCTGCCAGGGGATCAAATTACTGTGATGTTCCATTTCACTGAGAATAATTTCATCTCCTGCACCGATAAATTTTCGTCCCCAACCACTTGCAACCAGATTTATTGATTCAGTCGTACCACGAGTAAATATTACCTGTTTTTCTGAAGGGGCAGATATAAACTTGGCGATCGTTTTTCTTGAATTTTCGAAGGCTTCGGTGGCTGTTTCACCAAGCTTATGAATAGCACGATGAACATTGGCATTATAGTGTCGGTAGTAGTCACTAATTGCATCGATTACCTGAATTGGTTTTTGGGTAGTAGCGGCATTATCAAAATATATCAGCTGCTTTCCATGTACCTTTTCTCCCAGGATGGGAAAATCACCTCTGTATTGATGCGGATCAAACTGAAATTTTTCTTCTGTCCGCCTGGCTGTCATTTCCATCGATATATCCTTTCGCCTTTTATAAAAAACCCAATTCCAATTTTGCTGCCTCACTCATCATTTCAGGATTCCATGGTGGCTCCCAAACTATCTCAACAAAAGCACGGGATACTTCCTCCAGGGAATTTACCTTTGACTCCACCTCAATCGGGAGGGATTCTGCCACCGGACAGTTTGGTGATGTAAGTGTCATTTTAATATATACCTGATCAGGCTTTTCAATTCGTACATTGTAGATCAGACCTAATTCAGATATGTTCACCGGTATTTCAGGATCGAAAATGGTTTTCAGGACTTCGACCACCTTATCTTCTAATGATTGTGTGTTATCCATTTTTTATCCTTATATATGGAAAAATTATTCTGTCGAAACTGAATTGGTTTCTTCATTAAGGGCTTTATGCATGGTATGCCATGCCAGTATTGCACACTTAACGCGTGCAGGAAACTCTGAGACGCCGGCAAAAGCTGCCAGCTTCCCCAAATCTTCCAAATGCTCAAGAGGATCGATCTGCCCAGTCACTACCTGATGAAATAATTGAAACAGTTCCTCTGCTTCCTTTCGGGATTTACCTTTTAATATCGAGCTCATCAATGATGCAGATGCCTTTGAGATTGCACACCCGGATCCTTCAAACGATATATCTTTTATGATATCATCTTCAAGAAGTAAAAACAGCGTGTAATGATCACCGCACAACGGATTCTGGCCATCGAGAACCTTGGTTGCACTATCCATTTTGTGAAAGTTTCTTGGATTCTTGTTGTGATCGAGGATAACTTCCTGATATAAATCACGCAAATCTTCCATGTATTAATAATCTCCTGTCTGTAAATTCTTCAATTTTTTCCGGTTCGGCAATTTGATCTTGATAAAGGACGGGTACCCCCTCGAATGACGAGGTCTTTCGATCCGTATAACGCGGTCTCGCGGCAGGGACCCGTCTCTACATATTTCTCTTGGTATTATTAATATCAAGACGGCACGCCGTGCCCCTACATTTCATAATTCATATTACATGTAGCACATTATACATCCCATATCAAGATTCAAATTTCCTTGCACTAGATATATATATTCCGTCTTTCCAATATCCAACATCTAATATCCAATATCTAATATCTATTTTTTACCGACAACTGCAAAGATCCCTCCGGGATGACATCCAGTATCTAGTATCGAGCATCCAGCATCCAACATATTATTCCGGTTTCAGCGTATGTAGTTTAATAGAAAACCATTCTAATACTTTCTCACGTACCGGTTCAAACTTAATCTTTTCCACCACTTCACTGGCAAAAGCATAAATTAGTAATCTTCTCGCGTTTGATTTTTCGATACCACGTGCGCGCATATAAAAAAATGCATCCTCATTTAATTGACCGATTGTGGCACCATGTGTACACTTTACATCATCGGCAAAGATTTCCAACTGAGGCTTGGTATCAATCCTTGCCTGATCAGATAGCAGTATACAATTGTTGGATTGAATTGCATTAGTTTTTTGAGCATCAGGTCTCACAAAAATTTTTCCGTTAAATACACCCTCTGCATTATCATCAAGAATACCTTTATACAATTCATTACTCTCACAATGAGGTTTTGCATGATCGATAGTAGTGTGATTATCAATGTGCTGTTTTTTATTACCGGAATACATACCATAGAGTTCACAGATTCCGTTCTCCGCTCTAAATGCAGAATTAATATCGTTTCTGGTCAGAGCGCCACCTAAAGTAATATTATGATCGATAAAACGGCTATCTCTTTCCTGGATCGCCTGTAAAGCTGCTATATGATAAGCCTGGTCACTTTCAATTTGGATTTTAATGCGCTCAACCTTCGAATTTTCATGAAGCACGATCTCGCTAACCGTATCGGTAAAATAAATTCCTTCTTTATGTGCGGCGAAGGTTTCAATGAATGTCATCTCACTGGATCGACCCGCGATAATCAGGTTTCTTGGAAAACTGGCCTTTGGTCTTACGTCTGGCACTGATAGATATAGTAAATGAATTGGTTTCTCTAATCTTACACCTTCCGGTATATTTATAAACGTGCCATCCTGCAGAAAAGCGGTATTTAATGAAACAAAACTCTGATCGTTAATCAAGGCGTATTTTGCAAAATGAGGTGAAACAAGATCAGGATTTTGATCTATTGCTTTGTGCAAAGATAAAATTTCTACATTCTCGGTAATACCCTTAGTGTTTGAAAGCTCGGAGGCGAAATGACCATTGACAAAAACCAGACATCTGCTCTCAAGACCATGGAACTGAAATTTTTCCGTATCCTTTTGACTAAGTTCGCCAGATGAATAAGATTCACTGATCTCAAAATTATTATCGATCAGGGGAGAAATATTTGTGTATCTCCATTCCTCATGTTTTGTCGTCGGAAAGCCTAATTCCTGAAAGGATCGTAAAGCTTTCTTACGTAATTTATGTATTTCTGAAGATGTTTGACCATTCAGCCTGTCTTCAAAGGCCTTGAATGCATCTGTATACCAGTCCGTATTACCTTTGTTAAATATATTTTTCATCATGCTACCTGTTCTGCTTCTTTTCTCAGCCAATCATATCCTTTTTCCTCCAGTTCCAAGGCTAGATTTTTATCACCTGACCGGATAATTCGACCTTCCGAAAGGACATGAACGAAATCAGGAACGATGTAATTTAGGAGACGCTGATAATGGGTTATGACCAAGAATGATTTTTCCGGGCCTTTCAGTTTATTGACTCCATTTGCGACAATTCTTAGAGCATCAATGTCTAATCCGGAATCTGTTTCATCAAGAATTCCGAGATCAGGATCAAGAATGGCCATTTGAAAGATTTCATTACGTTTTTTCTCACCACCGGAAAACCCTTCATTAACCGAACGTTTCAGGAGTTTTTCATCAATTTCAACCAGTTTAGTCTTTTGTTTGACCAGTTGGAGAAAATCGATGGCATCCATTTGTTCCAGGCCCTGATATTTTCTTTTTGCGTTTAAACCGGATTTTAAAAAGTAAGTATTTGAAATCCCGGGAATTTCGACCGGATACTGAAAGGCAAGAAAAACCCCCTCGCAGGCTCTTTCTTCCGGAGCCATTTCAAGAAGATCCTTTCCCTTGTATAAGACTGATCCCTCAGTTACCTCATAACCCTCCTTCCCGGCTAATACATGAGCAAGGGTACTTTTACCCGAACCATTCGGTCCCATAATGGCATGAATTTCACCCGGATTAATGGTTAAATCTATTCCTTTAAGAATTTCGTTTCCTTCAACCGAAACATGTAAATTTTTTATCTCTAACATTCAAAATACTCCTTTTTATAATCGCGAAGGCGCAAAGGTTAAATCCTTTTAAAGGTCATCCTGTAAGGATCTTTGCACTTGCTTGCGACAGCTTCACCGACAACTGCAAAGATCCCTGCGGGATGACAAAATCAAAAGAACCTTTGCGGTTTAATTCTTCTAATTATCCAACACTATTTTCCAGATGGGCACGGCACGCCGTGCCCCTACTTTTTAATTCACTAAATTTATCCGACACTTCCTTCCAAGCTAATTGCTAATAAATTTTGTGCTTCCACGGCAAATTCCATCGGTAACTCCCGAAATACTTCTTTACAGTAGCCATTTACAATCATATTGACCGCATCTTCTGTGGAGAGTCCTCTTTGATTACAATAAAAAATCTGATCCTCTCCAATCTTTGATGTAGTCGCTTCATGTTCAACTTTTGAAGAAGTATTATTGACCTCGATATAAGGAAAGGTGTGCGCACCACATTTATCACCGAGTAACAAAGAGTCACACTGTGAATAATTCCGCGAATTTGTCGCCTTTTTGGCGATTTTCACCAATCCGCGATAGGAGTTTTGACTCTTACCAGCGGAAATACCTTTTGAGATGATGGTGCTGCTGGTGTTTTTTCCCAGATGAATCATTTTTGTTCCCGTATCTGCCTGCTGGAAGTTATTGGTAAGCGCTACAGAATAAAATTCGCCGACTGAGTTATCTCCCTGCAGCAGGACACTGGGATACTTCCAGGTAATCGCTGAACCGGTTTCAACCTGTGTCCAGGAAATTTTTGAGTTAACTCCCCGACAGGCACCACGCTTGGTGACAAAATTAAAGATACCCCCCTTACCTTCTTTATCACCCGGGTACCAATTCTGGACAGTTGAATATTTAATTTCAGCATTATCCAGAGCGATCAATTCAACGACCGCTGCATGCAATTGATTCTCATCACGCATCGGTGCCGTACACCCCTCCAAATAACTCACATAACTCCCTTCATCCGCAACAATAAGAGTTCTTTCAAACTGCCCGGTATTAGCAGCATTTATCCTAAAGTAAGTTGAGAGTTCCATTGGGCAACGGACACCCTTGGGTATGTATACAAATGAACCGTCGCTAAAAACTGCTGAATTTAGAGATGCAAAGAAATTGTCCGTATAAGGTACGACCGTACCCAGATATTTCTGTACGAGTTCAGGATGATTTTGCAAAGCTTCTGAAAATGAGCTGAAGATGATACCAAGTTCTGCAAGTTTATCTTTAAAAGTCGTAGCAACCGAAACACTGTCAAATACAGCATCAACAGCCACACCTGTCAGCATTTTTTGTTCATCCAGTGGTATTCCCAGTTTTTCATAGGTTCGAAGCAGGTCCGGATCAACTTCATCGAGGCTTTCAAGTTTCTTTAGTTGTTTTGGGGCAGAATAATAAATGATATCCTGATAATCGATCGGAGGATACTTAACATTGGGCCAGTGGGGTTCTTCCATTTTCGGCCAATGACGAAAAGATTTCAAACGCCAGTCAAGCATAAATTCCGGCTCGTTCTTTTTTTCCGAAATGAGCCGGATAATATTTTCATTCAAGCCTTTGGGTAAAGCATCGACTTCAATATCGGTAACAAAACCATATTTATATTCCTGATTGGCCAGCTTTTCTAAATGTTTTTTCTCATCACTCATAAAAACTCCTGATTACGTTTTTATTTCAATCAACGGTTTCAAATTCACATGCCTGTCTTTAAAATCTTGCAACGTAATATTATTAAAAAATTGTGTCAGTTCACTTTGAATAAATTCCATCGGACTTTTGATATTACAATTGTCAATCTGACCGCAGTTACAATCATCTTCAACCGCACAATCTACCAGTTGGATCGGACCATCTACCGTTTGGATGATCGTTTTGATATTGATTTCCTTCAAGGGGACAAGAAGCTGGTATCCTCCTTTTACCCCCTGATGGGAGTTGATCAGATTATTCTTAACCAGGCTTTGCAAAACCTTACCAAGGATTTCCCTTGGTATATTATAACGGTCGGAGAGATCCTTTACCGTTACAAGGATATCATTCCCGTTACCACCCATATCCACAAGTGCAATAATGGCATATTCTGTTTTTTTACTGATCCTTAACATTGTATTTTTCCAAAATACGACTAATTTAGTCGTATTTAACAAATTAATAAATAATTTTATTCCCCGCAATATTTTTATCCTTTATAATTTATATCGCCTCACAATATAAAAGTTCTTATCCACGAATTACACGAATTGACCCACCCCTTAATCCCCTCCCTTATGCGCAAGGGAGGGGAAATCCCGATGCAGACGGGATGGGGAGGATTAAGCGCTGCGCCGCTGCGAGAAATGAATTTTCATTATTTATAAAAATTCGTGTAATTTGTGGATTAATTCGTGAAATTCGTGGACTAATTTTCTATATTTAGCCAGTTGTCACATTACCGCTAAACTCAGTTCGATGATACTTATTCGTAGAATTATTATTGTATTATTTATTCTTTGTCCCGCATTTGCCCTGTCTCAAACATTCCAATCTATTACCGGTATCGTTACCGATGCGAAAACAGGATACCCTATTGAGAATGTTAATGTATTTCTCGCCTTCACGATGATGGGGGCGGCAACAGATAAGGATGGATATTATCCCCAGCACTTTAAAAATTATTTATTCGGATCCATTGCTCACAGATATGGGAAATTATGAAAAGCAGCATTCTTTTATCACATTAGAAAAGGATTCTGTTTTGATCGATATCTATGGTCGCTATTATGAATCATTCATGATAAAAATGTCCGGGCATTGGGCGAAGGAGAGATTGGCAGATACGCTTCCATATGAGTATAAACCGGATGAAGTGCATGATTAAAACAGCTCACTAACCATTCCTAATCAAAAATCAAAAACCCTCATACACTAATATTTATGAGGGTTATCTGTGGAGACGATGGTGGCGACGGACCAGGCATGTTCGACAACTGTTGTTAAATGATCATCGTTTAAATCCATTGCTTGACCTTGTAAACTGCTTTATTTATATTCATTTGGTAGTTTGTCGGACATCAGGCAGCTATCACATTATTAAGATAGTTTTTAAGATCTTTTATCTGGACGAGGAAGGTAATTTTCGCACTAACTTCGTTAAGTCTCTGGAGGGACTTCTGCGAAAGAACAAAAAGCCTATAAAATAAAGACCGAAATAAGGAATAAGTAGTGAGATATTTGCTAATGCGAATAAAGTAAATAATTATTTTTGCTAAAATGAATTTATTATGATTACACTTGGTGGACGCATCAGACATCTTATTTCTGCTAAACGACTGAAACAAAAGGATTTGGCAGAGATGACCGATATAAAAGAACCTACACTATCAGAGATTCTTTCTGATAAAAAAGAACCCAGTGTCTTTAAAGTATTTGCTATAGCGAAGGCATTTGACGTATCAGTGGAGTGGCTTTTAATGGGAGATTTAACTGATGATGAGAAAAAAAGGAAAAAAGAAAGAAGGGTTGATTATACCCAACCGTGTATTTCACAGATAATCGAACTTTCAAATTTATTGGATCTGAATCAGAGAAAAAAAATAATTAAAATGATCTGTCTTCATTTTGATTTAGATGAATCTGAATTTGAATGTGAAGGAGAAAATGATAAATATAAGGAGGACGAAACATGAAATTAGCAGAAATTAGTTTTTCTATTTTATTGATTTTCTTATTTTCATGTACTCCTGCAGGAGGATTAAAACCCTCAATCTATACTAATCCAATATCTTATTTAGAAAATTTTCCCCTTAATAAGGTCACAGAAAGTGAGATGATCAAGAAGTCTGGCCCCCCAAACAGAACAGCAGAATTAGATGGAAAGAAGATGCTCGTTTACGAATTAGGAGAGGGATATGGAGAAAGAACATTTTCCTACATTCTGTTATCGTTATGTCTGTCATAGATACCGGAACAACTAATATCGCTAACA